>Ga0213872_10000072_pt1 | contig 91345 bp, 77 predicted proteins | sample VelepicomBERX_R2_FD_160071 | JGI IMG/M metagenome (GOLD analysis project Ga0213872, IMG submission 160071) | Rhizosphere microbial communities from Vellozia epidendroides in rupestrian grasslands, the National Park of Serra do Cipo, Brazil - RX_R2 | ecosystem: Host-associated > Plants > Roots >... | reverse complement strand
CCAGCAGAACGCCCTGACCGGCGCCATCACCGTGATCGTGCAGGAAGTGCTGCCCAACGGCCTGCTGCGCGTGTCCGGCGAAAAAATCCTGACCCTCAACCAGGGGGAAGAATTCATCCGCCTGCGCGGCTACCTGCGCGCGGCCGACATCGACTCCGACAACCAAGTCTCTTCGCAGCGCATCGCCAACGCCCGCATCGCCTACTCGGGCCAGGGCACCCTGGCCGAGACGCAGAGCGCGGGCTGGCTGTCGCGCTTCTTCAACAGCCCGCTGATGCCCTTCTGATTGGTGCAGAACATGAATTTCCGTAAGCTGACATGTATTCTGGGATTGCCGCTGGCCCTGGCCTCGGCCGCGCTGCCGACCCAGGCCGCCCAGGTGCTGCGCAACCTGGTCAGCATCGAAGGCGTGCGCGACAACCCGCTAGTGGGCTATGGCTTGGTGGTGGGCCTGAACGGCAGCGGCGACTCGACCCAGGTCAAGTTCGCCAGCCAGTCGGTGATCAATATGCTCAAGCAGTTCGGCGTCAAGGTGCCGGACGGTACCGACTCCAAGAGCAAGAACGTGGCCACCGTGATGGTCTCGGCGGTGTTCCCGCCCGGCTACCGGCGCGGCCAGAACATCGACATCACCGTTTCCTCCATGGGCGACGCCAAGAGTCTACGCGGAGGCGCCCTGCTACTGACCCCGCTGCGCGCGGCCGACGGCGAAGTGTACGCCTTGGCCCAAGGCAATGTGGTGGTGGGCGGCTTCAGCGCTTCCGGCAAGAGCGGTTCCTCCATTACGGTCAACACCCCGACGGCCGGCCGCATTCCGTCCGGCGCCATCATCGAACGCGAAATCGCCACCGATTTTTCGACCAAGCCGAGCGTGCGCCTGTCGCTGCGCCACCCACACTTCCAGACCGCCACCAATATCGTCGACACCATCAACAAGAAATTCGGCGGCGAGATCGCCACCACCGCCGACGCCACCTCGGTGGACGTGATTGCACCGGCCAACCCGACCCAGCGGGTGGCCTTCATGGCCAAGCTGGAAGCCCTACCCATCGACGTCGGCGACGAAGCACCCAAGGTAGTATTCAATTCGCGCACCGGCACCGTGGTGATTGCCGAAGGCTTGCGCGTGCGTGCGGCCGCCGTCACCCACGGCTCGCTCAAAGTGGTGATTTCCGAAAGCACCAAGGTCAGCCAGCCGAACGCCTTCGGCCAAGGCCAGACCGTGCAGTCGCCGCAGTCGGCCGTCTCGGCCGACCAGGACCGCGCGCAGATGTTCAAGTGGCCAGCCGGCGCCAAGCTGCAGTCGATCATCGACGTCATCAACAGCCTTGGCGCCACCCCGGACGACATCATGGCGATCCTGCAGGCGCTGGATCAGGCCGGCGCCATCGAAGGCGAACTGGTGGTGATTTAAGCTATGGACAATCCAATCTTCGACCCTGGCAAGCTGCGCATCGGCACCCCAGACAAGCTCAACGACACGCCCGTCGCTGTCGCCGGCCAGGCGCTGGACGGCGTCGACCCGGTCTACCGTGCCAAAGCCACCCAGGCTGCCGTCAAGTTCGAGAGCTTCTTCATCAGCCACATGCTGCACGATATGCGCGCCACCACCAAGGTGCTGGCGGCCGACGACAGCCCCTACAAGGACAAGGTCAACGACGACATGCTGGACCTGGCCGACAATCTGGTTGCCGACCGCATGGCCGGCCAACGCGCCTTCGGCGTGGCCGACATGATCCTGCGCCAGCTGCTGCCGGCCGGGCAGAAAGCAGCGCCCTCCGGCATGGAAGGGGAAAATCTCACACCACCGCTTAATCCGCCGCAGTAAACCGTCGCCTTCCCCAGTTAACGGACCCGTGGCTGCGGACTGCGCAGTCACCGGTCGCACCGGCACCACACTAGGAAAGACCAGGCAAGATGAGCATTTCTTACAACGCACTGACCGGCGCCCTCGCAGCCCAGGCCGCCCTCAACACGACCAGCCAGAATATTGCCAACCTGCAGACCCAAGGCTATACCCGCCAAGGCACCCTACTGTCCGCCGTCGGCCCCGACGCCGGCAGCAAAGGCCCCGGCAATGGCGTGCAGGTCAGTTCCCTGATCCGCTTCAGCGATTCCTACAAGACTCAGCAGCTATGGCGCTCCAATTCCGACTTGGGTGCGCATACCCAGGTGCAGCCTTACCTGACCCAGCTGGAACAGGTGATGAGCGACGACAAGTCCAGCATCAGTAGCGGCATTGACGGTTTCTTCCAGGCCCTCAACGCGGCCAGCGGCGACCCCACTTCGACGCCCTACCGCCAGCAGGTCATCACCGCAGCCGGCGCCATGTCACAACAGTTCAACAGCATCTACAACCTGACCGCCAACCAGCTGATCTCGGTGCAGCAGCAAAAAACCGCCATCCTGCCCCAGCTGAATGAATCGCTTGCCGGCATCGCCAACCTGAACGCACAGATCGCCGCGGTCGGCTCGCTGGGCAGCAATACCTCGGCCCTGTACGACCAGCGCGACCAGTTGATCGACAGCGTGGCACAGCAGGTCGCCATCCAGGTCACGGAAAACGCCGACGGCACCCGCAGCGTTTCGCTGGACAGCGGCCAGCCGCTGGTGTCCGCCACCAAGGCCGCCGTGGTGAGCTATGACTACAGCAGCGGCAGCCCAGTGCTGTCGATCAACTTCAACAATACCAAATTCGTGCTGGACGACACCAAGGTGGGCGGCCAGTTGGGCGGACTGAGCGACTACACCACCAATACCCTGAAGCCGTTGCAGCAGTCGATTGCCGACATGGCCAACCAGATGAGTACGTCCATCAACAACACCCTGGCCGCCGGCGCCGACTCCAACGGCAATCCGGGCGCGCCACTGCTGGTGTTCAATCCATCCAGCGCCACCGGCCTGCTGGAAGTGAGCTCGGGCTTCCAGGCCGGCCAACTGGCCTTCTCCTCCGACGGCACTCCGGGCGACAGCGGCAATCTGCAGAACCTGATCGCCATCCGCAACCAGCCTGTGAACCTGACCTCGGTGGGCAGCGTGCTGCTGGGCGACGCCGACACCCAGCTGGTGGGCAAGCTGGGCATTGTCAGCCAGCAGAACCAGGCCCTGCTCAATACGGCCACCACGGTACGCCAGCAGGCCGAGGACGACTGGAAATCGACCAGCGGCGTCAACCAGGACGAAGAAGCCATCAACCTAGTCGAGTTCCAGAATATGTACCAAGCCAATATGAAGGCGATCCAGGTGGCCAACACCCTGTTCGACGCGACGCTGTCGATGTTCGGCAACTAAGGAGCAAACATGCGTATCGCCACCAGCCAGTTTGAAAACACCATGAATCGCGGCCTGGAGTTCAACCAGAGCGCGATTGCCAAGCTCAACGAGCAGATGGCCTCTGGCAACAAGATCATGCTACCCTCGGACGACCCGGTCACCAGCGTGCGCCTGTCGCGCCTGACGCGCGAGGAATCCGTGGTCAGCCAGTACCGCAGCAATATCGGCGAGGTCCAGATCCGCCTATCCAAGAACGAAACCTATCTGACCGGCATCAGCAACGACATCAATCAGGTGCACGACCTGCTGGTCTGGGCTTCTGACGGCAGCAACTCGGGCGCCGACCTGAATTCCATGGTCAACTCGCTGACCGCCTTGCGCGACAGCATGTTCTACGGCGCCAATGAGCGCGACCCGGAAGGTCACTACATTTTTTCCGGCACGCTGACCAATACCCCGGCCATCACCTACGATCCCACTGCGGCGGTGGGGTCGCGCTACTCCTTCACCGGTAACACCAGCCAGCAGCTGGTTACGGTGGGCAATGGCATCACCCAAGCCACCAATGTGGACGTATCCGGCCTGGAAGACTTCCTCAACAAGCTGGATGTCAGCATCAATCAGCTCGGCCAGCCGGGTGTGAGCGCCACCACGCCGTCGCTGCAGGCCGCTCTGAAGGACAACATGAATGCCTCCGACTCGGCGCTGACTCTGGTGTCGGGCAAGATCGCCTCCTTTGGCGGCGTGCAGAACATCCTGTCCACGCTAGACGATAACCACGCCAACGTCAGCCTGTCCAATCAGACCGCTCTGACTGACCTGGGGCAGCTTGACTACGGACTGGCGGCCACCCAGCTGAACGGCTACAATCTGGCCTTACAATCATCTTACAAGGCATATGCCAAGGTGAATCAGCTGTCCCTGTTCAACGTCCTGTAAGTCCGTACTGCGCCGTTCTTTATGCAAATTGTCCAGAATCCCAACGCCACCGTCATTGTTCCCAGCAACAATGCCCCAACGGCGACCAACGCCCATGCGGTGGACGGGACGGCGCTCGGACTGAACGGCGAAAACGCCGCCACCCAGACTCCGGTCAATCCATCGCCCAGCTCGGCCGCGCCCCTGCGCCGCGGCCTCAGCAACTGGGATTCCCCGCTGCAGGATGAGATTTCCAGCGCCCAGCAGGCGCTGGACTTCCTGGAGCAAAGCGCTGCCCAGCTGCGCGGCCTGAAAGCCGACCTGAGCGCCAAGCTGGCCTCGCGCCAGATCCGGGATGGCACCCTGGAGGCGCGCGTGCGACAGTTCAGCAACACCTGGCGCAACCGCCAGCAAGCGTCCGGCGGCAGCCTGGATACGCGCCTGGGCTTCAGCCGCAAAGGCGCCCAGCAGCGCTTTACCGTGCGCGGCATGACCCTGTCCAACCTGCGCACGGGCGCCAAGGAAACCTTGGCCATCTCGGTGGGCGGCAACCAGGGCGTGCGTTCGGTCACCCTGGACGCCGGCCTGACCGACGATGAGATCGCCCAGCGCTTTGACGACGCCCTGGCCCCGGCCGGCGTGCGCGTCGCCGTGGGCGACAACGGCAACCTGGAATTTTCCACCGCCGAATCTAACTTCACCAGCGTGCGCGATTCCTTCGCCGTGCAGGGCAGCGGGATCCGTTTCCCCAGCGGCCAGCTGAACCGCGTCAAGGTCGAGCCGGAAGCGGCCAGCGTCGATCCCGACAGCTGGCAGACCGGCGACATGGACAGCCTGCGCTCCACCCTGCAGCAAGTGCTGTCGGCCCTGGCCCAGGTGGAACAGGCCATTTCCAACGTCAACGGCCAGCTGCAGTCGGCCAGCGCCCGCGCCGCCGACGCCACGCCCACCGGCGCCACCACCGCCGGCATGACCCAGGTGGCCAACCACTTCGTCACCACCACCACGCAGCCCGGCTACCAGTCCCTGCTGTCGATTAATTCCGCGCTGGCCGGCATCAGCCGCGACCGCGTGATGTCGCTGCTGCAGCTGCGCTAAGCCAGCCCCAGCTTGCTCATTCCCTGCGGGACCAGCCCGGCCATTTCCCCGGCCGGCAAGGCGCGCGCATACATGAAACCCTGCGCATAGTCGCAGCCGCTGGCCATCAGCAGGGTATGCTGGGCCGCGCTCTCCACCCCTTCCGCCACCACCTGCAAGCCCAGCTTGTGGCCCATCACGATCAGGGCTTCGCACAAGGCCAGGTCGCCGGAATCGGCCACCAGGTTGCGCACAAAGCTGCGGTCCAGCTTGAGATAATCGATATTGAATTCCTTCAGGTGCGCCAGCGAGGAATAGCCCGTACCGAAGTTATCCAGCGCCACCTGCACGCCCATCGCGCGCAGCTGCGCCAACCGCTCATTGATCCTGGCCACGCCATCCAGCAGGATCGCCTCCGCCACCTCGATCACCATGCTGCGCGGCGCCAGGCCCAGCGCCTGCGCATATTCCAGCCAGCCCTGGTACAGCGCCATCTCGCCGCGGAACTGCACCGGCGACAGGTTGATGCTGACCTGGAAGTCGCTGCCGAAACGCTCCTGCCAGGCCAGCGTCTGCGCGGCCGCCTGGCGGAACACCCAGTCGCCGATCTCGATCATCAGCCCGCTGGACTCGGCAAAGGGCAGAAAGTCCACCGGCGCCAGCAGCCCGCGTTCCGGATGGCGCCAGCGCAGCAAGGCTTCCGCGCGCGCGATGCGGCCGCTCTGCAGATGCACGATGGGCTGGTAGTGCAGCTCGAACTCGCCCGCTTCCAGCGCCCGGCGCAGATCCAGCGTGGTCTGCAGCCGCGCCTGCGCCGCCAGCTGCAGGTCCGGTGTGAAATAGCTGTAGCAGTTGCGTCCGCCGTTCTTGGCGGCGTACATGGCCTGGTCGGCGTGGCGCAGCAGCAGTTCCGGCTCGTGTGCGTCGGTGGGGTACAGCGCGATGCCCACGCTGGCGGAAATGAAGGCGCTCTCGCCGCCCAGCACAAACGGCCGGTTCAGGCTGCCAATGATGTTCTGCGCCACCCGCTCGATGCTGGAGACATGGTCCAGCCCGGACAGGATGATGGTGAACTCGTCCCCGCCCAGCCGCGCCAGCGTATCGGAAGCGCGCACGCAGGCGGCAATGCGCTGCGCCGCCTCGGTCAGCAGCTGGTCGCCCTGGTCGTGTCCCATGGTGTCGTTGACCTGCTTGAAGCCGTCCAGGTCGATGAACAGCAGCGCCAGGAACAGGCCCTCGCGCGAAGCCTTCTTCATTTCCTGGCGCAGCCGGTCCTGGAACATATGGCGGTTGGGCAGGCCGGTGAGGTTGTCGAAATTGGCCTGATGCCATATCAGCTCGGACGACTGGCGGCTGGCCGTGATGTCGCTCACCAGCGCCAGCGCGCCGATATAGGCGCCGTCGCTGTCGAAGATGGGATTGGTGGCCAGGGTGGCCCACAGCTCGCTGCCGTCGCGGCGCAGGAACTTGAACTCGTGGCGCTCGGCGATGCCCTGCTGGCGCCGCGCGATATTGCGCTCCAGGATGGCGCGGCCCTCGTCGTCCATGAAATTGATCAGCGGCTGGTCCAGCATTTCCTCGATCGAGTAGCCCAGCATCTGCGCCATCTTGGGATTGACGAAGCTGGTGCGGGCATGCACGTCGATTTCCCAGATGCCCTCCTCGGCCGTATGCACGATGCGGCGGAAGCGCTCCTCGCTGCGTTCCAGCGCCGACAGCTTACCCTCGGCCAGCTCCAGCACCATGCGGATGGCCTGGCCGCTGCTGTCGGCGCTGGCGCGCAGGGTGACGGGAAAGCCCTGTACCTGGTGCGGACGCGCCATCTGCAAGTCGCAGCGTTCCGGCTGGCCGCTGTTAATGGCCAGGCGCAGGAAGCGGTCGAAGTCGTCCAGGAAGCGTTCGCAGACAAAACTGCGGAAGTGGGCTTGTTCAGGATTGGCGCGCGGCAGCCCCAGCAGATCGGCGCCCACCACGTTCATTTGCAGAATGGTGGTGTCGAAGCCCAGCACGAAGTAGCCCACCGGGGCCAGCAGATAGACGTCGTTGAAATAGCCCTGCTCCTGGGCCTGAACTTCACGCTGCCCGGCCAGCTCGCCGCCGTTCAGCGTCGCCAGCATGGCAGCGGGTGGCAGATCGAAAGAGATGCCCCATCCGCCGGGTGCGCGGCTGGCCGACTGCAGCTGCTGTTCTTTGTCCATATCCCATCCATTCGCGTGAGCACGGCAACAGGATGACGCAAAGCTAGACTAGCATTGTCGGGCAGTGATGTCGAGAACCGCCTTTAACGGTGGGCGCGGTTCAAACGGCGCTCGGCCTGGCGTTGCACCGCTTCAAATACCAGGCTCAGCACCCAGTAGATACCGGCCGCCGCCACATACAGGGGCAAGGGACGGAAGGTGGTGGCGATCACCTCCTTGGTCGACAGCATCAGCTCGGTCATGGTGATCACCGAGACCAGCGACGTATCCTTGATCAGGCTGATCAGGGTGTTGCTCATCGACGGCACCGCCAGCCGCAGCGCCTGCGGCATCACCACATAGCGCAAGGTGGTGCCATAGCCCAGGCCCAGGCTGAAGCTGGCCGACCACTGGCCGCGGCTGATGCCGGCAATGGCGCCGCGCAGGCTTTCGGACAGATAGGCGCCCGCGTTCAGGCTCAGCGCCAGAATGCCCGCCGTGACCGGGGTGAACTCGATACCCACGCTGGGCAGGCCGTAGTAGATCACGAACATCTGCACCAGCAGCGGCGTGCCGCGGATCAGGCTGACGTACAGGGTGGCCGGCCAGCGCAGCACGCGCCAGGGCACGATGCGCATCACGGCGGTGGGCAAGCCCAGCACCAGTCCGCCCAGCATGGCGGCCACGGCAAAGATCACGGTATAGCCGGCGCCCTTCAGCATCACCGGCGCGGCTTCGGCAAACAGCGCCTGCAAATCCTGCCAATCCATGCTTATGGCGCCTTGCTGACGTCAATGCCGAACCACTTCTCCGAGATGGCTTTCAGGCTGCCATCGGCGGCGGCGTCCGCCAGCGCCTTGTTGAGCGCCTGTTTGAATTGCGGATTGCCTTTCTGGAACGGGATCGCCATGCGCTCCACCACGCCCACCCGCGCGCCCGCCTTGATCGGCAGTCGGGAAGTCTTCAGCAGATACGCCGTCATCAGGCTGTCGTTGAGGGCGGCGTCGATGCGGCCGGTGGCCAGGTCCGACATGGTGTCCGGCGAGGCGGGATAGCTCTTCACTTCAATGCCCGGCACGGCCTTGGCCTGCATCTCGTACACGCTGCCCTGGCCCACGCCCAGGCGCTTGCCTTTCAGCGCTTCCAGGGTGGCGTAATTACCCTTGTCATCCTTGCGCACGGTCAGCTGCGGCTGCGAGTACACATAAGGCGTGGAAAAGTCGAATACCTGTTCGCGCTTGGCCGTCACATTGACTTGCGAAATGATCACGTCGTATTTGCCGCTCGACAGGCCGGCCAGGATACTGGCCCACTCGGTGCTGACGAATTCCACTTTCACCCCCAGCTTGGCGGCCAGCATGCGTGCCACGTCGGCATCGTAGCCGGTCAGCTCGCCGGTCTTCTGGTCCTTGAAGTTAAATGGGGGATAGACGCCTTCCATCGCCACTTTGATGGCGCCGCGCGCCTTGATGGTGGACAGCAGATCGGCAGCGCCGGCTTGCAGCATGGCGCCGGCCATCAGCAGGCCCAGGGTGAATTTCGACAGACGGGAAATATGCATAAGGTTCTTTTAGTCTTGTGATTACCAGGCGCCCATACGGCGGCGCACGCCAAAGTTATGTCCCACCACCAGCTGCGAGGTGGCGATCAGGCTGCTCAATCCTATCATCAGCTGGATCAGCTTATCATCCGGCAGCACCCACAGGGAACCAACTGGTTGATCGACCTGGGCCGCCGCCATGATCACGGGCGCGACCCAGGCCGCATCTTCCGTCACATCCAGCACCACGGCGCCGTCCTGGGTGGTCTGCATATAGATCTCGCCGCCCACAGCCAGTGCGAAGCATACGCCATAGCCAGTCTCATGCTTGGCGATATTTTCCTGCATGCTCAGATTGTGTTCGGCGATCCACAGCTCCACGTCGGCCGGGGTCTCCAGGCCGCTCCATGGTACGGGTTTGAAGCGTGGCGCGTCATGAGGGTCTTGCATCGTCATCCTGAGCTTGGGGTAAAAACCCGGCAGTGTACCTTAGCCGCGCCAGGTGCGCTTTAATCCGGTGTCCGTATGAATCCAGCCGCCGCGCGGACCTTCGCGGTAGTAGAAGCCCACCCCGCCCTGGCGGAAGCTGCGCACCAGCCCGCCCAGCACTTCCGAATTCAGGTTGGCGATGCGGATATCGGCCGCGCGGCCATCCATGTGCAGCGACTGGCGCGCCGCCGGTACGCCCGCTTCGCGTAGTTTCTGGTTGTGCGCGGCGGTGCGGTAGCCGGACAGGATTTCCAGCGGCTGCTCGATGCCGTAGCGCGCCACAAAGGCTTGCGTGCCCCACAGCGTCTCGAACAGCTTGGGATCGATGCGCACGGTTTCCTTGGCGCTGACGTCGCGCATCAGGTGGCACAAGTCCTGGTAGGCCGATTCGATCACCTCGCCGTCCTTCCAGTACAGCAGCTTGGCGCGTTCACCGCTGGCCGGGCGCGTCACCTCGATCACGCGCGGCTTGAGCCAGAACTCCAGGTCCAGCGCCTGGGCGTCGAAAATATCGGGTGGCGGTTCCAGTTCGCCGTTGTGGGCGGGACCGGAGGAAGACTGGGCAGCGGCCACGGAGGGCGCTGGCGCCGCTGCTGCCGTGGCAGGCGCTGTGCCCGGTTGATGCGCCGGCTTGGCGGCTGCGCTGCTGTGCACGGGAGCGGCGGCGCGGGTGGCGCAGCCGATCAGCGGCACGGAAATGAAACTGGCGGCAGTGAGCCCCAAACCCCGTTGAAGAAAATCTCTGCGCGTTGCCATAGCGGACCTGAAAACAGTTGGGTAGGAGCAGGCCATTGCTGGCCCACTCCCCCCTAAGAACCGTGCATGCGATTTTCACCGCACACGGCTCAAGCCTATAACTTGCTCCTAAAAAGGAACTCGTATCCCTAAATTCCCCATACGGGAACCGGCTTAATTACCTTCAAACCCATGCTGTGTACTTGGGCGTGACAGTTCGGATGCAATAGCACTCGATTACTCAAAGCATTTGACCCACCATGCACACGATACTCTATGTGATGGTCCTGCGAGCCAGTTGCCTTCGTCATCTTGCAATTACATACAGCGCACAAGCCGCCCTGATCAACGTACATACGAATCCACTGCTTGCGGTGACTCATGTTTTCTAACATGCGCTCCTGGTGCAGCTGTTCGCCGTACATCTCCCAATCTGGATCAAAAGGGTTGTAATCCCCTTTGATTTTCTTGTGTCGCTTAATTGTTGTTTTGGGAACGTCATACAGTTCCCTCCACACCTTGCTGCCATCGTCAGCTACTACAGGAGCAGCGAACACCCATGTTCGATCACCGATAGAGTGGAAGTATTTCTCCTTCACCCATGCAGTGCTCTTTTGTGGATGCCGTCGCTTCGCCCACCGCCAGATCGCCCTGAACAACAGGTCATCCATGCGGCTGTACGCCTCTTTGGCCACCACAGGGCTGTGATATTGCGCCCAGCCCCGTAATACAGGGTTCAACATGAAGATCAGATCCTCCTGCCTCACCCCTTTGTGCTTGCTGATAATTTCCTTCACCTTGCGATAAAACGCTTGCGCGTTTTTCTTGCTAGGCTTGATGAGTAGCGTTCCCTGATACTTACGGAAATTCCACCCCAGGAAATCAAAGCCTTGATCAATATGCGTGATGCGCGTCTTCTCCGCTGACAGCTGCAATCCTCGAACTGCGAGGAAAGCAACTACCCACGGCCGGACCTCATTTTCCAGAACCTCTTGCGAAGCTCCGGAGATAACAAAGTCATCCGCGTATCGAACAACATTCACCTTCAGCTTGATGGCCTTCTTCGATCCGTACCGACTACGCAAGTAGTCAGTCAGGCCCGATTCCAAGCCATTCAGCGCCACATTTGCCAATGTCGGGGAAATGATGCCTCCCTGTGGCGTACCAGCTGTTGTCTCCTGAAACTGGCCTTGATAAATCAGACCAGACTTCAACCACTTGCGGAGAACCATTTTGTCCATAGGGACATTCTGGCTCAACCACTCATGGTCGATGTGGTCGAAGCAACCTGCAATATCCGCTTCCAGTACCCATTGAGCCGAAGCCCTCTGGGACAGGGAAACGAATAGTTGGGACATCGCATCAGCGGTCGAACGATTTCTCCTGAACCCATACGAGTTCGGATCGCTCGTCGATTCTGACACTGGTTCCAACGCCAGCAGATACAAAGCTTGCATGGCCCGATCAAGCATGGTGGGTATCCCTAAAGGGCGTTTTTTCTCATTTGCTTTCGGTATATAGATTCTCCGCAAAGGCAGAGGTCTATACCCACGCTGCTTCATCCTGCTGACAGCAGACCACTTCGTCTCAGGTGACTCCCATAGCTCACCATCAACACCTGCAGTACGCTTACCTCGATTCTCAGTAACACGTCTCACCGCGAACAACTTAGCGGAGAACGTGCGGGTCAGCATCCGTTGCAAGGCCTTCACCTTGCGCCATTTGCCTTCCCGTGTTGCCTTCGCAATTCGCATCTGCATCCCTCTTACATTCCGTTCCACCAGACGCCAGTTAACAGCGTGCCAGTGTTGCGGTTTGCCAGAAAGCGCAGACACATCCGTATGGATATGCACTCTCATGCTGCTTTCTCCCTTGTAAATTGAAATTCGGATTTCAATTTCCCAAGTGAGAACCATAAAGCTCCTTGTGGGAGCGTCCATAGCTCCCACAAGTGAAAATATCCGTTCGGCGAGTATCGATATCCTGATACTCACCCTTCACCCAATCCAAGGTAAAGGGTTGGTCAGCCGTCTTGCGACGATAGACCAGATAGAAGTCTGCACCCTTTCAGGTCGGGACAAATCTTGAATCCCTATCCGAACCATTACAGCCCGGCATTCGCTTTCTCTATCCTCCCATGCCCGCTCCTCCCACAGTTTCCCTCGCGGGTCGCCTGCCTCTTTCGATGTTCTGAAAGAGGCGGAGAGTCGGGTTTTCCACGTTCCCTGCTTATCACACGACTGGTTTAGGGTCTGTCTTTCCTCCGGTGGTCTGATGACGACGTATTCTGAATATCGAGCAGAATATCCGACCACACACCATTTTGGTCAGTGCCTAACAGCAGTTTTGGCACCTCAGTAATTACGAAGTTTTCGACAATTCACTTTCATTACCCATACCAGCCAGCCTAGCCCCTCAACCCCGTACTGCTCGGAGTATCCATAGTAAGACCTCACGGTCTGCCCATGCCATTACTGGGGGATACATTGTCAGGAGAGCTTCACACCCTGCCGTTGCCAGCAACGCATGTCTCCGTAGGCTACTGCTAGTCGTATAACAGGTTCACTCGCCACCACGTATTGCAGTATGATGACCCGAACAATGATAAGCAGAGCTTTCGCCCCTTTTTGACTTAATCCATCACCGAAATGGTGACTAACCTTCTTGTGAAACCATGACTGCTACTACCGCATCCAGCCAGTTACCAAATATCTCAATTGACGATCTGAGAATATTAAGCACCCAACCCGGCACTTTGCAAGTCACCATCAAGAAAGTCAGCGGCTACTTCATGCCCTTCGTCCGATTTATGCCTCCGGTAGGTGACACCATACTGCACGGTGTTATTACCCAAGGTTCAGACGTTGTGGCAACCGTAGATTTAGCCGACGCTTTAACTGCCGTGGAACAAATCATTGGCTCAAAACACAGTATCGTTATGCCTGAAAACGCCGGCACGCCAATCCTGCATTAAAGCCTTTCCACCCAGTCCCCACGCATCAAACGGGACTGAATAATGCGCCCATGTCCAAAATGGCCCAGGAGCTGTTTTATTTAAAAGAGTGATCTCTCTTTACACGAGGCGAAGTGTCGTGTCGCACCAATATGTCTACTATAGCGTAGCGGGGGGAAATGAAAAACCCCTGGAAACATTTTCGATACCTGAGTCCGCCTGCTCTTCCAGCAAGGCGGCGCGCGGTGCATCCAGCAGATAGCCCTGCACGCGCACGTCGCCGCCCACCGCTTCGGCCAGCGTACGCAAGGTGTGCAGGACATGCACCGACTCCAGCCGCTTGAACACCACCGGCACCTGCGCCTCGCGCGCCTGCCGCAGCACCGCCGACAAGTCAGCCAGATCGGGCAGCTCGCGCGCATCGAAGCGCAGCACATCAGGACGCACCCGCTCCAGCTGCTGGCGCGCCTCGGTGGGACTGCCCGCCTGCACGGCAAAGCGGAAGCCATTGCGGCGGTAATTGTCCGCCACATAGTTCAGCAGCCAGCCCTGCTGCGGCGAAGTGGGCGGCAGCTGCAGCACCACCCGCGCCAGCGGCAGCTCCAATGCATCGAGAATGCGGCGGAAGGCATGGCCGTGGTTGCTGCTGACGGCGCTCAGCAAGCGGTCATGCACATTGAGGAACAGATCCGGCCCGGCCGCGCCGCTCTGGCGGAAGAAGTTAATCGCATGCAGCATGCGGCACAGCCGGTCCAGCTCGACCGACTCGTCGTCGCTGGCGGCGTGGTCCAGCAGCTTCCACAGCGACAAGCCCTCGTCGGCAGCCGAAACACTGCGCGCCAGGCCCTCGTAGCCCAGCACCTCGCCGCGCACCACGTGGCGCACCGGCTGGAAGGCACTGCTCATACTGCAGTTGAAAAAGCGACCCTGGGCGCGCCCTTGGGCATCCAGACTGATGCTGGAAGCGGCGCCGGTACTGCTGGACAAACGCTCCAGGTATTGCTGCAGGAGGGGGTAAGACATCGGGTTTCCTTCGGTAAAGCTTGCGAGGAACACAGCCTAGCGCCGCGCCACCCAAAGGAAAACGAATGCTTTCACCCTTCCTTATGTGATTTAGGAATAAGCCTCAGGCCAGACAAGCGTTGATGCCGACCGAAATGCGCGATGCGCTGCTCTGGTTATGGTCTACCTGATGCTCCAGCCAGTGCGGGAACAGCAGCAGCTGCCCGGCAAACGGCGGCACATGGGCCAGTCCGCCGCAATTGGCGCCCTGCCCCGGCATGCCCGTCAGCCCCACTGCAGGGCGCGGATCAATCAGGGTCAGCGGCGCCGAATGCTCCGGCACCTGCAGGTAGAAGCAGCCGCTCAGCAGGCGATTAGGATGGTGGTGCGGCAAGTTGTAGCCGCCCTGGTCCAGCGCATTGATCCAGCCCTCCAGGCGGAAGGAGACCGGGGTGGACAGTTTCATTTCGTTGAAGGCATGCAGGAAGGCGGCGCGGGCGGCCTGTTCCAGCGGCGCAAACAGCGCCATCTGCATGACGCGCAGATCGGAGTTCCAGCCCTGGCGGTTGCTGCGCCCGGCGGTGGGTTCTTTCTGGCGCCAGTCCTGCACCAGTTCCAGCCAGGCGGGAAAATACTCGCGCAGGAAGCTCAGATCGAAGGACCAGATGGTGGTAGGAAAAATCTCCTGGCGGCTGACCTTCACTTCCATGCGCAATCCTTTCAGGCGGAGTTACAGTTGCAGAAGCGCTTGCGCTTGCCGTTGGCAGGCGCCCCGGCGTCCGCGCCGGTATCCAGTTGCTTCCAGTAGAAAGTGGTTTCCACGCCGTAGGGCGAGCGCACCTTGCCCGCTTCCACATAGCCCTGGCTGGAGAAGAATGACGCACCGCCCGAGGTGCTGTGCAGCTGCAGCGCCTTGACGCCCCAGCCGCACGCCTGGTCTTCCATCCGCGTCAGCAAAGCCTTGCCGATACCCTTGCCGCGCGCCTCCGGCAGCAGATAGCACAGCGCCAGCTTGCCGGCGCCCGTCAGCAGGGCAACGCCGACCAGCTCGTCGCCATCCAGCGCGACCAGCGAGAAATTGGTGGGGGAACTGAACCAGTTGGCCACCATCTGCGGCGTTTTGTTGCCCAGCCAGGCGTCCAGGATGGCGGCATCGTTGCGGTGATCCTGCTCACAGCACTCTGTGATGGAGCGGCGCAAGACATTGCACGCAGCGAACGCATCTGTTGAAGCAGCAATACGAATTTCAAGACTCATGTAGCAAATATTTCCCGTTTGCAATGGAAGTGTCGTGACTTCCTGTGCATGAGACGACTATACACCAAGCGGAAAATCCCGTTGCAAGCGGTGCCAATCCAGTGGTGTAAGCTTATTACGAATAATTCGTATCTTTTCCGGGCGAAATTCTACACCATAGTTGTCTTCTGACAAGAAAGCTGATTATGCGACCATCTACCTCCCGCCGCTGGTTCCTGTCCACCCTGCTGGCTGGCGCTGCCACCCTGGGCCTGCCCCTGCATGCCAGCGCCGCCGAGACCGTACTGCTGAATGCGTCCTACGACGTGGCGCGCGAGCTGTTCAAAGACATCAACCCCGTCTTCGTGGCCGATTACAAGAAGACCACCGGCGAGACCGTTGCCGTCAACCAGTCGCACGGCGGCTCGTCCAAGCAGGCCCGTTCCGTGGCCGACGGCATGGAAGCGGCCGTCGTCACCATGAACCAGGCTAACGACATCGACATGCTGGCCGACCACGGCCTGGTCGCCGCCGACTGGAACAAGAAGTTCCCGCATAACGCCGCGCCGTTCTACTCCACCATGATCTACCTGGTACGCAAGGGCAATCCCAAGCAGATCCACAACTGGGACGACCTGGCCAAGCCGGGCGTGAAAGTGGTCATTCCCAATCCCAAGACCGCCGGCAACGGCCGCTACACTTTCCTGGCGGCCTGGGGCTCGGTCCTGAAAAAAGGCGGCACCGAAGCGCAGGCGCGCGACCTGGTCACAAAAATCTTCAAGAACGTGCCGGTGCTGGACGCCGGCGGCCGTGGCGCCACCACCACCTTCACCCAGCGCCAGATCGGCGACGTGCTGGTGACCTTTGAGAACGAAGTGAACCTGGTGCGCGCCGAGTTCGGCGACAACTTTGAAGTGGTCTACCCCAGCACTTCCATCCTGGCCGAATCGCCGGTTGCCGTGGTCGACAAGGTGGTCGACCGCAAAGGCTGGCGCAAGCCCGCCACCGCCTACCTAAACTTCCTGTACTCGGAGCCGGCCCAGGACATCATCGCCAAGCACTACTTCCGCCCCCGTTCCGAAGCGGCGGCCAAGAAGTACGCGGCCAACTTCAAGCCCATCACCCTGTTCACGGTGGAAGAATATTTTGGCGGCTGGCGCCAGGCCCAGAAAAAATTCTTCGATGACGGCGCGGAGTTCGACAAGATTTACCAAACCAAGTAATTCCCCGCATTTCCACCAGCCCCGGCCGTGCGCCGGGGTTTTTATTTGTTGTTACGAACTTACGCGCGATAGACGAGAAACCACTTTAATGTTATTGTGTATCCTTGCGAAAATGTTGCCGCAAGACCAGATTGGTTGCGAGCAGCCCCTCCTCTCCCAAGAATACCGAATATGCTCAAGAAAATTGCTGCCGTATTGCTGAGTTCGTTTACCGCTGCCGCCTTCGCCGCAGTGCCGAACCTTGGCTCGCAGTCCGTGCTGGTGGTCGAAGACGACACCGGCAAAGTGCTGCTCGAAAAGAACGCCACCGCCCAGGTGCCGATCGCCTCGCTGACCAAGCTGATGACCGCCATGGTGGTGCTGGACGCCCACCAGGACATGGACGCGCCCATCAGCATTGAAAAAGAAGACGTCGACACCCTCAAGCACAGCACCTCGCGCGTGCCCGTAGGCGCGGAAATCGCCCGTGGCGACGTGCTGCAGCTGGCCCTGATGTCTTCCGATAACCGTGCCGCCGCCGCGCTGGCGCGCACCTATCCGGGCGGCTTCAACGCCTTCAAGGCCGCCGTGCATGCCAAGATCAAGACCCTGGGCATGACCCAGACCGTGATTGACGAGCCGACCGGCCTGTCGCCGGGCAACCGCTCCACCGCCACCGACCTGGTGAAGATGGCCAGCGCCGCCGCGACCTATCCCGACATCCGCCGCATCACCACCGACACCAAGGACGTCATCAAGATCAAGGGCCGCCAGGTGGAGTACCACAACACCAACCGCCTGGTGGGCGCCAAGGGCTGGGACGTCGGCCTGTCCAAGACTGGCTACACGGAAGAAGCAGGCCGCTGCCTGATCATGCGCATCAAGGCGGCCGGCAAGAACGCCACCCTGGTGCTGCTGAACGCCAAAGCCAGCTCCGCCCGCATGATGGATGCCCTGAGCATCCGCCGTCTGGTGGCTGGCAAGGACGCCGAGCCGAAAGTCATGACCGTCTCGGCCCGCACCAAGAAGCACAGCAGTCGCCACCGCCGCGCCACCTAAAAACAAAACCGGGGTCAGTGCCGGCAATCGGACACAGACTCAGCCGTAGCGCGCTTTACGGCTGAGTCTGTGTCCGATTGCCGGCACTGACCCCGGTTTTAATTTACAGCAACTCGCGTAGTCCGCTGGCGCGCTGTGTACGCTGGCTGATCGCTTCCAGCAGCACCTGCTGGTTCGGCGTCAGCAGCGTAAAGCGCGTGCGGGCGCGCGTGATGCCGGTGTAGATCAGCTCCCGCGCCAGCACCCCGCCGCCATCACGCGGCAAGGCCAGCACCGTGTGGCTGAACTCCGAACCCTGCGACTTGTGCACCGTCATGGCGTAGGCCGTTTCCACATTGCGCAGGCGCGTCGCCAGAACGCTGCGCACCACATTCCCTTCCGCGAAATAGACCCGCAAAGCGCCCGGCCGCGCCGGATCCGGCAGCGTCAGGCCAATATCGCCATTGAACACGCCAGTGCCGTAGTCATTCCGCGTGATCATCACCGGACGCCCCACATACCACTCGCCGCCCCGGCGAATCAGATCGGCTTTCTGCAGGCGCTGCTCGATGCTCTCGTTCAGCCCCGACACGCCCCACTCGCCTTCGCGCACCGCGCACAGCAGGCGGAAACCTTCAAATGACTTCAGCACCTGCAACACCCACTCCGTATAGGCCATATCGCCGGGACCGGCCTTGATGCGCTCCATGGTCGGGCCATAGCCAGCCATCGCCAGCCGCAGCACATCGCCGGCCTGCGCGGGATCGGTCCACGCCACCGGCGCCGGTTCGGCAGCCTGCGCCGCATCCACCGCCGCTTCGCCGCGCAGCACCGCCACAGAACGCGGCGCATCGCCCACGTTCACGGCCAGCGCCAGCGCGCCAATCGGCCCGCCGAAGCGGCGGCTCTCGCGCAGCATCACGGTCTGCTGCGATACCGCGCCACCACGTCCGGCACTGGCGGCAAATTCCTCAGGAATGGCTTCACCGCAGGCTTCCCGCACATAAGCGATGGTCTCCGCCGTGTAGTTGCCCGACTGCGCATCATGGCACAGGTCACCCAGCACGGCCCCCGCCTCCACCGACGCCAGCTGGTCCTTATCGCCCAGCAGGATCAGGGTGGCATGGGAAGGCAAGGCCGCCAGCAGCGACGCCATCATCTCCAGGTGGATCATCGAGGCCTCGTCCACGATCAGCACATCCACATCCAGCTGGTTGCCCGCATTGTGCTTGAAGGCCCGGCTGTCCGGACGCGCGCCCAGCAGGCTATGCAAGGTGCGCGCCGCGCCCATGCGGCCGGCCAGATCGCGCAAAGGCAGCTCGCCGCCGACATCCGCATCCAGCTGGTCCAGCGCCTGGTCGATCGACTGCTTAAGGCGCGCCGCCGCCTTGCCGGTCGGCGCCGCCAGGGCAACGCGCAAGCCATCCTGCTCCGCGCCCGCGCAGGCGAACAGCAAAGCCAGCAAACGCGCCACGGTATAAGTCTTGCCCGTGCCGGGGCCGCCGGTGATGATCCCCAGCTTGCCGCGAATCGCAATGGCGCAGGCGATCTTCTGCCAGTTGGTGGCGCCGCGCGTGTGGTCGAACAGCTTGTCTAGCCAGCGCTTCACCAGCGCCGCATCCGGCGCATCGTGCTTGGCTTCGGCGCGCGACTTGATGGCGTGGGCCACCATGTGTTCATCGCGCCAGTAGCGGCGCAGGTAAAGGCGCTCGCCGTCCAGCACCAGCGGCTGCTGGAAATCCAGATCGCCTACCGGCCAGACCTGGTCCGCCGCCGCCAGCAAGGTGCGCCAGGCGGCCGCATTCTTCGGCCATGGCGTAACCGCCTCGCGCAGCATGCGCCAGTCGTCCGGATTCCAGCCCAGCAGGCCGGATGGATCGCCCGCCAGCTCGCTCAGCAGCAGGCAGCTATGGCCGCGTCCCTCCAGCTCGGACAGCAGCGAGCAGGCCACCATCAGCTGCGGCGAATGATTGCCGATGCTGCCGATGAAGCGTGCAAAGGCGCCGCTCAAACGGCGCAACTGTCCGCGCTCGGTCAGGTCGTCAATGGCGGCAAACAAGGTATCGTTATTCATGATGCGCCCAGCAGTGATTCCAGCCCGTCCAGCAGTTCCGGATCGGGTGCCAGCAGATGGCAGCCGCGCGTCTGCGGATTGGCAATGCCGCGCAAGAACAGGAAGATCGCGCCACCCAGGTGCTCTTGCGGATCGTAGTTCTCGCCCATGCGGCTCTTCAGCAGGCGGTGCAGGGCCAGCATGTACAGCGCGCCCTGGATGTCGTAGCGATGCTCGGCCATGCCCACCGCCAGCGCATTGGCGTGGTAGGCCGCATCGCCGCTACCCAGCGCATTCGACTTGTAGTCCAGCACCCAGTAGCGCCCTTCGTGTTCGAAGATCAGGTCAGTAAAGCCTTTCAGCATGCCGTGCAGCTCGCGCTCAGGCAAGGCGGGACGGCCCACACCAGGCAGCAGATGCGCCGCGCACAGGCGGTCCAGCGCCCCCGTCCCCAGGCGCTCGCTGGGGAACCAGAACTCCATCTCCGGCAGAACCGTGTTCAGCGCCTTGAGCGGCACGCCCAGCGGCGGCAGCGGCGTCTCGGCGATCAGCTGCAGCCAGGCCAGTGTATCGTCGTAGCGGTTGCTCCATCCCGCACGCTCGACGCGGCGCGCCAGGCTCGTGGGGAAGTACTCGCGCTCGACGATGCCAAAGCCCTCCTGCCCCATCCACTCCAGCTGCTCGTGCAGGAAGTTACCGGGCACCGAACCGCGCGGGAAGCGGTGCCAGGGCGTGTCCTCCACCCGGGTGGGTGCGCTGGACGTGGGTTCTTCTGTCTCCAGCAGCTTCTCCTGCAACGCGTCACGCGGCACCGGCGCGTTGGCGGCTGGACTGGTGCGCCGCGCCAGCGAGCTGAAACTGCCCACCGACCAGTCGCGTTCAAACCCCGCCGCATACACTTCCGGTTCCCGCAGCGGCGGCCGGTGCTCAACACGATTGAGCAGCGTGGCCGGACCTTCAGCCACCGGCAGCTCTTTCAGTGCAAAGTCGCCGCTGCCCGCGCAGGCATGCTCCCAGCGCTCCATCATCAGTTCCACCTGCAGTGGTGCGCCGCCCGTCAGCAGATAGCCCAGCGCCGATTCATGCAGCGTATTGCTGCCCTTGCGTCCCAGCGCCGCCACGCCCAGCCACAGATAGTGGCGCGCGCGCGTCAATGCCACGTACAGCAGGCGCAGGTCTTCCTGCAGGCGGATGCGTTCCGCCGCTTCCAGCGCCGCATCAGACAGATGCAGGTCGATCTGGCGCGCACCTGCTTCATCGCTGAATTCAATGAAGCTGCGGTTGCGCCGGTCCACCTTGCGCGCCGTGACGGCAAACGGCAGATACACCAGAGGATATTCCAGGCCCTTGGACTTGTGGACCGTGACCACCTTCACCAGCTCCGCATCCGACTCCAGCCGCAGCACCCGCTCATCGCCCCCACCCACGCCGTCGATCTGCTCCGCCAGCCAGCGGATCAGCGCCTGCTCGCCATCCAGCTGGCGGCTGGCCGATTGCAGCAGCTCGGCCAGATGCAGCAGATTGGTCAGGCGGCGCTCACCGCCCACCTGCTGCAGCATGGCGGCAGGCAGACCCAGTTCGTGGATGAAGCGGCGCAGCATCGCCAGCACGCCCTGGCGCTGCCAGATCACGTGCAGCGCTTTCAGTTGCTCGACGCGCGCCTCCCATTCCAGTTCATCGGAAGTCAGGCGCGCCAGCTCAGCCAGCGGCAATCCGGCGGTACGGGTAGCGAACGCAGCCCGCGCCAGCGTGCCATCCAGCGGATTGGCCACTGCCGACAGCCAGCGCAGCACGTCGGCCGCTTCCTCGCTGTCGGTCACGGCGTCCTTGTCGGACAGGTAGACGCTGGCGATCTTGCGGCGCTGAAGCGCACGGCGGATCGCATTGGCTTCGTTACGGTCGCGCACCAGCACGGCGATGTCGGCCGGCTGGAGGCGCTGGAAACCCTTCTTGCCGCCGTCAAAGCCGCTATGGCTATCGTTCAGGCGCGCGGCGACGTCCTCGGCGCAGTGCCAGGCAAAAAACTCGCGATAAGCTTCCGCATTCATCTCCGGCGCAGTGCTGCAGGCGATGGTCATCGAGCACACATCGCCCTCGCCACTGACCAGGCGCTCTTCGCGCCCCTTAGCATCGACCGCATCGAATGGCAACGGATTCTCGCGCGAGACGATATCGCGGAAGCGGAAAGCGCCGCGTGGGAATCCACCTTCCGCCGCACCGCCTTCGGCATACAGGAACAGCTGGTTTACCGCGCGCACCACGCCCTTGGTCGAGCGGTAGTTGGTGCCCAGCTGGTAGTGCCGCCCTTCTGTGGCGCGGCGCGCGGACAGATAGCTGTGAATGTCCGCGCCACGGAAGCCGTAGATCGACTGTTTCGGATCGCCGATCAGGAACAGGCCGCACTCCGGATCGTTGTCGGTCACGCGATACAGCTGGTTGAAGATCTCGTACTGGTTGGGCGCCGTATCCTGGAATTCGTCCACCAGCGCGATCGGGTATTGATCGGTGATGCGCTTGCGCAGGGCCGCGCCGTTTTCGCCCTTCAGCGCCGCATTCAGGCGGTCCAGCATATCGGCAAAGCCGAACTGGCGGCTGCGTTTCTTCAGCTCCGCCATGCGCTCGGCGATGACGGCGGCGGCGTGGCGGTACAGCGCATGCTTGAGCGGCTCCAGTGCGTCCAGCGCAGCCTTCAGCGGTTCGATGGCGTCAAAGTCATCCGGTACGGCTGCACTGAAATCCTTGGAGAAGGCGTCTTCAATTCCGCCCGGCGTGAGGCGCTTCCAGGCGGTGTCGTTCAGGTCAGGCAGCACGGCGGCGGGATTCAGCGCCCAAACGCGCAAGGCGTCGAACCAGCCCGCCAGCGAGGCCGGGCGCATCTTGTTCCCGTTGAAGCACTTGGGCGATGCTTCGCGATGCGTGTTGATCCATTGCTCCATGCGCGTGGCGCGTTCGTGCCAGCCCGCCTTCAGTGTGGCCAGTTCGGCCTGCTGCTTGCGCTGCAACTCCGCGATCAGCGCTGCCAGGGCCGCACGGCGGGGCGCTGCGTCAGCGTCGGCGCCCAGCATGTCCTGGCGTCCGATCAACGCACGCACCGACTGCTTGAGCGCGTCCACGTCCGGCCAGCAGCCCAGCAAGGCTTCCAGCGCGGGCGCAGGCAAGGGATAAACCTGCTGGCGCCAGTAATCGTGCGCGGCGTCGTCGAACAGCGCCTGCTCGTCGCTGACCAGTTCCTCGTCGAACAAATTGCCGCTGTCGAAGGCGTGCTCGCGCAGCATGCGCTGGCACCAGGCGTCGATGGTGAAGATGGCCGCTTCGTCCATCGTCTCCGCCGCCAGCATCAGGCGATGCGCGGCTTGCTGCTGCTCGCTATGGCCGGGATAGGACTCCAGCAGCGCATCCAGATACGGGTCGGCTTGCTCGCGCTGGCCACGGAAATAGGCCGCCGCCTCCACCAGCCGTTCGCGCACGCGATTGGACAGCTCGCGCGTGGCGGCACGGGTAAAAGTCATCACCAGAATATCGGCCGGCATCAGCGCGCGGCGGAAGGCGTTTTCGCCGCCGTGGCCCAGCACCAGCCGCACGTACAGCGCGGCGATGGTCCAGGTCTTGCCCGTCCCCGCGCTGGCCTCGATCAGGCGCGAGCCGTGCAGCGGGAAGCTCAGTGGCTGCAATAATTTTTCCTGATCGATGCTCATGCTTCTTCTCCGCCGTCCTGCGACGCTTCCAGCGGTTCGATCCGCACATGCTGTTCCAGCCAGGCGTTCAGCGGCCCGTATAAGTCCTGCGCCATCTCGCGCCAGCCCTCCTGCGCCGCCAGCGCGGCAAAGTCCGGCCACAGGCGCGCCAGGCAGATGTCCTCGTTCTCGCCGCCGATGTCAAAACCGCCATCGTAGGCGCTGCGCGGATCGCCGCCCTGCAGCAGCGTCAGCGCTGTCTTGGTGGCGACCGGCAGTGGGCAGTCCATATTTTTTCGCCATAAGCGCACCACCTCGCCCAGCTGCCGCAGCGCGTCTTCCTTCGACAGCGGCGCCATCACCACGCGGGCGTCGCGCGCCACCAGATAGCCCGTCACGGGCAGTTCCAGCGCAACCACCGCCAGCTGGCGCAGCCACATGGCGATCAGCTTGTCGCCGCGCGGCTTGATGTCCTTGCCGTCCTTGGAGGTCACCTTGGACGAGATATGCGCCAGCCACACCGTTTCGCTGCCGTTGCTGCGCAGCTGGTCGATCCAGTCTTCCAGCGTCACGCCGTACAGCTGCAGGGACAGCGCCAGCTTGGGTGCGGCCTGGCGATACATGTGGCGCAGCGACAGCCACGCCGTGCGCACCGGCACCAGCGCCTCCACCAGTTGCTGCTGCCACTGCTGGCCGATCAGGCCAATCGGCAGCACGCCTTCGCGCGCCAGCCTTTCCGCCCGTTCGGCCAGGCGCGGACGCACCTCTTCCAGCGGTTCCGGCTCAGCGCCGTCGTCCAGCATGGCGGATTCCAGCAGATAGCGCTCCAGCGCATTGAGCGAGAACGGTTCCTCGTCCTCGCCCACCTGCGCCGCGTCGCCGAACAACACACCCAGGCGCTCGCGGAAGAAGTAGCGCACCGGCTGGCGCATGAAATTCTCCAGCGCCGACAGCTTGAGGCGGCGGCTTTCATCCAGCTCGAATGGCGGCAGTTCGGCCGCCGGCTGCACTGCTTCGCCATCATCGCCGTGCGCCGTGCGCCACTCGCGCGCATAGGTCAGCAGGCCGTCTTCCTCGAAGTAGCGGCGGCTGAAGGGCTGCAGCGCGTGCTCGGTAGTGCGCGCTTCCAGATCGTGCTTCTGCATATTCCAACCCTTGGCCAGGTAATCGCGCAGCTGCGACACCAGCACGGACGGCGGCTGTTCGCTGTTGTCGCGCACATTGCGGCCCACCCAGCTGATATACAGTTTTTCGCGCGCCGCCAGCACTGCTTCCAGCATGAGATAGCGGTCGTCGTCGCGGCGCGAACGGTCGCCGGGACGCGCCATGCCGGGCAAAGCCAGCAGGTCGAAGTCCGCCTTGGGCGCGCGGCGCGGGAAGTCGCCATCGTTCATGCCCAGCAGGCAAACCACGCGGAACGGCACCGCACGCATCGGCATCAGGGTACAGAAAGTGACGCCGCCGGACACGAACTGGTGGTTCAGGGTCGGCTCGTCCAGCGCGCCCATCCAGGCTTCGCGCAGCACCGCCAGCGGCACTGCTTCGTCATACTGAGCGCCGTCGCAGATATCCAGCCAGCGCGTCAGCGCGTCGTTCAGCTGCGCGAGCGTGAGGCGGTCGCCCTCCTCGTTCGGCTTGAAGAAAGCGGCCAGCAGCGCGCGCGCCTGCTCCACCCATTCGGCCGGCGTGCACGATTCGGCCAGCACGGAGCGCCAGTGCAGCAGCGCTTCCACCAGCTGCGCCAGCGAACCGGCCAGCGCGGCATCCAGGCCGCCCACTTCCGCATACGGCTCGATCCCCGCGAAGCTGGCGTCGCGGCCGGACAGATTGCCGCTGGCATAACCCAGCAGCATGCGGCGCACACCGAAGATCCAGGCATTCTGCTCGCCAGCCGGACCGAGTCCCAGTCCGTTGCGGTGGGCCTGGTCCAGGCCCCAGCGCACGCCTGCGCCTTCGATCCACTGGCCCAATGTGGGCAGATCGTCTTCGTGCAGGCCGAAGCGCGCGGCCAGCGCGGGCACGTCCAGCAGGTCGCGCACCTCGCTCTGGCGGCAGCGCTGCTGCGGCAGGCGCAGCAGCCATTCCAGCGCCACCAGCAGCGGATTGACGCTGCGGTCGTTCACATCGCCGATCTCGAACGGAATATAGCGCGCGTCGCCGCGCTTGTATTGCGCGAACACGGCGTGAATGGCCGCCGAGAAGGTGTCGATGTCGGGCACCATCACCACCACATCGCGCGGACGCAGCGAGCTGTCGTCCGCGAACATGGCCAGCAGCTGGTCGTGCAGCACTTCCACTTCGCGCTGCACGCTGTGGGTGACGTGGAATTCGACCGAGCGGTCATGCTCCGGCGGCGGCACATGCGGGTGCTCCGACAGCGGCAGCAGGTCGCGCACGGCGGCCTGCATCTGGCCCAGCAAGGTTTCGCCCTCGCCTTCGCCAAACAGATCGACGCGCAAAGCGGGATCCTCCGCGCCGGCATTGGCCTCGTCGAATTCATCCAGCATGCGGATAAAGTCGCGCCCCTGGCGGCCCCAGCTCGCCAGCAAGGGATGGCTGTGGGCGTGCAGCTCTTCCAGCGGAATCTGGCCCAGATCCTGGCCATTGCGCAGCTGCTGGCGGCGGTGCGCGCTACGCAGCAGGTCGCGCCCTTCGATGATGTCGCCCCAATAGAACTGGCAGGGATTCGGCACCGCCATCAGCACCTGGGTATGCCGCGCCAGCGAGGCCAGCGCCTGCAAACTCTGATACGGCAAGGCCGACACGCCAAACAGAACGATACGGCGCGGCAGGCGGCCCAGCGGCGCATCGCCGCGCTCCACGGCGGCGACGAATTCGGTGTGTACCGATGCCCGGCCCAGCTCGCGCTGATGCGGCGCCACGTCTTCGATCACGGCGCGCCACAAAGCCCCTTGCCAGCACTGGTCTTGCGGCAGCGCCAGCGCTTCGCCGCGCGCCGTGCGCAATTGATCGCGTCCCGCCGCCCAGTCGGACAGCCAGTCGGCACGGTACACCTGGTATTGGTCGAACAAGTCGGCCAGCCGCTCGGCCAGTTGCAGGCGGCGCTCCGCCTCGCCGTCGGCCAGAAAGTGGCGCAGCGGCGCAAACACGGGATCGGCCAGCAGCGTCGGCAGCAGGCGCATCAGGCGCCAGGTCAGCGGACCTTTATCGAAAGCGGAATGCTGCGGCACGCGCTCGCGGCCCAGCATGCCCCGGTAGGTCTCCCACAGAAAACGCGCCGGCAGCGCCACGCGGGTGGCGGCGCACACGCCCAGTTCCTCCGCCAGGGCGATCTTCAGCCACTCGGCCACGCCGTTGGACTGCACCAGGAAGATCTCCGGCTCCAGCGGCCCCAGAGGATGGTCGCGCAGCCATTGGAAAACGGCGGCGCGCAGCTGTTCCATCTGATTGCCGTGCAAAATCAGCAGGCCGGAAGTGAGGCTGGATTGCATGAGTCTCCGAGTTAAGGGGCGGTGCAGGCATTATCGCCGCTGGCAGGACAAAGCGCCAGCACCCGGCCCATCCCTAACCCGCCGGCACAAAACTGGAGAGTTCCAGTTCGATCTGCTCGCCCAGCGGCGGCAGCATGGCGTGCAGCTGGGCCACGATCTGCGCCGCGCGCTCCGGATCGGGTTCATGCCGCATCTGCTCCAGCGCGTAGCACAGGCTGCCGAAGCGCATGGCGCCGACCGCCCGCGCCGCCGACTTGATGCGGTGTCCAAGGTCACCCAGCTGCTTCATATCGCCTTCGGCCAGCGCGCTATCCACCTCCGCCAGGCCGTCGCGCGCCGTATCGAGGAACAACGCGGTGTACTTGCGCATCTTGTCCGGCTTGCCGCTGAAGGTCTGGGCCAAGGCCTCCATGTCAAACATTGGCGCTTCTTCGGCGCTGGCACCGGCCTGCTGAGGCACCGGCGATGGCGCCGGTGATGGCAAGGGCCGCACATTGGCGGAGGCGGCCATCGCCGCCAGGATGCCGACCGTATCGGCACTGATACTGGTGCCGCGTGCGGCCGCCGCGTCGGCGCTGCGCTGCTCGCGCGCCCGCTGATGCATCCAGCGCGCCAGCACATTGAACAGCTGCTTGGGCGCGATCGGCTTGGTGAGGAATTCATCCATGCCCGCTTCCAGGCAGCGCCGCTGGTCTTCGCGCCCGGCATTGGCCGTCATGGCGATGACCAGCGTTCCGGCCAGCTGCGGCGTGGCGCGGATGCAGCGGGTGGCCTCATAGCCGTCCATCACCGGCATCTGCACGTCCATCAGCACGCAATCGAAGTGCTCCTGCTGCAGCAAATCGATCGCCTCCTGGCCGTTGTTGGCCACGCAGACGGTGGCCCCGGCGTCTTCCAGCAGCTCCTGGCCCACCTGCTGGCTGAAGACGTTGTCTTCCACCAGCAGGATCGACGCGCCGCGTATGCTGTCCAGCACCTCCGGCTGCACCGAGTGATCGGGCGCCAGCGCCGCCACGCCCTTGGCCAGCCGCGCCGTGAACCAGAAGGTGCTACCCTCGCCCAGCCGGCTTTCCACGCCCACCGTGCCGCCCATCAGCTCCGCCAGCTGCTTGCTGATCACCAGTCCCAGGCCGGTGCCGCCGTATTTGCGCGTGGTCGAGGTGTCGGCCTGGTGGAAGGACTGGAACAGCTGCTGCATCTGCAGCGCCGTCATGCCGATGCCCTTGTCCTCCACCTCGAAACGCACCGCCACGGTGTTGTCGCGCTCCTCCAGCAGGCGCACGCGGATCTGCACCTTGCCATTGCCGGAAAACTTGATGGCGTTATTGGTAAAGTTGAGCAGCACTTGTTCCAGCCGCAGCGGATCCCCGCGCAGCTGCTGCGGCACGCCGGGCCAGGTTTCGTAGACCAGCTCCAGGCCCTTGGCGGCGGCGCTTTCACCCAGCTGGCTGGAGATATTCGCCAGCAGCGCCGACAACTCAAAGTCCAGCACTTCCAGATCCATCTGCCCCGCTTCGATCTTGGAAAAATCCAGCACGTCGTTGATGATCCCCAGCAGGTGCTGGGCCGAGTGATGGATCTTGTTCAGGTAGTCGCGCTGGCGCGGATGCGTCACCGATTTCAGCGCCAGGTGCGCCATGCCGATAATGCTGTTCATCGGCGTGCGGATTTCGTGGCTCATATTGGACAGGAAATCGCTCTTGGCCTGGCTGGCCGCATCGGCCTTGTCCTTGAGCGCATGCAGCTCGGTGACGTCGGTCGACAGCCCGATCACCGCCGTCACCACATTATCGATCTCCACCGGCACGTTAACGGTCCATAGCGTGCGCGTTTCGCCGTCACGGCCGGTGTACTGCTCCTCGCCGGTGCGCTGGCGCTTGTCGCTGAAGACTGTACGCTCGCGCGCCCAGGCAGCATCGGCGGCACTGGCGGGCATCAGTTCGCGATCCAGCTTGCCGACGATGTCCCGCACCCTGGCGCCCATCGCCTCGGCGGTCTTGGCGTTGGCGTAGATGTAGCGCCGGTCCTGGTCCTTCATGTAGACGCGCGCATCGACGTGATCCAGTACCGTATCCAGCAGCACCCGCTGGCCGATCACATGGCGGCGCGAGACATACAGGATGAAGATATAGCTGTACATCATACCAGTGCCGATCACGCCGATGGCAAAGGCCATCCACGGCAAATACAGCTCCAGCCCGGACAGCATATCGGTGCGTTTCACCACAAACCAGGCCTTCCACAGGCTGCCGTTAAAGTCGATCGGCAGCACCGATTCCAGATATTCGCCGCGCATGCCGGGCGCGATCTGGCTGGCCACCAGGCTGCCGTTGTCGTTGTACAGCAGGCGGTCCGACTTGTCGATGACGAGGTGGCGCTGCTCCGGATCGCCGCTGCCGTCGGCATACAGCGACAGATGCATCTGGTGCTGTGACATCTCGTCCACCGCGCCTTGCACCAGCCGCGCCACGCTGAAGCCGATGCCCACCGTGCCGAGATAGGCCGCGCGCCGGCTCGCCACATCGTCGATGGGCGCGCCGCGCCGGTACACCGGCAGGCGCATGCCCAGGCCGATATGCGGCGTCGGCTTCTGCACCACGATAGGCTGGCCCGAGGCGCTGACCTTGCCGCTGTCGCGCGATGCTTCCAGCGCGCGGGCAATGGCGGGATTGGCGGCGATATCCACCCCCAGCCGGTCGGCCAGCTCGCCCATCGGCTCAAGGTAATTCAGCACCGTGTACTCCTCGCGGCGTCCGGCCGGCTTGATGTCGAACTGGGGATAGCCTTCCGCGCGCACGGCGGTGATGAAGGCTTCGCGCTGGGCGTCGCGCACCAGCGGGGCAAAGGTCATCGCCTCCAATGCGGGGAAGTTGCGCTCCACCCCGAGGCCGCGCACGTACTGGTGAAATTGCAGGCGGCTGACCTGGTCGCTGGTCTGGAACAGTGCCACCAGGCCGCGCACCACGTCGGAATAGGATTTGATGCGGGCGGAAATGCTGTCCTGCGTGCTGCGGGTGATGTTTTCAAAGCGCTGGCGGGCATCGTCTTCCACCATCTTGTCGGCGACGGCATACAGGGCGGCTCCCGCAGCCAGCGCCAGCACGACGCCCATTCCGCCGATCAGCATGCGGGCTTTTGCCAGAGCCTGATTCCAGTGACCAACTTGCCCCATCGAAGCATCACTTTATATCGGATTGCAATCCACCGTCGCCGGGATTTACTTGTGCAGCATACTATCAATGCGCAGCGCTGGGAACTATTGCGGCTCAGGCTGGTCTTAGCCTGTGTAGCGACTCTTGTCGGGGAGGACGCCATGTCCACCACTGCATTGAAGTGCCGGCGGCACGCGCTGCTGGCGATGGCGGGGTTTGCCTGGATCGCCGCAGCGGCAACAGCGGGCGAAACTGGCGAGCACGGCGATTTTCTGGCAGAGCTGGAAGTGCATTGCGGCCAGCCCAACGCCACGCTGCATTTCTCCGCGCAGACGGCACAGCAGGTGCGCTGGCAGCCTGACCTGCTGTCACCGCAAGGCCACACCCTGCGGCGCTGGCGCGGCAATACCCGCCTCGGCAATACCCCGGTCGACTTGCCGGTCAGCTGGGACGCCCCCGCCCCCGCCCTCGCCGCGCAGGCATTGCCGGGCACCTACCAGCTGCGCCTGCAGGCCAGCGCCAACGGCCGCACCATGCGCCAGAGCTGGGACGTCGCCGCAGCCGCGCCGCAGCAGACGCTGGCGGCGGCTTTGACGGCGGCGCCAGCCCGCATCCCGGCTGCCACATCCTATGTCATCCGCTACGGCAATCTGCACAGCCAGACCAACCACAGCGACGGCGGCGGCGCGCTCGGCCATTGCACCGGCGCACAAGATCCCCAGAGCGCCGCGCTCGGCCCCGCCGACGCCTACGAATACGCCCGCCAGCACGGCCTGGATTTCCTGATGGCGTCCGAGCACAACCACATGTACGACGGTTCCGACGGCACCAATCCCGGCGCCGATCCCGCCGCCGCGCATGCGCTGTACCAGAGCGGCCTGCGCGCCGCCGCCGGCTACAGCGCCGCGCATCCGGACTTTCTTGCCTTGTACGGCCAGGAATGGGGCGTGATCAGCCACGGCGGCCATCTCAACATCTTCAACAGCCCGGAGCTGCTGGGCTGGGAGCGCAACGCCAGTGGCCAGCTGCTGGCCGACACCTTCAGCGCCCGCAGCGATTACGCCAGCCTGTACCGGCTGATGCGCGCACGCGGCTGGATCGGCCAGTTCAACCATCCGGCCGAAGACCAGTTCGCAGTCGGCAATCAGCCGCTCGCCTACACGCCCGACGGCGACGAAGTGATGGTGCTGTGCGAAGTCATGAACAGCAACGCCTTTTCCCAATCCGCCAATGAAAGCGAAGCACGCCACAGCAACTTCGAAGCGGCCTGCAACAAGCTGCTGGCGGCCGGCTATCACCTTGCTTTCAGCTCGGATCAGGACAACCATTGCGCCAACTGGGGCGCCTCATACAGCAACCGCACCGGCATTCTGCTGCCGCCGGACGCGCCGTTCACCCAAGCCAGCCTGCTCGACGCCCTGCGTGCACGCCATGTGTTTGCCACCATGGACAAGAGCGCTTACGTCATCCTCAGCGCCAACGGCCATGTCATGGGCGAGCGCTTCCACAACCACGGCCCGCTGACGCTACAGGTGGACTACGCCAGCAACAGCGGCCATCACCTCGATGCGATAACAATATTGCACGCGATTCCCGGCGCCGGCGGCGAATTCAGCGCCATCGCCCACACCACAACTAGCGAATTGCAACCTTCAGCAGGCGAACACGTGTATTACGCGCGCCTTGTCCAGGACGATGGAAAACTGTTGTGGTCCGCGCCACTGTGGGTCACGCAAGAGCCTTGATTTCACTCCAATCGTGCGCCGCGGAAACAACTTTCGCGCTAGGCTATTCCCTCAAATAGGTGGCACTTAATATTATTAAATTGATAAAATAACGGGAGCATCTCTTGAGCCCAAACACCCCTATTGACTCATCTGCGGACAAGAGTATCTTTTTCTCAATCACCGAAATAAAAAGTACTTGCCGTGCAGATCCCAAAAGTTCTCGTCGTCAACGACGACCCAGCCAGTCTGTTCGCTCTCGAAAGCTTGCTGACCGACTCCGCCCTCCAGTTCCAGTACGAGCTGATCACCGCAGGATCCGGCCCGGAAGCTCTGCGCGCCGTGCTGTGCCATGAGTTTGCCGTGATCCTGCTCGACGTCAGCATGCCCGGCATGGACGGCTTTGATACGGCCGAGGCCATCCATTCGCATCCGCGTTCCGCGTCGGTGCCGATCATCTTCATCACGGCCCATTACGCCGACGAGATCAACCGCCTCAAGGCCTATCAGAAGGGTGCGGCCGACTACCTGTTCACGCCCATCATTCCGCAGATCCTGCAAGCCAAGGTGGCGGTGTTCGTGGAAATGAAGAAGCGCAATATGCAGCTGCACGAAAAAACCGAGGAACTGGCGCGCCTGAACCAGGACTTGCGCGTTCAGCGCCTGCAAGACCTGGAGCGCATCAACCGCGAGCTGCAGCAGGAAATCAACGAGCGCAAACTGGCCGAACAGCGCGCGCACGAGCTGTCCACCCGCGATGCGCTGACCAACCTGGTCAACCGCCGCTCCCTGATCCAGCAGCTGGAACATGCCGTCGCCACCGCCGACCGCAGCCGGGGCGAGTTCGCCCTGCTGTTCCTGGACCTGGACAAATTCAAGCAGATCAACGACAGCTACGGCCACGAGGCGGGCGACGAGCTGCTGCGCCAGGTGGCCGCCCGCTTGAGCGCCGCCGTGCGCGTGGCCGACGTGGTGGCGCGTCTGGGCGGCGACGAATTCGTCGTGCTGATCGAAGGCCGCGGCGCTTCCGCCAACGCGGCGCGGGTGGCGCGCAAGATCGAGCAGGCCTGCAGCCTGCCCTTCGACATCGCCGGCCACCGCATCGCCAGCGCCACCAGCATCGGCATCGCGCTCTACCCGCAGGACGGCCGCGACGCCCAGTCATTGATGAAGAACGCCGACCTGGCCATGTACCACGCCAAGCACGATCCTTCCTCCCATGTGAAGTTCTTCCACGAAGAGCTGAATGTGCGCGAACAGCAGCGTGCGCAATGGGCGCTGGAGCTGCGCAAGGCGCTGGCCGACGGCCAGCTGGAGCTGCGCTACCAGCCGCAGATCGCCCTCAACTCGGGCCGGATCGCCGGCGCGGAGGCCCAGCTGCACTGGCGCCATCCGCGCCTTGGCCTGATCGGCGGCGAGGATTTCCTGCCCCATTTGCAGGACCACCTGCTGCGCGACCGCATCGATGCCTTCGTCATCGCCCAGGTGTGCGCTCAGGCGGCCGCCCTGCGCGCCGCCAGCGCCGTCCCGGACGACTTTATCATCTGGCTCAATCTGTCGGCGCTGCGCCTGCAGGGCGAGCTGCTGGCCCAGCTGCTGCCCGCCCTGCGCCAGCACCGCCTGCCGCCCGGCAGCATCGGCCTGGAACTGAACGAGGCCCTGCTGTTCGGGGCCAGCGACACCATCGCGCCCGTGCTGCAGCAGCTGCATGCGGCCAACGTGCCGGTGGCGCTGGACGATTTCGGCAGCGCGCGCTCCTCGCTGGCGGCCTGCAAGCGCCTGCAGCTGAGCACGCTCAAGATCGAGCGCGGCTTTATCCACGCCATCGGCAATGACGAAGGCGGCACCGACATCGTCGCCGCCGTGATCCACCTGGCGCGCGCCCTCTCCATGCAAGTGGTGGCGCTGGGCGTGGACGCCACACCGCAACTGGACGTACTGCACGCACTGGGCTGCGACGCCTGCCAGGGCGAGTTGTACGCCCCCGCCCTGCCGGCAGACGGCATGCTGGATTTTCTCCGCGATGAGCAACCATCGCTCCGTACGCTGCACCATCAACCGATCACCTCCTAGACCATGAGGAAACGTCGATGAACGATATGACTGAAATGAGCGAGCAGCTCGACATCAAGCTGCTCCTGTCCACCCTGATGGCGCTGAAAAAGGGCGACTTCACGGCACGCATGCCATCGGATTGGACCGGCATGTCCGGCAAGATCGCCGACACGCTGAACGACATCATCGAGACCAAAGAAAAAATGGTGCACGCGGTGACCGACGTGAGCCGCGTGGTGGGGCGCGAAGGCCGCCTGACCCAGCGCGCCCACGTACCCAATGTGGTGGGCGGCTGGGCCACCATCATCAGTTCCGTCAACACCCTGATTGACGACCTGGTGCGCCCGACCACCGAGATGGCGCGCGTCATCGGCGCCGTGGCAAAGGGCGACCTGTCGCAGACCATGGCGCTGGAAGTGGACGGCCACCCGCTCAAAGGCCAGTACCTTCGCGCAGCCACCACCGCCAACACCATGGTGGAACAGCTGTCATCCTTCTCCTCCGAGGTGACGCGCGTGGCGCGCGAAGTGGGTACCGAAGGTAAGCTGGGCGGCCAGGCCCAGGTGAAAGGCGTGGCCGGCACCTGGAAAGACTTGACCGACTCGGTGAACTCGATGGCGGGTAACCTGACCTCTCAGGTGCGTAACATCGCCGAGGTGACCACCGCCGTGGCGAACGGCGACTTGTCGAAAAAGATCACGGTGGACGTGCGCGGCGAGATCCTGCAGCTGAAAGACACGATTAATGTGATGGTGGACCAGCTGCGTTCCTTTGCGTCGGAAGTGACCCGCGTGGCGCGCGAGGTCGGTACGGAGGGTAAGCTGGGCGGCCAGGCCTATGTGCCTGGCGTGGGCGGCACCTGGAAGGACTTGACCGACAACGTCAACTTCATGGCGTCCAACCTGACCGACCAGGTGAGGAATATCGCGGCGGTGACCACCGCCGTGGCAAACGGCGACTTGTCGAAGAAGATCACGGTGGACGTCAAAGGCGAGATTCTCGAACTTAAAAACACCATCAACGTGATGGTGGACCAGTTGTCTTCTTTCGCTTCCGAGGTGACCCGTGTGGCAAGGGAGGTCGGTACGGAAGGTAAGCTGGGCGGCCAGGCGCAGGTGAAAGGCGTCGCGGGTACTTGGAAGGACTTGACCGACTCGGTGAACTCCATGGCGGGTAACCTGACCGGCCAGGTGAGGAATATCGCGGAGGTGACCACCGCCGTGGCGAACGGCGACTTGTCGAAGAAGATCACGGTGGACGTCAAGGGTGAGATTCTTGAACTGAAAAACACCATTAACGTGATGGTCGACCAGCTGAACTCCTTCGCATCTGAGGTGACCCGCGTGGCGCGCGAGGTGGGTACGGAAGGTAAGCTGGGCGGCCAGGCGAACGTGTCCGGCGTGGCCGGTACGTGGAAGGACTTGACCGACAACGTCAACTTCATGGCGTCCAACCTGACAGGCCAGGTGCGTAACATCGCGGACGTGACCACCGCCGTGGCGAACGGCGACCTGTCCAAGAAGATTACGGTGGACGTCAAGGGTGAGATTCTCGAACTGAAAAATACCATCAACGTGATGGTGGACCAGCTGTCCTCCTTCGCATCCGAGGTGACCCGCGTGGCCCGTGAAGTGGGTACCGAAGGTAAGCTGGGCGGCCAGGCCTATGTGCCGGGCGTGGGCGGTACCTGGAAGGACTTGACCGACAACGTCAACTTCATGGCGTCCAACCTGACAGGCCAGGTGCGTAACATCGCGGCGGTGACCACCGCCGTGGCGCGCGGCGACTTGTCGAAAAAAATTACGGTGGACGTGAAGGGCGAGATTCTGGAGCTGAAAGACACCATCAACGTGATGGTGGACCAGCTGTCATCCTTCGCATCCGAGGTGACCCGCGTGGCGCGCGAGGTGGGTACGGAAGGTAAGCTGGGCGGCCAGGCGAACGTGTCCGGCGTGGCCGGTACCTGGAAGGACTTGACCGAGAACGTCAACCAGCTGGCGGCAAACCTGACCAACCAGGTGCGCGCGATTGCGGAGGTGGCGACCGCCGTGACGCGCGGCGACTTGTCCCGTTCCATCCAGGTGGAAGCGCGCGGCGAGGTGTCCTACCTGAAGGACAACATCAACGAGATGATCCGTAACCTGAAAGACACCACGCTGAAGAACGCGCAGCAGGACTGGCTGAAAACCAATCTGGCGCGTTTCACCCGCCTGCTGCAGGGCCAGCGCGACTTGCAGGCCGTGACCAAGCTGATTCTGTCCGAACTGGCGCCGCTGGTCTCCGCCCACCACGGCGTGTTCTACATGATGGACGCAGGCGACACCGATGCCCGCCTGCGCATGATCGCCAGCTACGGCTACCGTTCCAGCCGCAAGCTGCCCACCTCCTTCCTGCCGGGTGAAGGCCTGGTGGGCCAGTGCGCGCTGGAGAAGGTGCGTATCTGGCTGACCGACGTGCCGCGCGATTACATCGTCGTCTCGTCCGGCCTGGGCGCGGCGCCGCCAACCAATATCGTGGTGCTGCCGATTCTGTTCGAGCAGCAGGTGAAGGCGGTGATTGAGATCGCCTCGCTGGATCGCTTCACCGAAACCCACTTGTCCTTCCTCGACCAGCTGATGGAATCCATCGGCGTGGTGCTCAACACCATCGAGGCAAACTCCCGTACCGAGTCGCTGCTGACCCAGTCGCAGTCGCTGGCACAGGAACTGCAGCAGACCAACCAGGAGCTGGCGGAAAAAGCCCGCCTGCTGTCCGAGCAGAACATCGAGGTGGAACGCAAGAACCGCGAGGTGGAACAAGCCAAGCTGGCGCTGGAAGAAAAGGCCACCCAGCTGGCCCTGTCGTCCAAGTACAAGTCCGAGTTCCTGGCCAATATGTCGCACGAACTGCGTACGCCTCTGAACTCGCTGCTGATCCTGGCGCAGCAGCTGGGCGACAACCCGGAGGGCAACCTGTCCGGCAAACAGGTGGAATTCGCAAAGACCATCCACGGCTCCGGCTCCGACTTGCTGACGCTGATTAACGACATTCTGGACCTGTCGAAGATCGAGTCCGGCACCGTCACGCTGGACGTGTCGGAGTACCGCTTCCAGAACCTGCGCAACTACGTGGACCGCACCTTCCGCCACATGGCAGAAGCCAAGCATCTGGGCTTTGCGGTCGACCTGGCAGAGAACCTGCCGACCGCCATGATGACCGATACCACACGCCTGCAACAGGTGCTGAAAAACCTGCTGTCGAACGCCTTCAAGTTCACCAACCACGGCCAGGTCGCGCTCTCCATCAGCCTGGTGAGCAGCGGTTTCTCCAGCGACCACCCCAACCTGCTGCACGCGGATGCGGTGCTGGCCTTTGCCGTCAGCGACACCGGCGTCGGCATCGCGACCGACAAGCTGCAGCTGATCTTTGAAGCCTTCCAGCAGGCCGACGGCTCCACCGCCCGCAAATACGGCGGCACCGGCCTGGGCCTGTCGATCTCGCGCGAGCTGGCCCGCCTGCTGGGCGGCGAAATCCGCGTCGAATCGATCGTCGGCAGCGGCTCCACCTTCACCCTGTTCCTGCCGTATAACCGCGCAGGCTTCATCAACTACGACATGGGCCGCCAGGCCGGGCGCCAGCCGCAGGTCCGCCTGCCCGCGCCGACGCCGCAGGTGGTGTACTCGGCGCCTCAGACCAGCGAACTGCTGCCGCGCGAGGACGACGCCACGCTGGACGACGAGCTGGAGGTATATGCTTCCGGTGACGACCGTGCCCTGATTGCGGCGGGCGACCCGTCTGTGCTGATCATCGAGGACGACGAGCGCTTCGCCAAGATCGTACTGGAGTTCGCGCGAGAGAAGAACTTCAAGGCCATCGTCACCTACCAGGGCGACTCCGCTCTGAGTCTGGCGCGCGATTACCTGCCGTCCGCCATCCTGCTGGATATCGACCTGCCGGACATCGACGGCTTCACGGTGCTGGACCGCCTCAAGCGCGACCCAAGCACCCGCCACATTCCGGTGCACGTGATGTCCAGCCTGCGCGAGCGCGAGAAGGCGCTGCGCCAGGGCGCCATCTCGTACATGAACAAGCCGATCTCCAAGGACGCGCTGCAGGAAGAATTCACCCGCATCCAGAAGTTCCTGCTGGGCGGTAAGCGCAGCCTGCTGGTGGTGGACGACGAGGAAACCCAGCGCGATTCCATCGTCGCCCTGATCGGCGACTCCGACCTGCGCATCGTCGCCGTCGGCACCGGCCAGGCCGCGCTGGAAGCGCTGCGCGAGCAGCACTTCGACTGCATGGTGCTGGACCTGACCCTGCCCGACATCAGCGGCTTCGACCTGCTCGACCTGATCGGCAAGGACAGCAGCCTGCGCGACCTGCCGATCGTGATCAACACCGCCAAGGATCTGAACCGCAAGGAAGTCGCCAAGCTGAAACGCTATGCCAAGACCATCGTGGTCAAGGACGCCCGCTCACCCGAGCGCCTGCTGGATGAAACGGCGCTGTTCCTGCACCGCTCCCAGGCCAGCCTGCCGGAAGCCCAGCGCCGCATGCTGGAAGAAATCCACGCGGCCGACGGCGGTCTGGCCGGACGCAAAGTGCTGATCGTCGACGATGACCTGCGCAACATCTTCGCCCTGTCCTCGCTGCTGGAACGCCAGCAGATGCACGTCTCCTTTGCCGAGAACGGCCGCGATGGCATCGAGGTGCTGGAAAAGGATCCGACCATCGAGATCGTCCTGATGGACATCATGATGCCGGAGATGGACGGCTACGACACCATGCGCGCGATCCGCCGCATCCCCAAGTTCAAGTCGCTGCCGATCATCACCCTGACCGCCAAGGCCATGAAGGGTGACCGCGACAAGTGCATCGCCGCCGGCGCATCGGACTACATCACCAAGCCGGTGGATGTCGCCCAGCTGCTGTCGCTGATGCGGGTTTGGCTGCATTGAGGCCGCATACGATGGTGCGAACGATGGAGCCCGACACGGCCGACCACGGCGGCGCTGGCGGTGCCGGGGGGGCCGGCAGCAGCGGTGGCGCACCGCGCGCCGCGCCGCCGGCTGTCGAAGAGCTGGAACTGGAGCTGCTGCTGGAAGGTGTGCAGCAGCTGCACGGCTTCGACTATCGCGGCTACGAGCGTCCCGTCCTGCGGCGCAAGTGCAAGGCCCTGATGGCGCAGCTGGGCGTGGCCACCCTGTCCGCCCTGCAGGAACAAGTGCTGCACGAACCGGCTGCTGCCGCCGCCCTGCTGCGCGCGCTGTACGTCACGCCCGCCGCCCTGTTCGACGATCCTCAGGAAGTCAGCCTGCTGCGCACGTCCCTGGGCGCGTGCCTGCACGGCGCCGCCCTGCCGCGCATCTGGCTGGCCGATTGTGCAGGGGCGCAGCAAGCCTGGACCCTGGCCATCCTGCTGGAACAGGAACAGCTGGGCGCCCGCACGGAGATTTATGCCACCGTCGCCAACGACACCCTGCTGGCCGAAGCGCAGGAAACCACGCTGACGCTGGAGCAGCTGGCGCTGGCGCAGATCAACTACGAACGCAGCGGCGGCAGCGGCAAGCTGCACGACTACTTCGTGTTCGAAGGCGAGCACGCCGTGCTGGCGCCGGCCCTGCGCAGCCGCATCACCTGGGCCTCCTACAATCTCGTGACCGACGCTTCCTTCAACGAGTTCCAGCTGATCTCCTGCCGCCGCGCCCTGCCCGACTTTGGCCCCGTGCTGCGCGCGCGCGTGCTGCGCCTGTTCCACGACAGCCTGACCCACTTCGGCGTACTGGCGCTGGACCGGCTGCTCGATCCCGGCGACCTGCTGGCCGCCAGCTACCAACCGCTGCTGCCTCCAGCGCCCTGGTACCGCCGCATCGCGTAAAAGGAGGCTCCCTGGATTGACCGGCATTAGCAATTCCGCTACATTGCCCTGTCTATCACTCAAGGGAGCCTTCCCATGCAACGCAGCCTGATCTCCGCCGCCGTCCTGTCCCTGATCGCCCTCGCCGCCGCACCGGCCGGCGCCGCATCCGAGGGCCACAGCACGCCCGCAACCCAGCAGGCGCCAAAGGACGGCGCCACCACCGAACTGCCGCGCAACGCCTACCCGACCCATTACAGCATCTCGCTCAAGCCCGACGCGGCCAGTGCCAGCTTCACCGGCCGCGTGGTGATCGCCGTGCAGGTGACCCAGCCCACCAGCACCCTGACCCTGCAGGCACTGGGCCTGGACTTCAGCGCGGCGCAGATCAGCGCCGCCAAGGACCGCCAGCCGCAAGCGGCCAAGGACATCAAGGTCGACGCGGCCAAGCAGAACGTCGTCTTCGAATTTGCCCAGCCGCTGGCGGTGGGCAGCTACCAGCTGGCGATCGACTACAGCGGCAAGATCGGCACCCAGGCTTCCGGCCTGTTCTACCTCGACTACGAGATCGCAGGCGCCAAGAAGCGTGCACTGTACACCCAGTTCGAGTCGGCCGACGCGCGCCGCATGTTCCCGTCGTGGGACGAACCGGCCTACAAAGCCACCTTCGCGCTGGAAGCCACCGTGCCGTCCGCGCAGAGCGCGATCTCCAATATGCCCGTGGCCGAGAGCCGCGACCTGGGCAACGGCAGCAAACTGGTCCGCTTTGCCACCACACCACGCATGTCCAGCTATCTGCTGTTCTTCGGCCAGGGCGAATTCGAACGCGCCGTACGCAAGGAAGGCAATACCGAGCTGGGTGTGGTCACCGTGCAGGGCCGCCTGCCGCAAGCCCAATACGCACTGGACGCCTCTACCGCCGTGCTGCGCGAATATAACGACTACTTCGGTACGCCCTATCCGCTGCCCAAGCTGGACAACGTGGCCGCACCGGGTTCCAGCCAGTTCTTTGGCGCGATGGAAAACTGGGGCGCTATCTTTACCTTTGAATCGGCCATCCTGATCGACCCAGCCATTGCCAGCGCGGGCGACCGCCAGAGCTCCTTCGGCATTGCCGCCCACGAAATGGCGCACCAATGGTTCGGCGACCTGGTCACCATGCGCTGGTGGGACGACCTGTGGCTGAACGAAGGCTTTGCCACCTGGATGGCCGGCCGCACCACCGGCAAGCTGCATCCCGAATGGCAGCTCCATCTGAACAACGTCGCCGTCAACAACGGCGCAATCGAACGCGACGCCCTGTCCACCACCCACCCTGTTGTACAGCATCTGAAGTCGGCGGAAGAAACCCATGCCGCTTTCGACGAAATCACCTACAGCAAAGGCTCGGCGGTCATCCGCATGCTGGAGAACTATGTGGGCGAAGCCGCATGGCGCGAGGGCGTGGCCAACTACATCAAGGAGAACAAGTACGGCAACGCCGTCTCCGACCAGCTGTGGGCCCAGGTGGAAAAGGCCGCGCACAAGCCGGTCAAGGCCATCGCCCATGACTTCACCCTGCAGCCGGGCGTGCCGCTGATCCGCGTCGAGAGCCTGAGCTGCAAAGGCGGCCAGACCCAGGTCCAGCTGAGCCAGGGCGAATACAGCAAGGACAAGCCGAACAAGCAAGCCTTGCGCTGGCGCGTGCCGGTGCTGGCGCAGACCGTCGGCGCCAAGGAACCTGTGCGCACCGTGATCAGCAACGGCAAGGCTAGCATGACCCTGCCGGGCTGCGGTCCAGCCCTGATCAATGCCGGCCAGGCTGGCTACTACCGCGTGCTGTACGCACCGGCCACCTACCAGCCGCTGGCCGCCCGCTTTGCAGAACTGGCGCCGGTCGACCAGCTCGGCCTGATGTCCGACACCTGGGCGCTTGGCCTGGCGGGCCAGCAGCCAGCCTCCGACTTCCTCGACCTGGCCCAGGCAACGCCGCTGGACGCACCGCCGCAGGTCTGGTCCAAGGTCGCAGGCGTACTGGATTCACTGCGCTACTATGCCCACGGCAATCCGCAGCGAACCGCCGCTGTGGCCAAGTTCGCCCTGCAGCGCCTGGGCCCCGTCATGCAGCGCATCGGCTGGGAGGCCAAGCCGGACGACGGCGCGCCGCAAGTCCTGCTGCGCGAACAGCTGATCCGCACCCTGGGCGACTTTGGCGATCTGGCCGTGGTGGCCGAAGCGCGCCGCCGCTATCAGGCCTCGCTGGCGGGCGACGCCACGGCGCTGCCGCCGGAACTGCGCCGCACCGTGCTGTACGTGGTGGCACGCCAGGCCGATGCCGCCACCTGGGACCAGCTGCACGCCGCCGCCAAGACCGAACAGTCGGCCATCATCAAGACCGAGATGTACGCCCTGCTGGGCGCCGCCATGGATCCGGCGCTGGCGCAGCGCGCGCTGGCACTGGCCATCAGCGGCGAACCCGCCGCGACGGACGCTTCGCACATCATCAGCAGCGTGGCCGAGGACAATACCGAGCTGGCCTTCGACTTCGCCCTGGCCAACCTGGAGCGCGTCAACGGCATCCTGGAACCGTCCTCGCGCGGCGCTTACATGGCGCGCCTGGCCAGCGGTTCCACGGAAGCGGCCACGGTGACCAAGCTGAAGGCCTATGCCGACGCCAACGTGCCAGCCACGGGCCGTGCGCCAGTCAACACGGCGGTATCGCGCATCGAGTTCCGCGTCGCGGCGATCGCCAGCCGCATGCCGGCGGTGGACGCCTGGCTGGCGGCTCACTCCTCCGGCAGCGCGCCGAAGTAACGGTCCAGCACTGTCTTGACCACGCCCCGCTCACGCAGGGCGTTCATGGCGCGCGCCAGCGGCTCGGCGGCATCCTGCCGGGCCGCCCTGCGCGACATGTACAGGATCACTTCGCGCTCGCCCAGGTGCAGCGCCGGTCCCAGCGCGCTGCGCGGCTTGCCCAGGCTGCGCAGCGCATAGAAGATCGCTGGCCGGAAGCCGATCATGGCGTCATAGCGGCCTTCCAGCAGCATCTGCACGCTCTGCTGATAACTGATGGTTTCATGCTTGCGGATCGCACCGTCGCTATCGAAGGCGGGCAGATATTCCGCGCCGCGCAGCTGCCCCACCACCTTGCCGCGCAAGTCGGCCAGGCCGTTCAGCCGCAAGCCGGGGCGGCCGATCACCACCACCTCGCCATTGAATACATGGGCCAGCGGCCGGGTCAGCGCGCTCAGGTGGCTGTTCGGGATGGAGATCAGCAGCTCGCCCTCTCCGGAAGTCATCATCGCCACCGCGCGCGGATATGGCACCATGACCGGATCCAGCACAAAGCCCGTCTCGCGCGCCAGTTGCGCCGCCAGGTCGGCGGAAATGCCGGTGGGACGGCCGTCCCGGTCCAGCATGCCGAAGGGTGGCAGATTCAGGATGATAAGGCGCAGCGCCGCCGGCGCACATGTGCCCCACGCCGGCAGCCCTAGCAAGGGTACCGCCGGCAGCAGACGCAGTGCGCGGCGGCGGCCGTCCATCTCAGCGTGCGGCGCTGGGCCGCTCGGCGATGCGGTCGCGCCAGGCCTGCAGATGCGCCATGCCTTCCTCGCCGGGCCTGAACTTGAGCAGGCCGCGGCCGAATTCCAGCGCGCAGAAAGCGGTGATATCGGCGATGGTAAAGCGCTGCCCCGCCACAAAGGGCTGGCTGGCCAGCACCCCGTCCAGCCAGCGCGCCGAGTCGCGCATCTTCTGCGCCTGCGAGGCGCCGAACTCGGGGAACTGCGGCTGCTCCAGCGGCGCCAGGCCCGGATGGGTGTGACGCACCGCATGGGCGATGCCGAAGAACAGGTATAGCTCGATGCGGCGGTCGGCCATCTCGATGAAGGCGCGTTCATCGTAGTCCTGGCCCATCAGGTTCGGCTCCGGCGCATAGCCTTCCAGCCAGGTGCAGATGGCGCGCGTCTCGCACAGGAAACGGCCATCGCTCAGTTCCAGCGCAGGCACGCGGCCGAAGGGATTCTTGGCGATGTAGTCCGCGCTCTTGTGCTGGCCGGCGCCCAGGTCGATCTGCACCGGCTCGATGCCGCTGATGCCTTTTTCGGCGATGAACATCTCGACCCGGCGCGGATTGGGCGCGCGGGCGCTGGTGTACAGCTTGACGGGATGGGCCATTGTTTGTCTCCGTATTATTTGGATTGTCCGGTCTCCAGCATTTTGCGCGCTTCGGCGGCAAATTGCGCGTTTTTTTCTTCGCTGGCGTTGCGGTCGATCTGTGACGGCGGCAGCAGAATCCCGCGCTTGACTGCGGGCCGCTCGCCCACCAGCGCCAGCCAGCGCTGCAGGTGTGGCAAATCGTCCACGGCCACGCCGGACCACTTGTGCGTACGCACCCAGGCCCAGTTGGCGATGTCGGCGATCGAATAGTCGCCCGCCAGGTATTCATGCTGCGCCAGATGCCCATCCAGCACGCGGAACAGGCGGCGGCATTCGCCCTGATAGCGCTCGATGGCAGGCTGGATCTTTTCAGGGAAGTAGCGGTAGAACACATTGGCCTGGCCCATCATGGGACCGATGCCGCCCATCTGGAACATCAGCCATTGCGTCACCAGCGAACGGGCCTTGGCGTCGGCGGGCATTAGTTCCCCGGTCTTCTCGGCCAGGTAGAGCAGGATGGCGCCGGACTCGAACACCGCAAAGTTGCCGGCCGCGCGATCGATGATGGCGGGAATGCGGCCGTTCGGATTCAGCGCAAGGAACCAGGGTTCCTTCTGCTCGCCCTTGGACAGGTCGAGCGCATGCAGCGTGTAGGCCAGTTCCAGCTCTTCCAGGGCGATGGAAATCTTGTGGCCGTTCGGTGTGGCGGCGGTGTACAGATCGATCATGGCGTGTCCCTTTATGCGGCGATTTTGCGGCGATGGCAGATCATAGCCCGATTTCCACTCCCCTTGCGCTGTGCAGTGTTTGACAAGGCTGGCGGGAGTCCGTAGATTTCCGCCATGACCTCATCCATGCCCTCCTTACCGCGCCTGACCCTGTGCGTACTGCTGGCCGCCCTGGGCCTGTCCGCCGTTGCGGCTCCCGGCACAAGCGCCGCCGTCGCCACCGCAGCTCTGCCGACCACCCAGCTGCCGCGCAGCGCCAGCCCGGCCCACTACGACATCGCCCTGCGGCCCGATATCGCCAATGCCCGCTTCACTGCCATCGCCACCATCAAGCTGGAGGTGCTGCAGCCGACCCGCGTGCTGACCATGAACGCAGCCGGACTGGCGTTCGACAGCGCCAACATCCGCTCCACTGCGGCGACGGAAGCAACAGCAGCTGGCCGCATCGTGACCGACGAGGATAAGCAGACCGTCAGCCTGTACTTCGCCCGTCCGCTGGCGCCAGGCAGCTACCAGCTGCGCATCGCCTACAGCGGCAGCATCGGCGACCAGGCCGCAGGTCTGTTCTATCTCGACTACGACAATGGCGGCCGCAAGCAGCGCGCGCTGTACACCCAGTTCGAGAATTCGGAAGCGCGCCGCATGTTCCCAGGCTGGGATGAACCGGCCTACAAAGCCACCTTTGCGCTGGAAGTGGCCGTACCGCAGGGGCAGACCGCCGTCTCCAATATGCCGATCCAATCGGACAGCGCGCAAGCGGATGGCAGCCGCCTGCTGCGCTTTGCCACCACGCCGCGCATGTCGACCTATCTGCTGTTCCTGGCGGCGGGCGACTTCGAACGCGCCACCGCGCAGGAAGGCGGCACCGAGCTTGGCGTCGTGACCCAGCGCGGTGCGCTGCCGCAGGCCCGCTTTGCGCTGGAATCTTCGCGCGCCGTGCTGCGCGACTATAACGACTACTTCGGCCTGCCCTACCCCCTGCCCAAGCTGGACAACGTGGCCGCGCCGGGCCGCCACCAGTTCTTCAGTGCGATGGAAAACTGGGGCGCCATCTTCACGTTTGAAAACGCCATCCTGCTCGATCCCGCCATCTCGACCCAGGCCGATCGCCAGCAAGCCTTGCTGGTGGCGGCGCACGAGATCGCGCACCAGTGGTTCGGCGACCTGGTCACCATGCAGTGGTGGGATGATCTGTGGCTCAACGAAGGCTTTGCCTCGTGGATGGAGTCGCGCACCATGCAGCGTCTGCATCCGGAGTGGCACTGGGAGCTGAATAACATCGGCAGCCGCGAGGCGGCCATGGACCAGGACGCGCTGTCCAGTACCCACCCGGTGGTGCAGCACATCGCCACCGTGGAGCAGGCCAACCAGGCTTTCGACAGCATCACCTACCAAAAGGGCGAAGCGGTGATCCGCATGCTGGAAAATTATGTGGGCAGCGAGGCCTGGCGCGACGGTGTGCGCGCCTATGTGGGCCGGCATGCTTACGGCAATACGGTGTCGGACGATTTGTGGCGCGCCATGGAGCAGGCCGCGCACAAGCCGGTGACGGCCATCGCGCATGACTTCACCCTGCAAACGGGCGTGCCGCTGATCCGCGTGGCCGATGCGGTGTGCCGCGACGGCGCCACCCATCTCACCCTGACGCAGTCGGAGTTCAGCAAGGACCAGCCGGAGAAAGCGCTGGCAGTGGGCGGCGCGAAAGGCGCGACCAGCTGGCGCGTGCCGGTTGTGGCGCAGACCCTGGGCGGTGCGCGTGTCAATGCGGTCGTTTCCAGCGGCCGCGCCAGCATGACCCTGCCCGGCTGCGGCGCCGTGCTGCTGAACGCGGGACAGGCGGGTTATTACCGCAGCCTGTACACGCCCGGCACGCTGGCCGCGCTGAGCGCCAGCTTTGCGCAGCTGCCGACCATCGATCAACTGGGCCTGCTGGCCGACAGCTGGGCGCTCAATCAGGCGGGCTTGCAGCCAGCATCCGCCTGGCTGGATCTGGCGGATCGCGCCGCGCCGGACGCCGCGCCGCAAGTATGGTCGCGCATCGCCGGTGTATTTACGGAGATCCAGCATGCCTATCGGAGTGCCGCGCAAACCGAGGCGCAGGCTCGCTTCGCCCGCTATGCGCGTGCCCGCCTCACGCCCGTGCTTGCGCGCCTGGGCTGGGACGGCGCCGCCGACGAAGCCGCGCAAGACGCCAACCTGCGTGCTGAATTGATTGGCGCCCTGAGCGCGCTGAACGATCCTGAGCTGATCGCCGAAGCCCGCCGCCGCTTTGCCGCCGGCCAGATGCCAGCGGCCCTGCGCCGCGCCATCCTCGGCGTGGTGGCCGATCATGCCGACGCCGCCGACTGGGACCGCCTGCATACCCTGGCCCGCGCCGAGACTTCCGCCATGACCCGCAGCGAGCTGTATGACCTGCTCGGCGCCGGTGACGATCCCGCCCTCGCCCAGCGCGCCCTGCAGCTGGCGCTGACCGAGGAACCGGGCGCCACCAACAGCGCCACCCTGATCTCGCGCGTCGCCGTCAAGCATCCCGACCTGGCTTTCGACTTCGCGCTGGCGCATCGCGCCGAGGTCGAGGCCAAGGTTGATCCCACTTCGCGCAGCCGCTACTTCCCGCAACTGGGCAGCCTGTCCGCCGATCCCGCCATGGTCGCCAAGCTGCAGGCTTATGGCCGTGCGTACCTGCCGCCGGAGAACCGTGGCGACGTGTATGCGGCGGTGGCGGCGGTGCAGTACCGCGTCAAGAACGGCGCCGCGCGGCTGCCGGAAATCGGCGCATGGGTGGCAGCGCAGGAGCGGTAAAGAGGCAAAAAAAAACCAGCTGCATCGGAAGATGTAGCTGGTCGTAAAACGCTCGAAGGCGTGGGGATGTCGGAGAAAGCAGTTCCGGAACAAGTTCCGTCACAGCGGCGCACAATTTGGAGGAATCGCGCGCTACAGGTGTTACTTTGCCAGCAATCTTGCGGGCTAGGCTTAGGACTTCATTAAGACAGTTTAAGAATGAGGTAAAAGCGGGGGAAATGCGGAAGGAAGGGATGGTGCCGGTGTTCAAGGCCACCGGCCAGCCCGCTGAGACGCGCTTTCGGGAATTCCGTGCCGACTTGGACACGGTGCCACTGAGAGCACGCTTGAGCCAGCGACCCGCATTTTAAGAGGGCCATATGACGCCCTAATGACGTGAAGGAGTTTCATCGACGATGACAGCCACCATGAAGAATAGTTACAGCCACCGCCTCGCCATCGCGCGCTGGCTGGCCTGCGCGCTACTGCTTGCAGGCTGCGCACCAATGAGCGAACCGACGCCGCCCAAAGCATCCACCGCGCAGCCAACGCAGGCTGCAAAGCCCGCAGCTACGCCTGTGGCCAGCAGCGGCGGCGCGGCAGCGGCGGCATTGCGCGTCGACCCGCAGCGCTCCCTGATCGCCATCACCGTCCGCCGTGGCGGCGCCTTCGCCCGCTTCGGTCATGACCACGTGGTGGCCGTGCGCACACTGGAAGGCCGCGTCCTGCCGCACGAACAGCGCGCCGACCTGCACTTCCGCCTCGACCAGATGACGGTCGACGAGGCCGAACTGCGCACCGTGGCCGGCTTTACCACCCAGCCCGATGCCGACGCCATCGACGGCACTCGCCACAACATGCTGTTCAAGGTGCTGGATGCCGAGCATTTCCCCGAAGTCCAGCTGCACGCCGAGCGCCCCGCAGACAATGGCCCGCTGCGCGCCAGCATCACCCTGCACGGGGTGACCCGCCAATTCCTGCTGCCCGCCACCATCAGCGAGCACAATGGCGTGATGACCGTCAGCGGCAGCACCACGCTGAAGCAGACCGACTTCGGCCTGGTGCCCTACTCCATCATGGCCGGCGCCCTGGCCGTGCAGGACCAGCTGGAACTGCGCTTCACCATCACCGCCGCGCCATAAAAAAAAGCCCGCAGCACACGCTGCGGGCGAAGGTTTCAAATCGGGAGAGACTTGAAAGAGCAAGGCCATTGTGGCAGCGCAGCATGACGCCTTCATGACACACGAGATTTATTTTGCCCTGGACAATTATTGCATTTGTTGACAATGTTACGCGGCTGCGTCTATGCTGAAACATCCACTAGGAGACGTCTGCCATGCAAGAAATGCCTTCCGCAGCCCTGTCAGAGCTCCTGATGCGCGATGCCCTGTTGAGTGACAATGGCATCGCCGTACTGGACGCGAACAATATCTTTGTATTCCACAATCCCGCCTTTGCCAGCCAGTTCGGCTTCGGCGGGGAATCGATGGTTGGACTCAGCTACCTGCAGTTGATGGAGCGTGTCTACCTGCAAGGCGATGCCGCCGGTATCGCCGCCCCCACAGTGGAAGGCTGGCTGCAGCAGGTGCAAAGCCGCCACCGCACCACCCGCTTCCGTTCCTTTGAGCTGGACCTGGCCGACGGCCGCTGGCTGATGCTGAGCGAGCAGCTGCACGACGGCGGCGAACTGGTGATGCTGGCTTCCGACGTCACCCGCCACAAGGAAACCGAACAGGAGCTGCTGCAAGCCCAGATCGACCTGGAGCGCCTGGCGCATACCGACGACCTGACCGGCATCCCCAACCGCCGCCACTTCCTGCAGCAGCTGGATGCCGAGCTGACCCGCGCGCGCCGCTACCGCCATCCGCTGTGCCTGGCCATGCTGGACCTGGACCACTTCAAGCGCGTCAACGACAGCTATGGCCACGCGGCGGGCGACAAGGTGCTGCGCCACTTCACCCAGTTCCTGCGCAGCCATCTGCGCGCGGTCGATGTGGTGGGCCGCCTGGGCGGCGAAGAGTTTGCCGTCATGCTGCCGGAAACGCGCCTGGACGACGCCCTGTTCGTCCTGCGCCGCACAGTGACCCAGCTGGCCGCAGCGGTCTTGGATGAAGTGCAGCCCGGCTTTCAGTACACCTTCTCCGGCGGCGTGGTCGCGGTGGAAGACCCCACCGGCATCGACTGCACCTGGCTGCTGGCCAGCGCCGACGACGCCCTGTACCAGGCCAAGAGCGCCGGCCGCAACCGCATCATCGCCTTTGAAAACGGCGGCGCCAGCGCGGCCGCCGGCGCAGCCTGATCAGCGCGCCACGATCAGGCGCAGGCCGAGGCCGACGAATACCGCGCCGGCGACGCGGTCCATCCACAGGCCCGCGCGCGGGGTGCGGTTGACCCAGGCGCCGATCGCGCCGGAGAAATAACCCAGCAGACCGAACAGCACCATGCCCTGCAGGGTGAACAGCAGACCCAGCTGCGCCGTCTGCCAGCTGACGTCGCCGCGCGCAGTCACCACGAACTGCGGCAGGAACGACAGGAAGAACAGCACCACTTTCGGATTGATAGCATTGGCAAACAAGCCCTTGCGGAATAGCTTGCCCAGCGACTCATCCGGCAGCGCCGCACCTTCCACCCGCGCACCGCCTCGGCTGCGCAGTGCACCATAGCCCAGCCAGATCAGGTAAGCGCCGCCCAGCAGCTTGAGCGCGCCAAACGCCAGCGGCGAAGCCTTGATCAGCGCGCTCACACCCAGCGCCGCCAGCACCGTGTGGCTCAAACATCCCAGTGCACAGCCCAGCCCAAACGCCACGCCCTGGCGCCGTCCACGCGTCATGCCCACACTCAGCACCATCAGGTTGTCTGGGCCGGGCGACACGGTGATCAATACGGCGGCCGCCAGGAATCCGGCGAACTGTTCAGGCGAAATGAGCATGGCATATTTCCTTGGCAACAAAACCACCATCATACCCCGGCACGGGATGCGCCAGCCAGTGGCAAAAATTTTAGATTGTCGATTAGAATAGCCAGACCAACAATTAATTCCAGCGCGCGCATCGTGCCGGCAGCCGAATCCTCCATGAGTAAAGCTCGCAAGATGCTATTTCACTGCGTCGCGGCCGTCTTGCTGGCCGTGCTGACGATCCTGCCCGCCAGCGCCGCCGATCCGCTGCCGGTACTGCTGCGCGGCGGCGAGACCGTCCCGCTGGCCAACCATGCCCGCCTGTATGCGGCTGGCGAGGCTGAATTCCCGGCCAGCGCCGCTGCCCTGCCCGCCATGCTGGGCATGCTCACACCCGCCACCAAGGTCGACCTGCTGGGCGGCGCTTACTGGCTGTCGGCGGAAATCCAGAACAACAGCGAAGACAGCCGCTGGATCATCGATCCCAACGACACCCTGATCGAGCAGATCGAGATCGCCGTGTACGGCCAGGACGGCAGCGTACAGCACCTGCACAGCGGCTATCGCGCCCTGCATGACTACTTCCTCCACTATGGCAAGGACATCACGCTGCAGCCGGGCCAGCGCTACCAGCTGCTGATCCGCTTTTCCAGCCCCTACTACGCGCGCATGCCCGTGTTCGAGCTGGCGCCGCGTCCCGCCTACCTGCACCTGGTGGCGCGCGAGAATGTGCTGATCATCGGCGCCCTGGGTGCGCTACTGGCCCTGGCCATCTTCAACTTCTTCATCTACACCTTTACCCGCGAACGGGCGCCGCTGTACTACGCGCTGTACGTGCTGTGCTATGGCGCGGCCTGGAGCCTGACTTTCCACTTGGGGACGGACCTGTTCGACTGGCATGTGCTGGAGCTGCACTATGTGTTCTTCTTCCTGCTGCCGCCGCTGAGCACCCTGTTCTACACCACCTTCCTGCGTCTGCGCCGGCATGCACCCACCTTGTATCGCCTGAGCATGCTGAACTACGCGCTGCCGCTGCTGGCCCTGCCCAGCTGCTTCTTCGCCCTCAGCTACGCCCACACCCTGGCCACCCTGGTGATCACGCTATGGATGGTGCTGGCCCTGACCAGCGGCATCGTCGTGTGGCGGCGCGGCTACCAGCCCGCGCGCTTCTTCATCCTCGGCTTTACGGCGCTGATGCTGCCGGGCCTGCTGATCCTGCCCGCCAACGTCGGCCTGATTCCCGCCATCGTGGAAAACGCCCAGCTCTTCACCCTGCTGGGCGGCACCTTGGATGGCGTGCTGCTGGCCTTCGCCCTGGCCGACCAGATCCGCCTGCTGCGCAATAACCTGGAGCTGCGCGTGCAGGAGCGCACCGCCGAACTGAGCGAAGCCAAGGAGCATGCCGAGGTGGTCAGCCGCCACCGCATCGACTTCCTCTCCGCCATGAGCCACGACATCCGCACGCCGCTGGCGGGCGTGATCGGCATGATCAAGTTCGCCCTGCGCGACCAGACCGTGCGCGGCCGCACCGAAGAGTACCTGCGCATCGGCCTGCAGAACAGCGAGGCGCTGCTGGCCATCCTCAACGACATTCTCGACTTTTCCAAGATCGACGCCGGCCGCCTCGCCATCGAGACGGTGGACTTCGACCTGGTGGCGCTGGTGGACGACGCCGTCGGCATCCTGCAGGCCCAGGCCGACGCCAAGAGCCTGCTGCTGCGCTGCGACCTGGCGCTCGATCTGCCGCGCTACGTGCGCGGCGATCCGACCCGCCTGCGGCAGATCCTGCTTAACCTGCTGGGCAACGCCATCAAGTTCACCGACCGCGGCGAAGTGCGGATCGACGCTTCCGCCGTGCTGACCCAGGATGGCGCCGGCCACACCCAGGTCAGCGTCACCTTCGACATCAGCGACACCGGCCCCGGCATCGCGCCCGACACCCTGCCGCGCCTGTTCCAGAAGTTCGAGCAGGCCGACCACTCCACCACGCGGCGCTACGGCGGCACCGGCCTGGGCCTGGCCATCTGCAAGGAGCTGGTGGAGCTGATGGGCGGCGCCATCTCGGCAGAGAGCCGCATCGGCGAAGGCTCCACCTTCAGCTTCACGCTGCCGCTGGCGGTAGGCGCACCGCCGCAGGCCGACATCGCCGCGCCACGCCGCGACTACCACGCCTATCGCCTGCGCGTGCTGTGCGCGGAAGATGTGCGCACCAACCAGATCATCGTCAGCACGCTGCTGGAAGGCATGGGCCATGACGTGCGCATCGTGGAGAACGGCCTGCAGGCCCTGCACGCACTGAGCACGGCGGAATACGACGTGGTGCTGATGGACGGCCGCATGCCGATGATGGATGGCGAACAGGCCGTGCGCCTGATCCGCGCGGGCGGCAACGAAGACTACCGCGTGCGCGATCCGCAGATTCCCATCATCGCCCTGACCGCCAACGCCAGCGACCATGACCGCGCGCGCTACCTGGCAGTCGGCATGGACAGCTTCCTCAGCAAGCCGGTGGACGACCGCCTGCTGTTCGACCAGCTGGAAAAAGTCATCGCCCTGCACCTGAGCCGTGGCCGCCTGCTGCGTCCCACCGACGCCGGCCGGCTGGAAGCGGTGGCCCTGGCGCGCGCGGCCGAGATGCAGGCCGATGCCGACGCCAATGCGCATGCAGCAACCCGCAGCGATGCCGAACTGTCCGCGCAGTTCGGCGTCGCGCCGGACAGCGCGCATCCGCCACGGCCGGGCCGCAGCAGCAAGGTGCAGATCCTGCCGCTGGCGGGCATGTCGCACAAGCATCTGGAGCGCATCACCCAGGCCTTCCTGGAAGAAGCGCCGCGCCGCCTGGCGCTGGCCCTCAGCGCGGTCGACGACGGCAATGCCAGCGCCGCCTCGGCCGCCTTCCATGCGCTCAAAGGCAGCGCGGGCTACCTCAGCTCCACCCATCTGCATACGCTCTGCCACGAGATGGAAGACCTGGCCGCCAGCGGCGACCTGGCCGGTGTGGTGGCGCGCCTGCCGGAGCTGACGCAGGTACTGGACAAGGCCTGCGCCGACTTGAGCGAGGGCGATATCGGCGTGCCCGCAGCGAGCGACGCGCCGCTACCGCAGCCGCTATAATCTCTCCATATCCAAGGAGAGCGCATGTCCAACCGCACGCTGGAACTGAACGATTCGTTGTACCGCTACGTACTGGAGCACTCGCTGCGCGAGCATCCAGCCCAGACCGCGCTGCGCGACGCCACCCGTGGCCACGAGCGCGCCAATATGCAGATCTCGCCGGAGCAAGGCCAGTTCATGGCGCTGCTGGTCAAGCTGACCGGCGCGCGCCGCACCATCGAGGTCGGCGTCTTCACCGGCTACAGCGCGCTGTCGGTGGCGCTGGCCCTGCCGGAAGATGGCCGCATCCTGGCCTGCGACATCAGCGACGAATTCACCCGCGTCGGCAAGCCGTTCTGGCAGCAGGCCGGGGTGGCGCACAAGATCGACCTGCAGCTGGCGCCCGCCCTGCAAACGCTGGACGCCTGCCTGGCCCACGGCGAAGCAGGCCAATACGACTTCGCCTTCATCGACGCCGACAAGGCCAGCTACGACGGCTACTATGAACGCTGCCTGCAGCTGCTGCGTCCCGGCGGCCTGATCGCCATCGACAATACCTTGTGGAGCGGCCGCGTGACCGAGGCGCCGGACAGCGAAGACACCGCCGCCCTGCAAGCGCTTAACATCAAGCTGCACCAGGACCAGCGCATCGACCTCTCGCTGCTGCCGCTGAGCGATGGCCTGACCCTGTGCCGCAAGCGCTGAACGGCGCACTATGAACCGCGACCGTGACGAGGCCCGCGCCTGGGTGCGCATGCCATCGGAAAAACGCCTCGACCTGCTCGACCCCACGCCCTTCGATTGGGAAGACTCCGACCTGGCGCTGGGCTTGTCGCGCACTTATCGCTGGGGCGGACACTCGGCCTGGCCGCGCCCTCTCTCGGTGGCCCAGCATTCGCTGACGGTGATGCTGCTGCGCCAGCGCGCCTCCGCCGAGCCGCTGCCGCCAGCCCTGCTGCTGCGCGAACTGCTGCATGACGCCGAAGAAGGCCTGCTGGGATTTGACGCCGTCTCGCCGCTCAAGCCCTTTCTGGGCGAAGGTTTCCGCCTGCTGAGCGCAAGACTGGAGCGCGCCGTCTTCCTGCGCTACGGCCTGCCCAGCTGGACCACCAGGGAGCATGCGCTGCACAAGCAGGCCGACCGCCTCGCCGCCGCCAGCGAAGCGGTCCACGTGGCCGGTTGGTCCGAGGCCGAAGTGCGCCGCACCCTCAAGATCAACATCAAGCCGCTGGAGGAAGATCCCCTGCACGCCCGCTACGGCGGCGCACCCTGGGAACCGTGGGAACCTGCGCTGGCCTGCGAACGCTTCCTGGCAGAGCTGGAGCGCCTGAAGACTGCGGACTAGCGCTCCGCCTTTCCCACCGCCAGCCGCGAGAAGCTGGCCACACTCGCCACCGCCGCAAAGCCCGCCGCCAGCATCAGCGCATGGCGCGTGCCATTGCTGGCCGAGACCGTGAAGCAGTAGGCCACCAGCGCCGCGCCGCTGGCCTGTCCGGTCAGGCGCGCGGTCGCCACCACGCCGCTGGCGCCACCGCTGCGTTCCGGCGGTGCGCTGCTCATGATGGCCTTCAGATTCGGCGCCTGGAAGAAGCCGAAGCCGATCCCGCACATCGCCATGCGCCAGCCGATATCGAAGACCGAAGGCTGCGCCGGCATCAGCAGCAAGGCCACCAGTCCACTGGCCAGCACCGACAGGCCAATCCCGCCCAGGATGCCCGGCGCATAGCGGTCGCTCAAACGTCCCGCAATCGGCGCCATCACCGCCACCAGCGCGGCCCACGGCGTCATCAGGAAGCCCGTCTCGATGGGCGAGCGGCCCAGCGTGACCTCGAAGTAGAACGGCAGCGACACAAACGCCAGCCCCTGCGCGGCAAAGGTGCACACGGCGGTCAGCGCGGACAAGGCAAACAGGGGACGGCGGAACAGATCGACCGGCAGCATCGGCGCCGCATGGCCGGACTGGCGCCGCAACAGCAGCACAAAAAACACCAGCGCGCCGATCACCTCCGGCACCAGTGTGCGTGCACCCACTTGGTGCGCGCCCTCGCCAAAGGCCAGGATCAGCAGGCCGAAAGCAAACACGTTGTACACCGCCGTCAGGCCGTCGATGCGATGGCTGGCGCGCGGCGTATGCGGCAAGGCGCGCCGTCCCAGCAGAAAAGCCGCCACGCCCAGCGGCACGTTGATCGCGAACAGCCAGGGCCACGATGCCGCCGCCAGGATCAGCGAAGCCGTCGTCGGCCCCACTGCAAACGCAATCCCCACCACCAGCGCATTGAAACCAAACGCCCGGCCCTGCAGGTGCTGCGGATAGATCACCCGCAGCATGGCCGTATTGACGCTCATGACAGCGCTCGCGCCCAGCCCCTGCAGCAGGCGCGCCGCCACCAGCAGCGGCAGCGTCGGCGACAGCGCGCAGGCCAGCGAGGCGACGGTGAAAACAGCCAGCCCGCCCACGCAGACGCGCCGATGGCCGACAATCTCGCCCAGCGCGGCAAACGGCAGCAAGGTCGCCACCATGGCCAGCTGATACACGTTGACGATCCAGACCGAGGCCGCCGGCGTGGCCTGCAGTTGCGTCGCGATGGCGGGCAGCGCGGTGTTGGCGATGGCCGTGTCCAGCGAGGCCATGCCGACGCCAATCGCCACCGATAGCATGGCCCAGAGGCGCGCCGCGCCCTCCAATCCGTCGGGAATAGCGTGCGTGGCAGGCTGGGGCTGGGTCATGGGAAATCCGATCGTAACAAGCTGAAGGGCAATATTCTCCTCCAAATGCCCCGGCTCTGCTGGCGGCGCAGCAATTTCTCAACTTTCTCGCCTAAACAGTCGGATTTAAAGCATTTTTTCCAGATATCCACATTGGCTGTGGATAAGGTTGTGGGTAAGCCCCTCTTGACAGCCCAGAACGCCTGTAATGACAAGGTTTCCAACAAAATGCCCAATCTAAAGGCACATTTTTACCCTAATAAAATCAATGACTTACAAAAGGTATTTTTGAGACTTCAAGGATCGCGCAGACCGCTTGAAAAAAAATTTTCTGTGCATAAGTAGGGAATGTGGCGCGGTGCTGCGAATCCTTTGACAAAAGTGTCCGCAAAGCATAGTGTCACTGTGAAGCTGCGCATTCCATTCAGGGTACGTTATACTGCGCGCCCTCCTCAGACTTACCGCGGGATGAAGCATGAACCAGCACGACGACGACAGCACCGACTGGATGATTGAAGACGAACCGGCGCCCGGAACGGCTGCCGCCGCGCCTGCTCAGACGGGCCTTGCCGCTGCCCCAGGCGGCGCCGCAGCCAAGCCCGGCGCGGCCAATGCCCCCGCTCCCTGGCGCGTGCTGATCGTCGATGACGACGTCGATGTCCACGTGGTGACCAAATTCTCTCTGAGCAATGCCTGCTTCATGGGCCGCCGCCTCAGCTTCCTGCACGCCTACAGTGGCGAGGAAGCCCTGACCGTGCTGCGAGCCAATCCCGACGTCGCCCTGGTGCTGCTGGACGTCATCATGGAAACCAGCGACGCCGGCCTGCGCGTGGCGCGCCAGATCCGCGATACCCTGCATAACGAGCTGGTGCGCATTGTCCTGCGTACCGGCCAGCCAGGCCAGGCGCTGGAACACAGCATCATCCTGGACTATGACATCAACGATTTCTGGTGCAAGACCGACCTGACCACCCGCAAGCTGTTCACCACCGTAATCTCGTCCCTGCGCGCCTACGCCGGGCTGGAAGCGGCGGCGCGCCAGCTGGGCGCCGTGCAGGCCGAACTGGCCGTGGCGCGCCAGCAGCTGGACGCCGTCAACCAGCATGCCGTCATGCTCACGCTCAACACCAAGGGCAAGATCAGCGACGTCAACGACAAGCTGTGCGCCGTCTACCAGTTCAGCCGCGAAGAACTGCTGGGCGCCGATCCCAAGCTGCTGCATCCGGAGAACTATCCCCAGGACCAGCTGGGCGACGCCCTGCAGGCCCTGAAGGAAGGCGAGGCCTGGACCGACGTGATTTCCAGCTGGCGCCGCGACGGCCAGGAAGTGCGCTTGCGGGTGACCGTGACGGCCACCCGCGACGCCCAGGACCATCCCAGCGGCTACATTCTGGTTGGCAGCGTGCTGCAGGCTCTCAAGCGTCCGCTGCAATAAACCACTGTACGCATAAACAGTAGTCATCTCCTGCCATCTTCTGCCATCTGGCACGCATTCTGCGGACCAGTTCCACACCAGCTGTGCTAAGTACCGGATTCATAAGCACTTTTGGGGATATCCACAAACAATGTGGATATCTTTGTGGAAAACACCCCATTGACAAGCCAGAGCGCCTGATCTGACGCGGTTTTCTACAAACTGCCCGTCCAAAAGGCAAAAAACATTCTCAATAAAATCAATCACTTACAATCTAACAAATAATCACGCCAAAATTTTTTGCAGAATTTCTTTTACGCACGGTTTGTGCATAAGTAAACACGCCCGGCGCATGGCCGGCAATGCTCCGGGACGAGTGCATTTCAGCGCAGCAATCGAAGGCGCTTCCGCTTGGAAATTTTGAGATGGGGATTTAATGCGTGAGTTTTCGGCGCTGTTCCGGGTGCAATAACACCCGTTCGATGACTTGCGGATCGACGTTGTGCGATTTCATGTACTCAATCGCGCACACGGTATTGAAACTGCTTTGTACCAGGATGCCGCGTTCCACGGCGGCAGAGCTGTGTTCGTCGCTGCGCTCGCAGCGAGTGGTTTCAGACAGGATCGTGACGTTCATCATGGACCTGAACCTTCAAGGAGGGTGGATGAGAACCGCGCAGACATCCCGGCGTAGGCCGGAACCAGCAGTATCGGCGATGATGCGGCAAAGTCAATGTCAGGCTCCTATCATCTACAAAAATAAAAGTCTTGAGTTAGGTCATAATGTCTCCCATGACTGCCCGCCCCCGCCCCACTTCCCTTAGCGATTTGTTTCTGTCTTTCACCGTGCTGGCCCTGCAAGGCTTCGGCGGCGTGCTGGCCGTGGTCCAGCGCGAGCTGGTCGAGCGCAAGCGCTGGCTGACCCAGGAAGAATTTATTGAAGAATGGGCCGTGGCCCAGATCATGCCCGGCCCCAATGTGGTCAATCTGTCCCTCATCATTGGCGGACGCTACTTTGGCCTGCCGGGCGCGCTGGCGGCCCTGGGCGGCATGATCTGCCTGCCCCTGCTGGTGGTGCTGAGCCTGGCGGTGCTGCATTCCTATTACGGCAACCATCCCGGCGTGGCGGGTGCACTGCGCGGCATGGCGGCGGTCTCGGCCGGCCTGATCGCCGCGACCGGCCTCAAGCTGATCGTGGCCCTGAAAAACCATCCGCTGCCGCTCCCCGTCAGCCTGCTGATTGCCGTGCTGGCCGTGCTGTTTGCCGTGGTGCTGCACCTGCCGCTGATCTATACCCTGCTGGTGCTGGGCGGCTTAAGCTGCTGGCTCACCTGGGCCAAGCTGAAAGGCCGCGCATAATGGCCCCGCCTGCCGCGCCGCTGCATATCGTGCTGTCCACCGCCGAGTGGCTGGACCTGCTATTCCACTACCTGATGCTGTCGGTGATGTCGATCGGCGGCGCCATCGCCACCACGGCCGAGATGCACCGCTACCTGGTCGAGCAGCACCACTGGCTGACCCAGTCGCAGTTTAACGATTCGATTGCCATCGCCCAGGCCGCACCCGGCCCCAACGTGCTGTTCGTGGCGCTGATGGGCTGGAACGTGGGCATCAACGCAGGCAGCTATGGCGCCGCTTTGCTGGGCGTGCTGGTGACGATGGTGGGCATCCTGGTGCCCAGTGCCGCGCTGACCTATCTGGCCGCGCAATGGGGGCACCGCAACCGCGAGCTGCTGGCCGTGCGCGTGTTCAAGCAAGGCATGGCGCCAGTGGTGGTGGGGCTGATGGTATCGGTGGGGATTATTCTGGGCAGCGCCAACCGCAACCCGGCCACTGACTGGCCCTTATGGCTGCTGACGCTGGCGACCACGCTGGTGATCTGGCGCACGCGGCTGCACCTGCTGTGGGTGCTGGCCGCGGGCGCCCTGCTGGGATGGTTCCAGCTGGTGTAGTGCTTACTGCGTGATTATTGCTTGATGGCTTCGATCGCGAAAGTCAGGGTCACGTCGTCGCTGACGTAAGGAGCGTATTTACCGGCGTTGAACTCGGTACGCTTGATGGTGGCGGTAGCCGAAGCGCCGCAAGCATCTTTCTTCACGATCGGGTGTGGCATGCACTGGAAGCCGGTCACGGTCAAGGTCACTGGCTTGGTCACGCCTTTCAGGGTCAGGTTGCCTTCTACGGACACCAGCTTGTCGCCGTCAAAGTTGAACTTGGTCGACTTGTAGGTCGCGCTTGGGAACTTCTTGGTGTCCAGGAAGTCTTCGCCCTGGATGTGGCCGTTGAACACGGACGAACCGGTGCTGACCGAAGTGGTGTCGATGGTCGCTTCCACCGAGCCGGTGTGCGCGGCGCGGTCGATCACGACGGTGGCGCTGGTCTTGTCGAAGCGGCTTTCCTGCACCGAGTAGCCGAAGTGGCTGTACGAGAAGCGGGAGAAGGTGTGCGATGGATCGGACACATAGGTTTCCGAAGCGGCGAAAGCGGACATCCATACACCGGCAGCGATCAACAGAGCAACGATTTTTTTCATAGTCAAGACTCCAAATGGGATAGTAGGTTCAGAACGCACTAGACAAGAGTGATTCTGTCGAGTGGGCTGATTATGCTCGGCATTGATTGTCTTGTAAAACGAAAAATTTGCCGCTTTACAATCGAAAAAATCGATCATACGGCTGAGCCTGGCCGCAGCAGCCTTCCCAGCAACTGACGCTCCAGCGCGGCGAACGCGGCGCTGCCACGCGCGCGCGGGCGAGGCAGGCCGACAGGCAGATCCAGCGTGATGCGCCCCTCCTCGATCAGGATCACGCGATCGGCCAGGGCCAGCGCTTCCTGCACGTCATGCGTCACCAGCACCGCCGTGAAACCATGCGCGCGCCATTGGGTTTCGATCAGCTGCTGCATCTCGATGCGGGTCAGCGCGTCGAGCGCGCCCAGTGGCTCATCCAGCAGCAGCAACTGCGGCTGATGCAGCAAGGCGCGCGCCAATGCCACCCGCTGCCGCTGGCCGCCGGACAGTTCGGCGGGCCAGTCATCCGCGCGCTCCGCCAGCCCCAGTGCATGCAGCGTCGCCATCGCCGCGTTGAGCGAGCGCGATAGCCCCAGCGTGACATTATCCAGCACACTTTTCCACGGCAGCAGGCGCGCGTCCTGGAACATGATGCGCACGCTGTCCGCGCCGGCGCCATAACCCAGCGTCACCTGGCCCGCATCGGTCTGCTCCAGTCCGGCGATCGCGCGCAGCAGCGTGCTCTTGCCGCAGCCGCTGCGCCCCACCACCGCGACAAACTCGCCCGCACGCAATTGCAGTCCAAGGTTCTGCAGCACGGCGCGCTGGCCATAGGATTTGCTGACCCGCTCCAGCGTCAGCGGCACGCCCAGGCGTTTCAGTGGCGCCCTTGGCTCAGGCAAAGGCAGATCGAACTCAAATGGTAAAGTGCTCACGTACATACTCACTCCTCATCGATAAGCGGGATTCCAGCGCAGGAAATGCCGCTCCAGCGCGCGCGAAAACAAGTCCGCCAGTTTGCCCAGCAGCGCATACAGCAGAATCCCCACCAGCACCACATCGGTCTGCAGGAATTCGCGGGCGTTCATGGTCATATAGCCGATGCCCGCCTGCGCCGAGATGGTTTCGGCCACGATCAGCAGCACCCACACCAGTCCCATTGAAAAGCGCACGCCCACCAGGATGGACGGCAGCGCGGCAGGCAGGATAACGTCGCGGTACAGCGGCCAGCCGGACAGCCCGTAGCTGCGCGCCATTTCGATCAGTGGCTGATCGGCCGAGCGGATGCCGTGGAAGGTATTCAGGTACACGGGGAAGAACACGCCCACCGCCAGCAGGAACAGCTTGGCCCATTCATCGATGCCGAACCAGAGGATCACCAGCGGAATCAACGCCAGCGCGGGGATATTGCGGATCATCTGCAGCGTGGTGTCCAGCAGCGTCTCGGCCTGGCGGAAGCTGCCCGTCAGCAGGCCAAGCGCCAGGCCCAGTCCCGCACCGAGGCTGAAACCGCAAGCCGCGCGCCACAAGCTGGTACGCAGATGCACCCACAGTTCACCCGAAGCAGCCAGCGTCCAGAAAGCCTTCAGCACAGCCCACGGCTCCGGCAGCACGCGGTTCGACAGCCAGCCCACTTGTGCCGCCGTCTGCCAAGCGATCAGCAGCAACGCTGGCACCAGCCATGGCGCCCCAACGCGCGCAATCGCGGCGCGGGCCGTGCGCCAGCCGCGCTGTCCCGCTAGCGCCGGGCCGTCCCGTTCCGACCTAGCGCCGGCCAGCCCCTGATCAGGCGCACCCATCACGCCGCCTTGCGTGCGGTATCAGCCGCAGGCAGGATATCGCTAGCCATCACCTCGCCGAACGGCCCGGTCAGCGAATGCGTGCCCGTCGCCTTCCCCTTGCCAAGCAGCGGGAACAGCAGCTCCGCCACGCGATACGACTCCTCCAGGTGCGGATATCCGGACAGGATGAAGGTATCAATCCCCAGCGCCTCATACTCGCGAATGCGCGCCGCCACCGTCTCCGGATCGCCCACCAGCGCCGTCCCTGCGCCGCCGCGCACCAGTCCCACGCCCGCCCACAGATTCGGCGACACCTCCAGCTGATCGCGCCGCCCGCCATGCAAGGCCGCCATGCGACGCTGCCCCACCGAATCCATCTTGCTGAACGCCGCCTGCGCCCGCGCGATCGTCGCATCATCCAGATGGCTGATCAGCTCATCCGCCGCGCGCCATGCCGCCTCATTGGTCTCGCGCATGATCACATGCAGACGAATCCCGAAGCGCACCGTGCGCCCATGCCGCGCCGCGCGCGCCCGCACGTCTGCCAGCTTCTCTGCCACCGCGGCGGGAGGCTCGCCCCAGGTCAGATACACATCCACCTGCTCCGCCGCCAGCTCATGCGCCGCCTCCGACGAGCCGCCAAAGTACAGCGGCGGATACGGCTGCTGTACCGGCGGATACAGCGTGCGCGCACCCTTTACCTGGATATGCTTGCCCTCGAAGTCGAAACCCGCCTCGCCGCCCTCGCCCGCCAGCGCCGCGCGCCACACGCGCAGGAACTCGTCCGATATCTCATAGCGGCTGGCGTGATCGGCAAACAGCCCGTCCGCTTCCAGCTCGCCCTGATCGCCGCCGGTGACCACGTTGATCAGCAAACGGCCATTGGACAGCCGGTCAAAAGTCGACGCCATGCGCACGGCCAGTCCCGGCGTGGACAGGCCAGGCCGCACCGCCACCAGAAACTTCAGGCGCCGGGTGGCATGAATCAGGGAAGACGCCACTACCCACGCATCTTCGCAAGAGCGCCCGGTGGGCAGCAGAACGCCGTCGTAGCCCAGCGTGTCAGCCGCAACGGCGACCTGCTGGAGGTAGTGTGCATCGACGGCGCGGGCGCCTTTCGATGTCCCGAGATAGCGACTGTCGCCGTGGGTCGGAATAAACCAGAACAGATTCAATGACATCGTCTCACCTCCTTATTTAGCCGCCAGCTTGAGCGCCGGCTGCGCATCCTTGACCACGATTGCCTTCGGAATCAGCTTCAGGCTGGTGAAGGCATCCGCCACTTTCTGCTGCTGTTCCAGCACGCCCGCGCTGATCGGCTGCACGCCGTAGGCATAGCGCGAAGCCGCCAGCGCCACCACGTCTTGCGGCAGCCCGGTCTGCGCCGACAGCAGCGCCGCCACATCCTTCGGATTCTGCGAACCCCACTGGTCCACCTTGGCCAGTTCATCGAGGATGATGCTGACCACTTCCGCGTGCTTGTCCGCATACGGACGCGCCGCCAGGTAGAACTGATAATTCGCCACCAGCCCTTTGCCATCGGCCAGCACGCGCGCATTCAGCTGCTTCTCCGCTGCGGCCAGGAAGGGATCCCAGATCGCCCAGGCATCCACCGCGCCGCGCTCGAAGGCGGCGCGCGCATCGGCCGGGGGCAGATACACCACCTGCACATCGCTGTAGGCCACGCCCGCTTTTTCCAGCGCCTTCACCAGCAGGTAGTGGACGTTAGAACCCTTGTTCAGCACCAGCTTCTTACCCTTCAAATCGGCCACGCTGCGAATCGACGAACCTTTCGGCACCACGATCGCCTCGCTGGCCGGGGATGGCGGCTCATTGCCCACATAGACCAGATTCGCACCCGCCGCCTGGGCAAAGATCGGCGGCGCCTCGCCCACCGTGCCAAAGTCGATACTGCCCACGTTCAGGCCTTCCAGCAGCTGCGGACCGGCGGGGAACTCGGTCCACTTCACGCTGATATGGCTGGCCGCCAGCCGCTTCTCCAGTGTGCCGCGCCCCTTCAGCAGGGTCAGCGTGCCGTACTTCTGATAGCCGATGCGCACTTCCTGCGCTGGCGGGCCTTCCGCCCAGGCTGCGCGCGGCGCGGCGGCGGCCATGACGCCCGCTGCGAACAGCAAGCCCAGAGTATGGCGTCGGGTACTGCGTTTCTGATGAATACTCATTGCTCTCTCCCTGTTATTGAGCCAGGCGAACCAGCTGCGGCAGATGCGGCACCGGTGGCACATTGGCAGCTTCACCATCATCGGAATCCAGCGCGCGCAGCGCCGTATTCAGTTCCTCCACACCCGCCGCGACGCGGAAGGCAATGGCCGGATCCAGCGTCAATCCGGCGCCATCCTTCCAGCTCAATTGCTGCGAGGTGGCGAAAATGCTGGTCAATACATGGCGCGCGCCGGTCGATTGCAGTACCGGCCGCAGTGCATAGTCCAGCGCCAGCATGTGCGACTGGCTACCGCCGGTGGCCACAGGCAGCACCAGCTTTCCCGCCAGCCCGTTCTGCGGCAGAAGATCGAGGAAGGATTTCAGCAGGCCCGTATAGGCCGCCTTGTAAACCGGCGTGCCGACCACGATGGCCTGCGCATCCGCCACCGCGAACAGGGCGCGGCGGATCGCGCTGTCATCGGTATCGCCATGCAGCAGCGGCCGTGGCGGCAGGTCGCGCACTTGCAGCTTGATGGTGCGATGACCATGCAGCGCGAGCTTGTCTCCGATGTGCTGTAGCAGGCGGTTGGTGGTGGAAGGTGCGGTTGGGCTGCCGCCTAACAGAAGAATGCGCATGGTGCTGGCTCCGTAAATGACTCAATGCCAGATTACTGCCGCACGCCAGAAGGAAGAACGAATACTTTTACGTTTGCATATGCAGATTCCTTTGCATGATTTTTCTGCATATGAAAAGGTGGATATCTTCGTGTACGGCGCTCCGGCGCCCATGCAAACTAAAAAGCACCGAAACATCAGAGCAAGGAGCAGACACACCATGTCGCCAGCATTATTGAAATCCCTGCCGGAACAGTCCGGGCGCGATCCGCTCGCCATCGCCGGCAAACTGGCCGAACGCCTGGCCGCCACCGCCAACGAGCGCGACCGAGCAGGCGGCCATCCCGCGCAGGAGCGCGCATGGATCCGCGAATCCGGCCTGCTGTCCCTGTCGATCCCGCGCGAATTTGGCGGCCAGGGCGCCAGCTGGGAGACGGTGTACCAGGTGATCCGCCTGCTGGCCCGCGCCGACAGCGCACTGGCCCATCTGCTCGGCTTCCACTATCTTCAACTGGCAGGTTTGCAGCTGTATGGCAGCAGCCAGCAGCAGCGCCGCTTTCTTACCCAGACGGTGGAGAAGAATCTGTTCTGGGGTAACGCACTCAATCCGCTCGACCGCCGCACGACCGCAACCGAAGCCGATTACGGCTATGTGCTGAACGGCGTGAAGAGCTTCTCTTCCGGCTCGGTGGGTTCGGACTGGCTCACCATCTCGGCCTGGCATGAGCCAAGCCAGAGCGCCTTGATCGGCATCGTCCCCACGCGGCAGGAGGGCGTGCAGGTGCAGCCGGACTGGGATGCCTTCGGCCAGCGCCAGACCGACAGCGGCAACGTCCATTTCACCCAGGTCGATCTGCCCGCGGCACAGGTGTTGCAGGCGCCTGGCACGCAACCAACCGCGCAAGCCACGCTGCGCTCGCAGATCGCGCAGCTCATCATGGCCAACCTCTATCTCGGCATCGGCGAAGGCGCCTTCAATGCGGCGCGCCAGTACACCTTGAGCGAATCGCGCCCCTGGTTCGCCTCCGGCGTGGACAGCGCTGCAGCCGATCCCCTCCTTCAACACCGTTATGGCCAGCTGTGGCTACGCTTGCGTCCCGCCGCCGTGCTGGCCGACCATGCCGCACAGGCGCTGGACCGTCTGTTCCGTAAAGGTGCACAGGTGACGGCGCAGGAGCGCGGTGAGCTGGCCATCGCTGTGGCAGAAGCCAAGATCCTCGCCCATACCGCAGGCCTCGAAGTCAGCAGCCAGATGTTCGAGCTGACCGGCGCCCGCTCCACCTCCGCCAAATATGGCTACGACCGGTTCTGGCGCAATGTGCGCGTGCATACCCTGCACGACCCGGTCGACTACAAGCTGCGCGACCTTGGCCGCTACGCGCTGGAAGGCAGCCTGCCCGAACCTACCGCATACTCCTGACGCATTGAAGCTGATTACCACCATGACGAACTCCGTACCGCTGATCCGCATCGACCGCGCCAGCAAATACTTTTCCCTGCCCGACGGGGGCAAGTTCTGCGCCGTGGACGACGTCTCGCTGCACATCGAGCCGGGCGATGTTTTTGGCCTGATCGGCAAAAGCGGTGCAGGCAAGTCCACTCTGCTGCGACTCATCAATCTGCTGGAGCGGCCAGACAGCGGCAGCATCGTGGTCAATGGCCAGGAGTTGACTACGCTCTCGCGCCGCGAACTGCGCGAAGCCCGCCGCCACATTGGCATGATCTTCCAGCAGTACAATCTGCTGCAGAATGCCACTGTCGCGGACAATGTCGCCTTCCCGCTGCGCATTCACGGCGGCTTGAGCCAGCAGCAGATCCAGGCCCACGTCGAGCAGTGCCTCACACTGGTCGAATTGGAAGGCAAGGCCGCCAGCTATCCCGCCCGGCTATCCGGCGGCCAGAAGCAGCGCGTCGCCATCGCCCGCGCACTCGCCAGCGGCCCGTCCGTGCTGCTGTGCGACGAGCCGACGTCCGCACTGGACGCCGAAACTACCCGCGCCCTGCTGGCCACGCTCCGTGACATCAACCGCCGCCTCGGCGTCACCATCGTCATCGTCAGCCACGAACTGTCCGTGCTGAGCGCCATCTGCAACCGCGTCGCCGTAATCGAGCATGGCGCGGTGGCCGAGGTGCTGGAGCTTGCCCCATCGGCGGAACGCGAGGCCGCTTCCGCCGCAGCGAAGCCACCAAAAACGGCGCTAGGCCGCGAGCTGATCGCGCTGAACGCCGCCGGCGCCGCCCTGCGGGAGGCCGCCCATGCTTGACTCCCTGCTCTCCCAGGCTGGCCTGCTGCCCTTCCTGTCCAACGTGATCGACATGCTGCCCGAGATGGGAACGGCCATCGCCGAAACCCTGATCATGCTCGCCATCGGCCTCAGTGCAGCTGTCCTGCTGGGCGGCCCGCTGGGCATCCTGCTGTTCCTGTTCGCAGACGGCCAATCCCTGCAGAACCGCCCCGCCGCGCTGCTTCTGGGCTGGCTGGTGAACACAGTCCGATCCTTCCCCTTCATCATCCTGCTGGTGGCGCTGGTCCCATTCACCCGCATCATCGCAGGCACTTCGATCGGCCCCCTGGCCGCCGCAGTGCCGCTATCGTTCGCCGCCATCCCCTACTTCGCCCGCATGGTCGAGCAAAGCCTGCGCGAAGTCCCGCGTGGCGTCATTGAAGCCGCCCACGCCATGGGCGCTTCCGAATTCCAGATCGTGCTGCGCGTCCTGCTGGTGGAAGCCCGCTCCGGCCTGGTGCTGGCCCTGACCGTGCTGGCCGTCAGCTTCCTGTCTTATTCCGCCGTGGCAGGCGTAGTGGGCGGCGGCGGCATCGGCGACCTCGCCATCCGCTACGGCTACTACCGCTTCGAGACCGACATCATGATCGTCACCGTCGCCATCCTGATCGCCATGGTGCAGCTGATCCAGTTCACCGGCAACCGCATCGCCAAACGCATCGACAAACGTTAATAGAGGACTCCCATGCAATCGAATTTTCGCCGCCGTATCCTGATTGGCGCACTCGCCACCGCTATCGCCCTGCCTGCCCTGGCCAAGGATGCCAAGGAACTGGTGATCGGCACCAGCGCCGGCCCCTACGCAGACCAGATCAAGCTGGGCATCAAACCCATCCTCGAAAAGCAGGGCTACAAGGTCAAGCTGGTCGAATTCAACGATTACATCCAGCCCAATATCGCGCTGGCCGAAGGTTCACTGGACGCCAACGTCTTCCAGCACATCATCTACCTGAACAAGTTCAGCGCCGACCACAAGCTGGCCCTGTCCGAACTGGTGAAAATCCCCACCGCCCCGATTGCCCTCTACAGCAAAAAGCACAAGACCCTGAACGAGATCAAGGAAGGCAGCACCGTCGCCCTGCCCAACGATCCGACCAACCAGGCCCGCGCCCTGGTGCTGCTCAACCAGCTGGGTTGGATCAAGCTGCGCGACCAGATCGATCCGCTGCGGGTCTCCGAAAAGGACATCGCCACCAACATCCGCAAGATCAAGCTGCTGCCGCTGGAAGCCGCGCAATTGCCGCGCTCCCTGCAGGATGCCGACTTCGCCTTCGTCAACGGCAACTACGCCCTGGCCTCCGGCCTGAAGCTGAAGGACGCCCTGCTGACCGAGAAAATCTCCGACAACTACATCAATCTCGTCGCCGTGCGCACCGCCGACAAGGACAAGCAATTCGCAAAAGATATCGCCGCAGCCTACCGCTCGCGCGAATTCCTGGCCGTGACCAACAAGTACTTCGCCGACTACTCCAAGACCGACTATCAGCTGGCACTGGAAGCCAAGTAAATGCCCAAGCAAATCCGCTTCAATGCTTTTCAGATGAACACGGTGAGTCACCAGTCGCCGGGGCTATGGACACACCCGCGCGACAACGGCCATCACTACACAGAGCCAGAGCACTGGAGCGATCTCGCACGTCTGCTGGAAGCGGGCCGCTTCGACGCCATCTTCCTGGCCGACGTGCTGGGCTACTACGACGTCTACCAGGGCAGCGCCGATGCCGCCCTGCGCCACGCCGTACAAGCGCCGCTCAACGACCCACTGGCCTTGGTGCCGTTGATGGCGCAAGCCACCACCCATCTTGGCTTTGGCGTCACCTGCGCGCTGACCTACGAGCATCCCTATACCTTCGCCCGTCGCATATCGACATTGGACCATCTGACGCGCGGCCGCATCGGCTGGAATATCGTCACCGGCTATCTGGACAGCGCCGCCCGCAACCTGGGACTGGACCGCCAGCTGAGCCACGACGAACGCTACGATCTGGCCGACGAATACATGGACGTGGTGTACAAGCTATGGGAAAAGAGCTGGCAGGACAATGCTGTGGTGCGCGACAAGGCGCGTGGAGTCTACGCCGATCCGGCGCGGGTCCACGCCATCGGCCACGAAGGCCGCTACTACAAGGTGCCCGGCTTTCACCTGTGCGAACCCTCACCCCAGCGCACGCCGCTGCTGTACCAGGCCGGCACTTCGCCGCGCGGCACTGGCTTTGCGGCGCGCCATGCTGAAGTCACCTTCGTCAGCGGGCCAAGCAAGCGGGTGGTAAAAAACTACGCGGAACAGCTGCGCGCCGCCGTGCGTGCGGCAGGACGCGATGGCAATGAGCTGAAAATCTACGCCCAGGCCCTGATCATCACAGCGCCCACGGAAGCGCAAGCGCGCGCCAAGCACGCAGACTATCTGCGCCACATCGATACAGAAGCCGCACTGGCCCTGCTATCCGGCTGGACCGGCGTCGATTTCAGCCGCTATCCACTGGACGCCACCATCGACTACATCGATTCGGAAGCTGGCCGCTCGGCACTGGCATCTTTCAGCCATGCCGACCCTGGCCGCAAATGGACCGTGCGCGAGGCGGCGCACTTCATCGGATTGGGCGGGCGCGGCCCGGTACTGGTGGGCGATCCCGCGCAGGTGGCGGATCAACTGGAATCCTGGCTGGACGAGACGGACATCGACGGTTTCAGTCTGGCCTTTGCCATCGCCCATGAAAGCATGCGCGACGTGGTGGAACTGGTGGTGCCAGAGCTGCAACGGCGCGGCCGCTACCGCATTGAATACGACGGTGGCACCCTGCGCCATCAGACTTTCGGCCAAGGCGACCGTCTGGCGCCATCGCATCCGGGGCGCCAGATCCAGCTTGACGCCCCACCGCAAAAAACCGCCGCTTAGTCGTTGCGCATCTGCGCCTGCGACACATTGGAACCCGGCGGCACGCTCTGCGTCAGCCAGACATTGCCGCCGATGGTCGAGCCAGCGCCGATGGTGATCCGGCCCAGCACCGTGGCGCCAGCGTAGATCACCACATCGTCCTCCACGATCGGATGGCGCGGCACGCCCTTGATCAGCACACCCTTCTCATCGGCCGGGAAGCGCTTGGCGCCCAGGGTCACATGCTGATACAGGCGCACGCGCTGGCCCAGAATCGCCGTCTCGCCCACCACCACACCCGTTCCGTGATCGATGAAGAAGCTGCCGCCGATCTGCGCCGCCGGATGGATATCGATCCCCGTCAGCGAATGCGCAATGTCCGAAATCAGACGCGCAATGAACTGCGCACCCAGGCGGTGCAGACTATGCGCCAGGCGGTAGTACAGAATCGCCAGCGTGCCCGGATAGCACAGCATGATCTCTGCCACCGACGTAGCAGCCGGATCGCCCGCCAGCGCGGCCTGCACGTCCGACACCAGCAACGAACGGATTTCCGGCAGGCTGGCCGCAAAGTCACGGGTGATTTCCTGCGCCTTGCATGCCAAAGCCTCTTCATCGCTGGCATTGCAGGTCTTCTTCAGATCCACTTCCGCCGAGAACAGCAGGCCGCGCCGCACCTGCTCGCTCAAACGATTCAGCGCCATATTCAGCGTGTCGCCGACGAAGTAGTCGATGCTCTCGTCGGTCAGGTTGGGGCGGCCGTAGTGAGTCGGGAACAGCGCCGCCTGCAAACCCTCCACGATCGAGGCCAGCATCGCGCGCGAAGGCAGTTCGCGGATCTTGCCCTGGTGGCGGATATTGTGGGTCGCCTCGCGCGAGACGCGCAGCTGCTGGATGACGGAGTCCAGGTTCCAGTGCGAATTGCGGTTGCCGTCGTAAGTGCTGTCGTTCATGGTGGTAGCTTTAATAGCGTAAAATGCCGGATCCCGCTAAGAATACCCGTTCCATGAATATTTTGCTGACGCTGCTGTTGGCCGGCCTGACCATGGTCGGCCCGCTGGCTATTGACACCTACCTGCCGTCCTTCCCTGCCATTGCCCGCACGTTCGACGCCAGCCCCATGCTGATCCAGCAGACGCTCAGCATGTTCCTGTTCTGCTTCGCCTTCATGATGCTGTTTTACGGCACCCTGTCGGACTCCTTCGGCCGCCGCCCCATCATCCTTGGCTCGCTGGTGCTGTACATTGTCGCCTCCATCGGCGGCGCGCTGGCGCCGTCCATCGGTGTGCTGCTGTTCTGCCGCATTCTGCAAGGCCTGGCCGCAGGCGCAGGCTCCGTGGTGGGCCGTGCCATCGTCACCGACCGTTTCAGCGGCGGCGAAGCGCAGAAGATCCTGTCCCACATCATGATGGTATTCGGCCTCGCGCCCGCGCTGGCGCCTATCCTGGGCGGCTGGCTGCAGGTGAACTACGGCTGGCGTTCGATCTTCTGGTTCCTGACCGGCTTTGGCGCCCTGATGTTCATCGCCGTGCAGCGCGCACTGCCGGAAAGCCTGCCAACCAAGGACCGCCATCCATTCCACCCCGGCGTCATCGCCGCCAACTACTGGATGGTGCTACGCCACCGCCAGTTCGTGCTGCTGTCGGCCGCGCTGGGCATGACCTTTGCGGGCTTTGCCCTGTATATCGGCTCGGCCGCCTACTTCGTCATCAACATCCTGCATCTGAGCGAGACTTCGTTCGCCTGGCTGTTCATCCCGCTGATCAGCGGCATGGTGATCGGCTCCGCCCTGGCGGGCAAGTTCGCCCACCGCTATTCGCAACAGGCCATGATCCGCATGGGCTACATCCTGATGGCGCTGGCCGCGCTGGCCAACGTCGGCTACAACTACTTCTTCCCGGCAGAAGTGCCGTGGGCTGTTCTGCCGCTGTTCATGTACTCCTTCGCGCTGGCGCTGTCGATGCCGCCAATGACCCTGCTCGCGCTGAACCATTTCCCCAACCATAACGGCCTGGCCGCGTCGATGCAGTCCTTCATCCAGATGCTGCTGTTCGCATTGGTGTCCGGCCTGGTGGCGCCGCTGCTGTTCGAATCCGCCTTCAAACTGGCCTGCGGCATGCTGGGTGGGCTGGTCATCAGCCTCATGATGTGGCTGGCCGCTCAGCGTGGAGATGGCAAATAGGATTCTTCACTTTTGTATTTCGTCAATACGGTGGTGACCATCCCCAACATAGACTGGACGGATGCCAAACGCCGCGCCGCCAGCCAATTACGATTTGCCGTGGAAAGCTGCTCTGACGCACGCCTTCCACGCATTCATGGTGTTCTTTTTCCCTGATCTGGCTACCCAGATCAACTGGTCACGGAGGCCCCGCTTCCGTGACAAGGAATTGGCAGAGATCGGTTTGGGACACAAGCCCAACAGCATGGTAGTCGACAAGCTGGTTGAAGTGCACTTGCAAGACCACCGGCTGCAATGGGTGTTAGTACATATTGAAATCCAGGCGCAGCGCGATGCCACATTGGCGCGGCGCATACTCGACTACAACTATCGTATTTTCCAGGAATACGGAGAACCGGTGGCCAGCCTGGTTCTGCTAGCTGACGAAATCCCTACTTGGCGCCCCAGCGCCTTCCATAATGAAGTGCTTGGCACGACCATGGGCATCTCCTTCACCACGGCCAAGCTGCTGGACTACGCCGCTGATAACAAGGTATTGCAGGCGTCGGATAATCCGTTTGCCCTGGTTACCCTGGCACATCTGCGCACCCAGCAAGCCCGCCACGATCCGGATCTCCTGTATGCCGCCAAGTGGCAGTTGACCAAGCTACTGTACCAGCGTCGCTGGAGCAAACAGCGCATACTCGTATTATTTAAAGTGATTAACTGGATGATGGCTTTGCCTGAATCGCACGAGCAGCAGTACTGGCGTGCGATACATCGGTTGGAAAGGAGGCAAAAAGTGAAATGGATCAGTCCATTGGAGCAGTTGTTCATCAATAAAGGCGAAAAGAAGGGCTTGCAGAAAGGCATGAAAAAAGGACTGGAGCAAGGCAGACACGAAGGTTTGCTGCGCGGCCGGGAACAAGGCTTGGAGCAAGGCTGGAAGGAAGGAGCGGCGGCACTGCTGGAACGGCAGCTCACCCAGCGGTTCGGTCCCCTGCCGCAAACCGTACGCGATAAACTGGCCAAGGCCAGCGTGGCACAGATCGGCACCTGGAGCGATGCGCTCCCCCGGGCACAATCGTTGAAGCAGATCTTCATCAAGGCCAGGGAGCGGGATTCTCATTGATGTATTGCGGCCCGCCCTGCTCCGGCTCGGGCGGGCGGCTGTGTGCCAGCGCCAGAATCTCGCGCCGCACGGCGGCAAAGTCCGCCTTCTCCAGCGGGTGCGCCGTATCGGGCCAATTGTCCAGTGCCCATTGCTGCAGTGGTTCAAAGCGCTCCAGCAGCTGGTTCACAAAATGGATGCGCGGATCAGTGTCCATGGCAATCTCCTTGCAGGAACCGTTATCATTGAGGCCATCGCGGCCCCGGTCTGTACGCCGCCGCACATGAGGAACGCACCCGCGCATGGAACTGCACATTGTCATTGAAGGCCGCAAGGATCTCAGCGGCCAGCTGTACCGCCAGCTCAGCGCGGCAATCCGGACTGGCCAGCTGGCGGACGGCCAGCAGCTGCCCCCTTCGCGCCTGCTGGCCGAGCAGCTTGGCCTGTCGCGCAAGACCGTCTCCGATGTCTACACCCGCCTCACCAACGACCGCCTGCTGGTGGCGCAAGTGGGCAAAGGCAGCTTTGTCAGCACGCCAGCCGACGCCAGACCGCGCCGCCAGCAAGCCGCCGACCTGGCCAGCGCCGCCCTGATCGAGAAGTGGAACGCCCTGCCCGTCCCCCTGCGCAGGCCTTTTGAAGAAGGGCGCGCGCGCTTTGAGTTCGTCGGCGGCTGCGTCTCGCCTGCCCTGTTCCCGATGGAGGAGTGGCGCCGCTGTGTGCTGCACGCCTTGCGCCAGGACAGCCGCACGCGCGGCATGTACACCCAGACCCAGGGTCTGCCGCAGTTGCGCGAAGCCATTGCCCGCCATGCAGCCTATGCCCGCGGCGTGGTCAGCACCGCGCAGCAGGTGGTGGTCATCAACGGCGCCCAGCAGGGTCTGGACTTGCTGGCGCGCGTGCTGCTGGAACCCGGCTGCCTCGTCGCGGTGGAAGAACCGGGCTATCCGCCCGCGCGCGCCCTGTTTGCCAGCCATGGCGCCCAGGTGGTCAGCATCGGCGTGGATGCGGAAGGCATGCTGGCCGACCAGATCCCCGACGGCACGCGCCTGATCTACGCCACGCCCGCGCACCAGCTGCCGCTGGGGATGCCGATGAGCGTCGCCCGCCGCCGCGCCTTGCTGGAACGCGCCCGCGCCATCGGCGCCATCATCATCGAGGACGACTACGACAGCGAATTCCGCTACGAAGGCCGCCCCACCGATTCGCTGCAGTCGATGGACCAGCATGGCATCGTCGCCTTCCTCGGCACCTTCTCCAAGGTGATGCTGCCCGAGCTTCGGCTGGGCTACCTGATCCTGCCGGACGCCATTCTCAACGCCACGCTCACCGTCAAGCATCTGAATGACTGGCACACCGCCACCATGAACCAGCACGCGCTGGCCAAGTTCATCGAAGACGGCTATCTGGCCAGGCATATCCGCCGCTGCAGCGCCATCTACGCCAGCCGGCGCGAGCGCCTGCAAGCCATCTTCGCCAACGAGCTGGCGCCGTGGTTCGAGCTGGTCCCCGCCACGGCGGGCTTCCACCTGGCCGCCTGGGTCAAGGATGGCGTCACACTGGACCTGGACCTGCTGATCCGCCTGGCGCGCCGCGCCGAGGTGGGCCTCTATCCATTGTCAAATTTTTACGCCGGACCGGCGCCGCGCGAGGGCCTGATGATGGGCTATGGCGGCATCGAGACCATCGACATTGAAACAGCCCTGCTGCGGGTGCGTGACATTCTGTTGCAGATGAATTGAGCACAGCTGATAACAAGCATGTAAAATCATGCTTGATTACCCTAAATTGAGCATCCGATGCGCCTGACCTCCTTCACCGATTATTCGCTGCGTACCCTGCTTTACCTGTGCGCCAACCGCGACCGCCTGGTGACCATCCAGGACATCGCCGATATGCACAACATCTCCAAGAATCACTTGATGAAGGTGGTGTACCAGCTCGGCCAGTCCGGCCTGATCGAAACGGTCCGTGGCCGCAACGGCGGCCTGCGCCTGGGCCGCGAGCCGGCGGACATCAACATCGGCGCCGTGGTGCGCGAGACCGAGTCCGACTTCTTCATGGCCGAATGCTTCGACAGTGAGCATGACACTTGCCCGCTCACGCCCGAGTGCAAACTGAAAGGCGCTTTGGGCGGCGCCACCCGCGCCTTCCTGGCGGAGCTGGACAAGGTCACGCTGGCCGACATCCTGCCTTCCAACCTGCAGGCGCCGGGCGCCCCGCAGCCGATCAAACTGGTCAGGCGCCGGACCTGAGCGGTCCTTCCGCCACGCGCGAAGCAGGCGCCGTCCCCTCCAGCACCGCCTTCAGCCGCCGCAAGGCCTCGGCCGATTCCGCCGACACCTTGCCGCGCAGGCTGACCCAGTCCGACAGCAGGAACAGCAGATTGGGCCGGGAATATTCAAACTCCCGTTCAAAGCGCGTGCCGCCGTTGACCTGCGTCAGGCGGTAGCTCACCTTGCCCTTGCCGCCATCCTCGATTTGGCCGCTGATGGCCCAGCGCATGGGCGCCTGCCGCTCCACCACGGTCCATTTGACCTTCCCCTGGTATCCCGCCACCAGAAAATCCTCCATCACCACCTCGCCCACCAGCAGCGGATGGTCGATATCGCCGCTCACGCCCAGCGAGGACGGATGCCAGCGCGGCCAGTTGGCCGGTGTGGTGACGTAGTTATAGACATCGGCCGGCGTACGCTCGATCACCGTGCTGTTGTAGATATGCGTAGAGCCGAGCGGCATGGGCGCCAGCAGCACGCCCGCAGCGCCCAGCAGCAGGATCAGGCCAAAGAAGGGAATCCGTTTTTTCATGACAGCTCCCCAAAAGGATACAACTCAGGAAGGTTGACGCAGCTGCGGCAGTGAAGCCATCAGGTCCGAGAAGCGCTGCCCCTGGATCATCACGTGCTCGCGCATCAGCTTTGCGGCCAGCTCGCCGTCGCCCGCGACGATGGCCTGCACCACACCGTCGTGTTCATCATAGGACTTGGCCAGCCGGTTGCGCACCCGCAGCTGCAGGCGCCGATACGGCCGCAGGCGGCGGTACAGCGCGCGCGCCTGCTCGATCAGAAACTGGTTATGGCTGCCCGCGTAAATCGATTCGTGGAACACTTCGTTCTTGTAATAGTACGCATCCGGCTCTGCCGCTTCAAGCGCCTCTTTGCAGGCCTGGTGCGCGGCCTGCAGCGCCACCAGTTCTTCCGCCGTCATGCGCCGCGCAGCGAGCCGGCAGCAGATCGACTCCAGCTCCGACATCACCTCGAACATCTCCACCAGCTGCTGCGGCCCCAGCTCGGCCACGATGGCGCCGCGCCGCGGGCGGATCACCACCAGTCCCATGGACGCCAGCTGGATCAGGGTCTCGCGCACCGGCGTCCTTGACACGCCAAAACGTTCGGCCAGCTCGGTTTCGTCCAGATGCTGGCCCGGCTTCAAGGCGCCGGTGGCGATCATTTCTTCGATTTCTTCTCGCAGGGTGGTGGAATGACTGGCCATGGTTGCAGCTTGCTTGTTGTGTATATGAGATCTCATTATAAGACTTAAGTTTAGCTTGACAATGTATTTGTAACCTATATTCTTGTATACAAGAAGAAAAGCAACAACCCGATAATCCTTGGAGACAGACATGAGTGCTATTACCCGCAGGACCGTTCTGGGCGCTATTGCCACTTTGGGCGCCGCCGCCATTTCCCCCTTCGCTTTCGCCCAATCCACGCTGAAGATCTCGCACCAGTTCCCCGGCGGGACCGTTACCGAGGGCGACTTCCGCGACCGCCTGACCCGCATGTTCGCCGCCGAAGTGGATAAGCGCAGCAAGGGCGCGCTCAAGTTCGAGATCTATCCCGGCTCTTCGCTGATGAAGACCAACGCCCAATTCTCCGCCATGCGCAAGGGCGCGCTGGACCTGTCGCTGGTGCCGCTGTCGTATGCGGGCGGCGAAGTCCCCGAAGTGAACATCGGCCTGATGCCTGGCCTGGTCACCTCCTACGAACAAGGCACCGCCTGGAAGAACGCCGAGGTGGGTAAGGAACTGGCGCGCATCCTGTACGAGAAAGGTATCGTGGTGGTGAGCTGGATCTGGCAGGCGGGCGGCATGGCCTCCAAGACCAAGCCGGTGATCGACCCGGACGACGCCAAGGGCATGAAGATCCGTGGCGGCTCGCGTGAAATGGACATGATGCTCAAGGCCGCAGGCGCCGCCGTGGTGACCCTGCCTTCCAATGAAATCTATGCCGCCATGCAGACCGGCGCGATGGAAGCGGCGCTGACCTCTTCCACTTCGCTGATCTCCTTCCGCCTGGAGGAAGTATCGAAAGCCCTGACCACCGGCCGCGCTGGTTCCTACTGGTTCATGTTCGAGCCGCTGCTGATGTCGCGCAGCGTGTTCGACCGCCTGCCCAAAGACCAGCAGAACCTGATCCTCACCGTCGGCGCCGAGCTGGAAGCCTTCGCCGTCAAATCCGCGCAGGCAGACGACCAGCAGGTCGCCGCCGTGTACCAGAAGGCCGGCGCCAAAGTGGTCGACATGAACCCCGCCGCGCTGAAAAAGTGGCAGACCATCGCCCGCGCCACCGCGTGGAAAGACTACGCCGACCGTAACGAGAGCTGCGCCAAGCTGCTCAAACTGGCGGAGAAACTGCTGTGAGCCACGGCGTCGAACTGACTCCGGCGCCCGCCGCGCCGCCGCCGGACAATCCAACCCTCGCCCTGCTCACGCGCTGGTTCGACAAGACCAATAAAGTGCTGCTCATGCTGGGCATGTGCGCGCTGGTGCTGACGGCGCTGATCCTGACCTACTCCGTGGTGACGCGCTACTTCTTCCAGGCGCCCACCGACTGGCAGGATGAAGCCTCGGTCTTCATGCTGGTCGGCGTGACCTTCTTCTGCGCCGCCTTCGTGCAATCGCAGCGCGGCCATATCGGCATTGAGGCGGTGGCTTCGCTGCTGCCTGCGAGCGTGAACGCCGCGCGCCTGTTCGTGGTGGACCTGCTGTCTTGCCTGTTCTGCGCCTTCTTCTCGTGGAAGTCCTGGACCCTGTGGTATGAAGCCTGGGTCGATGGCCAGACCACCTCTTCTACCTTCGCGCCGCCGCTGTGGATCCCCTACGCCATGATGGCCGCCGGTATGACCCTGCTCACCCTGCAGTTGGTCCTGCAAACGCTGGTCCGCATCACCAACAAGAGGAGCGCAGCATGAGCGACCTGACTCTCGGCGCGCTGTACGGCATTGTCACCCTGGTGGTGATGTTTTCGGGGATGCCAATCGCCTTCGCACTGGGCGTGGTGGCCACGGGCTTCATGTACTTCTGCATGCCCGCTTCCTCGCTCGATACCATCACCCAGAACGTGTACGAGGAAATGGCTTCGATCACGCTGCTGTCGATCCCGCTGTTCATTTTGAAGGGTGCGGCCATCGGCAAGTCGCCGGCGGGCAAGGATCTCTACGGCGCCATTCACACCTGGATGCACAAGATCCCCGGTGGCCTGGGCATCGCCAACGTGTTTGCCTGCGCCCTGTTTGCCGCCATGGCCGGCTCCTCGCCTGCCACCTGCTCCGCAATCGGCTCGGCCGGTATTCCGGAAATGCGCAAGCGCGGCTACTCGCCCGGCTTTGCGGCCGGGATCATCGCCGCCGGTGGTACGCTCGGCATCCTGCTGCCGCCATCGATCACCATGATTCTGTATGCCGTGGCAGCGGAGCAGTCGCTGGGCCGCCTGTTCCTGGCCGGGATCGGCCCCGGCGTGCTGATGGTGGTGCTGTTCGCCAGCTACGCCATGTACAACGCCCGCCGCGAATACAAGGCAGCGCTGCGCATCTATGAACAAGGCGGCGAAAAGTCGGCCTACCTGGAAGACGAACACTTCACCCTCAAGCAGAAAGTGGAGATGCTGCCGCGCGTGCTGCCCTTCATCATCCTGCTGATCGGCGTGATGGTCGCACTGTACGGCGGCTTTGCCACCCCGTCGGAAACGGCAGGTCTGGGCGCGCTGCTGGCGCTGGTGCTACTGGCCGTGATCTACCGCGTATGGAAGCCCAAGGATCTGTCGCCGATCCTCAGCTCGACCATCAAGGAGTCCACCATGCTCCTCCTGATCATCGGGATGTCGCTGTTCTATTCCTACGTGATGAGCTACCTGCACATCAGCCAGTCCGCCGCCAACTGGGTGGTCGGCCTGCACCTGTCCAAGTGGCTGCTGCTGGCGGTGATCCTGCTGATGGTGATCGTGCTGGGCTTCTTCCTGCCGCCTGTATCGATCATCCTGATGACCGCGCCGATCATCCTGCCGCCGCTGAAAGCTGCGGGCTTTGACCTGATCTGGTTCGGCATCGTCATGACGGTGGTGATGGAGATGGGCCTGATCCACCCGCCGGTGGGCCTGAACATCTTCGTCATCAAGAACATCGCACCGGACATTCCCCTGCGCGACGTGATCTGGGGTGTAATGCCCTTCCTGCTGCTGATGTTTGCGGCAGTGATCCTGCTGTGTATTTTCCCGGGCATCGCCACCAGCCTGCCTGACATCATCATGGGAGCACCCAAATAATGAACGCGCGTGTCTGGAACACGCTGCAGCAAAACCGCGAGGAAAGGCTGCAGCGCGCCCGCAACGTCCTGGGTTCCGACCTGGCAGGCAAATCACTGCCTGCCGCCCGCATCGCCGACCTGCTGCACGCGGTGCTGGAGAACGGCGACCGCGTCTGCCTGGAAGGGAACAACCAGAAGCAGGCCGACTTCCTCGGCCATGCCCTGGCCAACCTGAATCCGGAGCGCGTGCACGACCTGCACATGCTGCAGTCGGTGCTGGCCCTGCCCGAACACCTGGACGTGTTTGAGCGCGGCGTCGCCTCGCAGCTGGACTTTTCCTTTTCGGGACCGCAGGCGGCGCGCGTGGCGCGGCTCGCGGCAGCGGGAAAGCTGAATATCGGCGCCATCCACACCTACCTGGAACTGTTCGGCCGCTACTTCGTCGACCTGCCGCCGCGCGTGGCACTGGTGGCGGCGGAAGCCGCCGACCGTCACGGCAATCTGTACACCGGGCCAAACACGGAAGACACGCCGGTGATCGTGGAAGCGACCACCTTCAAGAACGGCATCGTCATCGTGCAGGTCAACCGCATTGTGGACGAGCTGCCGCGCGTCGATATTCCGGCCGACTGGGTCGACTTTGTGGTGCAGTCGCCCCGGCCTTACTACATCGAGCCGCTGTTCACTCGCGACCCGGCGCAGATCTCGGAGATCCAGGTGCTGATGGCGATGATGGCCATCAAGGGCATCTACGCGGAATATGGCATTCAGCGCCTCAATCACGGCATCGGCTTTGATACGGCAGCGATCGAACTGCTGCTGCCGACCTACGGCGAGTCGCTGGGCCTGAAGGGCAAGATCGCCCGCCACTGGGCGCTCAACCCGCACCCCGCCCTGATTCCCGCGATTGAAGCAGGCTGGGTCGACTCGGTCTACTCCTTCGGCTCCGAGCTGGGCATGGAAGAATACATCCGCGCCCGGCCCGACATCTTCTCGGTCGGGCCAGACGGCACCATGCGCAGCAACCGCGCCTTCTGCCAGGCGGCAGGACACTATGCCTGCGACATGTTCATCGGTTCGACGCTGCAGATCGACATGCAGGGCAATTCCTCCACCGCGACGGCCGGCCGCATTGCTGGCTTTGGCGGCGCCTCCAATATGGGCGCCGACGCGCGTGGCCGCCGCCATGCCAGCCCGGCGTGGCTCAAGGCGGGTCAGGAAGCGCGCCAGGGCAGCAATGCCATCCCGCGTGGCCAGAAGCTGGTGGTGCAGATGGTCGAGACCTTCCGCGAGCACATGCAGCCCGCCTTTGTCGACCGGCTGGACGCCTGGACCCTGATGGAACAAGCCGATATGGCGATTCCGCCGGTGATGATCTACGGCGACGACGTCACCCACATCCTCACCGAAGAAGGCATCGCCAACCTGCTGCTGTGCCGCAGCGCAGAGGAACGCGAGCAGGCCATTCGCGGCGTGGCGGGCTACACGCCGGTGGGACTGGCGCGCGACCGCCGCATGGTGGAGAATCTGCGCGACCGTGGCGTGATCCGCCGCGCCGAAGACCTGGGCATCGACCAGCGCCTCGCCACGCGCGACCTGCTGGCGGCCCGCAGCATGAAAGACCTGGTGCGCGCCTCAGGCGGCTTGTACGATCCGCCCAAGCGCTTCCGCAACTGGTAAGGACAGATTATGGAAACCTTGAACTACCGATTCGAACAAGGCCAGCGCCGCCTGGCACAGCCGCCGCAGGTGGTGGGCGTGGTCAGCTCCGGCAACCTGGAAGTACTGATCGAGGAAGCGGCGCTGAACGGCGCCTGCGAGATCAAGATCAGCACCGCCGCCGTCGGCTTCGGCCCGATCTGGCAGGCCGTGATGCAGGACTTCCAGCAGCGCTGGCAGTTGGCCGACACCCGCATCTCGATCAACGACATGGGCGCCACGCCCGCTGTGGTCAGCCTGCGCCTGGACCAGGCGGTGCAGACCATGCTGGGGGAAGCGCCATGAGCCACGCTGTCAGCTATCTGGAGTCCAATGCGCGCGAGCGTCTGCGCCTGCTGTTCGACGCGGGCAGCTTCGAGGAATTCCTGCCGCCCGCAGCACGCGTCATCAGCCCGCACCTGGGCCAGCTCAACGCGCCGGTGGCGTTTGACGATGGCGTCGCCGTCGGCCGCGCGCGCCTGAACGGCATGCCCGTCTACACCGCCGCGCAGGAAGGCGGCTTTATGGGCGGCGCTGTCGGCGAAGTCCACGGCGCCAAGCTGGTCGGCCTGCTGCGGCGCGCCGTGCGCGATCAGGCGAAGGCCGTCGTTCTGCTGGTGGAATCGGGCGGCGTGCGCCTGCATGAAGCGAACGCGGGTCTGATCGCCGTGTCCGAAGTGATGCGTGCCCTGCTCGATACCCGCGCGGCAGGCATTCCCGTGATCGTGCTGGTGGGCGGCTCCAACGGCGCCTTTGGCGGCATGGGCATCGTCAGCCGCTGCGCCAATGTTGTGGTGATGTCGGAAGAGGGCCGTCTGGCCATGTCCGGCCCCGAGGTGATCGAAACCGCCAACGGCGTGGAAGAATTCGATTCGCGCGACCGTGCGCTGGTGTGGCGCACCACCGGCGGCAAGCATCGCTATCTGATGGGCGACTGCCAGCGCATCGTCAAGGATGACGTGGCGGCCTTCCGCCAGGCGGCCATCGATGCGATTAACGCGCTGACACGACCGTCCGCACCATCGGTGCCGCTGACGCTGGAAGCACTGGAACAGGAGCAGGCCATGCTGGCCGAGCGCATCGCCCGCTTTGGCGCCCTGCCCGACCCGCTCGACGTCTGGGCGGCGCAAGGCATGGCCCAGCCGCAGCGCGTGCCGATGCTGGAGATCGAGCCATTTATCGCGGCGGCGCAAACCGTTCGCATGGGAGCCTGAACATGTATTGGCAAGATTTGGCAGACGCCCTGTTCCCGCAAGGGCATACGATCACCATGCACAACGACGTGCTGACGGGCAGCGGGCAAGTGGACGGCCAGACCGTTTCCGTGATCGGCACCACCGGACATGCCTCCATTGGCGTCGAGATCGCGCTGGCACAGGCACAGGCGGTTCTGCGCACCGTACGCGAAGCGCCGGGACGTCCCATCGTGCTACTGGTGGATACGCAAGGCCAGCGCCTGCGCCACCGCGATGAGATGTTGGGCATTAACAGCTACATGGCCCATCTGGGCAAATGCGTCGATCTGGCGCGGCGCCAGGGACACAAGATTATCGGCCTGGTGTACGACCAGGCGCTGTCAGGCGGCTTTATCACCAGCGGCCTGATGGCGGACGCCTGCTACGCCCTGCCCGATTCCACCATCCGCGTGATGGCCCTTCCCGCGATGGCGCGCATCACCAAGGTGCCGGAAGAAGTGCTGACCGAACTGGCGCGCAGCAATCCGGTGTTTGCGCCGGGTCCGGAGAATTATCTGCGCATGGGCGGCGTGCAGGCGATCTGGCAGCAATCCGACGCCAGCCTGGCCGACCAACTGGCGCAGGCCCTGCGCGAAGCGCCTGCGAACGATCAACGTGCGGCCCTCGGCCAGACACGGGGCGGCCGCCGCCTCGCCCAGCAGGTCATTGATGCGGTCATGAACGACGGCCATGTACGCCCCGCATAAAACCGGCCATGCGCCCGGTCTCGCACGCGCACCCGCGCACGCCACGGCCGAGCCGGGACCGGAGCACACCGAGTTTGCCCGGCATGATCTGGTCTGGCTGAGCGACGCCGGCTGGCAAGCCGCCCGCGCGCGCGCCGCGCAAGCTTCTCCTGCCGACGAAGCAGCGCTGGCGCAATGGCAGCGCAATGGCTGGCCCGCCATCACCCGCCGCCGCGACGCCGACCTGCCCGCGCCCGTTGGCCGCATCGGCGAAAATGGATACGCTGAAAGCCGCGCCGCCGAAGAAATCTGCCTTGGCATCCCTCTGCCACCCGATCCCGTCAGCGGCATCAAGCGCCGCATCGCCTTGCGCGCGCGGAGGAGCGAGGTGGCAAGGGCCACGCCGCCACTGCCACTGTTCAGCTGCCTGCCCGCTGCCGGACAATGGCAAACCGAGCTTGGCGTCCTTGCCGCCCGCGCAGCCGGACTGCATCTGCGTACCTACGGTTCGCTGGCGATGCAAACGCTGACCGGCCTGCCCTGCTTTACGCCGACCTCGGATATCGACATCCTCTTCACGCCAAGCAGCGTGGCACAGGTGCAGACAGGCCTGGATCTGCTGGCGCATTTCGCCACCCGCCTGCCGCTCGATGGCGAGATCGTCTTCCCCGGCGACTGCGCGGTCTCGTGGAAGGAGTGGCTCTCCGCCGTCGCCACCCGCAGCCGTGTGCTGATCAAGGAGATGACCCGCGTACGCCTCGCTGATCCGGCCGAGCTACTGGCCCTCCTGGAGGCACGATGATTCCCCGCTCCAGCCAGCACGCCGCATTACCAGCATCTGCGCGCCCGCTCAACTACGCCATCGACGCTGCCGAAGCCCGCTCCCACGCTGCCACGCTGGCGCGTCTGGCCGTACGCGCGCTGTACGCAGAGGTAAGCACCTATCCCAAGCCCGGCCTCGTATCGCTGATCGACAGCGGCAGCCATGACGACATGGATGCAAGCACCTTTCTGCGTAGCCTGTTCTCGCTGCGGCACTACTTCCGCCTGATCTACCTCGCGGGGGCGGAGGGCGCACCATTCGCGCGCCTCAAGCAGCTGGGCATTGAAGCCGAAGCCCGCATGATGCTCGCCACGCGAGGTATCAACACCCATCGCGGCGCGATCTTCAGCCTTGGCCTGCTGTGCGCCGCTGCCGGAAGCCTGTACGCCCAGCGGCGCGCCATCACAGCAACCTCCCTGCGCGCTGCGCTTATCGACAACTGGGGAGCAGCACTGGCCGTCCACGCCGGCGCAATCGCAGCAAACAGCAAGACAGCACACCTCAGCCACGGCCTGCAAGCCGCCGCGCTGCATGCTGCCAGCGGCGCGCGCGAAGAAGGCGCGCTTGGCCTGCCATCCGTATTTGAAGTCGGCCAGCCCGCCCTGCAGGCCGCTCTTGCGCGCGGAGCCAGTATGGAACACGCACGCATCGACGCCCTGTTTACCCTGATGGCCCACATCAGCGACAGCAACGTCTACTACCGCGCCGGACCGCAAGGCGCGCAGATCGTGCGTGATGAAGCCCGGCGCTTCCTCGCACAAGGCGGCACACAGCATCCGCAGTGGTTTGCCAACGCCGAGGAATGCCATCGCCTGTTCGTGCGCCATCGCCTTTCGCCCGGCGGTGCGGCCGATCTGCTGGCGGCCAGCTGTCTGCTGCACGCCATGCTGGACGCGCCCGAAGCCATGCACGCAATCACCGCCTGAGACCATGAGCGCCCGCCTGCTTCTTCTCTGTCCCGGTCAGGGCAATCAGCATCTGAACATGTTCGACCTGGCCCGCAGCAGCCCTGCAGGCGCGGCCCTGCTCGACCAGCTTGCGCCGGACCTGCCGCCATTGGACGAGGCCCACCTGTTCGCCAACGCCAGCGCCCAGCCCCTGATCGTCGCCGCAACGCTCGCCGTATGGGAAGCGCTGCGCGCGGACACAAACGCGGGGCCGTCGCCGGTGCCTGCGCTGGTCGCCGGCTACAGCATCGGCGAACTCACCGCCTACGCCGTGGGAGGCGCGCTGGCGCCGCAAGACGCTGTGCGGCTGGCGACCCGCCGCGCCGCCCTGATGAACGCTTGCCGCCACACACATCCCGAGCAATTGCTGGTCGCGCTGTCCGGCCTCATACTGCCGCAGATCGCACAAATCGCAGCGGCGCACGCCTTCAGCATCAGCATCGAAACAGGAGACGATACTTGCATCGCAGGTGGCCCTGCGCCGAAGCTGGCAGCCCTGCAGGCGGAGATCGCCGCAGCCGGAGGACGCAGCCAGCTGCTGCCGGTGGAAGTCGCCTCGCACACGCCCTATATGGCCGAAGCGGTGCAAGTTTTTGCGGATGCCCTGCAGGCAGCCAGCTTCCAGCCGCAGCAAGCGCCGGTGGTGGCAGGCATCGACGCCGCCAACGTGATGGAAAAATCGCGCGCCGTCAGCACGCTGTCGCGCCAGTTGGCCGAACCGATCCGTTGGCTGGCCTGCATGGACGCCTTTGCCGAAGCCGGCATCACCGCCGCGCTGGAACTGGGCCCCGGCGGCGCGCTGGCGCGCATGCTGCAGGCGCGCCACCCGCACATCAGCAGCCGCTCCGTGGCCGACTTCCGCACCCTGGACGGCGTGCGCAAGTGGCTGGACCGTGCGATGGAATGAGCGAAGCAGCGGCGGCTCAGCCGCGCTGATTGGCCTGCATGGCCCAGGCGACGATATTGGCGGTATCCATGGCGCCCGGCTGGCGCGCCACTTCGCGGCCGCCCTTGAACAGCGCCAGCGTGGGAATACTGCGGATGGCAAAACGCGCACCCAGATCCTGCGACGCTTCCGTGTCCACTTTAACGACCCGGAACTGCGGCTCCAGCCGCTGCGCCGCCTGCTTGTAGAACGGCGTCATGGTGACGCAAGGCCCACACCAGGGCGCCCAGAAGTCCACCAGCACGGGAATGTCGCTGCGCTCGATATGCTTGGCAAAGCGCGCGCTCGACAAGTCCAGCGGCTGGCCGGTGAACAAGGCCTTCTGGCATTTGCCGCACACCGGCTCCTGTCCCAGCCGCTCCGAAGGCACGCGGTTGACCGCATCGCAGTGCGGGCAGACGATATGCAGGGCTTCTGCCATGATGTTTTCTCCAAACCAATTGATCGATTGAGCGTAAACCGGCATCATAAATCAATTGGGCCAAACGGATGGGAGGTCATGTGGAATTCATCAACACCCCGCGCTTGCGCGTTGCCTATCGCCAGCATGGCTGTCCCAGCGACGAGCCCATCATTCTCCTGCACGGCTGGCCGGACGACATCCACACCTGGGACCAGCTGGTGGCTCCCCTGGTAGCCAAGAATTTCCGCCTGATCGTGCCCTATCTGCGTGGCGCCGGTGAAACCCGCTTTCTCGACGCCCGCACCCCGCGCAGTGGCCAGCTCAGCGCCCTGGCCCAGGATCTGCTGGACCTGGCCGACGCCCTCAAGCTGGAGCGATTCATGGTAATCGGCCACGACTGGGGTGCGCGGGCCGCCTACAACGCCGCCATCCTGGCGCCGGAGCGGCTCAAATGCTGCATCGCCCTCTCGGTCGGCTGGGGCACCAATGACGCCAACCAGGCGCTCAACCTGAACCAGGCCCGCAATTACTGGTATCACTGGTATATGGCCACCCCACGCGGGGCCGAAGCGGTGAAAAAGGAAAGGCGCGATCTGGCCTGCCTGCTGTGGCAGACCTGGTCGCCCTCCTGGCACTTCACCCAGGCGGAATTCCGCGAGACCACCCACTCCTTAGACAATCCTGACTGGCCCGCCGTGACGGTGCATTCCTACCGGCATCGCTGGGGTTATGCCGAGTCCGACAACTACTACGCCGAGCAGGAAGACCGGCTCAAGCGCCAAAACATCATTTCCGTACCCACCCTGGTGCTGCACGGAGAAGAAGACGGGGCCAATGGCGTCTCCACCTCAGCCCATCGGGAGCACCTGTTTTCCGGGCCTTACAGCCGCGTGGTGATCCCGCAAGCCGGCCATTTCCCGCAACGCGAACAGCCGGCCCAGGTCGCAGCCGAGATTCTGGCCTGGCTGCAAACGCCCGCCCGGCCAGATCCCTGCTGATCAAGGCTCCTTGCGGCCACCCTGCTGCTTGCCGGCGGCAGCTGCTTGCGTGCCTGGCTGCGGCATTGCGCCCGCCTGCTGGGTGCCACCCTGCATATTGGCGTGGTTGTCGCTCTGCAGCGTCTGGCTGCCGCGCATTTCGTTGCCGCGTCCCTGGTGCTGGCGCGCACCATTGCTGAAGTGCTCGAACGGGTCGGTGAACTTGCGCAGCGTATCCTGATGCACACGCATGGTCTTTTCCGTTTCTTCCGAAGTCACCCGGGCCACTTCATCGGCCAGTTCGCGCGCGGTGCGGCTGGTTTCCGAGATATGTTCCTCGGCCACCTTGGCCAGATCCACATGGGTGTCGGCGGCGATGCGCGAAATGTGCTGCTGGTAGGCGCGCAGCTTTTCTGCTGCGGGCTGGGCGTGCTGCGCCACGGCGGAAAAGGCATCGGTCGGGCGGTTGCAGGTGATGGCCTGCTGTCCGGCCAGGGCGCCCTCTTCCAGCATGGTCTGGGCTAGCTGGATGTTCAGGTCGCTGTACTGCTGGACAGTGCGGAACATCGATTTGGACATATCGTTGAAGAAGGACAGCTGGGCTTCCATGTGATTCTTGGCTGCGGGCGTGATGTGTTGGGTAAAGGGGTACATAAATGCCTCGATGAAGATATTTTGAAAGGTGTACCGTTGGATAGAACCTTGGCCGGTATCGCGTCATCCATAACGCGAGTGACAAGGCTACGTGAGCACCACCTGTGAGGTTTGATCTCCCTCAAACGCGCGCGCTTGCAGTGCGGCCGCCGTTTACGGCATGCGTTTCAGATCTTCCAGCGAGAACCAGAGTTCCTTGCGCGCCAGCGGCGTCTCCGCCGTCAGCAAGGGATTCGGGATTGAAATAACACGGCGCTGCTCCAGCCGCGCCTTGCGGATCAGCGGGCCGTAGTGCTGGTAGAACAGCTTTTCAAATGAACCGTCCGCCAGCGCCGCCTCCAGCCCGCGGCGGATGTCCTCGGCCAGCGCCGTGTTGCCGTTGCGGACGAAGAAGTAATCGGCCGAGGGATAGCGCAGGGCAATGTAAGAATCCACCGCCAGCTCAGGATGGGCGGCAGCCTCGGCCCAGATTTCGTTCACCGAACGGGGCGCCCAGACGATGCGTCCCGCGTGCAGCATGCCGAACAGATTGTGATAGACCATCACCGGCTCGACCTTGAAGCTGCTGTGGCGCAGGATGCGCAGGTCGGGCCAGTCCTGGCCCTGCCCGGTCGGCAGCGCCTGCAGGTCGGCCAGGCTGCGCACTTCGCGCAGCAGATCGCGCTGGCCGGCGTCCACCAGCGCCAGCCGCCAGCCGATCAGGCCGCGCGTCATGGGGATACGAATCGGCTGCATGGCGTCTTCGCGCTCGCGCGACGTCACGGTGCCGACCACGTCGATCCGTCCGCTGCCCGACTGCAACTCGATGATGGCGCGGTTCTGCTGCATGCGCGCCGCCGACAGCTGGACCAGGTACTGGCTGCCGCTTCTGTCCAGGGCAAGCTGCAGCAAAGCGATGCCATATTCGCCAATGTCGTCGTCCAGGCTTTCCGGGCGCGGATAGGTGACAATGGTCGGTCCGGCCAGCGCAGCCGTGCTCAGGCAGAGCGCGGCCAGCAGGGTCAACAGGCGATGGAAGGCGGACATGGTCGCGTTTCTGGCTCGGGAATGGGGTTCTTTGACAACATGCTCCCGCAACTGCTGAGCTCCGTCAAGCTTCCAACTTGCCACGCACTGCACTTTTTTTCAGCAGCGGCGTGCACGCGATCCATTCCGGGTGTACACTGTAGTTTCTTGCCGAAGGGAAATATCATGGCGATCTCCGCACTCAACACCGGCCTGTCCGGTCTCCAAGCCAGCCAGCGCGCACTGGACAATAGCGCGCACAACATCGCCAATGCCAATACCCAGGGTTTCCAGCCTTCGCAGGCCAGTTTCCATGAGAACCAGCCGGCCGGGACCGGCGTCTCCCTGTCCGTGCAAGGCCAGCAGCGGCTGGCGTCGGACCAGCCCAGCAACACCGATCTGGCCAAGGAAACCACCGACACCCTGCTCTACAAGACCCAGTTCGTGCTGTCCGCCAAGGTCATCCAGACCCAGGACCAGAACCTGGGCAGCCTGATCGACACCAAGGCCTGATCAGCCAGCAGTGACAATCTGCGCATTTTTACACTTTAGCAAGATGGTATCCTGACCTGTCGATTATCGATTTGGTCAGGACAACCATGCAGACGACTGCCCCCTCCATTTCGGAAACCGCGCTATGCAGTCTGGGCCATGAGGCCGTGCAGATGTTGCGTGTCGGAGACTTCTGGTCCCTGGCCGCGCGCTTCGGCTACACCCTGGCTTGCGGCCGCACGCCCGCGCTGGCGATCCGCGAGGATCTGGCCGAATGCCTGCTGCAGCTGCAGGCCGAGCACCTGGTGCCGGAGCGCGGATTCAGCCGCGAGGTCCAATTCTTCCAGCCGAATGATTCCGGTCTGGTCGCGCTGCTCGTCTGCGTGGTGCCGACCAACCGCAGCGGCAATGTCTTGCTGGAGCTGATCGTAACCCAGGAACGCGGCGAAGCCCGCATCATCCTGGAACAGATCATTCCCATGCTTTAAGCTTTGGAGTCTGGATGACGTATTGGCGCAGCGCTAGCCCCTGGCAATCTCCCGAGATTCGCAAACTGATTTTCCACTTCGTGGTCGTGGCCGATATGGCCCTGCTGTTCATCCTGACCACCGTCCCCGGCTTCTGGAACCTGCAAGGCGCCTGGCTGCCGGCCTGGCCGCTGCCGCTTGACCTGCTGCTGTTTGGCGCGCTGTATTACCTGCAGTTCCGCCCCGCACCGCAGGAGTTCCTGATCAAGGCCGTGCTGCTGGCAGCGGCGGGCCTGTCCTTCGGCTATCTGGCGCTGCCCAATGTGCGTGATGTGTTGGCTGCGCTGATCAAACAGAACAAGGTGGCGCTGGCCCTGACCTATGGCACTTTTGAACTGCTGGTGCTTGCCCTGCTGGTGCGGAAGGTTCGCGGCATGCTGCGCGCATCCGGCAATGTCGATGCGGTGCTGCGCGCCAGCCTGTCGGACAAATTCGGCAAGGGCTGGCTGGGACGCCTGGCCCATTTTGAAGCACGCATCTGGTACTACGGCCTGTTCATGCGCAAGGACGCGCAGCTTCAGTTTGAGGGACAGCAGCACTTCAGCTACGCCAACAACGACGGCAATGTGCACCACCAGTTCTGCCTGGTGATGCTGCTGATGTTCGACATGCCAATCTCGCACTGCTTCATCCACTTTGCCTTGTCCGCCAAGCTGGCATGGCTAATGACCGCGCTGGAAGCCTGGAATCTGCTGTACTTTGTGGCGCAGTACCGCGCCAGCAAGGTGCGGCCGGTGTCGCTGGGGGCAGAAACGCTGCACATCCGCTACGGCGTGCTGTCGCGCGACCTGGACCTGCCCTTGCATCTGGTGGCGCGCGCCGTGCCCATGCAGGACAGCGACGAGCGCCAGCGCGGCGAACGGCGCTACCGCCAGTTCGGCTTCCTCAACGTGATGATCGAGCTGCGCGATGGAGCGCGCTTGCCAAACATATTCCACGTACCACGGCCAGTACGCCGCATCGCCATCAGCGTTGACGAACCGGCGCAATTCATGCAGGCTTTGAACTATGCAATCCAAACAAAATAAGATCCTGCTGTTCCTCCTGATGCTGTTCCTGCTGATAGGCGCCGTCAGCGGCGTGCAGGCGGTACGCGAAACCAATGAGCCGTCCTGGTGGACCTTGAGTAGCACCGTGCTGGTTTCTCTCGCAGGCTTCTACTGGTACCACCTGGACAGCACCCGCCACAACTACGCCCGCTCGATCTGGCTGAACGCCGGTGTGGTGGCCGTGGCGCCGCTGGCAATTCCCTACTACGTCTACGCCGTCACGCCCGCTGGCGCCCGCCTGCGCGCGCTGGGCCGCCTGGTCGGCTTCTTCCTGCTGCTGATGGCCGCCTCCATGCTGGGCGGCGTGATCGGCGCCTTCATCGGCTAGGCAAGCGCGCGACTGCCGAATCCGCTCTCTGGCACACTGGCCTCACACTCTCGTGGAGGACCGGATGGACAGCAACTCGCCCAAGCGCCGCAGCACCGACCGCGATGGCGACCTGCCGCGCTATCTCGATCCCGGCGACACCGTCTTCAGCCTGTGGGGCCGCATCCTGATGGCGCGCTACCGCCGCCTGGCCGCAGCCGCTACCCGCCATATC
>Ga0213872_10000071_pt1 | contig 91423 bp, 72 predicted proteins | sample VelepicomBERX_R2_FD_160071 | JGI IMG/M metagenome (GOLD analysis project Ga0213872, IMG submission 160071) | Rhizosphere microbial communities from Vellozia epidendroides in rupestrian grasslands, the National Park of Serra do Cipo, Brazil - RX_R2 | ecosystem: Host-associated > Plants > Roots >... | reverse complement strand
TGAACATTGTGGAGATTCATATTCCTCCGCTTCGGGAGAGAAAAGATGAGATTCTCAGTTTGAGCAGCTTCTTCCTCCGAAAGTACGCGCCGGCGGATACCCCCGATGTTTCCGGGCGGCTGCGTGATGTCCTTCTCAACCATAATTGGCCAGGCAATGTCAGAGAGCTTGAAAATGTGATTCGAAAATACCTGGTTTTTCGAAGTGTAGATGTCATTGCCGAAGAACTGAAGAACAGAACGAAAAAGGTTGCCGGATTGAAGATGCCCGCGGCTTCCGCGCGCGTATCTGAACCGCCACGGAGTGAAGCCGAGCGGCCGGCCGCGGCGGGCGGGCGTAAACCAGGGGCGATGGGCCCGATTCAGGATGTATTGGAAAATGCGCCCTCGCTCGCGAGGGAGGAGACCGGGAGGGCCGGGCTCCTGGCTCCGAAGCCGCTTGCGATGGCGGGCGAGGCCGGCACGTTCGGGGATCCGCCACGGAAAAATTTGATCCTTGCCGACGTGGACGAGGCCCGTAGGAAAGCTGAGATGGAAGCGATCCTCTCGGCGCTGAATTCCACTTTGTGGAATCGCAAGCAGGCAGCGAAGCTGCTGAAGATCGATTACAAAGCTCTTCTGTACAAGATGAAAAAACTGGGTATTGGTGAAAAGGCGCTTCTGAGCGACGGCGGCCTGCCCGCAGCTTAGCCCTGCCCGGAGCTTCATCCGGCCCGCGGCTAACAAAAATGGAAGCTCAGCCGAGCGGGCTTCTTTTCCTTCGCACTTGTCTCGAGTGCCTGCCGGGGCCGGCGTGTGCCTGGCCCACTTACCTGGGCGTTAGCTTGATTGGCCTCCTACGCGGTTTGCGCGGCTCATCCACATACGCGGCGAGGCATATACCGCATAGCCCTCCTCTGCGTGCCATGAGTTCCCCGAGATCTTTTGTGGCTGCCAACGTGCTCAAGTCCGAAAAAGTGATAGTGCGGGGAGCTCAGCCAATTCCGAGAAAGATCGATCTTTCCTAAGTTGTCGAGTTCTGCGCACTCTTTTTTCTTCGACGCGGATGATTACCGACCGGCGTATTCAAGCTCGAGCCAATCTGCGCACCCCCCTGGTGCTTTTACGGGGCGGCTGCGCAGAGCCAATCGGCACGGAAACCGAGAACGTGAGCGTGGAGGGGTTCTTCTGCTACGTCAATATACTGCTCTCGCCCGGTGAACGGCTGCATTTCCTGCTAGAACTGCCGCCCTGGCCAAGCGATACGTGTGACTCGGCTGTCGTTTACATCCAGGGCACCGCTGAGGTCATGCGCGTTTGCGCACGGGACTCCCTGGTCGCACTGGGGGTCGGCTGCCATGTCAAGAACTATCGCGTGCTGAAGGTGTCAGAGACGTTTGCCCGGGAAAGCGTACTGAGCGACTTTCTGGACGCGTGCCGTAACCGCGCGGATCTCTGAGAGAAGTCATCCTGCGACGGCGGCAATTGCCGCTCGCTGAAGCTGTTCCATATCGTTGGCTACCATTTCACTTACTAACTGGCGGAAAGAATAAGTCGGATGCCAACCTAAGGCTTCGCGGGCCCGGGTTGCGTCTCCGATCAAGAGGTCAACTTCGGCGGGTCTGTAAAATTGTGGATCTTCGCGTACGAAGTCGCGGTAATCGAGACCGACTTCGCCAAATGCCAGCTCACAGAATTCACGCACGGAGTGGGTCTCGCCAGTGGCGACGACATAATCACCGGGTTCGGGCTGTTGCAGCATGAGGTACATCGCGCGGACGTAGTCGGCGGCATGACCCCAGTCGCGCCGCGCTTCCAGGTTGCCGAGGCGCAGTTCGGTGGCCAAGCCCAGCTTGATACGCGCGACGTTGTGGGTGATTTTCCGGGTTACAAATTCGAAGCCGCGCCGAGGGCTCTCATGGTTGAACAGCATTCCATTCGAGCAGAACATGCCGTACGCCTCGCGGTAATTCATCGTGAGGTAGTACCCGGCAACCTTGCTGATGCCATATGGGCTGCGAGGGTGGAAGGGCGTGTTCTCGCGCTGTGGCGTTTCCCGCACCTTGCCGAACATTTCACTGGATCCGGCGAAGTAGAACCTGCATTCGGGTTGGAGCTGGTACAGCGCGGCCAGGAGGTAATGGGTGCCGTTGCTGTTGGTGTTCATGGTGGAGAAGCCGTCCTCGAAGCTCTCCGCGACGAAGCTCTGGGCCGCCAGGTGGTAGCACTCGTCGATCTTGCACTGGCTCAGGATGTGGAACAGGCTCGGGTAGCTTTCGAGGCTGCCGGCGTGCAGTACGATGTCGTTCTTGATACGGGTAATGCGCGCAAGGCGCAGATCCGGTTCTTCGAGCGCTACCCGGCGCACCAGACCGTGGACTTCGTAGCCCTTTTCGAGGAGATATTCGGCCAGATAGCTTCCGTCCTGGCCCGTAATCCCTGTAATAAGCGCTTTCTTCATTTCGATGAATCAGTGTAGCAAAACGGGCGAAAAACGCCGCGGCCGGACGGACTTCATCTGGCTCCGATTCTCGGGAACGGATTGAGCCAGTTGCATAATCATAGTGGCGGTTGATTCGAAACCTGGATGATCTCTTACGCTCAGAATTTTGAAGATGTCCTTTTGCACCGTGTGTTCCCGGACCGAAAGGAAGGGTTTTATATCGATGTCGGCGCGATGGACCCTGTTCTCGAGTCTGTGACGAAGTTCTTCTATGACGAAGGCTGGTCGGGCATCAACATCGAGCCGAATGAGTGGTTTTATAGCAAACTCCTGCAGGAGCGTCCTCGCGACATCAATTTGAGGCTGGCGCTGGGGGACCGCGAGGAAAACCGGGAGCTGCATGTCTTCGAACAGTATGGGATCTCGACTTTTGAAGAATCCCACCGGGACCGGTTCGTCGAGCTGGGATACGAAGCGAAGCCGAAGACGGCCAGAGTCTCGACGCTAGCGGCAGTTTGCCGGGATTTCGTCAGACGCGAAATCGATTTTTTGAAGGTCGACTGCGAAGGATGGGAAGAATCCGTCCTAAGAGGCGCCGATTGGGATCGATTTCGTCCGATCGTCGTGCTCGTCGAAGCAACAGCGCCGGGAACGACGACCCCCACCTGGAGGGAATGGGAGCCTTTCCTCATCGAACAGGCGCGCTACGACCTGGCGTATTTCGATGGTCTAAACCGCTTTTATGTCCGGCGTGAATACGCAGACCTCCGTTGCCATTTCGAGGTGCCGCCCAATGTGTTTGACGGCTTCAAGGTCTACGCGACGGAGAAGGCGGAACAGACGGCTGAAGCTCTGAAGCAGGAGAGAGACGGCTTGGCGGGTCGAGTGGCGGAACTAGAGGAGAAACTCAACGGTGCGATTGCCGAAAACCAGCGCCTGGCCGAGGCGCTGCACGCCAAAGAAGCGGAAATGGAAGCGCAAGCGGTACGCGCTCACGGTCAGATCGCAGAATTGGAGAGAGAACGCAGCGAGCTGGATCAAAGGCTGCGGAAGACCCGGCTATGGGTTGGACAGTTGTCCCAGGATCTGGCTGCCAGCCGGCGGCGATAGCTATCCGCCGTTAGCAGCGGCGTCACTTCCTTTGTCTCCATGCCACGGCGCCCGCTTTACGAGTGCGTTTCGACTACAAGTACAATGCGGAAATGAGCATGCGAAATACGGCGAAGTACGGCACAATGTGCATTGCATTTGCCGTAGTGGCTCTGTTGTCCGGTTGCGGATCCCAACAGAACACCAGTGTCGCGGAGACACATAAGGGGGAGCGATTGACCTCGTTCTCCCAGGAGATCACTTCGCAAGTTCACGAATTTCAGGTAAAAGCACGAGGTGCGTATACCGTCGACATCAACGTGAAGAACACCGGGACGCAGCCCTGGTTTGGGGGCAAGGACGCGATGTCGGTGGATGCGGGTTATCGCTGGGTCGATGACAAAGGGAATGTTTTACCGATCGAAGGTAATCGAGCTTTTCTTGATCGCTCTATGGTTCAACCTGGCGAGAGCGATGCCTTGACGCTGCAAGTGGTGGCCCCGCCCAATCCCGGTTCATACACGCTACGGATATCAATGGTTCAAGAAGGCGTTAACTGGTTTTTTGACCGAGGCGCCACGCCCTTGAGTTTACAGGTAACAGTGCAGTAACCTGATCGCCAGCGGTATATTTCTCTCCCGAAACGGCCGCCCTAATTCAGCCAGCCTGCGCGAACCGCACAGAGGAGTCTTTTTGTCAGCGAAAGATATAACCGACGCTCATGCACCGCTACAATTCTTTCCGGGGGAAAGCAAAAGAGGGTCCTATTTTTGCCCCCCGGGGAACTCGCCTGTGACCGGGTGGTAGTGCTTGTGTGCCCAGTTTGATCTCATTGGCAATGGCTTCGATCAGGGAAAAGGCTTTCTTGTACGCATCTAGGTCGTTCATTCCGCAACCTCGATAGAGACCTCCGCGCCCGTGACCAACTTGGTGACCGTTTCCTGTTGGTAGCCGATGCTGAGAGCGGCGACTTCTTAAAGAGACCATTGCAGACGCGAAGGCCATCTTCCAGCTCGACCATCACCGAGCGGCCATTGTCGGAAGCCATGACCACCTTGCCGCGGTGATGGCCGTTCAGACATACGAGTAGCCGGTTTGAAGGACACGGGTCTAGGTTATCTACCAGCGGCACGGACTGTTGCGGTGTATTCGAACAGGTCAACAGAACCCCAAGGAGCCAATTTTGTCAGTGGAAGGCCGTAAACGTTCAGCCATCTCTGTCCATCCGGCACTTGATCTGCTGGAACGGCCACTCGAAGGTGGGTTAAGGGAATTGCGGACCAGTATTTCCGCGTCGGCCCAGAGCGATCGGATAATCCGTAAACCTGTCTGTGTTCGCCTCGCTCGTAAAGAATTAGGTTTGCGTCGAAAACCTCCGGCCATATCGCCCAATACTGGCCCGCAACCAGATTTGCGCCGGATCGGAGAATATCCTCCGTTTGCGCCCCATATTTCTCGATGAGATCCTGACGGACGCCCGATGGTGTTCCAGTTCCGTAGCGCCACCAAGCGGTGGATAGCAAAGCGAGCACACAAACAACCGGAATGAACCGTGCTCTTCGTTGCGCGGACCAATCCGAAATAGGGTCGGCAATTGCAATTCCTAGTGCTGCGGAAACAAAGAACAGCCCCGGGAGGAAATAGCGAATCAGAAATAAATTGAGCTGTACCCAAATCGGTAGTGAGGCGAGCAGAAACCAAATAAGGGCGGCCCCCATGAGGCACACCACAACCGCCCAATTCCAACTAACCCGCTTACGCAGCAGCGCTGCGCCTAAACTCACCACTGCCAAGCAGAATGCCACTTTCCATGCAGGTTGAGAGCCCAGAGTTTCGCGTATCGACGTAGCAGACTGGGTCCAAGCTTTGAGCCACATGCCCGTGGGTTGGAATCCGAGGGGTATCGTATGGTGTTTGACGACGTGCAACATGAGCCAACCTGAGAGGGCGCCGAACAATACGAGGACCACATCCTTTGCGTGCGAGTTTTGAGCGACTATCCTGAAGAGTCCGGGACCAGATACATCTTTCCCACCCGACTTGGCGGTCGCTAACCCAAGGAAAACAGTCAGCGGCAAGAGCGTAAGGGACGCTGTGAAATTGACCCAGTTCGCCACGATTGCCAGCAAGACAGCCATTCCAAAGCGCCACGGGCGCACCCTGCCGTGTATCTGCAATTTAATCAATAGCGCAGTTACCAGAAGCGTCAAGGAAACCGCATATTGATTTTGTGCCACCAACCAATCGAATCGGACTCCGGACGGCGATACGATCAGCATCTGCGCACAGCCGATCGCAGCCCCCAAGGGCCATACCGGGGTGCGGCAGAGGTAACGAGCCAGCAGGAAGTAAACTACGAGGCCGCAGAAAATCGACAACCAACCCTGCACAAGCAGGTTCGCCAGGGGACTAGGGAAGGGAAGTGCGAGCAGAGGTAGCAACATACCAATCCGGTCCTGACCCCAATAGAAAAAAGTCCATCGCTGTAAGCTCACTAGGACAGGCATGAGAGAATCCGCATGTTCTAGCCGATGGATGTGGCTGAAGTCGATAAGCAACGCCAGTAAGGCGCAAAGCAAGACGTACGGCCACAGGCGAGTGCCGGGCGCATGTAGTTCGATGGGATCAGACAACGGTTTTATATTTCTCCGACATACTCATTCACGCACTCAGTGCACGGCGCATCGCGTTGCGCATCCGGCACCGGCTTCATATAAACGGACTCATGCCCGCATTCCAATGTAGCGCGGCGCGATGGGCTCAGGCGGTTCGGCGCTGCGACAGATTACGACCTGACTGATTTGCCCTTTGTCGGCCGTCATTATTTGCCGTTGTGTTATGCTCAGCGCTTAAGGTAAGCCGAATCATTTGGAGGAATGCGGTGTCGACCGCCGGCCACGTGCCGGGCTAGACGTCCGGCTGTGTACAGGACCGGCGAGTCTGGTTCTCAGAGCCTAGGGACAATGACCGAGATGAATGAGTCTTCCTGCCCGCAACACGGGTAGCAAGATCAAATGGCTCCGCTTATGGAAAACTGCGAAGCATCAATAACGGTTAGCGTATCGGGAGATCAGCGAAATCTCATCCGGCTGGCCGCTTTCCGCCGGGTTTTGGGGAAACAATGGCCTGACTCTTTGTGGTTCAACTTGGCCATTGCCGGAATTGTTGGCTTTCTCTACGCGCTGTATGTACTTGGGCCGCACGTGCTAAATCCTCATAATATCAGGTGGTTGCATGGTGACACGGCTACTTACTACATCGGATGGGCGCTTTTCCGGCAGGACCCGCACTTCCATTGGCCCATTACTTATACCGATAGAATAGGTTACCCGATTGGCGACTCCATCTCACTGATGGACGTAAACCCGCTGCTTGCGGTCTTACTGAAGCCTTTATCGCTGCTCTTGCCCGAACCTTTTCAGTATTTGGGTCTGGAAGCTATCCTGGCGTGCTCGCTGCAGTTTTTTTTCGCGTTACGGTTATTCCGGCTTCTTTTAGGACCGAATCCATTTGCGGTCGTGCTGCCGAGCCTGTATTTCCTGGTTTCGCCGCCCATGAATCTCCGACTCGCGGCGCATTATGCGATTAGTAATCACTGGTTGTTCACCGCCGCACTGTTCGTGTTCTGTCTGGCGCATCGAGAGTCCCCTCTCTCGACCAGACGATTTGTAACAATGGCGCTTATTCTTGCTGGAGTTTCAGTCGCTATTAATCCCTATCTGGCATTTCAGGTATTACTAGTATTGACCGCGGGTGTGATTGGGTTACTCTGGCGCAAACGACTCACGTTATTGCGGACTGCGGGCGTTTTGAGCGCTCTAGGAATAACTGCTCTCACGGCGGCTTATGTGTTCGGCTTTTTTGGCACGGAAGGTCAACGCTATGCAGGGGTGGGGTATCGTTATTATTCACTGAATCTGCTCGCACCGTTTGACCCCTATGGATACGGATCCTTGCTATCCCATCCACTCAAGCACTTTACTGACGGCCAATATGAAGGCTACAACTACCTGGGTGCAGGGGTGATGTTCTTAGCCATTGTGGTGGCGCTGATCTTACTGCTGCAGGTATCGAAAATACCACGGTTTCAGTGGCGCCCAGCTATTTCGCTCTCGATTTGTTGTTTGTTCCTGACTTTGATGGCCCTTTCGACGGAAATCACGGTTGGTTCGAAGCTGCTCGTAGATGTTGACCCAAACCAAAAATTGAGTCCCTACTTGTCAATCCTGCGGTGCAGCGGACGACTCTTCTGGACACCTTATTATGCCCTGCTCATGGCAGTGCTTGCGGCACCATTTCTGCTGCTCCGGAGGCGTTGGGCGACGGTCCTGGTGGGTGTTGCTCTTGCGGTTCAGGTAGCTGATCTAACCCCTTTCCGTCGGTGGCTACATACCCAGATCAACCAAACATATGAAACACCTCTGAAGTCTCCAATTTGGTCCAAACTAGGATCGACCTATGACAATCTTATTGTGATGCCTCCTTGGCAATGTGATCCGAGCGTTTCGCCCGGAGGGAGGTGGGGGTTTGAAACCTTCGGCTTGCTAGCTGCTAGCGGAAAGATGAGAACAAATAGCTACTATTCCGGGCGGCCTATTGACCAGGGCTTTCTTTGCGGCGAATCTATTTCTACTCTAACGCAGCGCCCTCTTTCATCTGCTTCCGTGTATGTGGTAACCCCTGCAATCGCTACTCGCATAACTTCGTCCGGCTCGGGAAGGTGTCACAATCTGGATGGTTTTATTCTGTGCTCGGCAAAGGACGATTTCGGACTTGGCACAGCGCGCTGGGAGCCGCAAACCCAGTTCTGGATACGTAATCATTTCAAAACCATCCTTGGGCGGAATCCGACGGATGCCGAATTAGCAAAGTGGACAAACGCGCTTGAGCAAGGCACACAGTCGCCCGCCGGCTTCTTTGTTGACTTGCTCACGTCGACCGAGTTCGAGCATAGTTCCTTGCCGCGGCTCTGGGCGTACCTGGACGGTCGAGGGCGCGGGCCAACCCTCGCTGAGTGGGGTAAGAGCGACATACCGCAGCGGATGCCCGGCAGTGGAGATGTTCGTGAAAACAAACACGCCCTTCCTGATCGAAACCGCGCGATTGTGTATATGCTTTATTTTGCCGTCTTACAGCGCGATCCTGACCCTGTTGGGCTTTCCGGTTGGTCCGAAGCTCTTGCTCACACCTCGCTTCAGAATGTGATATCGGGTTTCTTGGACAGTCCAGAATATAGATCGCGTGACTATCTCCATTACCGTTAAGTTGTTCAGAGTGCGTGCGGGCGTTCTAATTGTGGGTTGCCGCTGGTTGCTCCTGCTACTCAAGAAAGGCGAGCCGCGCTGGCACGCGCAATTAGAAATGAAAACTACGCCGCTGACTTTCTGAAAGCAAGAATCAATTCACCTTGAAGAATATAGCGAGTATCCTCAAGTTGGAAGCCGCGCTGTCGGAATAGATCTATCAATTCCTTGCGTGTGTAGTGGGATATATGTTCGTCCGCGTACGCTCCTGGCGCGAAGAACCCATAGAGCTTCTCGGTCCAGACCCACTGCCAATTAGCGTAATCCGGGGTGCCAAGCACCAAACGGCCGCCAGGCTTCAGCACCCGGCAAAGCTCAGTCAGTATCGGAGATTCCTTCGGTACGTGTTCAATGACTTGCGAACAGAGTACGCAAGGAAACGAATTATCCGCGAACGGCAGTTCGAACCCTGATCCTCGGACAAGCAAAGTGGAAAACTTACGTGCGTACCGGAGTTTTCTCATCAGCGGATCCAGGGCTACGCTACCGTTTTGTAACGCCCCAATGATGCGACTTGATCCGCATCCGACGTCCAGTACCGGTCCCTCGTTTGCGATCAGTTCAGTTACGTGCCTGAATCGCATCCGCTGCCAATAACGTTGCAAGGGAATACGGCTATCATGGGCTCGATCATCGTAATCGGCGCATTCGATCGAATTGCGGAGACGCCACAGCGATCGAAACGTGCGGAGATAAGCGATTCCGAATTTGATAACTCGAGCATGAGAAGTGCCATGCTCTCTTGGCGCATATTCAAACGGGATCTCCATTGCTCGCCAACCCTGCGCATAGGCACGCACAAGCAACTCCGGAAGCACATCAAAATCTTTCGCTTGCGGAGGCCGTTCCCGGACAACGTCCAGCTTGTAGAGTCTGTAACCGCTGGAGAGATCCCGAATCGGCAGATCCAGCCCTATCTTAAAGAAGGTGTTTAAAGTCCGGCTCAAGACATAGCGGCTCCAAGGCATTTCGGCGCGGCCGCCTGGGATGTACCGCGAAGCGATGATTACATCTGCCTTTTTTCGCTGGCACCACATGTCTCGAATGAACGTCGGCCGGTGTGACAGATCTGCGTCCATCGTGAGGACATAAGCGCCGGAGGCGTTCTCAAAGGCTGCTGCAAGGGCTCCCCCATAACCACGTTCCCGCTGTTCAAGAACGCGAGCACCAGCCTGAGCCGCGACCTCCAACGTCTGCTGATCTGCTTCTCGTGTAATGATGAGGACTTCCGACCGAACACCGAGACTATCTAAGACCTGCCGAAGTTCGGGAAGCAAGAGGGCCAGATTAGGACCCTCGTTCAAGGCAGGGATGGCAACAGTTAAATCAAGTGAGCTCATTCAAATCTTCTTAGTTTCGTAATCTTCGTGGATCTTAAACCGCCTCTACCGAAATATGCGCAGATCAGTTGGTCATCGCTTCCTGGGAGCAGTCAACCTAATCACGCTGTGCACCAGCGCAGAACTTCCTGAGTGAATGATCGCCAAGTGGGCAGATTCAGATGCATGGTTTCCTCTGTTTTGCGGTTTGCGTAGGCGTCGTCCAGGAATGCGAGCACCGCCCGCCTGAGGTTGAAGACATTAAGGGGCTCGACGTAGTGAATGCCAGCCGAACCTAAACCTTTCAAGCTTGGAATTGTCGTCGAGGCGATGACCGGAGTGCCGAGCCAGAGACTTTCGACAGGCGGCAACCCGTAGCCCTCTGCAGCACTAACGTAGATAGTTGCTCGAGACCGTTCGATGCAACTCCTGATCTCGTCATCACCAGGAACAGAGTGAAATCGAAAGCCGGAGTTTTTGTCAGATGCAAGGGCTTGCACCTTTTGAGCGAATTCCGAATCGACCCACCCCATTTTGCCGATGAACGAGAGACCTAATCCGCCGATCTGCCGGAGCAATGGCTCGAACGCCTCCAGTATCAACTCGTGATTCTTTCGCGGCTCGATAGTCCCGAGGACGCTGAAGGTCAACGGACGATTTAGAGTGGGCCGGTTCGCCCTCGGACCAAAAGAGTCGCACCCGAGCGGCAAAATTACTCCGCTGCGCGTATTCGTTCGCTTCAGGCGCCCGTAATAGATATCCCGTGTCTCTTCGGAAATAAATCCGCAGCTGGCCCGCCGAATGATTGTGTAGTATTGGTAGATTTCCGTAAACCAATCTGACGCCGCGAAGTATTCCGGGTGAGTAATCGGAAGCAGGTCGTAGACGATAAACCGATATCGCTGCAACTGCTCCTCCGGCATCTCACGAAAGAAAGCAAATCGCTGCGTGTCTGTAATGAATTCCGGAACGACAACCGTGTCGCCCGGCGATACCTTGATTGGCGAGCCGTTCTCGACCGCGCTGAGTTGGCGGATTTCCCGAGTCCCGCGTTCACCGGGGCTCCTGAAGTAACTTCCGATCACATTCATCAAACCGGGAGAAAACGCAAGGTTCTGACCCGAATGAATACGAATTGGAATGGCAGCGTTAGGCGGCGCATAGCGGCATATCTCGCCGACAATCCGCTGAATTCCGGTGGTGATCGGGTTCGTCAAGAACTCAGTCAAATCGATATAAAGGCTCATGTGGTCCAGAGGCCAGGGGAAGTGTCCGTCTTCGTCTGGAGCACTTCGGTGGGCGTGCTTCGGGCTAGGATGTTGTTGCGTGTGGCGAACACCAGCGAAGGACTTCTTCAGTAAATGAGCGCCAGGTCGGCAGATTCAAATGAATGGTTTCTTCGGTCTTTCGGTTGGCGTAGCCATCATCCAGGAAAGCGAGCACGGCCCGTCTGAGATTGATGACGTTTAAAGGATCAACATAATGAATGCCCGCCGTTCCTAGCCGTGTCAGGCTTGGAATCGTTGCCGAAGCGATGACAGGAGTCCCGACCCAGAGACTTTCGACAGGGGGCAGTCCGTAGCCCTCCGTCGAACTAATATAGATCGTTGCACGAGACTCTTCAATATGACGTCGAATTGCTTCATCATCAGGGGCAGAGTGAAATCGGAACCCCGAATTTTCCTCAGCTGCAAGTGTCCGTACCTTCTGAGCAAATTCGGAATCGACCCATCCCATTTTCCCGATAAACGAGAGACTCAACCCCTCGATTTGCCGTAGCAATGCCTCAAATGCTTCTAGTATTAGTTGGTGATTTTTCCGCGGCTCGATGGTTCCCAGAACGGTGAAACTTAGCGGACGATTCAGTGTGGGCCGCTCCGCCCTGGGACCAAGCGCGTCGCAGCCAAGCGGTAAAACTACTCCCTCGCGAGCATCGGTTCGCCTCAGTCGCCCATAATAGACCTCCCGCGTATGCTCGGAAATAAATCCGCAATGATTGGTACGCCTTAGGATCTGAAAGTATCCCGACATAACCAGAGGCATCTCTGGCGAGAAAAATTCAGGGTGCGTAACCGGAAGCAGATCATAGACAATGAAACGGTGCTGCTGCAGTTCCTGCTCAGACAGTGAGCGAAAAAATGCAGTTCGTGGATCGCCAAATATTTCCGGAATGAGAACCGTGTCGCGCGGTGACAATTTTAGCGCCGATCCTTTCTCGACGGCGCCAAGCCGGCGGATTTCCGTCGCACCAGCGCCGTTGTCGTCCCGAAAGTATCCGCCGATGATGTCAATCAGCGTGGGAGGGAGTGTAACGTAATGGTCTGCATTAATCCGGATTGGGATTGCCGTGCGCGGAGGCAGATTTCTGCAGATTTCACCGCTTATTCGCTCAATACCGGTTTTCCTAGGGTTCGACAACAACTCAGTCAGATCGATATAGAAGCTCATGCGATCCCAAGAATCTGAATCAAGCGCTTAGCATAATAGTCAAAGTTGTGTGTTTCGAGGTACGCGGCGCGCGCGGCGGCATGAGAACCGCGCCCGGTCTGCGCTTCCCAAATCAGCGCGAGCTGTTCTGCTATCTGCAGAGGGGAAAACTTGTCGGGTACTCTTGACACATAGCCAGGAGAGTCACAAGATTCAGCCAGATTCGCGCTTGCAACACATGGAAGTCCAGCGCTAATGCAGTCCGTGAGGGATGCCGACAACTGCCCGAATCCGTAGGTTCGGAGCTGGACCGCTGCATCCGATGCAATCAAGAAGTCGCGATACGTCGCGTCGTCGACAAAGTCGTAACCAGAACGAACGTGCTCGGCGATTCCATACATCGTGGCAATCGAGTCCACCTTCGGCTTATCAGCGCAGCCAAGGAAGCGCAGCTCCGCGGGAATGTTCCAGCTTCGGAGAAATTCAATCGCGATAATGCATGCCTCCATCCCCTTTACTCTGTCCACGATCCCGAAACTTGAAATAAGAAAACTGTTGGCAGGTATGCCATGCCGTTCACGTATCGCCATCTTCACAGAGGTAGTGAGTTCTTCATCCTCGAAAAAGGCAGTCGGACACGACGTGGTCACATGAGCATCAATTCCGTACCGTTTCTTGATCTCCGCCTGCTGCGTTTTGGTATGCACGATCAGTGGCGCTGCTCGCTCGACAATCGGCTCAAGAAACAGCGAAGGTAGATCGCGGTCCTGCAACCAGTTCTGCTGAACCTCCTCACGCGAGACCGAACGGCCAAGGAGCTTGGCAGCGAACTTTAGGAATTGCTCTTCGCCTAAGCGTTGAAAATAGATTTGGGTTAGCCGGGCGTCGTGAAGAATACAAGGACCTCCATACTTTTCGAAGGTCTCGAAGGTCGTAGTATGGCAGGCATGATTTCCCAGAACGGAAATGACGCCGTTATAGCGCCCGTTTATCAGCGGCGCTGAAGTTACCCGGCCGGCATCCCGGAAGCTGCCTTCAAACGTGAGCGGACGCGGCGCATCGCTATAAAGGTCAGAATCGAACAGCTTCTCACCGGCCTGCATTGTCATTGCCGTGTAACGCGCGACGCCGGAACGATCGGGCGGATACGGACTCAAAAAAGCTAATCTGGGCTTTGGGGGTCTGGCGCTAACGGTGACATTAGGGCGGCGGTTCGCAACCGCTGCCGCGATGCTGCTCCAAAACCGTTTTCCTACCTCATCTTCGTGAAACTTCGAACCCAAATGAGCTTGCGATGCTACAAGAGAAGCTCGTAAAGAGGGCTCGTTCAGAAGATCTTCCAACTTTTCAGAGAGAACCGTTGAATCATCGGACGGGAAGAGAGCTTCTGTCTGATCGATCAATTCCAAATGTGCGGCGCATGTGGAGGCGACCACCGGACATCCACATACGGCCGCCTCCACGACGGGCAACGAGAAACCTTCGATGTGAGAAGGAGCGATGGTGGCAACGGCTCCAGCAAACAGCGAGACAAGTTCCTCATCGGAAATGCCGGGACAAAACTCCAGGAAGCCGGCGCCTTCCGCATGGCCAGCTAGTCGCAAAAGATTGCGTTTATAAGTATCATCGTAGTGGCCGACAACTTTGAGCGAGACGGGCCGCGAGTGAACCAGGTTCAGGTGCCGCACGGCTTTCACAGGCACCTCTGGATTCTTGCGCGCGTCGCCGGCTACCACGATTAGGAAATAGGGTTTTTTCCCGTTGTAAGGGGACGGCCCAAGTTCCAAGCGGTTCCGAAGTTCATACAAAGAACGCCGCACGGAAGCTCCGGTGACATGGATGCGGCTTCGCGAAACGCCCAGGAGTTCGGAAAGCCGCCAGGCGGTGTATTCCGATATCGGCAAGAAACAATCGAAGCTCCGGAGCCGGGCCATTTTGGCAAGATAGTCAACCCGGCTGACGACTCCTGGCAAATATCCGGGCCACTCCAGAGGGATGAAATCATAAACGACTGCCGCACGAAGAAACGCGGGATTACTTTGGAAACGCACACTAAAACGTGTGTCGTGAGTCATCGGAGTCCCGTCGATGAACACTGCAGGTGCGTTATCGCAGCAAGGGTTCAGTGAAGAACTAACCTCGTCTACCCAGGAAGCGCATTCATCAGGAAGTTTTGGCGACCGCGGGTCAACCAGACCTATCGTCTTCCAATTTGAAAACGTGCTCTGCTCGCGGGCTCGCAGCAAGGCCGCCACATGATGACCGATGCCCCGGACCCGATACGCGGGATCTTGAAGACACCGAAGGTCAGCGTATATTGTTGGCTGCATGTACCCGGTTTAGATCGGTCGCACTCGTGATAGCAGTATGCTGCGGCGCGCTGGCTTGGTTGTCAGAATCCAAAGTTCGCAAGTCCGGCTGTCGAAACAGTGCAAGAAGCAACTGCTCCATTGCGTCCCATTGCGCAGCGTTTTGGGCGGCTTGCGCAGCATTGTTCGCTTCCAGGCTCCGCAATCGCTGCTCGAGCGCCGTCCAGCGCTGCTCGGCCACTGCATCTTCGGTTATGAACCGGCGCTCGAAATTTCCTAGCTGAACACCTATTTCGGCAAAAAAGAAAGCCTTCACCTTGGCAAGAAACCACCAGAGGGGTCTCGCAAAAAATTTGCGGTAAATGGGGCGCAGGATGAAGACCGCTGCCCTTTTGCCAAACCTCATTTTTTTATTGACACCCGTTCGAAATTGAACTTGACGTTCGACCTGATGTTACAATTGGCGTGCGCTCCTGGAGCTCACGCATTGGCTACAACCAATGTGTGCTAGCGTACCACAGCAGAGGACAGTGAAGGCCGCGATCGGCGTGTGAGCGAGGCAAGGCTCCCGCCTAGCGCAAACCGTATGCATTGGCTGGCATAGAGCGCCACTAGGGTCCGGACTGCGCCACCGGCACCCAGGCACTTTCGGTATTGCATCCGTGTCCCTCCATGCCACGGTCATCTCTATCCGCTTCCAGCCAGGGATTTGCCGCTCGGGAGGCGCGGTGGTCAACGTGAAATAGCGGATTGGTAGAGACGTTGATCGATTTCCGTCAGGTCGCGAATGACAGTTTTCGTAGTTTCGTCCAGATTGGCCGTCAGTATCCTTTCCGGGGCGACATTCTGGCGTTCAAACGGCTGGGGCACGGGACGGTCCAGTGCGCGACTGATGCGGGTGATGGAGTTCATGAAGTCCTCTGTGAATCCAACCGCTGTGAATGTGGCCAGCCGAGCCTCTGCGCTTTCGAGGAGCGCATTCGGGCTAGGAAACTTGTCAGGATACTGCAGGCGTTCCTGCAATTCGAATTGCGCTAAACGTTCCGGAGAAAGTCCTTGGGCGGCCCTCAGTGGGTCACAGGGCGATTTCGCCAAATACGCGGCTTGATAATTCTCAACCATGTGCCGCGTCTCCGGATGAAGGCAGAATTCCGCCAATGACATCCGCTGCGCGTGGCCGTGAAACGGGTGCTCCGGGGCTCGCCGAACATGATAGTAGTGAGAAATTGTACGTTCTACGGGGTCGCGCAGCAGCGTAAACGTCCGAAGCCGTCTACCAAGGTATGGCTCCAAATGGGACAGAAAGTGACCGTGGAAGATGTGCCACTGAGCCAGTTCCTTCCGCGGAACTGTGATCAGGTGATCCCATAGGCCCCAGGGGCAGATTCTGTCAGCGGGAAACACCTGCTCGAGGAAACACCGAACTGAAGTTCCTGCTGTTTTGGGAATGTGAAAAAAATATATGCCCTCTGATTCCATGCGTTTCCAGGATTGTGCTCACGCTGCGGTTGCGAGTACGCATTTCAACTCATCGAGCAGGAGGATGTGATGACGCCAGACGTGACTATTAAATAGGTCGGACGGCAGTGGATAGTATCCATTCGCGAAACGACCCAGCGTATCATGGGGTCGGAGTTAGGCGCGTTTTCCCTTCATATCGATAAAGAGCCCGGCACTCAAAGAACTTGCGATGGAAAGTCCGACCGCGATCCATAATACACATCGATATCCCGCGACGAACGACTCGGCAATAGCTCGGCGCGCAGCAGAATTTGCAGTTTGAATAGCGGCGAGCTTGGATCGTTGCGAATCAATCTGCTGACGGATCGCGAGTGGCACAGAGAGATCGGTCAGGCGCTGATCAAGATGTCGGTTGAAGATCGCTATCAGTGCGAAGCCGAGAGCGGCGATCGCCAGTAGACCCGCTATGCGCGATATGGCATTGTTGATTCCCGAAGCGGCCCCGGCATGATTCTCAGAAACAGAGTTCATCACGGTCGTGGTGAGGGGCGCAACGCTGACAGCCATGCCTAACCCAAGGACAACGACTGCCGGGAAGAATGTCGTCCAGTAGGTCCCGCCAATATTGGGTACTGCAAAGAGAACGAAGCCGGCAGCCGCGATCAGCGGACCTAGAACGAGTGGCGGCTTTGCGCCATAATGCTCGACCAATCCGCCGGACCAGCGCGAGAGAACGAACATCAACAAGATGAACGGCAGGAGCGCAGCGCCGGCTTGGGTGGCGGGGTATCCCTGAATCTGGATCAGATCCAGTGGAAAGAAGAACAGCACTCCAATGAGAGCTGTATAGAGAAAGAGAGTCAGCAGATTCGCGCCAGTGAAATTGCGCGAGCGGAAGAGATCGAAAGAAAGCATCGGAGCCGGCGAGCGGCGTTCCACGAAGAAGAACGCCGTCAAAGCAACAGTACCGGCTGCGCCGGCAATTCCGGCGTGGGGAGGTTCGATCAGGGCGAACACGATGGCGCCAAGACCGAGGGCGGCGAGCGGAGCGCCAAGCCAATCAAAATTTTGGCGGCTACGCCCCGCATCGCGGCTCTCCGGTACCCGCAGTAAGGTGACCGCAAGAACGGCCACGGCGATCGGCAAATTGATGAAAAAGACCCAGCGCCAGGAGGCGTGCTCTACCAGCCATCCGCCGAGAACGGGACCGACAGCAGTTGTGATCGCCGTGAAACCCGACCAGGTTCCGATGGCGCGTCCTCGTTCTTCAGCAGGGAATGAAGCGCTGATCAACGCAAGGCTTCCTGGTACCAGAAGCGCGCCGCCGACGCCTTGTACAGCTCGTGCCGCAATTAATTGAAAGACGTCGGGAGCGACGCCGCACCAGGCGGATGCGATGCCGAACAAGGCCACGCCGGTAGCGAAGACCTTGCGCCGACCATAAAGATCGCCAAGCGAGCCGCCAAGTAAGAGAAGAGCCGCGAGGAAGAGTGCATAGCTTTCGACGATCCATTGCACTTCGGATACGGTTGCTCCGAGAGCGGACTGGAGTGCCGGAAGAGCAACATTCACAACTGTCCCATCGATGAATGCCATGCTTGACCCGAGGATCGTGGCGGCTAGAACCCAAGGACCGCAACGGCTCGGAGAACAACCCGGTAAGGCGGCCAGAATGGCAGCTTCGTCGCAAGGAGGCTTTGCGAAGGTAGACATGGCCTCTCCCCAACCGACAAAGTTCCTCTACTTTGTATTTTTCCATTCGGGCTTCCGGTTCGCGAACGCGAGGACCCCTTTTCTTGCCGGCGCGGCCAATTGCTTCGATGGTCAGCTGTCGCCGATTGAGATCCCTCCGCTTGCAAGATCGTGAGGACGCTACGGCTCTTCAATAGCCGGACCCGCGAACAAAGATCGTTGCGTTTTCGTCCTGTAGACAGGATGCAGACCTACGACCGTGCATGGGTGGACGCGCAAGTTGCGCACACTGTGGCACTCTGGCATGCCAGCGCCGCCGGATCAGGCCGAAACACGCCGCGGTACAGCTCAACACAGCAGGAAAAGCACGAGAGAGCTTACGACGAAGCGTTGCAGGCAGTTGAGGCGGTTTTGCAACGGGTACCCCAAACCGAAGCAGAACGAATCGACACGCAAGAGCGGATCGTGGCATCTTTCGGACAGTTCTCGGCTCTAGCTCTGGGACTCGACGGTGAGGCAATCGCGCTGCTTACACGCGAATTCCTGCCGGTCGGAACCGAGCTAGCCCAATGGGCGCGGCGGTTCGATCCTGGCTTAAGTATGGCTGACATCATTCAGGCAGCCCGCAACGCCTGGACCGCTTGTGGATTGCAGCCTCTGATGGGCGTTCGCGTACATCTTACGCCTTCGATTCTCGGATACAGCTTGTTGTACCCGTATAGCGACAATTATCTGGACAAGGAGAACGTCTCGACTGAGACAAAGCTTCGATTCAGCCGGCGTTTTCGCTGCCGGTTGGCGGGCGAGCAACTGGCGGCAACAAATGATCGAGAACGTGCCATGTGGACATTGATTGCATTGATAGAAAAACAATATCCGCGGCATCGCTACCCGCAGATCTTTGAATGCCTGCTTGCCATTCATAACGCGCAGGAGCAGAGTCTTACCCAAATACACAACCGGCATGATGGCGGCGATATCGACCCTTTGCGAATCAGTTGCGCCAAGGGAGGAACTTCGGTTTTAGCGGATGCGTGCCTCGTAAATGGCTCGCTGAATAAGCAGGAGAGCGGATTTGCCTTCGAGTGGGGTGTGCTGCTTCAATTGGGAGATGATCTGCAGGACGTCCGGGACGACGCACAATCGGGATCGACTACGTTGTTCTCCCGTGCGGTTGCTGCCGGCAAGTCGCTCGACGGGCTCACCGTTCAACTTCTCAACTTCAGCGATAAGGTCGGGAGAAGTATGGAGGGATTGCCCAATGGCAGCACAAACCTTAAAAAACTCCTGAAAACGAGCTGGCGATCACTCATCATAAGAGCCGTGGCGGATTCGCACGAATTCTTCTCACCCTGCTTTCTACAGGAAGCTGAACGGTATTCTCCCTTCCGCTTCGATTTTCTCCGGCGGCGTGGCGAAGGATTGGCGAGCCGGCAAGGTCTTTATTCGAACCTATTTAATGCGCTGCTCGATTCTCGTGACGATTACGATGATGGGTTGAGACCGTAACGTAATTGGCGAGGCCAGTCACTGTTTTCAGGCGTGATCCCCGGCCGTATCTTCGTCCGTCAGGCTTTTCCTCAAACCGCTTCAAGCATGGCTGAGCGCTTCCGGCAAATGTCCGCCGATTACGAGCGCAAAGGGTTAGCAGAGCCGTTCAAAGGCATTACGGTCGATGGAACTGTGCAAAAGTCTTACACATCGAACTCGACCAAGTTCTTCGACTCGTATTTTTATGAACAAGTCCGAGCCCACTCTAATCAATTAGTGCCACCTCCCGACGGTTTGCGACGCATACAAAGCCTGCTGAGAAGAATACCGTTGATTTCATTATTGAAACCATTCATCGCTATCTATCCCCACGAAGTTACAATTCTTGAGACTGCCCCACCTGCCAACCTGGCGCTCGCGATCCGGAAGAACCCCACAATTGTTCCTTTAATCAAACAGATCATAACGATGGCTGGCCAAATGTATGTAACGGGCAACGCCTATCTGGACAATGCTGAATTCCATCGGTGGTTCGATCAGGAAGCGACGCAGATTGTTTTTTCGCCTTGACAATTCAAAGTTCTACGCCTTCTATGTGGATTTGTTGACTCGACCCGTTCCGGTAATTTTCGATCACGAGGACGAGCAGCACGGCGGATGCAGGGCTTTCGTCTCGATAACTCCGGCAGGACAAACAAGAGTTACTGGACATTGCGCTTGGAGGAGTAGCCAGATGATTCGATTCCTTTGCTCGGAGGACTCTCGTCGCCGCGCCCAGCACAATGTTTCGAATCAATGAATTGCACGCCGACCCCTCAATTTGCGAGACTTCCGGTTGAGTCCCGGCCGAGTAACACACGAAACGTGACAGAAAGAGCCTGAGTCAAATTGAAGTGCCGCTATGCGGTGCGTTCGAAAGGAGAATCCGAATGGCCCTTGATCGCCGTACGTTCATGCAGACTCTCGGCGCCGCCTGTTTAGCTGCGGGAACCGGGAACTCACGATCCTTCTCCCAATCTGCATCCCCCGGTTCCCTGCCGTCTCCGGCCGAATCAGGAATCGATTACATTGTGATCGTGACGATGGAGAATCGCAGCTTTGATCATTTTTTCGGCTGGCTGCCAAACGCCAATGCCACTCAAGCCGGACTTACCTACCCGGATGGCAATGGTGTGCAGCATCCGGTCTATCCATTAGCTCCCGATTACACTGGATGCGGTCATCCCGATCCCGATCACTCGTACAGTGGCGGGCGAATCTGTTATGCAAATGGAGCGATGAATGGCTTCCTGCTCGATCCAAGTAACGATACCTACTGCATCGGATACTACACCGCAGCAGACATACCGTTCTACGCTGCCCTTGCACAAACTTACACTGCGTATGATAATTGGCACGCGGCGATTCTGGGCCCAACGTTCCCCAACCGCATGTTCCTCTGGGCGGCACAAACCGACCGCCTTACCGACAGCATCGACTTTTCCAGTCTTCCTACCATTTTTGACGCTCTTGAAAACGCGGGCATTAGCCATCGTTATTACTTCAATAACGTGCCGTATCTCGCCCTCTGGGGATTCAAATATATATTTTCGACTTCCTTGTTTTCAAATTTCCTTGCGGATGCTGCATCCGGGAATCTGCCCGCCGTCTCTTTCGTGGATCCAAACTACACCGTGCTCGACGATGGCACGGGGAACGATGATCACCCTCATGCAGATATAAGAAACGGCGACGCGTTTCTGTCGCAGGTTTTTCAAGCCTTGGCTACCGGGCCCAACTGGGCCAATACCGTGCTCATCGTGACATTCGATGAATGGGGCGGATTCTTTGAGCACGTTGCGCCGCCTCGAGTGGTATCGCCCGTTAACAGCCCTGATACGGATTTGCAGAACGGAGCTGCTCTGCTAGGATTTCGGGTCCCCACCGTCATCGCGTCGCCATTCACAAAAGGAGCTGGCGGCGGAACAAACCTGGTAGATCACAATCTGTACGATCACACCGCAGTTTTGAAATTGATCGAATGGCGGTTCGGATTACCGCCGCTCACGGCGCGCGATGCGTCGCCGGCAATCAACAACCCAGCGGCAACCTTCAACTTCAGTCCAGACGCAAGCGTACCGCCCCTGCCGAACCCTGGCACGGTGTTCGCTCCGCCTTGCTTCGAAGGCGGGATATTCAGCGCAGCCACCAGCACGGTTTCAGGAACTCCAACCGCTCGTCAAACCTACTTGGGTACGCGGTCAAATGAGCTGACGGCATTGGCCAATTCGCAGTTGGTACGCGATTTTCTGAGTCATCCTCATATTCAAGCGCTTGGTCGGTGACGTGTCTGCGCTCCGCCGCTCGACCGCCGGCGCCAATACAGTCTAATGCCAGCTCGATGCCATTCGACCGGTCGGCCGAGTGTGAGCAAAAGATTCGGAATCTCATTCGCCAAATGAGTTTCTGATAACGCCATTTGGGGAGCGCTAAAGCTCCAGGGGGAATTGCTAAAGCTCGGCGTTAAGGTCTCGAAGGCACGGTTGACGGGTATCTTCACGCCTGCCGCCCCGGACCGGCAAGCCTGATCAGCGCTGGAGAACATTTTGAACTCAATTTCGTGAGATAAATCGCGAATTCTATTTGCTCGGATCAATTGGCACCCATTCTGCTTTTGCCGACCGCCGCCGATTAGCGCCAGCTACGCAAGCGGAAGTCGTGTGGACAGCAACCTCGCGATCTTTCCGCCTACTTCCGACAGAAACGCATCGAGATCGGCCGGTTTGTAGATGAATCTATCTGCCCCGCTGGCAAGCGCTTCCTGGCGATCTTTCTGAGATACCGAGGATGTGACGACGGCTTTCAGTGTGTGCACGAGGGCGGGATTTTCCATTGCTGCCGCAATCACCGTGCGAGCTTCACCGCGTGGAAGATTATAGTCGAGCAGAATCAAGTCCGGAACGTGCGCATCCCCGGGGCGATAGGCATTGACCGTGTAAAGAGCACTCTCTACAGTGTCGCAATGTGTGAGTTCGTACCTTATGTCATAAAAGCGCAGGCATTCGTGAATCAGGCGGACATCGCCTAGATTGTCCTCTATCAGCAGGATAGTGTAGACGTCTGCTCTCATGCGGCTGTCTTATCGGGAAGCGAGAAATAGAAAACCGAGCCTTTACCGGGTTCGGACTCTACCCAGATCCGTCCACCTAGGCGATCGACGGCAGCTTTGCAAATCGCAAGGCCGATTCCGGTACCCGAAAATTGGTGCCCGTGCAGGCGCTTAAAGACGCCGAAGATGTATTCCTGGTACTGCGGTTCGATGCCGATGCCGTTGTCCTCCACAGAGAAAACCCAGGCTCCATCTTGACTGAATGCGCTCACTCGGATGCGTGGATCACGGTTCGCGGACCTATACTTGATGCCGTTCCCGATCAGATTCTGGAAGAGCTGCACGAGCAGGATCTCTATCGAATGGATTGTCGGCAACGGCTCACAAACAACGGACGCGCTGCATTCTGTCATCGCTGCCTTCAGATGAGACAGAGCCGTATTCACGACGACATTGCAATCTACTGGCGTCCACTGTTCGTCGCCCGATTCGCTGATGTAGATATATTGCCGGAGAGCGCCAAGCAGCGTCTGCAGCCGTTTGCCATTTCCCTCGATGTATCCAAGCATCTCGAGTTCTTCGGCGCCAAGTTTCCCGCCAGCAGATTTCGCAAGCCACTGGGAATATGTCAGAACCATGCGCGTTGGTTCCTGCAGATCGTGACTGGCGGCCCAGGCGAATTGGCGAAGCGCGTTATTCGAGCGAGTAAGATCAGCTGTCCGATCCGCGACGCGTTGTTCGAGCTCGGTGTTGATGCGGCGGATTCGCCCTTCCGCCTCGACCTGTTCTGTCGCATCGCGAACAGCGGTAGTAACTAAGACTCCGCCACCGCTCTCAAAAGGGCTTCGTGTGATCTCGACGGGGAATATGGAACCGTTTCGATGCACAGCCTCCACTCGCATTTCCGTCGAGGCTTCGTTCGTTGACAAGACGTCATTGTCCTGTGCCGGCGATTTCCAAGCGGGAATTATGGACGTAATATTGAGGCCAATGACTTGCTCGCGCGAATAGCCAAACAAAGAGTCCGTGCGCGAATTCGCGAGTTGAATGATGCCGTCTTCGCCAGTGATGACCATGGCGTCTGGCGCGGCTTCCAGAACTGCCCGAAACATCTGCTCGGCGCGCGCCAACTCCTCCGTCTGCCGCCGAAGCAGTTGCTCGCTACGACACAGTTCGACAAAAACCGCGACTTTGCTCTGCAGGACCTCCGGGACGATGGGCTTAAATAAGAAATCCACTGCGCCAAGATCGTATCCCCGGAAAAGCTGTTCGTCGCTGCGGTAGCCGGTGAGAAACAAAATTGGCGTGTGGCGGGAGCGCCTCCGCGTCCGGATAAGCTCGGCTGTTTCGAAACCGTCCATTTCCGGCATGCGGACGTCGAGCAAGATGGCGGCGAAGTCATGTTCCAGGCAAAGCCGTAGCGCATCCAGGCCCGATGCGGCCAGCATCAGTTCCTGGTTCAGCGGGTCCAGCACAGCCTGTAAGGCAAGCAGGTTGTCGCGGTCATCGTCAACAAGAAGAAGCTTGACGCGGCCCTGGGCGTGCCCGGCAGGGGCGTCCGAGGTAAATGGTTTCAGCAGGCTTGATGTCATTCTACAAGATGCTGCCGTCCTCGGCTCCCCTCGCGATTGCGTGATGCTCAAGAATGCGAGAAAGCCATACACGCATCACCGAGAAGAGATGATCCAGATCCACCGGCTTTGTGACGTAATCGGACGCTCCGGCCTGCAGGCACTTTTCCCTGTCACCTTTCATGGCTTTGGCTGTCAAGGCAATTATCGGTAGAGCTTCGCAGTTTCTTAATTTGCGGATTGCCCGAGTGGTTTCATAACCGTCCATGCCCGGCATCATGATGTCCATCAGAACAAGATCTATGTCGTCAATCCTCTGAAGGACTTCGATTCCAGCCTGCCCATTCTCAGCGTGGAAAACTTCGAGATCGCGCTGCTCGAGAAGGCCAGTCAGGGCAAAGATGTTGCGGAGATCATCGTCGATGACAAGAACCTTGCGGCCGGCGAGGATCGGGTCGCTTTGCCGGAGCGTGGCCAGGACCTGCTTCTGATGATCCGGCAGTACATCTTCCACTCGATGAAGCGCCAACACCGTCTCATCTAACAGCCGCTCGAGGGAAGGCGCATAGCGGACGACACTAATCCGCGATAGCCGGTGAAGCTCGGCAGCCTGGGCAGGGCTCAGCTTGCGCGTGCCGAAGATAAGGAATGGAGGAACGAACCGTGCAAGTTTAGTCTGTAACTCTTCAATAAACCTAATTCCTACACGCCCCGAGGTAACCCAATCCACGACTATGCCATCGAGACATTCCGTCTCAATCACGTGCATCGCTTCCGCCGCCGAGGAAGCATTGACAAATTCGATGTCGGGTCCGGCGATAAAAGACTCAAGCTCCTGCCGGAGCGGCTCGGTTTCAGTAACCACCAAAAGCTTCTTGGTTCGTGCTTCCATCGAATGCTGGATGATATCGAAGATCTGTTCCAGCATGTCGGCGCCAGGCGCCTTGGGCATGCAGCTCATGGCACCCAGCACGAACCCTCTCTGATTGTTCTCATGGCCGGAAATTACGTGCACAGGAATATGGCGGGTTGCCGGATCGTGCTTCAGATAATCGAGCACCGTCCAGCCGCTGATGTCCGGCAGCCTTACATCCAGCGATATGGCTGTTGGGCGGAATTCGCGAACCATATTGAGTGCTGTAGCTCCACGGAGCGCGATTAGGGCTTTCAACCCGCGTTTATGCGCCGCATCAACCATAATGCGCGCGAATGTCGGGTCATCTTCCACAACGAGAAGTGCGCGATCGCCGGGCTGCACCAAGTTGCGATCGTCGTCAACCACCAGGTCGTGGTCGGCCAGCCAGTCTGGAACCGCAAGCTCTCCATGCTCGAAGCGGGAATCGGCGTCTCGGGTCATCCAAACCCGCATGACCGAAAACAGATGATCCAAGTCGACCGGCTTGGTCACGTAATCAGATGCGCCGGCTTTCAAGCACTTCTCGCGATCACCCTTCATCGCTTTCGCTGTGAGTGCGATGATCGGAAGTGTCCTGAACTCCGGAATCTTGCGGATCGCGCGGCTCGTTTCATATCCGTCCATCTCCGGCATCATGATGTCCAGAAGGACGATATCAATATCTTTCGTATTCTTCAGTAGCTCAATTCCGGCCCGGCCATTCTCAGCGTGCAGTACTCTGAGTGCGTGCTGCTCGAGTACGCTCGTCAGCGCGAAAATATTCCGGAGATCATCGTCGATAACCAGAACCTTGCGGCCGGAGAGCCGCGGGTCCGTCTCGCGAACTTCCGCGAGCACACGCCTTTGATCTTGGGAGAGCGTCCGCTCATTTCGATGCAGGAGCCGGACCGTCTCATCGAAAAGCTGCTCGATGGTGGGCGCGTACCGGACTGCGCTTGAGCGGGCACATCGGTGGATATCTGCGATCTGCTCATCGGAAAGCTTACGCGTCCCCGAGACCACAATCGGCGGCACATAGGGCGAAAGCCTGACCTGCACGGCCTCGATAAAGTCAATACCGGCGCTCTCGGGAAGGACCCAGTCGAGCACAATACCATCGACGTTTTCTTTCTCAATCGCTTCCATTGCGCCTGCAGTATTCGGCACGTCCATGATTTCGAGGTCGTCCCCGGCAATCAGATGGTGAATGTCCGCTCTGCGCACATCGTTTTCCGCGATCAGCAGCAGCCGCCTCTTTCGCGATTCGATGGAGCGTTGGACGATTCCGAACGCCTCCTCGAGAGAGTCCTTGGTCAACGCTTTCTGCAGGCAGCTCATGGCGCCGAGCGCGAACCCGCGCCGGTTGTCCTCGTGGCCGGAAACCACGTGTACCGGTATGTGCGCGGTTAGCGGATCATGCTTCAGCCGGTCGAGAAGTGTCCATCCGCTCATGTCGGGAAGCCGGACATCGAGCGTAATGGCACCAGGCTGAAATTCGCGTGCCAGCGTCATGCCCGAAGTGCCTCGCAACGCAACCAGCGTCTTTAGCCCGCGATTGTGCGCAAGATCTACCATGATCCGAGCAAACGTGACATCGTCTTCTACGATTAGCAGCACCGGGTCGCCGGGAACAATGAGATTTCGATCATCGTCGATCGCAAGATCCTCGACTTCTACGGAAGCCGACGAAGATAGAATCAGGTCCACCTCCGAGTTGTCGTCGTTAGCCACTGCCTTGCGAATGGCGGCAATATCCACCGTCTCTATCTTGGGAGCCGAAGAGATGTATGCCTGCGGCAAGTAAAGGACAAATGTGCTACCGAGCCCTAGAGTGCTCTGAAGCCGGATCTCGCCTCCAAGAAGCCTAGCAAGTTCGCGGCTGATCGAGAGGCCGAGACCGGTGCCGCCATATTTGCGACTCGTTGTTCCGTCTGCCTGCTGGAACGCTTCGAATATAATGCGCTGCTTCTCGGGTGCGATCCCGATACCTGTGTCTGTGACCGAGAAGGCGACTACATTCTTCGCCCTGTTCAGAACCGGATGAGTACTGCTCCAGCCCGAATTTACGCGCTCGATTCGCAACCGGACAGCGCCGTGTTCGGTGAACTTCAACGCATTGGAGAGCAAATTCTTGAGCACCTGCTGGAGCCGCTTTGCATCCGTGCGAATGACTTCGGGCGTGAGTTGCGAGTCAACGTCAACTCCAAAATCAAGTCCCTTTCCGTCCGCAACGTGCCGGAAGGTCCGCGTGCAGTAGTCCTGCAACTCGGCGAAGCGGATGTTCCCGACTTCGACGTCCATTTTGCCGGATTCAATCTTCGACAGGTCAAGAATGTCGTTGATGAGCGCGAGCAGATCCGTTCCCGATGAGTGAATCGTCTCGGCGAATTTTATTTGCTTTGCACTAAGGTTGCCTTCGGTGTTATCGGCGAGGACACGAGCCAAGATCAGCAGGTTGTTTAACGGCGTGCGAAGCTCGTGCGACATGTTCGCCAGGAATTCGCTCTTATACTTCGAGGTGAGCGCCAGTTGCTCCGCCTTCTCTTCCAGCGCCTGCTTGGCCTGCTCGATCTCGCGGTTTTTCGCTTCCACTTCGGTGTTCTGCTCAGCCAGCAACTGCGCCTTTTCCTGCAGTTGAGCATTTGTCTTTTGCAATTGCTCCGCAAGCGCCTGGCTTTGCTGCAGAAGCTGCTCTGTCCGCATGGTGGCGGCGATGGTATTCAGCACAATACCCATGCTTTCGGTCAGCTGATCGAGAAAAGCGAGATTGACATCAGAAAAGTGCTGGAACGAGGCTAATTCAACCACCGCCTTTACTTCACGTTCGAAGAGCACCGGCAGGACCACAACGGTCAAAGGTGTGGATGAGCCGAGGCTGGAGCTGATCTTGATGTAGTCCTGCGGTACATCACGCACCAGGATGCGCTGCTTTTCTCTGGCGCATTGGCCAACCAGTCCCTGCCCGACTTTGAACTGGAGCGGGAGGCTGTCCCGGTCGTCATAGGCATAGCCGGCCATGAATTTGAGGATGGGCTCGCCGTCCACTTCGTCTGCGATATAAAACGTTCCGCGTTGCGCGGTTACCAGCGGAGTCAGCTCCGAAAGTAATAATTGCGCCACCGTAAGCAGGTCTCTCTGGCCCTGCACCATCCGGGTAAATTTCGCAATGTTTGTTTTCAGCCAGTCCTGATCGGTGTTCTTGCGGGTGGTTTCCGCCAGGTTGCCGATCATCTCGTTGATGTTTTCTTTCAGTGCAGCCACCTCGCCTTCGGCTTGCACCGTAATCGAACGCGTCAGATCACCCTTCGTCACTGCAGTAGCCACTTCGGCGATGGCGCGTACCTGGTTTGTAAGGTTGGCTGCGAGCTGGTTTACGTTATCGGTAAGATTGCGCCAGATGCCGGCGGCACCGGGCACGCGGGCCTGGCCACCGAGCTTTCCTTCGATACCCACTTCGCGCGCCACCGTTGTTACCTGGTCGGCGAAAGTAGCCAGGGTATCGATCATGGCATTAATTGTGTCTGCCAGCTCCGCGATTTCCCCCTTCGTCTCCAGGACAAGTTTACGTTCGAGATCGCCATTAGCGACCGCGGTAACAACCTTCGCGATACCACGCACCTGGGTGGTGAGGTTTGCGGCCATCAGGTTCACGCTGTCGGTGAGGTCCTTCCATGTTCCGGCTACGCCGCGCACTTCGGCCTGACCGCCGAGTTTGCCTTCCGTTCCGACCTCACGGGCCACGCGCGTAACCTCGCTGGCGAACGAATTGAGCTGGTCAACCATGGTGTTGATGGTGTTTTTCAGTTCGAGAATTTCGCCGCGCACGTCCACTGTGATTTTGCGCGACAGATCGCCCATGGCGACTGCAGTGGTTACCTGCGCAATGTTGCGGACCTGGTTCGTCAGGTTCGATGCCATGGAGTTGACGGATTCCGTAAGGTCCTTCCAGGTACCCGCAACGCCGTATACGTCTGCCTGGCCGCCGAGTTTGCCTTCGGTACCTACCTCGCGCGCCACTCGGGTAACTTCCGAGGCAAACGAGCTGAGCTGGTCCACCATAGTGTTGATGGTTTCTTTCAGGGCAAGAATCTCACCGCGAGCATCCACAGTAATCTTGCGGGAAAGATCGCCCTTCGCAACAGCCGTCGTTACATCGGCGATGTTGCGAACCTGCGCGGTGAGGTTCGACGCCATCCAGTTCACCGATTCGGTGAGATCCTTCCAGGTGCCGGCAACACCCTTCACATCGGCCTGGCCGCCCAGCTTGCCTTCCGTCCCGACCTCACGCGCCACCCGGGTTACTTCCGATGCGAAAGCGTTGAGCTGGTCCACCATGGTGTTGATTGTGTTCTTGAGCGCGAGAATCTCGCCGCGCGCATCCACGGTGATTTTTGTTGTCAGATCGCCTTTTGCTACCGCCGTAGTCACGCCGGCAATGTTGCGTACCTGGTTCGTCAGATTCGATGCCATCGAATTCACCGAATCCGTCAAGTCTTTCCACGTGCCGGCCACGCCGCGCACGTCTGCTTGACCGCCCAGTTTGCCCTCGGTGCCCACCTCGCGGGCGACACGAGTAACTTCCGATGCAAAGGAGCTGAGCTGATCCACCATGGTGTTGATGGTGTTCTTCAGCTCCAGAATTTCCCCGCGCGCGTCCACGGTGATCTTGCGGGAGAGATCGCCCTTGGCTACGGCGGTCGTAACTTCCGCAATATTTCGCACCTGGTTCGTGAGATTCGAGCCCATGAAATTCACGGATTCGGTGAGATCGCGCCATGTTCCGGCCACGCCGCGCACGTCCGCCTGGCCGCCGAGCCGTCCCTCGGTACCGACCTCGCGCGCCACGCGCGTCACTTCGGAGGCGAACGCATTGAGCTGGTCCACCATGGTGTTGATTGTGTTCTTCAACTCCAGAATCTCGCCGCGCACATCGACCGTGATCTTGCGCGACAGGTCGCCGCGCGCAACCGCCGTGGTGACTTCCGCGATGTTGCGAACCTGCGCGGTCAAATTTCCGGCCATGGAGTTCACTGATTCGGTCAGGTCGCGCCACGTGCCGGCCACGCCCTTCACGTCCGCCTGGCCACCCAGTTTTCCTTCTGTGCCCACTTCGCGCGCAACGCGTGTTACTTCTGAAGCGAACGAGCTGAGCTGATCGACCATGGTGTTGATCGTATTTTTCAGCTCGAGGATTTCGCCGCGCACCTCCACCGTAATGGTGCGCGAAAGATCACCGCGCGCCACGGCCGTGGTCACTTCGGCGATGTTACGAACCTGATTGGTCAGGTTCGACGCCATTGAGTTGACTGAATCGGTCAGATCCTTCCAGACGCCGCCGACGCCCTTTACATCGGCCTGCCCGCCGAGTTTGCCTTCCGTGCCCACCTCACGCGCCACGCGCGTTACTTCCCATGCAAACGAGCTGAGCCGGTCGACCAGAATGTTGATCGTATTCTTGAGCTCCAGAATTTCGCCTCGCACGTCGACGGTGATCTTGCGCGAAAGGTCGCCGTTTGCCACGGCGGTTGTGACCTCAGCAATATTTCTCACCTGTGCTGTCAGGTTTCCGGCCATGGAATTGACGGAATCGGTAAGATCTTTCCAGACACCGCCCACACCCTTCACTTCCGCCTGTCCGCCGAGTTCGCCTTCGGTCCCCACTTCGCGCGCCACACGCGTTACTTCCGAGGCGAACGCGTTTAGCTGGTCCACCATGGTGTTGATGGTGTTCTTCAGTTCCAGGATCTCGCCGCGCACGTCTACAGTGATCTTGCGCGACAGGTCGCCCTTTGCCACTGCGGTTGTAACTTCGGCGATGTTGCGCACCTGGGCGGTCAGGTTGCCGCCCATTGAGTTCACCGAGTCGGTAAGGTCTTTCCAGACACCGCCGACACCTTTTACAACGGCCTGGCCGCCCAGTTTCCCTTCGGTTCCCACTTCGCGGGCGACGCGAGTCACTTCTGAGGCGAAGGAGCTGAGCTGATCCACCATGGTGTTCATCGTGTTCTTCAGCTCAAGGATTTCGCCGCGGACATCCACGGTAATTTTGCGCGAAAGATCACCTAACGCTACTGCAGTCGTGACTTCGGCGATGTTACGCACCTGTGCTGTCAGGTTTCCAGCCATGGAGTTGACCGAGTCCGTGAGGTCTTTCCACACGCGCCTACCCCTTTCACTACCGCTTGGCCGCCGAGTTTTCCTTCAGTGCCGACCTCGCGGGCGACGCGCGTCACTTCCGATGCGAAGGAGCTCAGCTGATCGACCATGGTGTTGATGGTGTCTTTCAACTCCAGAATTTCGCCTTGAACGTTGACGGTAATCTTGCGGGAGAGGTCCCCGCGGGCGACGGCCGTTGTTACTTCCGCAATGTTTCGTACCTGTCCCGTCAGGTTGCCGGCCATCAGGTTCACGGAATCTGTGAGATCTTTCCAGGTTCCGGCTACGCCTCGCACATCAGCCTGTCCTCCGAGCTTGCCTTCCGTGCCGACTTCCCTCGCTACGCGGGTTACTTCCGAGGCGAACGAGCTGAGCTGGTCCACCATGGTGTTAATCGTGTTCTTCAGTTCAAGAATTTCGCCCTGAACGTTTACGGTGATTTTGCGCGAGAGGTCGCCGGTTGCGACGGCGGTTGTTACTTCCGCAATGTTTCGAACTTGTGCAGTAAGATTCGACGCCATTGAATTCACTGAATCCGTGAGATCCTTCCAGGTTCCAGCAACCCCGGTTACCACCGCCTGGCCGCCAAGCTTGCCATCCGTTCCGACCTCACGCGCGACGCGAGTTACTTCCGAGGCGAATGAGCCGAGCTGGTCCACCATCGTGTTGATCGTGTTCTTCAGTTCGAGAATCTCGCCCTGAACATTCACCGTAATCTTGCGCGAAAGGTCGCCCTTCGCCACCGCCGTAGTCACTTCGGCGATGTTCCGAACCTGGTTCGTCAGGTTCGATGCCATCGAGTTGACGGAATCTGTCAGGTCTTTCCATGTACCGGCGACACCGGTGACCACTGCCTGGCCGCCAAGCTTCCCTTCCGTGCCAACCTCGCGAGCGACGCGAGTCACCTCGGATGCAAACGAGTTCAGCTGGTCCACCATCGTGTTCACGACGCGTGCAGTACGCACGAACTCGCCCTTGAGCGGCCGGCCCTCGACCTGCAGCGACATCGTCTGTGAGAGGTCGCCTTGAGCGACCGCTCCGATGACGCGCGCAACTTCTGTTGAGGGCTGCACAAGATCAGTGATCAGACTGTTTACCGAGTCAACGCATGAGGCCCATCCTCCGGCGCCCGCCGCAACCGACGCCCTTTGGCTGATTTTGCCCTCTTTGCCGACAGCCGTGCTGATGCGCGCGAGCTCATTCGCCATGTTCTCGTTGAGCTCAAAGATGTCGTTCAACGTGTCGACAATCTTGCCGGCGAGACCCACCTGGTCGACCGGTAGCCGTACGGAAAAGTCGCCTTTTTTGAAAGAGATAAGGGCGGCGAGAACACGGTTGGCGTCAATCACGTCATCAAGTGGAACCGCTCGTTTCATAGGCCTCCGAGAGTGGATCTGACCTGAAAATCCACTTATAGTGGATGTACCATAACGTCTTTAACGTACACTCGTCGTCAGACGAAGCGCACGAGTTCCCTTGCGCAGCTTTGCCGGATCCTCAGTCGATCCTGGCGGACGTCGTCGCGATCACTCATCTTCGGTCTGAGAGTCCCCCTACGCCCATTCGCTCAGCACAAAGAATCGACGGCAAACAGTTGATAGCCGGGCCAAAACTTTCTAATTTTTCTTGTGTGTGACTGGACTTCTTCGGCGGCGTCGAGCACCTGCTGGGGCGATGTTACTCTTCGCGCAAGGCCCGCATAGGGTCAATTAGCGACGCCCGGCGCGCGGGACCGTACGTTGCTAGCGCCGTCACCGCCAGTAGTGGGATCGCGATCAATGGAAATACCCAGTAGTTCAGGTGACTAAATGTCGCGATCCACAGCTTGGCTGTCAGAATGCGGCACGCAAAGTAACTTATTGGCAGCCCTACGGCGACTCCGAGCACGGCCAAGTTCAGGCCCTGCCTGAGAACCATGCGTACGACGTCGAGCCGGTCCGAGCCGATCGCCATGCGAATACCTATCTCACGCACGCGGCGGCTGACAGAGTAGCTAACCAGACCATACAGCCCCACCACTGAGAGAATGAGGCCCATGACTCCCAAACCGGCCACGCTCTCGCTGATCATGCTGGAAGTCTTCACCGCTCGCAGTTGATAGTAGTTCTCCATGGTTCGCGAGTCAAATGAAGGCATTGCCGGATCGATGCTCCGCACCACGTTGCGCAAGACGGGCGCGAGCGTCGAGGACTCCGCGGCACTGGATTCGGAAAACAGCACCATTTGCGACCGCTGGCTCTGCATATAAGGCAGGTAAACGAAATCCAGGGGTGGCTCGCCGATCCAAAAGTACTTGGACAACCTTGCCACACCGACGATCTGCACCAAGGGCCCCGTGGCGCTGTCGAGATGGAACCGTTTCCCTACCGCGTCTTCCTTAGGCCAATAGTGTTGCGCGAAATGTTCATTGACGACCGCAACCTTGGGTGTGTCAGCCCCATCGGTTTTGAGTAGAGCACGGCCGCGCAGAATGGGTATCCCTAAAGTGGAAAAGTAACCGTCGCTGACGAAACAATTGAAGGCCGTGAGGGATTTCTGGCCCGTCGGCAACGAATAACCTTCAGGCACAAACGCCAGGCTCTCGCCGCCGAACATGGGCACCGCCGTGCTGAGGGCTGCCGACCTCACGCCCGGCGCGGCCCGCATCTTATCGAGCAGATCCCGATAGAACTGCTGGCTTCGATCCTGCGAATAGTGAACCGGTGAGGTGTCGAAAGATGTGAGATACAGATTACTGGTTCGGAAACCAGGTCCCTGCTCGAGTTGATCTTTAAACCCCTCGACCATTACCGCTGACACAATCAGGAGAATAAGCGAAAGGGCCACTTGCCCCGCGACGATCAAATTGCGGCCCCACAGTCGCGTCTTCCCGCCGCTATCTGCATCGGTAGCCTTCAGCGCCGAAACGAGATCGGGCCGGGTCGACTGTAATGCAGGCGCAAACCCAAACAACACCGTGCTGAGCAGCGAGGCAACAATCGTAAAGAGCAACATGCGCCGGTCGACGGCCACGTGAAAAGCGATGGGCAGATCTGTTGGCAGAGGAATACCGTTGAAAAAGCTGGCGCCTAAGTAGGCGATTCCGATGCCTGCAAAACCGCCCGCCAGAGCGATGATCAGACTTTCAAACAGCAGCTGCCGCACGAGGACTGCGCGGCCGGCTCCTACCGCGAGGCGAATCGCAATCTCTCGCGAACGGGCGCGCGCCCGGCTAAGGAGAAGACCTGTTACGTTCGCACAAGCCACCACTAAAACACACGCCGACAAAAGCAGCAGCATCGCCACCATCGCCGCATTCGGGGGATTCTGCGCCAGCCGCATCTGCAATTCGCTCTGCACTTGGACCTTCTGATTGCGATTCGTCTGCGGATACATTTGTTGCAAGTGGCCCGCGATGGCCCCCAGGTCCTGCGTGGCCTGTGCTTCGCCTACGCCGGGCTTTAAACGGCCCTTCACGGTCAGTGTGCGCAAATCGCGTTTTTCAAGCGAGTATTGGCTCAAAGTGGGCGACATGGCAAACGGAACGTACACGCTCGGTCGGAAGAAGCCATCGATACTCGTGAAGTCTTTTGGTGTGACGCCAATGACCGTGAACTCGACTCCGTTCAGCCGGATCTTCGCTCTAATGGCGGACGGACTCGCCCCGAACTGGCTGACCCAATAGTCATACCCGAGTATTGCCACTGGGTCACGGCCGACAGCGCGGTCTTCTTCTGCTCTAAAACTGCGGCCCAACGGAGGATTCACGCCCAGCACCTGAAAGAAATTGCCGGAGACAAAAGCGCCGAATGCGATTTTCGGCAGCGTCGCAACGTCTCGCGTGAACCCGAACGAAGCGTAACTGCTCGCGGCCAATCCGTCAAAGCTGTGATTTAGGTCACGGTAGTCCCGATAGTCCGGGTATGAAAGCGCTGTGTTCGTGCCGAACGCGCTCGAACCGGCTGTGGTCACGGCGGCTAGACGGCTGGGTTCCCTCACCGGCAGCGGCCGTAATAGCAGCGCATCTGCAAAGCTGAACATGGCCGATGTCGCGCCGATCCCGATCGCAAGTGAAGAAATGGCGATGATGGTGAAGGTCGGCACCTGCACAAGCATGCGAACCGCATATCGTAGTGTCTTGAACATTCCCGCGTCCCCTTGGGCTCACAGATCCATCTCTTTTGGGATACGAAGGCTGAAGTCGAGCAGTTCGATCATCGTGCCGATGCCGTGGTGTTGCTGGTCGCAAATGTGGGCCTCGTCTAGTTCGCCACACATTATCAGACTCATTCAAGGGTATGGTAGAAATTCCTTCCAAAGCCCATTGATCCAGATCCGCGGGAACAGAGAGTCGGCTGAGTGACACCGGACGTGCGCAAACGAGGTCTAGGCACGCGCAAGTGGTTGATGGATGCCGTATGCTCCACAACCGGAGCAAACATGTCCATTTCCCCAGTGGCGCAATTTACCGGCCAACCATACAAACCGGGCACTCCGATGACGTACGCAGCAGCGGTTTCTTTTTTCTCCGAAAATATCCTGCTTCCGAATACCCTGGTGCTGGGTGGGAACTCAATTGGGTGCGTGAGGAGAATCGGCTGAGAGCGCAGCGGGCCGGGAGGAGCGAACTGCAACGTGGTGAACTTGATAGGTGAGAATCAACAACGTGTGAGCGATAGCCACGACAGCCTGGGATTCTTGCCTCCAGACTTGGTCGCCACGGAGGCGACCTGCTCCAGTGCTCGACTGCCCATGCGCTTAGCAATTTTGGCCAGAGTGGCACGTTGCGGGTCGGTCAATGGCGCGCGCAGGCAAATGCAAGGGCAAGATCCTGTTTTCCGCAACCAGGTATTCATTCTGCAGCAGAAGCTGCTGGTTCACGCACCCAGTCACATACGCCAACAGGCGTGCCACTTGCGTCTTCTTCATCGAACCGCATTATCGTACTTCGCATATTTTCTGTGGTTCGAATAAATTGACCACACGGACTCGGTAACGGTCGGATGCTCTTATCCACTTCTGGCTATTTCTAAGCAACTCACGGAAGAGGCAAATACGCGGAAAAACGTTCTCGCGAGGTCACTCTGTTAGTTCCCGCAACAATCTGGCTGCTGCCTGCAGAATAGTCGCGTTCGGTGGTCGTATAACTGATATCCAAAGAAAGTCTCGTCGGTGAGTCTATTCAACTGCGAGCGATCGAAACGGCGCGCGTAGAATGACGCTTAATGATAGTCAAGTGGTTTGGCTTCATTGCGGGAGCCGTGACGTGCGGCCAATTGGGGATCGCTCAGGTGGTCACCGTCGCAGGCAACAACATACGAGTGGAATTCGACGGCGCAATGCGTTCTCGAGTGATCGCCGTACTCGATGGCCGCGAGCAAGTCACCGGAGCGTTTACGCCTTCGGAAACGATTCAGGTCTCGAACACCAATATTCAGACTTTTTCGATCGTTGCGCGTAAGCATGAATCGGTTCGCGACCAGTTGGGCTCCGGATCACGTACGGTGATCACGGGCACTGCGGGATCTTTGAAAAAAGTTGAAGCCATCACCACTTACGACGCGTTCCCGCGCATGGCATTTTTTGACGTGCAATACACGAACACGGGAACTGGCAATCTACAGGTCACCGGCTGGACCAACCAACATTACTCCATTTCTTCGGACGGCACAGCGGAGCAGCCTACATTCTGGTCCTATCAAAGCGGCTCGTATGAAAATCGTCCTGATTGGGTGCTTCCTCTCACGCCGGGTTTTAAGCAAGAGAACTTCATGGGCATGAACTCGTCCGATTACGGTGGCGGCACTCCAGTTGTCGATGTCTGGCGGCGTGACGTCGGGCTCGCGGTAGGTCACTTGGAACGCGCTCCTAAATTGGTTTATTTGCCGGTAACGATGCCGGACACAAGCCACGCCGGTGTGGCGGTGGAATACAGGCAGAGTCGTGTTCTCAAACCAGGTGAAACACTGAAGACCTTCCGAACCTTCGTCGCAGTTCATCGCGGTGATTATTTCCAGGCATTGCGCGACTATCGTGACGTGATGGTCGCGCAAGGCAACGCGCATTTCGATGCTGCGCCCGAGAGCGCATTCGGTCCCATCTGGTGCGCGTGGGGTTATGGCCGGAAAATGACAAAGAGCCAGCTTCTTGGCACGCTACCGGTGGTCAAAAAGCTGGGGTTCACGTGGGTCACGCTGGATGACGGCTGGCAAACGGCGCAAGGCGATTGGTTACTGAATCCGCAAAAATATCCGCGTGGCGACGCGGACATGCGCGCGGTCGTGGACAAAATTCATGCTGAAGGGTTCAAAGCCCAATTGTGGTGGGCACCGCTCGCTGCCGGTCCTGGGTCGGAACTGGTGCGTAAACATCCGGAGATGCTGCTGTTGAACGCCGACGGCAGTAAACGAAAAATCTCTTATTGGAACTCCTGGTATCTTTGCCCGGCGGATCCGGCGGTGGTTGAATACCACAAAGCGATTGTGATCAAAGCGATTCGAGACTGGGGATTCGATGGCCTGAAGCTGGACGGCCAGTTTATGAACGGCGCACCCCCGTGTTACAACCCGGCACACCACCACTCGCGGCCAGAGGAATCGGTGGAAGCCATGCCTCAGTTTTTCCACGTTCTTTATGACACGGCGCGTCAGATCAAGCCGGACGCGCTGGTGGAGTTCTGTCCCTGCGGCATCGGATACAACTTCTTCACGCTGCCGTTCATGAATATGACTGTCGCTTCCGACCCGGAATCCGCCTGGCAGGTGCGGCTGAAAGGCAAGACACTGAAGGCACTGCAGGGCGACCAAATGGCGTACTTCGGCGACCATGTCGATATGGTGAAGGATGACCTGGCGTCAACCCTCGGGGTCGGCGGAGTCGTGGGAACAGACTTTCGCTGGCCGGTCGGATCTGGTTCGTCGTCTGAGGGAAAGGATCTGACGCCCGCCCGTGAGCAACTCTTCGCGAAATGGGTCGGGATCTACAAAGAGAAGATGCTCTCGCGCGGAGAATATCTGGGAGCGCTCTATGACATCGGCTTCGATAAGCCGGAGACTCACGCCATTCGCAGGAACGGGAACATGTATTACGCATTCTATGCGCCGCAGTGGAACGGGAACGTGACGTTGCGAGGTTTGGGAGCGCGGAGTTACCTGGTGACGGATTACGTGAACGGAAGAGGCCTTGGTATGGTCCAGGGCCCCATGGCGACACTGGACGTCCACTTTGAGAAGCATTTGCTGATAGAGCTGAAGCCGCAATAGCGGTAAGAGAGGGAACTGGAATCGGCGAGTTTTCAGTTTGCGGTTGGTACCCCTGGAAAACTCGCATGAAACGTGCGGGCCAAATCAACGCGTGGAACTTAAATCTTACGCGATGCTTGGGACCCGGTTTGGCATCATACAAGGCCGCGTTCAACGACTCGAGAGCTTCTTGATACTCCTATGCCTCTATAACGCCGGCTCGGTGCCAGGAGACGTAATGCACGTACGCTGACGCCACCGTCTTCGGCGAATAGATCGTCGGAAGAGTTGAGGGGCATAAACGAGCCAATTCATCTCACTCGAAAACGTGTTCAGGTAACATGGCCCGTTTTATTGCTTTATGTCAATAAGATAGCTGGCGGAAGCTAATGGGAGTCGAACCCACCCGTGACAACCAAAGTGCCGCACTCCGGTTTTGAAGACCGGGCCCTGCACCGGCAGAGTCTAGCTTCCGATTGAGATTGTAGCGTGCTCCGGGACCGTGCGGACCGCTTCCCACATCGCGTAGCGCAACTGTTCCAGACCCTCGCCGGTGGCGTTCGAGATGGCGTAGAAAAGCAATCCATGCTCGTGGGCCTTGGTCTTTACTGTCTCGATCCGGCTCGGGTCCTGGCAGACATCGATTTTCGTCGCCACCACGATCATCGGCTTCTTCGCCAGTTGCTCATTAAACCGCGCAAGTTCGTGGAGGATTACGTCGAAGTCGTGAGCCGGGTCGCGGCCGCTGAAGTCCGAAACATCTACCAGGTGGGCCAGCAGGCGGGTCCGCTCGATGTGCCGCAGGAACCGCATCCCCAGCCCGTGGCCCTCGTGTGCGCCTTCGATCAGCCCGGGAATATCGGCGAGCACAAAGGTGTGATCGTCGTCCACCCGCACAACGCCCAGGTTCGGCTCGAGGGTGGTGAAAGGATAATCCGCGATCTTTGGCCGGGCGGCCGACAGACGCGAAATCAAAGTCGACTTGCCCGCGTTCGGAAAGCCCACCAGCGCGACATCGGCCAGCAGCTTCAATTCGAGCCGCAGCCGGCAGAAATCGCCGGGCTTGCCTTCTTCGTGCTCGGTCGGCGCCTGGTGCGTTGCAGTGGCAAACCGGGCATTGCCGCGTCCGCCGCGTCCGCCATGCACCACCGTGTAACGCTGTTCCGGCGCAGTGAAGTCGAACAATTGTTCGCCAGTATCGGCGTTGTAGATGATGGTTCCTACCGGCACCGGCAGCTCCACGTCGGTGCCGTCGCGCCCCGTCCGGTTGCTGCCTTCCCCGTGACGGCCGCGTTCCGCGTTGTGCTCCGGATTGAAGCGGAAATGCAGGAGGGTATTGTAGTGTTCGCTCGAGACCAGAACTACATCCCCACCGCGCCCGCCATCGCCGCCGCTCGGACCACCCCGAGGGACGAACTTTTCCCTCCGAAAAGCGAGACAGCCATTGCCGCCGTCACCCGCCTTTACGGTGATGATTACTTCATCAATGAACACTGAAATGACCTAAAAAATCACCGGACCGGCGCCCTTCTAAAGAGCCGGCCCCAAAAATAAGACCCCTCACGAGGTCGGTCAAAAAGGCTTGTCAGTTTTAACCTTGTGCGGCGATGATGTTGACGAACTTGCCCAGCCGACCACGGTCACGAAATTCTACCGTGCCTGGAACAGCCGCAAACAAAGTGTCGTCTTTGCCGAGGCCTACATTCTTGCCCGGCTTATAGCGCGTGCCGCGCTGTCGCACAATGATTGAACCGCCGGTCACGAACTCGCCTGAAAAAGCCTTAACGCCGAGGCGCTGCGAATTCGAATCGCGCCCGTTTTTTGAACTGCCTAATCCTTTTTTATGTGCCATGGCGAATACCTCTTGGGCGTACCGCTACGCCAGAATCTCCTGAACCTGCACCCGCGTGTAGTTCTGACGGTGTCCGATAGTGCGCTTGTACTGTTTCTTGCGCTTGAACTTGAACACGAGCACCTTGTCACCCCGGCTGTGCGCCGAAATTTTGGCCCGCACGCGCGCCGTTTTCAGCGCGTCGCCGAGAACTAACTCGTTCGCATCGTTAGAGATAGCCAGAACGCGGTCGAATTCCACATCGGCGCCAACGTCACCGGCAATCGTATCGACCTCAATCATCTGGCCAGGCGCGACGCGATACTGCTTGCCGCCTGTTTCAATCACAGCGTACATATATAAGCCTTTGAACTTGTTTTACGGTTCCAGTGGGGAGCGTACCGACCAAAGCTATTCTCTCGGGTACACACCTGCAGCCGCTGCTGGAAAGCAATCCGAACCCCTCTTATAATACCCAATCTTGCGGGTTTATGCTAGCGGCAGTCGTTTTCCCGGGTCGTCCAGTCAACTGCGCTGCAGCCGGTAGGCTTCCTCTGCCGTCGCGGACCAAATCTGTTTCTGCTCGGACTCTGAGAGGCGGCTTAGTACATTTTCCACAATTGAGAGCCATTTCGTATAGGTCGCGGCCAAAAGGCAGACCGGCCAGTCCGATCCGAACATCAATCGCTTGGGCCCAAAGGCTTCGAGCACAGTATCGAGATAGGGAACGAGTTGCTGCTCGGTCCACGCCTGATGATCCGCTTCGGTCACCAGGCCGGAGATCTTGCAGTAAACGTTCGGCCGCCTGGCAAGCTCCGCCATGTTTTCACGCCAGGGTGATACTTTGTTCTCCCGCACCTTGGGCTTGGCTAGATGATCCAGCACGAACACCTGATCGGGATGCCGGTCCACGAACCGGATGGTCTGCGGCAGGTGGCGCTCGAAAATCAAAATGTCGTATACCAGGCTCAGGGGCTTCAGCGCGCGGATGCCCCGGTTGAAATCGTCGCGCAGCATGTAGAGTGGATCGGGCTCGTCCTGCAGGATATGCCGGATGCCGCGGAGCTTCGGGTTGGCCGTTACTCGAGCAAGCGCCTTGTCAACCTTGCCGTCGATCAGGGGAACCCAGCCAACTACGCCGCGAATGAACCCATGTCGGGCAGCCAGTTCGAGCAGCCACTCCGTTTCGTCGATGGTCTGGCACGCTTGCACGGCAATGCAACCGGTGATGCCCGTGCCGTCGAATGCCCGCTGCAGGTCGTCCGGCAGAAAATCGTGTTGCAGAGCGCCCATGCTTTCGCTGATCCAGCTATACTTCGCGGCAGTGTAGCGCCAGAAATGCTGGTGTGAGTCGATTCGCCCTGCCGCGGTGGCGCTCATTCGTTGTTCTCAGGCCGGCCGCTGGGCCATGTCATATCCCGAACAGGCGCGATGATCCGCTCGATCCCAGCCATCAGGTCCGCGTTGGGTTTGAATGCGAGAGCACGCAGGTTCTGTTGGAGTTCGTGCACGGTCCGGATGCCCACCAGGGTGGAGGCGGCATATCTGTGCCCCAACGCGAAATGCAGGCCCGGCAACGCCGGATCGACGCCTCGCGCTTCACAAAACTCCACTACTTTTCGGGCGGTGTCTTTCACGATCTGGGGCGCCGGGTGCCATGGCGGCGGACCGCCTGTTGTCAGCATTCCCATGTGCAGCGGAGATCCGTTGATCAGCCCGATTTCGTTGGCTTCAAGCTGCGGAAGCAGGAACTGGTCGAGGCTCTGGACCATCAGGTTGTAGTGGCAGTAAGAGAGAACCAGATCCACCTTTGCCTCCACGGCCACGTTTGCCAAAAGCTTTATTGGAAAGCCCGAAATGCCGATACTCCGCGCCTTGCCCTGTTGCTGCAGATCGCGCATGGCCGGGATCGTCTCCTCGACAATTTGGTTCCGATCGCCGAATTCGATATCGTGTGCGATGAAAATGTCGAGATAATCGGTCCGCAGCCTTGCGAGCGATTCATCGATGCTCGCTCGGACGCGTTCCGCCGAGAAATCGAAGCCCTGAAAGTCATAGCGCCCGCACTTGGTGGAGAGCACCACGCGATCACGCCGGCCGAGCAGCGCCTTCCCGAGCCGCTCCTCCGATAGGGTCCGCCCGTAATAAGGGGATGTGTCGAAAAAATTGATGCCGGCATCGATGGCGGCGTGAACGGCGCGTTCTCCCTCGACAACGTCCACGTTTCCGTACTCATTTCCCAGCGGCGCGGCGCCGAATCCTATCAATGAAAGCGAAAGCCCGGTCCTGCCAAGCAGTCTCTGTTCCATTCCTATGCGTCCATATTGACGAGAATCTTCGAATATGATTGCGGCGCGTCGCTCCAACGCTGGAGTGCGTGGCCGGCTTCTTCGAGCGGCACCCTTGCTGAAATCGTGGCTTCCACCGGGAAACGGTGCTGCTGCAGCATTTCGATCACGGCAGGGAACTCCGCGAGCGAGTTCCGCGAGCCCAGGATATCGAGTTCTTTATGCACGAACAGTTTCGTCTCGTAGCTGATTGGTTCTTTGGCCCAGCCGATGTAGACCACCCTCCCGGTGTAAGCCACTTCTTCGACGGCCATGCGGTAGGTTTCCGCGATTCCCACCGCTTCGACGATCACGTCCGGCCCCAAGCCGTCGGTCAGGGCAAGCAGTTCTTCATGCACGTTCTGGTTCGCGGAATGAATGGCGTGCTGCGCCCCCACCTGTCTGGCGAGCGCCAGCTTTTCGTCGCCCAAATCGATCGCGATAGCCGTTGCTCCGCGCGAGGCGGCCGCAGCCAAAACGCCGAGTCCCACGGTTCCGCAGCCGATCACTGCGACTGAGTCCGCTGCAGTAATGCGCCCGCGCTCGGCGGCATGAAAGCCAACCGCCAGCGGTTCCACCAGCGTCAGTTCGGTCAAGGATAGCCCGGCCGCCCGGTACACCTTCTGCCAAGGCGTAAGGAAGTACCCGGTCATGGCGCCATCGCGCTGCACGCCCAGCGTTTGATTAAATTGGCAGGCATTTGTCCGGCCGCGCCTGCAGGAGGCGCATATGCCGCAATGGGTGTTGGGATAGACGGTGACATCCACACCCGGCCTGTACTCGGGTGGCACGTCGGCGCCTGTCTCGACAATCGTGGCGGCGATTTCATGCCCCGGAATACGAGGGTAGCTGACCAGCGGATTTTTCCCCCGAAACGTACTCAAGTCTGTTCCGCACATGCCGATCAACCTGGACTTCAGGAGAATCTCATTGGGTCCCGGCTGCGGTTGCTGCCTTTCGCCGAGAGCAGTCTGCCATGGTGCAGTAATGGAGAACGCTTTCATCGCCTCTACCTTCCTTACCTCAAACTGTCGGCAATTCCCGTATGACCTGATCTATGTCTTCCGGGCTGATATAAAAATGCGGCGACATCCGTACCCAGCCCTGGCGCGGCGCTGCCAGGATGCGCTTGCGTTTCAAATCGCTGACAATCTGCCGGCTGTCCGTCGCAGGGTGCCGGAAACTAACAATACCTGATCCTGTTCTTTCGCCACGCGGAGTCATCACCTGGTAGCCTTTGGCTCTCAGGCCAGTCTCGAGCTGATCGGCCAGTGCCAGCACCGTCTGGGCGATGTTCTCCACGCCGACGGCCAGCAAGAATTCGATTGCCGCCCGCTGCCCGAAGCATCCGATGGTGTTCAAGGTTCCGCATTCATATCGTCCTGCATCCGGCCGTAGCGTCATATCGCGTGAACTGTAGTCGGCGTAGTTGGCCGGGTTCGTCCAGCCGAACTCTACGGGTTCGATGGCGTCGAGCCACCTGCGCCGCACGTACAGAACGCCGTTTCCTTCCGGTCCGAGCATCCACTTGTGCCCGTCTGCCGCGAGGGCGTCGATGCGAGACTCCTCAACGTCAATCGGCAGCGCTCCCATCCCCTGAATCGCGTCGACAAAGAAAAAACAGCCATTTTCGTGGCAGAGCTCTCCAATGGCATTCAGGTCGACCCTGTGGCCGCTCAGGTAGTTCACATAGCTGATGGCGAGCAGCTTTGCGCCGGGGAGCGCATCGGCGATTTTCTGCAGCGGATCGTAGATAGAAAGCCAGGTAATTTGGACGCCCCGGGCCTCCAAGCGCAGCCAGGGATAGTAGTTGGCCGGAAACTCCTCGCGGAAAGCGATCACGCGGTCGCCGGGTTTCCAATCCAGCCCCAAGGCTACCGTGGCAATGCCTTCCGAGGTGTTCTTTACGATTGCGATCTCGTCTGGCGAGGCGTGAATCAACTTCGCGGTTGTGCGCCGCAGGCCGTCATACGCTTCCATCCATCGGTCATAGTGCAGCGATCCGAACAGGCAGACATCGTCCGCCAGTTCCTTCATGGCGTCTGCCGCCGCCCGGCAAAGCGGCGCTACCGCGGCGTGGTTCAGGTAAATCAGATTGGCTGTGACAGGAAATTGGTCGAGGTAGCGCTCGTACAGCGGCTGCACACCATCGGAGACCGCGCCAGAAACTTTTCCGTAACCCATGCTTCCGAGGATACGTTAAGGTATGTGAATCTCCTGGCCCGGCTACTGGCGATCCCAGAATTCTGCACAGGGCGGGCCGCCGGTTGCCGGGCACCGCGGCAAAGTTTATGTCGCCCGAAGGAGGGCGATTCGGCTTTATACTGGATGCAGACGAATTCACGAACCGCTCCCGCCTTTCGCGGCGAAATTCATTGGTCGTAAAGGAGTTTTATGCGGCGACTCGTTCACCCCAGGTCTTCCCTTCCCAACCCCAGATCTCGCCCGCTCAGATCCTCCGTAAGCGTGGCACTCGCGCTGCTCCTTTCCGTTCCTTTGGGCGCCTTTGCGGCCGACAACAAAGAGAAAGATCCTGATGCCATCGGCGATCGGAATGTGAGCGGAAAGGTCAACTTCTACTCTCTTGAAAAAGAGATCGCGCTTGGCAAGCAATTGGCGCAGCAAGTGGAGCGTCAGTCGAAGGTCGTCAATGACCCGGTGGTTTCCGAATACATCAACCGCATTGGGCAAAACCTCGTCCGCAATTCGGATGCGAAGGTGCCCTTCACGATCAAGGTCATCGAAGATCCGTCGGTGAATGCCTTTGCATTGCCGGGCGGCTTCTTTTTCGTGCAAACCGGCTTGATTCTCAAGGCTGACACGGAAGCCGAACTCGCGGGTGTGATGGCTCACGAAATTGCGCACGTGGCTGCCCGCCACGGTACGCGCCAAGCGACCCGCGGTGAAATCGCCCAGTTGGCCACCATCCCACTGATCTTCATGGGCGGAGCCGCAGCGTACGGCATCTATGAGGCTTCCGGGCTGCTGGTTCCAATATCATTCCTCAAATTCTCGCGGAACTTCGAGGCCGAAGCCGACTATCTCGGTGTGCAGTACATGTACAAGACCGGCTACGATCCCACGGCATTTGTCGATTTCTTTGAAAAGATCGAAACCATTGAAAAGCGCAAGCCAGGTACGATGTCGAAGCTGTTCTCCACGCATCCCCCGACCGACGACCGCATCAAGAAGTCGCAGGCAGAGATCGCGGATCTTAAACCGCGTCCCGAGTACGTCGTGACCACTTCCGAATTCAACGACGTCAAATTGCGTCTTGCGATGCTTGAGAACCAGCGGCGGCCTGACAAGACCAGCGAAGATCCAAACAAGCCGACGCTGCGCCGCAACCCGAACTCGAATGCGCCAATCGAAGACGAAACCGATCCTTCAAAGAAGTCCACGGGCGATGAGGATGACCGTCCGAAGCTGAAGCGCCGTCCGTCCGATACCGGCGACAGCACTTCGACCTCGACGGACACTTCAAGCAATCCCAATAATTAGGCAAAGGCCGGACATGACCGGCCTTCACCGCATGGGCGCTTTCCGGTAATAAGCCACACCCTCGCGCTCCTCGACGAAGGCCACGCGATCGCCGACATGCACCCGTTCGTGCGACTCCCTCCCAAGCACGCGGACTGTCAGCCTTCCGCCGCCTTCAAGATCGATAATTGCCAATTGATACGGGGCATCGGCCGCGTACTGCTCCGGCGGCGAGTGCACGATCGTCTCGGTGTAAACAATGCCGTCGTGAGGGGAAACAGGCATCTATGCGGCCTCCAGAATCGTCACGACGCAGGTTGCGCCCGATCCGCCCAGGTTCTGCGCGAGCCCTATGCGGCGCCGTGCTACCTGCCTCTCGCCCGCGTCGCCGCGCAACTGCATGACGATATCGCAAATCTGCCCTACCCCGGTTGCTCCCACGGGATGCCCTTTTGATTTCAATCCTCCGCTTGTATTGATAGGAAGCCGGCCGTTGATCGCGCTGCATCCCGCCTCGGCAAAGGGTCCGCCTTCACCCTTTTCCACGAATCCGAGATCCTCGCTCGCCAGAATCTCCGCGATCGTAAAGCAATCATGCAGCTCTGCCAGATCGATGTCCTTCGGCCCTACTCCTGCCATTTCGTACGCCTTTCGCCCCGCCGATTTGACCGCCGGAAACTCGGTGATGTCGCTTTTTTTATCGAGCGCTACATAATCCGAAGTCTGGGCCACCGCCCGCACACGCGTGAACCGTGAGTTGAAGCGCGGTGCATGATCGAGCGGGACGATGACCAGCGCCGCAGCGCCGTCACTGATCAGCGAGCAGTCATAAACCGTCAACGGCTCTGCAACCGGTTTCCCGGCCAGCGCCTGCTCGAGCGTAATCACCTTGCGCATGTGCGCCAGCGGATTCTTGGCGCCGTTGGCGTGATTTTTCACTGCAACCGCGGCAAGCTGCTCGCGCGTGGTGCCGTAGTGATGCATATGCCGGCGCGCAATCATCGCGAAAAGGGCGGGGAACGTCGCTCCGGCGCGGCCTTCGCCCGCCATGTCTCCGGCCCCGGCGAGAATTTCTGTGACACGCGGCGTGGTCTGGGACGTCATCTTTTCGATGCCTGCTGCAACGGCCACGTCGTAAACGCCCGCGGCAACGCTCTGCCAAGCGTGAAAAAATGCCGACCCGCTCGACGCGCATGCATCTTCCAACCGGGTACATGGAATGCCCTGGAAACCGGCCGCCGTACCGATGTACGGAGCCAGGTGGTTTTGGCCGACAAAGGAGGGCCCGGCGAAATTTCCCAAATAGAATGCTTCGACGGCGGGCGGAGAGACGTTTGCATCCGCCAGAGCGTACTCAATAGCTTCTACCGCGAGCGAACGGAGGTCGCGGTCCGGGAATGCGCCGAACGCTGTTTTCCCGATGCCTACTACGGCAACAGGTCTCATATACTCTAAAATAGCCTCGGCGGACCTCGACGTGGCGAAGGTTCAAATGACGATCAGGCAGCCGTCCTGCACGTTTCTCACGGCACAGCGTCATTCCTTATTAAGGAAATGCCCCAGTCTCCATGCAGTCCGGAGCCGCCCGCAGCCGAATTCTGCCCGTCGTCTTCGATTGGGTTGCGGGAGGAACGCGTGAGCGAGCCGCTGCCGCCCATCTCCGATTCCCAGATCCACACCGGGAGTGATGTCCAGACGCGGTTTGTTCAGCAGAACCTTCGCCGTATCTTCCTGCTGATCTACCGGATTGTAGGCAACGTGGACGACGCGCAGGATCTGACCCAGGAGACATTCATCAAGGCCCTTCAGCGCCAGTCTCAATTGAAGGACCTCGATAAGGCTGCGCATTGGCTCTCACGTATTGCCGCCAACACAGCCATCGATTTTCTGCGCCGCAACAAGCGGTTGACTTTCACCGATGTGGCGCAGCTCGCCGATACGCCGGTCTCCTGGGACGATAATCCTGAACAATCCGTTCTTCGTGGCGAGCGAAAGCTGCAGCTCGATGGCGGTCTTGCGATTCTGACGGAGCGCGAACGTATGGCCCTTCTGCTCCGCGATGTCGAAGACATGCCCGCCAACCAGGTGGCACAACAAATGAATTGCTCGATGGCCACCGTCCGATCGCACATTGCAAACGCTCGCATCAAGTTCAAACGCTATCTGGAAGGGAGGAAGCTGTCATGAACTCCGCAGCCAGATCAGATTTGCATCCCGGTCTTGATACTTTGGCTCTGTATTCGCGCGGCGACCTGCCCCTGGCGGAGCGCTGGCGCATCAAGCGCCACGTGAAGCGCTGCACTCTCTGCGAGCACGAACTCCTGCTATTCGCTTCCGCCCACGCCGAGCTGAAGCGTGAAGCCAGTGCGCAGACCTTAACAGGTTTCGAAGCGATCGTCGATTGGTTGCGCCTCGAGCGCGAGATGCTCGGCAATATAGGCGTCGGAGTCGCAGCTGCCCGGTGTATTGAGAAGGTGGGCCGCACACGTGTGCTGGTTCTGCGGGGACTGGCGATCGGCGGACTGCTCGCACTATTTGTAGCCGGTTGGATGACTCACATTCCATTGCATGAAACCCGCCAGTTCGCGGCGTCGCTGCGCCGCGCGGCCGGGCTAGAGCAGCCTCCGCTCAGCGGTACTGTTCTACGTGCAACGCCCGATGGCATAACCGTTCGTACACAGGATGCCACTCTCAAGATTCTTCATCCCGCTTCCGCGGTCGTTTCAGTATCAGGCTCCTCCGCTATGGCAGCGCGCTACGTGGATCAGGAAACAGGCCAGGTGACTATTGCCAATGTGTATGGGCAGTAAACTCACGCGCATCGTTTTCCTTTCATTTCTGGGCGCGTGTACTTTACCCGCTGCGGCCGCAGATCCATCCGGAATTCAAGCCGGAAGCTGGCTGGCGGTCGAGTTCCCGCAGGACTCTCCGGTTCTGCCCGTCTCCTTTAACCTGCTTGGGCCGGCCAATCCGCGTGTCCGCGGCGCTTCGCTCGCGATTGATCTGCACGCCGCTCTCCTGCTGCGCAACACCGGGACCAAGCCGGTTTCGGGTATCACCCTAAGCGTCGAGGCCCAGGGACTTGCGCCATCCGGAAAGGGGTCGGTGACCATCCCCAGTCTGCATATCGAGCCTGGTGAGGTGTTCCCGGTGCGCGTTGATATGCAGTTGCTCCGTCCCTTCAGCGCCGTCCGCACAGATTCCGGCGGCGCCATGGTGCGGGTTTCTCTGGATTGTGCGCTTTTTAGCGACTTCAGTTTCTATGGCCCGGATAAGCTTGGTTCGCGCCGCGCTCTCATGGTGTATGAGCTCCAAGCCCGCCGCGACCGCCGTTATCTCGCCGCGCTGCTGGAATCCGGCAAGTTCACCCAGATTCGTGAGGAGCTCAACTTCGGTCTACAGGATGTCGCACCCCAGCAACTTGGCCTGGAGTTGCTCCACCCACCCACTGTGATCTCAGGACGCGAGCACGCTTTTAACGTCGGTGCTGTCTCGTTCCCCAGCGCGCCCGTGCAAGCGATGGGCGGGGCAGCCCAAGTTTTTCAAAATGAGGTGAGGGCGCCTCGTGTGCTGGTCAAGAATACTTCGCAAAAACCCGTGCGCACGATCGACATGGGCTGGATTGTCCGCGATGACCAGGGCCGCGACTTCGTCGCCGGCTCCGTTCCTGCCGCGCTCGAGCTTGCCCCGATTCAAACCGCTCGAATGGCCGAATCCGGTACGCTTCGCTTCTCGCGTCCCACCGGTCAACCGATGGTGATCGGCGCCTTGATGGCCTTCATCAGCGACGTCGAATTCTCCGACGGCAAACTCTGGATCCCGACCCGCGCCGATATCGATGAAGCGACAACTGATCCCGTTCTGCGGCGCTCGCTTGCCGATTCCCCCGAGCAACAGCGCCTCGCCGAAATTTATCGACGCAAAGGGATGAGTGGCTTGATGGACGAACTAAGGCGCACCAATTAATTCGTGGGTTTGCTCGGGAAATGCTCCGGGTTGTTATAGACTAAAAGGTGTTCGGGGCGTGGCTCAGCCTGGCTAGAGCGCCTGGTTCGGGACCAGGAGGTCGGTGGTTCGAATCCACTCGCCCCGACCAATCCTTTCAGTAACTTAGAAGCAAGCAGTCCAGAAACAGCCCACCCAGATGGATTTGCTTCATTCGTCCAAGATACCTACAGTGCGGCCATGGCAGACAACGCGATCATGGTTCTCAATACGGCAGTTCATGCGGGCGCGCATATAAGCGCGCCCGGCGAACCGGTCGACTTCGATGTCAGACGGGCTAGCGCGCTGGGATGCGCATGAGCCATGCGCCTGATGGATCAAGAAGATCGAGCGCCGGCACGAGGGCAAGGTCTGGATCAAGTTTTTTCGCCTCTGGACGACGAATGCGAAAGGACGTCGCGTGCGCCTGACGAATGAAAAGAGGCTCGGCCCCGCATCGATGCCAAAGCATGAGGCACACAGAAGCTCTCCGACTACATTGAGGAATACACTGGCCGCCTCACCAAACAGGGCAGTTAGATTGCAACGTTCGCTGATCTCCGGAAAGCGTTCTGTGCGGTAAAGTCGGGGCGCCGGTCGAAGAAGACTAGGAGGATCTGAAGTACCTATTCGGCAAACACGTTCTTCCAGATCCCTCGCGAAGGCTGTTCTCGCTACGACGGAATCTCGTTCAGCCTTCATCGAGAACATTCGATCGCTCATGAGTCCTCGTCATCTGGCATCATGCGGCCGTGGCGTACAGCGACTTGGCGGCGAGCACTACCTGGATAGCCCCGAGCCGCCGCTACCGTCAAGTTGCCCTTCGTCGTCTGAAGACGTACGATTAAGCCTATTTCATGGGATTTCTTGGTATTTTGTTGCCGCGTGCATTCGAAGCAAAAGTCGCCACGCGCTTCCTTCGCGATCGGGCCATTCGGCTTGGTATCCCCACCTCTTGTGTTTATGCTGATTATTCATCCGGTCACGGTCTATTGGCTGCTACTGCGCTCCTATGCTACAGACGGCCCAGCGTTAATGCTGTTTACGAGCGCTACATTATGACCAGCTTCACCTTCCTCATCAGCGGCCTGTTACGGCCAGTTCTCCCCGGCTTGCGGCCGAATTCTCTGAATGCAGCAAGGAAGATGACATGAAGGATGCCAGAACTTCGACGTTGAGACTAACGGTGTTCATGCTCGTTGCGGTCGTTGCTATTGCTCAGAAGCGGAAGCCGCGGGTTGTTATTACGGCGGATCCGGAACTGGACGACAACAACACGCTCATCCGCGCGATACTCTACAGTTCCGACTTCGAGATCGAGGGACTGGTGTATGCCAGCAGCAGTTTTCATTGGAAGGGTAATGGCAAGGGAACAACACAATACATCCCAGGGCGTGAATACACTCGGCTCGGCTTGTGCCCGTGCACGTCATGGCGCTGGGCGTCGGACGAGCACTTTATCGATAACATCGTCGACGCGTACGCAAAAATCTATGCGAACCTCAAGGTCCACAATCCGAATTACCCATCTCCGGCTGAACTGAAATCGAAGATCAAGTGGGGCAACGTTGCATTTGAAGGCGACTACTCTAAGGACACAGAAGGCTCGAACCTTATCAAATCTCTTCTGCTCGATGACCAGCCGGGTCCGCTTTACGTAACCGCGCAGGGTGGACAAAGCACCATCGCCCGCGCGCTGAAATCTATACACGATCAGTACGCGAACACGCCGCAGTGGGAGGCGATCCGGGACAAAGTGTCACTGAAGTTGATCATCATTCCCTCCGGTGACCAGGATGGCACATACGCGAGATACATCCAGCCGAACTGGCCGGAAGTAACGGAGCGGCAGTTAAGCACGATGGACTTCGGTTACTTTGTACGCAATGGACTGGCGCCGGAAGATCGGGTTTACGTCAGCGCTGCCTGGACGCGGGAGAACATTTCGAGCCGCGGTCCTTTGGGTGCGATGTATCGCGTGTGGGGCGACGGCAAACAGATGGTCAAGGGCGACCGGACGGACTATTTCGGGCTGTCTGGCTATACGGCCGATCAGCTTAGAGATATGGGGTACATGGTTTGGATGCCTCCGCAAGAGAGAGGGTCTTTCATCGGCGAGGGCGACACGCCGACGTTCCTGAATCTCTTGGACAATGGCCTCCGCGCGTATGAAAACAGCCATTTTAGTGGCTGGGGTGGGAGCAGTCGATCTTCGGGCGTGCCGGCACTCGGGCTAGGAGGCGCTCAGGTCACGCCTGCCAGTCCGGACGATCCAGGGGTTGCGATCGGCTTGGCGCCTGCTGGGGGTACTGCGAACGAGAATTCTAAGACCACAACTGCTCCTGCCGGACGGGCAGCGGGCGGTCCCGGCGATTCCGGTCTTCAGCCGATCTCAGCAACAAATGCGGCAGCGAATGCGCGATTTTTTGCGGCGGCACAGAACGATTTTGCGACACGCCTGAAATGGTCCGTAACCCCGAAATTCAGGGACGCGAACCATGAGCCGAAAATCAGGATCAAAGGGCCGTCGGAGGTCTCCGCGCGACCCGGCAGCACGGTTCGTCTGGAGGGAGAGGTTTCGGACCCCGATCACAATGCGGTGAAGGTTACCTGGTGGCAGGACAATGCGGCAGGCACCTACCCCGGCGATGTCCGCTTCTCTGACCCGGCGGCGCTCAGCACAACCTTTCGCGTGCCGAATGACGCACAGCCTGGCCACACGATTCACGTAATTCTGGAAGCGACTGACAACGGAACGCCGCCGCTCACGCGCTATCAGCGCCTCATCTTGAGAATTCAGTAGTTATGCAGTGCTAAAGCGGGTATCGGAAAGTATCCGGGCTGTATCCGGAATACGGCAACCCGGAAAATGACATGTCGCAAGATGACTTGCGTGGGCGAGGTGTCTGGTGACTCGAAGGCGAAAAGCAGGAAGGAACCCCGTCGTCAGAAGTGCCGGGGTTCCGCAATGGCGACCCCAAACATCGGGGCGACACCATCGCCTGCTGCATCACGCCGACGTCACCGTCATCGAGGGCGACAGTTATCGCGTTCGCGAAAGTGAGCAGGAAGCGCCGAGCGGCGTAACAAGAAATGAGCGCCCTCCCTGCTTCCGCCTACATCGCCGCCATTCTGACTTTGTACCTAGATCTGCCCGAGACGTCCTTGCGGAGGAGTGCCCAGGATCATGGCTGGCTCGAAGGCCACACGCTGAACGCGAACAGAATCCGCTACCCGACGGGTATGCGGACTACCTTCGGCTCAAGCTTCGTAACGCCCCCCAATCTCCATTGGGCTGAAAAAATTCGTTTTCTGATGAGCGGTAACCGCCGTAAGAAAAAATGAACCTCCCGTCGCGAAACCTGCACTTCCCGGGTCTTTGCATCTGTGAACAGGTTAGCTTTGGTATTTTCCATTTGCAGCTTCATTGCGTCTGGGCAGGATGCCCCACATACCAGCACGCTCACGCTAGGTGTGGGCGGCCTGCCGTATTCGGATGGTGCTTTTAGCCCACAAAGCGGTGGTCCATCGTTTACCGGAAACTATGAATACCGGCTTTCCAGATATCTGGCTACAGAGATCGGGACGGATATATTGCTTCCTTCGGGTATATCATTTGGGGAGTTGTCAGTAATTCCGTCCGGGCAGAACCTCATTGAGAATAGCCCGCGGTCAGGCTGCGCAACAATCTGCGCTCTGGTGCCGTCCGGACGGTCTCAGGTCACTCTGCTAACGTATGGCTTCAAAGGGATTCTGCCTCTAGCGGCCGATCGGGTCGAACTCTTCGTCGGCATTGGGGGCGCGTACGGGTGGAACTCAGTCAGGGGACCATTTGATAGCGCGTACGCGCAAGGCAGCGCAGGCGCGCGTTTCGCTGTGGACCGGGGTCACCGGTTTTGGCTTGGAACCACCCTGCGCGGGTTTACCAATTTCGGACGTCCCCAGCAAGCCTGGCTCCCATGGACGTTCGACCTCGGAATCCGCTTCAGGCATTGATGAAGGCGCGATGGCGTGTTGCATACGTTTGCGGCTTTGCCCATGGTGGAGGAATCGGTTCTGACCGGTTTATCCGAAACAAAAGCCGCCCGGCTTGAAAACGAGATAGAGCAGATTTACCGCCAGACTCACGCCGCGATCTGCTCTTACGTACGGTGCCTCGGCGTGCCTCAATCCCAGACACAAGAAGTAGCTCAGGAGGTTTATCTCCGGCTCTACCAGACCATGCGGAAAGGTGAAGAGATTCTGAACGTGCGAGCGTGGCTGTTTCGCGCGGCGCATAATCTCAGCTTGAACGTGCGGTCGCGCGAGAAACCCTTCCGCTCGCTGAATCCGGAATGGGAACGTTTTACTGCGCTTACGGTAGAGTCTCCGGAACGCGCTATGCTCGATCGTGAAAAAGCGCGCAAGGTACAGTCGGCGTTAGAAACCCTCTCGCCTCAGCAAAGAAATTGCCTTTATCTTCGTTCTGAAGGCTTGCGGTACCGCGAAATCGCCGAAGTGATGGGCATCAGCCCGAATAGCGTGAATGAGTTCCTAAGGCGAGCGATCTCGCGGCTCGCGGAGGCGGTTAATGCTTAAGCACTCGGGCAGCTCTCCGCACATTTCGGATGCAGATCTCATCCGGTTCGCCGACGGGGAATTGTCAGTTAAAGCCGTGACTGCAACGGAGACGCACTTACGAACGTGCAGGAAGTGTGGCACACGCCTGGATGAGTTAAAGAGAGGCGCGGACTCGTATGACCTGTACCATGCTCAGCTGTTGAGACCATCCCTGGAGCTTCCACAAGCATGGTCCAGTGTCGCGGAGCGTCTTACGGCGCCGAAAACACAGCGTAGGCAAGCTTTCCCCACGGCAACGATGAGGTGGGCAGCGGCGGCCGCACTAGTATGCTGTTGCCTCGTAATCACTTGGTTTCTGTATCGCGAATCGCCAACCCGGCGCATGCAACAACTGTTAACGCGTGCGGCTGTTGCGCCAACACCGCGGCATCGCAGAGTGGAAATCATTGCGAACGGGCTCACTTGGTATCGCCCCGCAAGGCTCGAAGGTGAAAGCGCGCATCGCCCTGCTACTGACGAGCGCGGGTTGGAAGAAACTCGCGCGCTATTCGCAAAAGCGAACTACAGTTGGGACGATCCCCTGAGCGCACGCTCCTTCGCTGCATGGCGAAGAAATCTGCCAAGCAGGCGTGATCACGTCTTTTCCATTCAAGACGGCCCTGGAATAAATCGGTTTTATCGCCTTCAAACCGAAACCCCGGCGGGCGTCCTTCGCATGGCCGCTCTCACCTTGCGCGCCGATACACTGAGTCCTGTCAAAGGCGCATTTCACTTTGAGCATCAAACGAACGTGACCATCGAGGATGCCGGCGAAATGCCGGAGCCGCCGGGCAAACTTGAAACGCAAAACAATCGTCCCCTGGCGCGCCGTGCGCTTGTGAAGGAAGTGGGGCCGGCGGAGGAATTGCGAGTATTTGCCGCGCTGGATGCCATCGGAGCGGACGTGGGCGAATTAGTGAGCGTTGACATTGCTGCATCGAAACAGCAGATCATCGTCGCCGGTGTAGGGCTATCTCCGGATCGCGAGCGGCAAATCCGGCAGGCTGTGGCGGGTATGCCGAATACCGAGGCCCGGTTCACGTCCGGGCAAGCCACAGCCCTTGCGAGCCGATCGGCAACCGCAGGAAGTTCGGCGCCCGCCGGTGTTGACGCCCCTCTCCGCCATACGCTGGAGCAGAAAGCCGGCGGAGCGCAGCAGTTCCAAGCTATCGTCGATAAGGTTCTGGATGCCAGCTCCGCCATTCTTCAACGCGCACACGCGTTATATGTGCTCGCGGAAAAATTTTCTCCACCTGTCGCATCTCAGTTCGGTCAGCCGGAACAAGAAACGCTTCGCTCTCTGCGCCGCCGGCACGCGATTGCCATCGAACAGGCCACCGCCGAATTGAAAGGTGCCCTTGTGCCGTTACTGAATACGACGGCCGCTGCACCGGACGAAACGCAAAACCAGCGGAACACATCTTGGGAGCTTGGCGCCGCGCAGCTCTATGAAGAAGCTAAGGCGCTCGATGGTTCGTTGGGACGCATTTTAGCAGGTACTTATTCAGAAGAAGCCGGACAGCGTACTTGGAACAAATTGCCGGATGAGATTCAAACACTGGAAGCGCTTGCCGTTTCTCAAGAGAAGGCGCCGTAGCAAGTTGGTGTTTCTGTGCCTGTTGATCACCCAGGCGCTTACGCCAGTGTGGGCGTCTACAGGCGGCTTCATTAGGGGTGTCGTTCGGGATCGCTCAGGCGCGGTAATGCCGGAGGTGGAGGTGCGGATACAAAACGAATCCACCGGAGCGCAGCAAAAGCTGACTTCCGATGAAAAGGGCGCATTCGTGAGCGCCGAGCTGCCTCCCGGCCAATATCGCGTGATTCTTCGCCGGCGCGGATTTCGAACTGCAAGTTACCCCGATTTGACGGTACAGGCAGAACAAGTTCGTTCGGGCGAGTTCGTCATAGACCTGCTGCCGTTGCAGCAACAGGTAACCGTCGAAAGCTCCCGCGATACCACCGACCCGGCCGCGAATGGGGTGGCCGTCAGCCGCCATTCCACAGAAAACGTCTTCCCCACGAATGGCCGCGATCTGCATGCTTACTATGCAATCGTGCCGGGTGCCACCTTGACGCCCGCTTCCACGAGCGATGGCGGCCAATTCACGGTCAATGGGCAACGGCCAAACACTAATACCGTTCGCGTCGATGGTGTCAACGCCAACACCGGCCTGGGCGTATCAGGACTGCCCGGGACTTATCCCGGTTCGAGCCTGCCGGCGATGACGGCCATCGGCAGCACACAAGCCGTCGCATCCAAGGAAGAGATAGAACGAACGGAATTCCGCTCGTCCGACTTCTCGCCGGAGTCTGGAGAACGGCCAGGGGCTGAAATTCTAATCGAGACGCGCTCGGGATCGAACGATTTACACGGCAGCGCCTTCGGCCTTCTTCGTCCAAGCGCTCTTGATAGCGAGGACTGGTTCGCACAAAGATACCAAACACCGCTCCAACCTTCTTCGCTCAACGGCTATGGCGCAAATCTGGGTGGAGCGCTGATTCCGAACCGGACCTTCTTCTTCGCCGCCTTCGAAAAGGAAGATGTAGCGGACACGGCGTTGCAACTCATGGCTGTACCGTCGCTCGAGGCGCGCGCCGGCGCGAATCCCGCGGTTGCCATTCTCCTCAATGCTTTCCCCACGCCGATTGGTCCAACCCTAGGCACTGGTCTCGGCGCTGCGCTGGGCGCCACGACGCTTGAACAGCAGGCGTCAGTGGAAAACTACAGCGCGCGCCTGGACCAGATTCTTTGGGACAAAGCACGCGTTTTCGCACGTTACTCGAACGTCCCATCCCATTCGTTCACTCGGCAACTCGGGAACATCAATGCCGGCCTGTCTTCCATCAGCGCGACATTGGGTTTGACAGCAGCATCCTCGGGAGCCGTTCACGATCTTCGAGTCAATTTTTCACGGACCGTGGTTACATCTTCATGGGCTGCGAGTTCGCCGGCTCAGCAAGCGGCCTTTAATGCTTTGCCAACCGTGCCAGAGGCGAATGGCTCTGGAATGATTCTTCCAAGTAGCCAGTTACTGCCATACCAAGCTGCCTATTACGGGCGCATTGATGCGATCTCGATTGCCGGCATAGGTCAACTCGTTTCTGGAATAGGCGATCGAACCTACCAAAATCAGTGGGAGGGCGCTTATACATTTGCGAAGCAGTCGGGCAGCCATGAATTGAGGTTCGGCGCTGACTACATTCGTCTAGTTCCCGATACGCAGGTCGGCTCCTACGCTGGTCTGGAATCCGCCGTCTCCGCCGGCATCGCACCGCTGCTTGCGGGAATCCCGCTCGGTTTGACAGTCTCGGATGCGAAACCAAGCATTACGTCCCAGCAAATACCTATCGGTTCGGTATTCGCGCAAGACACACTTCATCTCAAGGACGTCAGCATAATGTTCGGCTTGCGCTGGGAAATTACGCCTCGGAACATCAGCATTTTATCTGAGGATTTCTTGAATTCGATTGCCACCTGGGCAGGACCGGGCACGCCTGAAAGCACCGCCGGTTATGGAGCGCCTTTGAACAGATCCAACTGGCCCATGAGCTATACGCAACTCGGGCCACGCATCGGATTGGCCTATCGGCTGCGCCGTCCCGCGCTGGTCTTTCGGGCTGGCGCAGGCATCTTCTATGAGACAGCCTTGGGCTCGCTGATCTATCCAGTGAACTTATCCTTCTTGAACACCTGGCAATTCGTGCCGGCTACAGCCACCGCGGGCCCTCCCGTGCCGAGCTACCTCCCGCTGGTTCCGCCGCCGCCGTTGTCTCTGCCCAGGGTATGGGAGTGGAGAGCTTCGGCAGAGCGATCAATCGGGGATCGCTCCACGTTTTCAATCGCCTATACGGGATCCGCGGGCTCACGCCTGCTACGTCTGGAAGGAACGCTCGATCAACGTGCGGGAACTCTGCAACAAACTTACTTCACAAGTTATGGCAGATCAGACTATCAGGCTCTGCAAGCAGAATTGAGAGGTAATCTGGCGCCGAACTTATACGCGCTCGTTTCTTACACGTGGGGGCATTCGATCGATAACGGATCGCAGGCGTCCGCTGTTTATCTGGCCCCAAGCGGTTACTCCCCGTCACTCGATCGCGCATCCTCCGATTTCGATATTCGCCAAAATGTGAACGCCTCCCTCAGCTACCGGTTCTCTCCGCCTTCCGGCGGCCGATGGCAAAACTGGTTGAGCAATTGGATCTTGAGTGCTACGGTCGAGGCGCGTACTGGATTTCCATTCAACGTGACAACGGTCGACAGAAGTATCGGCTTGGGATTCGCCAACACCGGACGGCCAAATTTAATAGCCGGGCAACCAATCTGGTTCGAGAACAACTCCGTACCCGGAGGCCAGGAGCTGAATCCGAACGCCTTCAAACCAGCCAGCGATGGGTTGAACGGAACGCTTGGCAGGAATATTTTGAGAGGGCCCGGATTGTTCCAAATAGATGCAAGCTTGCGGCGCCAGTTCCGGCTCTTTGGCCGAAGCTCTCTCGAGACAAGCGTCAGCGCGTTCAACCTATTGAATCACCCCAACTTCGCCAATCCAGTGGGCTATTGGGGGAGCCCTCTATTCGGACAGCCCATATCGATGCAGAACCTGATGATGGGTTCCGGCAATCCGACCAACGGTTTGGCTCCCATTTTCCAAGCTGGCGGTCCGCGAACTGCGGAAGTGTCCCTCAAGATCACTTTCTGACGCACTCACAGCATCATGGATTTGTTATGAAATCGTGATGAAAGCTGGCAGACGCGCGCCACCCGACAATATATAAAGTTCTCATGGTTCAATAGCGTTTGCGCTTGCTGGTGTCAATACGAGTCGAAAATTCTTGCACTGGCGCAGACACTCGGCGATTTTAGGTCGTGTCCCTACGAAGAATTGAGCACCCGCGTCCGTCGAACTTGAATCCGGGCAGCGCTCACTTTACCAATTCCTGACCGAATACTTACCAATTCAACGGATCGTCCCACCTACATTGCTCATCATGATGAGTGAGCTGCTAAATGCTCGCCCAAGTTCCGAATCGGAGGAGAATTTCAATGATAAACGAACTGAACCAAGTTCAGCACTCCTATCAGCAGCCAGCAGGGTCCTACGAGCACAGGCCGAGAGAAGGCGAATACGCCTTGGCTACGGGTGCCGCAGCCGTACATCGCCTCATGATATTGCACAATGTCTGTTCCCCTGTTGGCCGGCGTGTGCTGCTCAAGGCTGGTCTGAAACCAGGCATGCAAGTGGTTGATTTCGGTTGCGGTATTGGGGCTGTTACTCGGATGATTGGCGACATGATTGGGCCGTCCGGCAGCGTCACAGGAGTCGATGCGAGTGCTGCACAACTCGAGCAAGCCAGGAATATTTCCGGATGTCAAGGTTACACGAACGTCTCCTTCGTCCAAGCGGACGCCTGTAATACTGGACTGCCGCGTAACTCGTTCGATCTGGTCTATTGCCGTTTTCTATTGCTGCATCTTCCCGATCCCGCTTCTTGCCTTCGCGAGATGCGGGATGTGCTCAGACCTGGCGGCTTGCTGCTGGTTGAGGACGGCGATTTGGCTTCCGCGGGGAGTGTTCCGCCGACCGCTCTCGACGCCTTTGCTGATCTCTGGACCCGTCTCGGACGGAGGCGCAGGCTCAACTACTCATTGGCCCGCGATCTTTATCAAATGGTGAAAGCCGCGGGCTTCAATAATCCCGAAATCGAAATTCATCAGCCCACCCTCGACGGGACTGAACACCGCTCTCTACTGAAGCTGAGCGTTGAAGAAGCCGGACCGGCCTTCGTTGGTGAGGGACTCATCACATCCGACGAGTTGGAGCGAACACTTGCGGACATGCAGACCGCGATTGAGAACTCCAATGTAATCGCCCTTGCTCCCCGCATGTCGCTGGTTTGGGCACGAAAGGCGTTGCCGCAGGATGTGTCGTCGGAGTACCTCAATGACTTTTGATGAACTGTGGAGATTTGACCCGGCCTCGAAAGAAGAATTTCCCAACGCCAGCGAAATGTCAGATGAGTTTGAGCTCATCGACAATCCGATATCCGATCATCTAGCCTCGGATGGTATTGACGACGGTGAAATTGACCGGTTCCTTGACTGGCTCGAAGAAAGTCTTTGAGTTTTCAAAATAGGCCAACTGCGTACGATGCAAATCGACGATCCGCATCCTCGCACCGCCATCGTGCCTCGCAGCGCCGCTATCTATCCGCCCGTTCGGGCCAGAGGACGACGGTAAGCGTCATCACGCCTTGTGCGGGGTGCACTTCCTTGCCTCCGATGTCGGCCGAGCCCGAGGGCCCGCTCATGAGGACCGAATAGGCGCGTTCCTTAAATGCCGGATGTTGATAGGCGACGTGAATGTTTTCGACGATCTTTTCGGGGTCGAGCAGAACCACGATGTCGTGAGCGAGGAAGGCAATGGTGTTGACTCGCAGATCGTCCTCACTCAACAACACCGAGCCAGTTTCGGCTACGCCCATCGGGGACCGCACGATGCTGACGTCGATCTTTGCCGCGTCTGACCATGCCGGGTAATCCTCGGGCCGCGAGGTGCCGGCGTATTCGGGGACGGCCGAGCAGATGGTTTTCGCTTTCGGGAACTTCCTGCGCAGAAAGGTTCCGAAGTCGCCGGGCGGACTGTCGATGAGCACGCCGGCCATGATTTCGAGGGATTTCGCGAATGTACTGATGAGGTCTGCTTTGGCGAGACGGGTGAAGTCCGGGACCGCAGGGTGAGTTATGGCGGCTGGCTGGTTGCGCCTGACGCGATCGAATATGTCTTCTCGGATGCCCATGATTTATGCCTTTAGCCGGTGTTCTTTGTACCACTGATGGAAGGTCTGCTTCGCGGGCGCGGGCGCTTCGCGATGCTTTCCCCAGGCGTTCAGCTCGTTGTAGATGACGAAGCGCGGAAGTAGTTTGAAGGCAGTCTCGGTGGCCGAGGTGGCGATGCGGTACAGGTCGGGGTGGCTGAGTACTTCACCGGCGGCGACCATGGCTCCTTTCTTGGCTAACTTGATCTGGTGCTTTTCGTCCATTACGCCGCGCCATGCGTAGATCTGCTCGTGGATATTGATCTTGACGGGGCAGACGTTGGAGCAGCTTCCGTTCAGCGTGGATGAGAAGGGAAGCTCGCTGAAGCGGCGGATATCGAAAGTGGGCATCATGATGATGCCGATGGGGCCCATGTAGGTCGATCCGTAGCTGAGGCCGCCGCTGCGGCGGTAGACGGGACAGGTGTTCATGCAGGCCCCGCAGCGGATGCATTTGAGCGACGGCCAGAACTTCTCCATGCCGAGACGCGTCGCACGGCCGTTGTCGACCAGGATGATGTGCATCTCGCCGCCCTGGCGCGGCGCGCGGAAATGCGATGTGTATTGCGTGATGGGCATCCCGATGGCGCTGCGGGAGAGAAGGCGGATGAACACGGCCAGATCGCGATTCGTGGGGATGATCTTTTCGATCCCCACGGAGCAGATGCGAAGTTTGGGTACATTGCCGGAGAGGTCGGCGTTACCTTCGTTGGTGACGGTGACGACGGCCCCGGTTTCGGCGACGGCGAAGTTCGCGCCGGTCATGCCGGCATCGGCCTGCTCGATGAGAGGGCGTGTGTGCTTGCGCATCTCATGGGCGAGATACACAGGATCGCTATTGTTGGTGTCCGATCCATAGGCTTTGGCGAAGACACGCGCGACATCCTGCGGTCGCTTTTGAAAGGCGGGGCCGACGATGTGCGCCGGCGGCTCGTCGTCGAGCTGCTGAATGCGCTCGCCGAGGTCGGTCTCGGTGACGGTTACGCCGCGGTTTTCGAGGTAGCGGCGCAAGTCGCATTCTTCGGTGAGCATGGATTTCGACTTAATGAGGTGTTTCGCGCCGTGCCGGCTCAGGATGTCGGCGACGATCTGGTTGTGCTCGTAGGCGTCGTGCGCCCAGTGCACCGTTACCCCGTTGCGCTTCGCGCTGGCCTCGAATTGTTCGAGGTATTCGGCCAGGTGGGATAGCGTGTGCTCCTTGATCTCGGAGGCGAGGTCGCGGAGTTGCTCCCACTCAGGGACTTCGGAGGCGCTGCGGTCACGGGCCTCGCGGAGAGACCACATCAGGGTGTCGAAGTATTGCTCGTGCGCGCGGTCCGCGATGAAGCGGGCAGCATTGGCAGCCTGGTCAACGGTAGGAGGGATGTTCATTGGCGGCTCCCGTTCAATATCTCGGCGACGTGGCGGAACTTCACCCCGGAGCCGAGCCTGCGAGCACAGCCCTGAAGATGCATCAGGCAGGACATGTCGGACGAGACGATGTATTCGGGCTGTGATGCCTGAATAAAGCCGAGCTTGTCGTAGCCCATGCGGGAGGAGACGGCTTCTTCGGTAGCGGAGAATGTCCCGCCGAAGCCGCAGCATTCGTCGTGGCGTGCGAAGTCGACGAGCTCGATGCCTTTGATGCCCTGGAGAAGGGCCTTCGGCTTGTTGAAGGCGGGATCGTGTACGCGCTCGCTCATTGAGGCCATGTGGAGTCCGCGAACGGCGGAGCAACTGTTGTGCAGAGCGACTTTGTGGGGGAATTCACCCCAGGGGAACTCCTTGACTTTGAGGACGTCGTGGAGGAATTCGATCAGCTCGTAGACGTGCTGAGAGACGTGTTCGCGCTCGGGGCTGGGCGGCGCGGCTATGAATTTATTGCGGACGTGGTGGGTGCAGCTTCCGGATGGGATGACGATGTATTCGAAGCGCGAGAAGAGCCGGATGAAGTGCTCTTCGGTGGCGCGGCTGTCGGCTTCGCATCCGCTGTTCGCCATGGGCTGACCACAACAGGTCTGGTCGAAGGGGTAGTCGACTTCGACGCCGAGCCGCTCCAGCAACTCCACTGTGGCAATGCCGACCTCAGGGTAGAAGACGTCCAAGTAGCAGGGAATCACCAGGCCGACTTGCATCGTGACTTCTCCTTTCACGCGTATTAAAGTCCCACGAAGCAGCCAGCGAACGAAAGTAGGAGTTTTGCGCGCTGTCGGGCGGCAAGTAAAGCCCGGACTGAGACACGAAGTTCCGGCTGAAGTTCTCCAGGTTTTAGCGCGTACAATCATTGCTGTTCTTGAAAGTCAAAGAGATTCTGGCTTAAGACATCGAAACAGAAGGCAAATGTGAAGGAACTGTTGGCAGACGCGGCCAGCCGGGCCACGCGATATTTGGTAGAGATCGACGATCGGCGGGTGGCACCGCTGCCGGAGAACGTCGAGCGATTGCAGGCCCTGGGCGGTCCGTTGCCCGAGTCGCCGTCGGATCCGGCGGAAGTCTTGGCGTTGCTCGACGAATTCGGCTCGTCTGCGACCGTCGCCACGACTGGCGGGCGATATTTTGGATTCGTCATCGGCGGGACTTTGCCGGCCGCGCTGGCGGCGAACTGGCTGGCAGGAGCCTGGGACCAGAACGCGTCAATGTATGTGATGTCGCCGGTCGCAGCCCGTCTCGAAGAAATCGTCATGTCGTGGATGACGGACCTGCTCGGTTTGCCTGCCGGGTCGGCTATGGGCTTTGCTACGGGCACAACCGCGGCGAACTTTTCGTCACTCGCGGCGGCACGCACGGCACTGCTGAAGCGCGCTGGATGGGATGTTGAAGAAGATGGACTGTTCGGCGCGCCTCCGATTCAGGTCATTGTGGGCGACGAAGTTCACGTCTCCGTCCTGAAAGCGCTGTCCATGCTCGGTCTGGGGCGTTCGCGGGTGACACGCATTCCGGTCGATGGCCAGGGGAGAATGTGCGCCGACAAAATTCCTCCCCTCGACGATCGCACCATCGTTTGCATTCAGGCGGGAAACGTGAACACCGGAGCGTTCGATCCGGCGCGAGAAGTCTGCGACCGCGCGCACGACGCCGGCGCGTGGGTTCACGTGGATGGTGCGTTCGGCCTCTGGGCCGCAGTATCACCGCGTTATGCGCCATTGCTCGATGGCGCCGGCGAAGCCGATTCCTGGGCGGTTGATTGTCATAAATGGCTGAATGTGCCCTATGACTCGGGCGTGGCGGTAGTGCGCCAGCCCGAATACCTGCGCACAGCGATGACCCTGAGTGCTGCCTATCTGACGCCGAGTCAGTTCCGCGAGCCATGGCAATATGTGCCCGAAGGCTCGAAGCGGGCGCGCGGGATTGAGTTGTGGGCGGCGATCCGGTCGCTGGGTCGCAGCGGGCTATGCGAGATGATCGAGCGCAATTGCCGTGCCGCTAAGTTATTTGCAGAGCGCCTGCGCCAGGCCGGATTCAGCATCCTGAACGACGTCGTGCTGAACCAGGTGCTGGTCGAGTTCGGCAGCCCGGAAGAAACGCGGCGCGTGATAGCGGCGATTCAGAGCGACGGCACCTGCTGGTGCGGCGGAACGCAGTGGCACGGGCGCACGGCGATGCGCATCAGCGTCTCCTGCTGGAAGACAACGGATGAAGATGTGGAACGCAGCGCCGAGGCGATGATCCGAATCGCGAGGGCGGAAAACGCCGTGCTGTGATGACGGCGCATCTTCGCCGCGGTCGCTCAGCCTTTCCCAGGTGCGGAAGCTCCTTCCCGTACGGTCAAGAAACTCGAAGGGGTTGAGGACAAGGAAAGTAATGGTGGCGCGTTTGCATGAAGAGTAGCCAAGTGGTGCGCCTGTTAGCGTACGTGACTGGGAAGGTCACTCAACAGATTCTTGTGCAAGATGAATACCTGCTGGCAGAGAATAGAATTCTTCGAGCCCATCTGCCGACCCGTCTCACGCGCCCTCTGCATCGGCTTCCAAAACTTCTGCGGCGCGTTGGGCATCTTCAGCTCTCACCAGAAGACGGAGTCCGCCCGTGAGCGCCATGTGTGGCCGCTGACCACCGCAATCATCACGGGCAATCATGCAATCAATCCCGAATGCCTCTAAAGCACCTTTGGCAAGGTTAGCTTCTGGTTCATTCGTAAACGTATGGATCGTGATGAGCTTCGACTGCTCAGTTTCTGATTCGAGTGACATACAACCGGTTATTCAGGATCATCATTTCACATTTCCTCTAGCACCCTACGAACTACGAACCATATCGTTAAGGCAACTCGAGAGGGGTCGGCAACTAGGACACTGTCGGTGTGGCGCGTCACTCGACAACGTCCGCTGTCAACCATCCGTGGCGACCGTTTTAGAGCCTATCTCAAAAATGCGTTTCGAGCCGGTTCACTCTCTCTGATATAGCTTCGATCTGGAAGCGCCTGGTATGACCGCCATTCAGTAACTCAGGTAAGGCAACTCGATATTCGGCCAATCTTACGATACATGCTTGCCGTTTGGGAATCCACTCACGCGCATGAAGCGACAGCTGTTCGGCCAGAAAGCCGGCCTCTTCAGGACTGTTTACCTGACCACTCGCCACAATCCCAAGACGGAGCTCACGGCAAATCGACAATTCCTCGCGCCATCAGGTTCATGTAGCAGCGAAGCAGCGGGGTCTCGCTCATTCACCTGATGTTGGTGCGCTCGCTTTCGCCAGACGGCGTGCACTCTGATCCTTTGTGTCTTCCAGCCATGCCACCTCGGCATTCGAATCGGCGAACCGCCGTAACCCGGCTTCGCGAATCGCCGAATCAGGTACTTTGTGCAGCGGTGTGTAGCGCGGGTGATGGGCCTCTTTGTAGGGATCGTTCCGTGCCGCGTTGTAGCAGCAAATCATAGCCCAGCGCGGTTTATCGGAGCGATTCTGGTCGGACCGGTGCAGAAGGTTCGCGTGGAAAAAGAGCACGTCACCGGGATCCATCTCCACGTGAACCAATTCCAGCCGCTTTTCGGCCTCGCGGACCCGCTCCATGTCGGCGCCGGCCTGATCGCCGGTGAGCACGTGGTCGACGCGGCCCATATGGTGCGACCCCCGGAGCACTTGCATGCAACCGTTTTCGCGCGTCGCCGGGTCCACCGCTATGAATGCGCTCGTCAACAGCGGGAATAGGACGCCATTCTGATACCAGTAACCGTAGTCCTGGTGCCACGCCCAGGCGCCGCCCACTTTAGCGTCCTTCATAATCATTTTCGAGTGGTAGTGGTAGACCTCGCCGTCGAGCAGCATCTCCGCCGAGTTCACAATCGTCTCGCAGCGGGCGAACATGCCATAGATGGTGTCTCCCGGATGGTTCCACAGCGACAATCTCACCGTGCCGCCCTCGCCGTCGCCTCGGCCGAACGAGTGCTGGTCAAGCGCCCTGTCTTCTTTCGCGGCGCGGCGCAAAAGGTCGATCTCTTCGTGATCGAACGTTTTTCTCGCCACCACGAACCCACTACGTCCATATTCGTCAAGGACGTCTTTTCCAAGCGGACCTGCGGCCATGCTATATCTCCTATGATGTTTGTCTACTCCAAAGATGGATTTATTGGTTTCACCCGGCCTGCTTTTTGTTGAGGCGAAGACGGATGCGTGTTTTCTTTCCCGGCGGAGCCGCCCGTCGCTCACTGGACGCTGGCGACGGCGGTGAGCAAGGGAATGAAAACACCTTTCCCGGTGGTGGGTCCCCGAGCGTTTTCATGCTTGCTCCGCCAATACGAAATTGGGGAAATCTTCGAAGAGCCAGTTGTTCTTCAAAGTTCGATAGATAATGCCGAGCAGCTTGCGGGCCAGCGCGATGATCGCCTTGCCAGTTCCGCGCCGCGCCTTGGTTTTTTCGTAATAGGTTTTCAGATACGGGCTATAGCGTTGTGCAATTAAAGCGCATTGCACCAGCGCCGTTCGGCCCAGTTTGCTGCCGCGTTTGGTGATGCGACCGGTGTGTTCGGTTTCGTTGGAGTTGCTGACACGCGGCACGATACCGAAATAAGCTGCTAATTTGCCTTCATCGGCGAAGTCGTGGATATCGCCGATCACGCTCAGCAGAATACTGCCGCTCAGCGATCCGATGCCCTTAATGCTGGTTAGATTTTTGTGTCCTTCCAGCTTGCTGCCTTCGTCCGTGATGCTCTTCTCTAGTTCGGCGATGCTTTTGTTCAGGCTGCGAATCTGATCGACGATGACCTTGAGCTCGATTTCCACCATCGGGTCGAACTTCATCGCTAACACTTCATTCAGCGCCTTCTCGCTGGACAGCGCTTCCTTCGCCAGATTGATTCCATGCGCCGAAAGAATGTTGTTGATCTTGTTCTTTAACGCTGCCCGTAGCTTCACCAGCGTGTCGCGTGTCTGCGTCAAACTGGCCACTTGGGCTTGTGTCTTGTCCTTCATCCTCACCTCCGGCAGCAGATCCTTGGCCAGATAGAGCGCTAGGTTCCGCGCATCGTTGGAATCGGTCTTCTTCACCGAATGACTGATCACCTTGAACTGATTCGGGTCTACCGCCACCACCCGACTTACGCGCGGCTTCACCGCGTCGTGAAACAGCCGTGTGTTCCCGGTTACCTCGACGGCAATCTGGTCAGCCGGCCGTAATCTCCTGGTGAAACGCTCCAGATCCTCCAGTTTCCATTGGCTCAGGTACTCTCGCCCATTCTCCAACCGCACGCAACAAGTGAACTGATTCCGATGCAGGTCGATTCCGATGTATCGAGTTGTTTGCATTTCTTCTCCCGTTTGGCATTGCTACAGCGGGAGTAGACGTGCTCTTCGGCGGTCACCATTCTCCTATTCAAGGTCCCTCGCGAGCCTTACGGTGGCGCTACGGCTACAGGTCTGACCAATCTCCTTTACGAGGTCAAAGCCTCAGAGCAACATGCAGCCTGTAACCTGTCTACTCCGAAAGTCATTGCCTTCTCCCGGAGCCTACCGCACGAAGCGCTAAACATTCATACCATCTCCTTTTTCTAAGAACGACTCCCTAATACTCCATCATGCTGCTTGTGGATTGATATGCTTCTCGGAGCAAAATCGAAACCAGAATGAGACGGCTGATCCTGATCGCGGTATTATTCGCTTCGGCGTGCCTTGTGTACGCTTCTGATTGGACGCAGTTCGGCGGCAACTCTGAGCGCACGTTTCTCGTCAGCGACCGGCAATTGAACAAGCGCTCTGTTTCGAAGCTGAAGCTGCATTGGAAGGCAAAGCTCGATAACAAGACGAAAGAGTTAGTGTCTCTGACGGTTCCCGTTGTCGTGGAGAACGTGGAAGGTCCGGCAGGCACGCGGAGCTATGCCATTGTCGCGGGCTCGGATGACAACGTTTTTGCGCTCGACGCCGGCACGGGCGCGGTCGTCTGGCAGAAACATTTCGAGGTCGCGGGCATGCCGGCCCAAACGGCGGACTGGCTGTGCCCTAACGCGCTGACGGCCACGCCGGCGATCGATCGCGAGAAGCGAATCCTTTACGTTCTCGATAGCAGCGGCCGGCTCCACGCGCTCGATCTGCTCACCGGAGCAGATTGCGGGGCCGCCCGGGAGTTTACTCCGCCGTACGCAAAGACGTGGAGCTTGAACCTGGCCAACGGCGTAATCTACACACCCACTTCGCAGTCGTGCAACAGCGTTCGCTCGGCGATTTACGCCATCAACGCGAATGGCGGGACGGCGAGGCAGTTTCTGGCGATGCGGATTTTCGGCGCGGGAATTTGGGGGCGTGCCGGGGTAGCCATCGATAAAGATGGCACGATTTTCGCCGGGACCGGGGACGGAATCTTCGATCCGGCGAAAGACCAGTACCCGAACACAATTCTTGCCGTCGATGGAAACACGCTGCAACTCAAGGATTACTTCACGCCGAAGAATTATGCCTGGATCGCGAAGAAGGATCTCGATATGGGCAACACGACACCCGTCGTGTTCCCATACCGCAACAAAGAACTGATAGCCGCGGCGGGCAAAGAAGGCGTGATCTGGCTGCTGGATTCGAAGTCAATGGGCGGCGCAGATCACATGACGCCGCTCTATGTGAGTCCGCTGCTCGCAAATGCCGGAGCTTTCTATTACGGACATGGCTTGTGGGGTGCGCTGGCCACATGGAAGGATAAGAAAGGCGCCCGTTGGCTTTACGCGCCGGCATGGGGTCCGTCAACCGAACAGACGAAGTTCCGCCGGACATATGGCGATGCGCCGCACGGCAGCGTTATGGCCTTTCAGGTCACCGGGCCGGAGACGAATCCTGTACTGAGGCCGATCTGGAGGTCGATCGACATGGCTGTTCCCACGCCCGTTGTCATCGTAAACGGAGTGATTTTTGCGCTATCCGACGGCGACAACGTAAACCAGAACGATGAGAACGGACGCCTGTTGAAATCCGAGTCTCGCGCCCAGCATCCAGGCGGGCGTGCGGTCCTGTACGCACTGGATTCCCGCACCGGCAAGGTCCTGTTCTCGAGTGAAGGCACGATTCCGGGCTTCGCCCATTTCAGCGGTGTTGCCGTAGCCGATGGCCAGGTGTTCGTGGTCACGTGGGACAACATTGTTTATGCATTTTCGACGCGTTAGGCCGCGGGACTGGCGGCGTCTTGTTCTTTAAAACTGGCAAGTTTCCTCTGTTATCTCGCTGCAGAGCGGGCTTCCGCCGTATGGCTTTGAAAAGAGCCCCAGCAACCAGCTCAATGACTACGGATACCCTGGCCCGCAACTGCCAAACATCGTGAACTGCAACGTCGTGCCGGCGAACCAAAGTCCGAATAACTGGATCAATCCGGCTGCCTTTGTTGCTCCGGCATCGATGTACGCGCTTGGCAACGCACCGCGGCGTATGACACAACTCCGCAACCGGACGGAGCGCACCGTCGAGTTCTCGGTTGCCAAGAACCTCGGGGGCGAACGTTACCAGCCATGGCTTCGGAGCGAGTTCCTCAACGTGTTTAATCACGCCCAATACAATAACCTCTGTTCTCGATTTGTCGGGATCGACGTGCGGCCCCTTCGGAACGGCGTATGGGATGCAGAACCAGCCACGAACCGTTCAGGTCAGCCTGAAGTTTATGTTAAAAATCCAAGCATCACTGCTCGAATGAAGGCTCGGCCGCGGGCCAGGCGCGCCGGGCCTTTCGGCATTTCAAACTACTTATATGGTTGTTATGAACCGGCGCGAGTGGACGGTCTCCATGCTGGCGGGCACATCAATGGCAGTTCCAAAAAGACAGCAAACCTACGCGGTGATAGGCGCCGGCGTTTTCGGCTCTTGGACGGCTTATCATCTGCTATCCGCTGGACAAAAAGTTATCCTTCTGGATCAATATGACCCCGCGAGCAGCCGGGCGAGTTCAGGTGGCGAGACTCGCATTATTCGCTGCGCTTATGGGCCGGACGAAGTGTATACACGGATGGCAAAGCGCTCACTGCAGCTCTGGTCTGATTTCGCCCAGCAGGCAAATCCGGATCTGCTGCGCCGCATCGGCGTGCTGTGGATAGCAAAGCCGGACAATGTTTACCTCCAGCAAAGCAGACAAACGCTGCGGAAGGCCGGCGTCGCTTTCGACGATCTGTCTGCCACGGATCTGGCGCGGTTATATCCGCAGATTCACCCCGAGGCCGGGGCGGTTGCTATTTTCGAGCCGGACAGCGGAGCGCTGATGGCACGCGAAGCAGTTCAGGCCGTGGTGCAGAAGTTCATTGGGCAGGGCGGGGTTTATCATCGGGCTGCGGTCGCCTCACCGCGCGGAAACGGAGCGCTCAGGGCGATTAGAACGTCGAACGGTGATTCGATAGCCGCAGATGTGTTCGTGTTCGCTTGCGGGCCATGGCTCGGCAAAGTGTTTCCGGAACTGCTCGGATCGCGCATATTTCCGACCCGCCAGGAAGTTCTGTTCTTCGGCACGCCTGCCGGCGATTCCCGGTTCTCGCCTCCTGCCATGCCCGTATGGATCGATTTCACTGACGATCGCGGGATGTATGGATTCCCTGATCTGGAACGGCGCGGCTTCAAAGTCGCGTTTGATCGTCATGGGCCGCCCTTCGATCCTGACAGCGATGACCGTTTCGTGCGGCCGGAAAAGGTGGCGGAAGCCCGCCAGTACCTCGCCGAGCGTTTCCCCACGCTGGCGCACGCGCCGATTGTCGAATCAAGAGTCTGCCAGTATGAGAACACTTCAAACGGCGATTTTCTTATCGATCGGCATCCCGAATTCGAAAATGTGTGGATCGTTGGCGGCGGATCAGGCCACGGTTTTAAGCACGGCCCCGCTGTCGGTGAATACGTCGCAGCGCGAATTGCAGGGGCAAGCACGGCGGCAGAGGAGCCACGCTTCTCGCTCGCTTCCAAGGGAACGCAACAAAATCGCGCCGTCTACTAGCCCTGATGAAAGTGGAAGCCGGGGACAGTGCTGAGCAGCGCCCTCGGGGGCAGTTCCGACAATTTGTACGTCGTTGATGCGGATACCGGTAAGCTGGTGTGACAAAAGCACTTCGCGGACGATGCGCAATTGCCGCCAGCGGCGCAGGCCTCCTATTTTTGCCCGAATGGACTGAATGATACGCCGGTGATTAGCCAAGGGCAGGCTGGCACGACGTTATATGTCATCTCGACCGACGGCAAACTACATGCCCTGAACATCGTCAATGGAGAGGACCGTTTTCCGACCAATTTGAACGTTCGAATTTCAAACCCGCACTTCGCTCATTTCCTGCCTCGAAACAGTCGCTTGTCCCAAATCACATCCTGCTGCTTCGAAGTGGTTACGTGCTTGAATTCAGGATGCTCAGGGTTCAGCAGAATGTTGTGTTCGCGGCCGCATGTGACGACGCTCGGCACAAGCAGAACAGCGGTCCTGTTTTCCTGCAGCCATAGGTCGCCGTAAGCGCGGCTTGGAGTCTGGTCATCGGCATCCCAGCTCGGGAGACTTTCCGGCGCTAGGATTTCGGTGACAACGGCATCGGGGATCGTAATTTCAACAATCGCATGCGTTCCAGGTACACGGCCCAGGTTAGCGTGGACGAGCACTTCGAGCACGGCTCCGGCGAAGGTTTCTGCCGCATAGATCACCGGCCTGCCTGGGGAATTCCATCGACCACCGACAAGCCGCGCGCCCGTGCCGTCGAAGATGGGGAAGCGCCGGTCGGCGACGCGAAACGCACGCATCAAGCAGGAATGCCATAGAAGAGCCGATCGAGTAAATCCTCAACCCTGCGTGCTCCCAACTCAGTCATTGCCGATTCGAGAGGTGTCCGCTTCCCAAGCTCGGGATGCGGTTTGGTCAGCCATTCGCGGGCGTCATCCCGGTCATTCCATGTATGTTCCGCGGCGGCAATCACACGCGCCAGGCGTTCCGTGCGTTCACTTTCTGCCGCCGAGAGGCGTGTCCGCCGTTTGAAAGTTGCTTCCGGGACAATGCGGAACATTACTCGGCGCGCGTCGCCCGCCGATGGATACACGCGTTCTGCCGTAAGCCTTAAAGCCCGCTTGGGCAGGCCATGAGAGACGGTCTTTTCCAGGTCATCAATCGACCGGATGCGGCGACCCAGGATCGTCGTGCCGCCCATAACGTCCGCGATGCTTTCAGGTCGGATCATGGAAGTTTCCTTCAAGGATCATTATATCCATATTTACGGATCATTTGATCCGCATGATCTACCCGGATCGGCAGCAGCTCAGATCTCGTATGGCCCGGAAATTCCAAGCTACGATCAGCTCACTAAACGCGCATGCTCCGGCCCTCGGGCTCCTCGCCGTCGTTATAAGTACTGGGTTGAAGCTGAGCTATGTTGGTCTACGCATGCGGAAGCGCGGCCAGTACGGCTTCCGGACGGATAGGTATATGGCGAACGCGCGCGCCCGTCGCTGCGAAGATTGCGTTTCCGATTGCCGGCCCCACCACAGTAGTGGCCGGCTCGCCAAGTCCGACTGGCACTTCCGTACTTGGAAGAAACTCAATTTCGATTTCAGGCACGCCTCCCATACGCAGGACGCTATAGCTATCGAGGTTGGTATCCTTCGGCTGCCCTTTGATGAACTCGGTTCCCTCATACAGGGCCAGAGTCATTCCCCACAAAGCGGCGCCCTCCACCTGGGCTGCGGCGCCGTCCGGATGAATAATTGTTCCAGCGTCAACCACCAGGGTGAGCTTTTCCACCGTGACCTGACCGTTCGTTCGGTCGACCCGCACGCGAGCGGCGCAGGCGGTCCAGGTCGGCATCGTGCGTTCCTGCCCGAAGGTCGACGCAATGCCGAGGCCGACGTCCCGCGGCAATGCGCTGCCCCAACCTGCCTTCTGAGCGGCGCGGGCCAGCACTGCAGCTTGCCGTCGCGCGCCGCCCACCGAGTTCGGCGCCGATCCGGCGTTACGGCCGGCGCCGTCCAGCAGGCCAAGCCGAAACGCGACCGGATCGACACTTGCCGCGTGTGCTGCTTCGTCAATAAAGCTCTCGACAGCCCAACTCGTCCAGCCAGGGCTGACGGATCGTAAATAGCCGGGCCGGAAGGTTCGATCCACCAGATCATTGCGTAGCGCGCGAACGCGATGCGCCCCTACCGTGTACCAGTGGTCCGCGCCCGCGATCGCAAAGGGATCGTACGGATTGCCTTTGGAGTCTTTCGGCATAAAAAGAGGAGCGATGTGAGCAGTGGGCCAGCCGGCTGCCGCCTGGTGATCCATAGCTGCGATCCGGTTACCGTCTCCCCAGGCCAAACGCAGGAGCTGCATTGACGCGGATCGCGGGCAGTCGAAGCGCATGTCGTCCGGCCGCGTACAGACCATCTTCACCGGCTTGCCCACCGCCTTCGCGGCAAGCGCTGCCGGGACAGCATAATCGCCATCGAGCCGACGACCGAAACCCCCACCAAGTAGATAGCTGCGCATTACAATTTTGTCCTGACTGCACTGTAAGGCCTTCGCCAGCACTGGCACGATCCACGATTGAGCCTGATTCCCGGTGTGAATCTCGAAAACGCCGTCCTTTTCGAACGCTAATGCGTTGATTGGTTCCAGTGCGAAATGCATCGCGGTAGCGGTCGTGTAGGTCCGCTCCATCTTCCGGGTTGCCAACTTAAACACGTCGTCAACACCTCGGTCGTCGACGAACAGAGAGCCTCCCTCGGGATCTGCGATTAGTTCGGCCGCACGTTTCTGGATGTCTTGCTCAGAGACATTCGCCGCCTCGCCTGATTGCCATTTCACCTTCACGAGGTCGGCCGCTCGATTGGCTGCTGTGAAAGTGTCGGCAAAGACCATCACCCATCCTGGAACCGTACCTGATGGATCTTCGAGAGCCAGACTGCGAACGTAACCGGGCACGCGCTTAGCCGCCGAATCATCGATCGAGATCACCTTGGAGTCGTAGCGCGTAGGTGGAATCTTAGGACGACCGTAGATCATGTCGTCCACCGCCGCATCAAGACCATAACGGGCTTTGCCGTTCACCTTCGAAGGAACATCAAGCGCCGCGATCTCTTTGCCGATCAGGCGGCGTTCAGCGGGCCGCTTAATGGGCATTTTTTGCAACTGCTCAGGCGTGTAGGTCCGCCGCAGATTTCCACGCGCCACGATATCGGCATAGGAAACCGATTTCCCTTCGGCGTGTACGACGCCTTTACGGGCTGTACAAATTTGTGGACTGACACCAAGAAGTTTTGCGCCTTCTTCCACCAAAGCAATGCGACCGGCGGCGCCGGCACGGCTGAGGAGAGGGAAACTCTGCCACACAGACCAACTCCCGCCCGTGATCATGAGTCCCCATTTGGGGTCAGAGTCGACCGTGACGATCTTCACTTTGTCCCAATCGGCCTCTAACTCGTCGGCCACAATGCGGGCCAATGCCGTGCCGACGTGTTGTCCCATCTCGGCGCGGATGATATTCACTGTTACTGCTCCGCTGGGATCGATTCCGTACCAGATCGTTGGCTCGAATAAATCGCTTGCGCTGTCTGTTGCAAGAGCCGCCTCGCCAGAGCGCACGTACCCTAGCATGACGCGCGCGCCCATCATCGTGATCAGGAAACCGCGGCGCGAAAGCTCGGCTGAACCTTTCAGCCCATCGGAAGACAGACTAATCATGAGTCGTCACTCCGTGCATTCTCGACGCCGCAAGCTTGATGGCTTTGCGGATACGACAGTAAGTCATGCACCGGCAAACATTGCCGGTCATCACCGTGTTGATATCGCGGTCACTGGGATTGGGATGGTCTTTCAGCAGCGTGGCTGCCTGCATAATCTGCCCGGACTGGCAATATCCACACTGCGGGACCTGCAATTCCAACCACGCCGTTTGTAGCGGATGTTTGCCCTCAGGATCGAGGCCTTCAATGGTCGTGACCCTCGCGCCGGCAACGGCACTGACCGGAGTGACGCAAGATCGAGTTGCGCGCCCTTCTACATGCACCGTGCAAGCACCGCAAAAACCGATCCCGCAACCGAATTTCGTGCCAGTGAGGCCTATCTCGTCACGGATTACCCACAGCAACGGCGCATGATCGGGACTGTGCACCGAAACGTTGCGGCCGTTGAGATTGAATGTAGTCATGATGTCACTGTTCCTTTGTCGTGAATGCTCATCGCTATTTGGCTGATGCCCTGCGAATCTTGGAAACCTTGCGTTGCAGATCAGTCCAAGACGGATATCTCGTGCACGTGCAATGCAGATACGTCTCGCCCGATCACGCAAACATCAAATTTGTTCTTTCCAGCCTGGCCAATAGTTACCTTGCGACTTTTCATAAATTAACCGGTGTTATGAGTCAGAACCCTTTCCCCTCTGGTTCCGAAATCCGTTCAATCTTTCCGAGCAGAAACGCATAGCCCGCGATCCCGACCAAAATTGCTAATGCCGCGGCGATAAATGCCCGCTTGTAATCATTGCTGAAGCCAATCAGATATCCGGTCACAATGGGGGCCGCAATCGCTGCAATTTGATTTGCAAAGTTCATAATGCCGCCGACCTTGGCTACGCTATCCTGCGGGGCAAGGAGTGATGGCGCCGACCATGCTACCGGAGCCGATGCCGCCAATCCCCCAAGCGATAAACTGATCCACCACACCGCCGTCATTGGTGTTCGCGTAAAAAGAGTTCCTAAGAGTGCCAGCCCCATCACCATCCCGCCTATCAAAATCGTCTGACGCACTAAGCTGTCATTGAGGCCACGCCGTACGAGCGCATCCACTAACCATCCGCCTACAATCAAATCAGTCGCTGTCGCGAATAGCCACGGAATGGATGTGTAGAAAATCGAGCGGTCCAAGTTCAAATGCAAGGCACCTGTGAAATAGCTTGGCAGCCAGGTCAAGAATAGGTAAAAGCAGTAGTTATAAGCGGAAAACCCCAATGCCAATCCCAAGACCTTCCGCTTTTTGATTAAGTACGGCAGCCCCGCACCGCTCTTCTCTGCCTTTGTATCTGTGACTGCGCCATTCTCAGCGATATATTGTCGTTCGCTCTCCGACAGGTTCTTGTCGTCCTTTGGGCTCCGATAAAAAGAGTAAAATGCCAGGAAGAAAATAAAGCTCGCCACTCCCGTCATGGCAAAACTGAACCGCCATCCAAAGTGAATCAGCAATAGTCCGATAAGCGGTACCCCAATAGCCGTCGAAAATTTAGCTGCCGAATCGAAAATCGCTGTTGCTAAGCTACGCTCCTGCCGTGGAAACCAATGTGCCGTCGCTTTGGCGTTCTGCGGGAAGGTCGGCGCTTCTCCCACGCCTAACAGCAGCCGCGAAGCGAAGAACGTTCTTACGCCAGGAGCAAACGCCCCCCAAAAACAGGCGAGACTCCAGATGATTGCGCTAATCCGCCCAATCGTCTGCACTCCAAAGCGGTCCAGCAGAACGCCTGTCGGCAGTTGTAGTGCGGCGTACGTCCAGTTGTATGCGCTCAGTAAATAGCCAAAGGCAACGTTGCCGATACCAAAATCTTTCTCTAACGCTTGTTTTGCTACCGAAAGATTCACTCGGTCAAAATAATTGATCAACACGCCGCAGCCAAGAAGAATCGCAATCAGCCAACGCCGGTGAGGAACACCTTTGCTGCTAGCGCGGCGTTGATCCGAGATAGTTTGTGCTGTTTGTGCCACGGTGAACCTCACAGTTGCAGGACAACCCGGAGGCCAATGACAATACCGCTAGAGCGGTGGGGATTGCCTTCGAGTGCGTTGAAGTATTGAATCGTAGGCTGTGCGACGAGCCAAGGCCTTATTTGGGCACGGTAGTCAAGCGTATAGGCCTTTTCCCAGTGGAGCGGGAACCCGAACAGAAGCTGGTTTTCCTGGCTATAGGCGTTGCCATTGCGCGTCGAAACAAAGCCGAAGGAGAGATCGTCGAGAGTGCGCCTCGGGACAATGCCGTGGTAAACGCCGCCTGCGGTAATCATCGAATTTTGCTGATTGATGTCGTTAGGGCTGTTGTCATAGGCAAAGGTGAGATCCAGACCGCGGTTGCTTCCAGCCTCGACGCGGTAAACGGCTTGGGATGCCATGAAATAGTACAGATAGCCGCCTCGTGTTTGTGCATGGGTAAGCTGATTTGTGAAAAGGCCATTGGGATTGGTGACGCCGCCGAAGCGGTAAATGCCGGGGTAGAGCTTGCGGTCTGACGGCAGCGTTTGATTTGGGCTAGTGGGCGCATTCCAGAGGTAACCCACTTCGGAAGCAACGACTGCCGAGTTCGCAAGGACGAAGTGAAGGCCTGTGGGATCTTGCTGGTACGGATGGCGGTTTCCGGAGAAAATCGCGGATTTGACATACACGCCGCGGACCGGTTGCTCAGAGTTGCGGAAGCTGTCGAGGCGGAAGTAAGCCGCGGGCACGCCGGCCGGATTATAGGTCAGATAGGTATTGCTGAAGATATTGCCGAGTGTGTAGCCGAGGGGTTCGATGAGGTAGTCGCGGCCGTATTGTTGATTGCCGAAGAAATCCCAGCCGGCCATTTGTCCGACGCGAACAGTGACAATTCCCTCGGCAAACTGTTTTTGCAGCCAATAGGAATCCATGCGAAACACATGAACGCTATCGAGGCTGCTGGGGTTGGCGTAGCTGCCTAGCTTATCGCCGATGTTGTTTCCGGTCTGCCAGAGCGCGGTGGCATGAAAACTGAGGCCAAGATTTTTGCCGCTCAGCCGGTCGATATCGATATCCACGGTGCCCCGGATGCGTGTAAAGCCGGTTGGTTGATCCGAAATTCCGCCACGTACAACGCCCATGGCATCGGTGACGCTTTTGAAATCGAAGGTCACGCCTTTTTCGGCAAGGTTGGATCGCAGCCCGTTCCAATCGCCGAGGAGCCATTGCCGATCATGACCCACGTTGGGTTGGGCGCTGTTGAGATCGAACTGGTGGGGTTGTGCGTAGTTAATATCGAACTGCGCCCAGCACGAGAGAGCTGAAACAAGAAGCAGAAGGCAAGATCTCAGCGTTCTACATCGTTGTCCCACGAGTCGCCTCCAGTGTGACCGTCTACCGGGCTCGTCGCTAGCGCCTAACCGATGCGCACTGCAATTCTCAAAAAAGGAGCTGTTCACCATGTACCTGATCCTTTACGTGTGCGATAAAGGCAAGCCAAACGCCTAACTTTGTAACGTATTTAGATAGTCAACTTCTACCGTAGAAGTGATAACAATCTTGCCAGGAGGGACGCTCTAGCTCATTACGCCAAGCTGTCCCACATAATGTCCCAATCGACTCTCAACATCGCCCGGTTTATGAAAGCCCTCGTCCATCAACTTCTTGATACGGGCCTGCGCCGCTGGTCGTGCCAGTGATCCGAGAAAAGCTTCCCATTCTGGTGCGATCTCCGAATCTGGCGGCAGGCTCGCAATGTTAGCCAATCGTTTCGTTTCTGCGATTGCCTGCTTGTCAAACGAAGCGATTCGAGTTGCAAGCCTGTTTACGAACCCGTCCAGTTCCGCGTCAGGAAGAGAACGATTGACATAGCCATACAACTCCGCTAACTCACCGTTTACATCATCAGCGCCAAGCAGCACCTCCAATGCTCTTCCCCGTCCTATCAAACGCGGCAATCGTGCCATTGGGCCTCCCCCGGGAACTAAGCCGGCACCGACCTCCCATTGAGACAGAACAGCCCTTTCTCGGCTCGCAAAGCGCATATCGCATGCAAGAGCGAGCTCACTGCCGACGCCAGTTGCACGTCCTCTAATCAACGAAATCGAAACAACGGGTGCCCGACTCAACCGCGCCAGCATATCGGGCAAGGCCTGCAAGCCCGTACGCCCGGGAGGGAACTTCTTTGAATCCTCTAGCTTTGCCAAGAAGTCATAGTGCGTCAGAAAAAACCCGTCTACCGCGCTTTCAAACACGACAATCTTGACACGCTCATCCGTCTCCAGAGATGACACAATTTCTTCGAGCTGAGGGATATTATCCGGTCCGAATACGTTTAGGGGCGGCAAGTCTATAGTGACCGTCCAATACGCATCTGAATTCCGAGTCAGATGCAAGCTTCCCGCTTTAACTGCTATGTCTGTCATATGTTTGTCTCCTGATTCTTTTGTGTTTCCCTTCAAAGCCGGTCGATCGTGCACCTCATTATGTGCGTTAACTTGCTTCATAACTCCTTGCGTTCTTCAACTCCGCCGTTTAATACGGCAAGTTGTTGCCCAAACCGTAGGGACTGATAATTGGGTGGAATGGCGTTAGTGCTTGAAGGTTGATGCAACGCGTTCGGCAAAATGACGAAAGCTCAGCAACTCATAGCGCACACTTGATTAACCGCCAGATGCCATGTCAAAGATCGTGTTGCGGATGGCGGAAACGCAGATTAGTAAAGGGGAGTGAATGGAGAGTGTTAGGGCCGCGGGGACGCGCCCCGCGGACTGGCAGTGGCAGTGGCAAAGATGAAAACGTCGCGAGAAAGAGAGAGCCTAGGGCTGTCGCTCAGCGAATCAAAGACCAGCCTTAAGTAGGCCCCACTGAGCCCGTTTTTGAAGCTGGCCAGGGACTCGTTCGGGGGAATTAGCGAGTGTTGTCCGCCGCTGGCGGTGAACGCGTGTAGGAATGTCGATGCTCTTTACCAGCGTTCTTTCGCGCGGCGGCAAGGAGGCAATACTTGCAACCAAGATGCCGCCGCTGTTGCGGCATCGACGTACGTAAGAAAAGCATCAGAGTTTGCGCGCTACGGCTGAAGGGCGTCCCCTCGGTTGCCAAGGCGTCCACGGCTTACGTTTCTGCCCTGAGCTAAGTGCGAGTTCCTGACAGGCGAACTGGCGGTGGCGGAAACGCGCTTGATGATGCTTTCGTCGCGTGCGGCTAATCCCGTCGATACAGTGACTGTAGTCTGCTTGCGCATTGAACTGTACACGACGCCTAATCGGAGCGACGACGCGGTCGACGTTTGTCTCACCTACGTGTTGCTGATCTCTCGGCATTTTGCTGAGAATGCAACATAACTTCCAGCATCAATGACTTTCTTTCGGCTGCTTCAGAATGGGCAGCTAATTGCCCATCTAGACACAAGGGTGCCCCTCCCTCGGGGGTGGCCACGATAAGAGTGCGTTCAAAGGCGATGAGTATTGAACAAAACGATAGAGCGGGATTTGCAGAACGCGTTCGCCTGCATCAGCAAATGTTACGGGCAGCTTTGAAATCTCAGTGCGATTTCATCGTCTGCGGATCTGGATCCTCGGGTTCCGTTGTAGCACGCCGCCTCGCGGAGGACGGCGAGGTGAATGTATTGTTGCTCGAAGCCGGTGTCGTCATTGGCGAACGGGCGGCTGACGTGCTGAAGCAGGAATACAACTTAGGGATCGCTGGCTAGCAAGGCCGGGCAGCGCGACCGACAACGTTTGCTATTTACAGAAAGGAAACTATGCCGAGCATTACAACCAAAGATGGGACACAGATTTACTACAAGGATTGGGGCCAAGGCCAGCCGATCGTCTTCAGTCACGGGTGGCCTCTGAGTGCCGACGCCTGGGAAGACCAGATGATTTTCCTGGCTGCCCGCGGATACCGCTGCATCGCGCACGATCGCAGAGGGCATGGCCGCTCTGACCAACCCTGGAATGGAAATGATATGGATACCTACGCGGACGACGTTGCCGAGCTGGTCGCCGCGCTCGACCTTCACGATGCGATCCACGTCGGCCACTCTACTGGTGGCGGTGAAGTGACTCGTTACATCGGTCGACACGGAACCAAGCGTGTTGCTAAGGCGGTCCTAATTGGAGCAATCCCGCCGCTGATGCTGAAGACAAACTCAAATCCGGGCGGCTTGCCGATCGAGGTATTCGATCAACTTCGAGCCAGTGTTCTTGCCGATCGCTCGCAGTTCTTCAAGGATCTGAGCAATCCCTTCTACGGTGCAAACCGGCCAGGCGCTCAGGTGTCGCAGGGCTTACGGGACTCCTTCTGGATGCAAGGCATGCTAGCTGGGCACAAAGCTGTCTATGATTGCATCAAAGCCTTCTCCGAAACGGATTTGACTGAGGACCTCAAGAAGATCGATGTCCCGACCCTGATCCTTCACGGCGACGATGATCAGATCGTGCCGATCGGCGACTCGGCGCTGTTGTCCGCCAAGATCGTCAAGCATTCCAAGCTCGTGGTGGTCCCGGGCGCTCCGCACGGAATGTGTTCGACGCTCAAAGATCGGGTGAATGAGGAATTGCTCAGCTTCATCGACGATAGCAAAGCGGAAGCAGCCTGAAGACCCGGCATTAAGCTTGAGCTGGTTTGTTCCTTTTCGTGCGTTGTCGTGAGTTGGCTCAAGGCTTTTCTCCTGAACACCTCTCCGCACGTGCTCGGCCAAAATCAGAGTGCAACTGTGGCTCATACCCGATCGCCCTACCAGCTGTCGGTAAGGGCCTCGATTGCCGTTTATCGACCCTTTCCATAACCGGAGCACGTTCGGCCATATGAACCCCGCTGATCGTTCAGCCTGCCGAACATGTGCTGCTGAGCGTTCGTCATTTTGCCGAACACGTTGCATTAACTTCGCTGCCCGCCCGTCCGCTTACTGGACGAAACGAAATGACGCCTTTCTGTTTGTCATATGGGCTGGCGGAACAAGAATTCATCGCAATCGATGATGGTTTTGCACGTGATTGGCCGTGAGCACAGTTACGGCGTATGAGAAAAGGGTACCGGCTGCAGAGCTAGAACTTCATTGACTTAGAAATGGACGTCTAAGTGCTTCTCTAAATCCGGAGCAGGACGACGCCACTACGATGATAATCCCACATACGGTCGTCCTTGAGCGGGATTGTGATCCACAAGATTTACATGGGCTACTGGTTCTTCGGTCGGCAGAGGTGGTGATGGCACAGAATGCGCCGGCTGCAAGGATATCGACCCAGCGGCCGCAGAGAGTAACAGAAGGGGAGTCATGCAGTTCGAGAAGTACCCCAGCGAGAACGAACAGGCTGCCTGCTGGCCCGAGTGTACTTGCAGTACGACGGCCGAAATTTCTCTAGCAAAGGATACGACATGCGGTGCAGACCATGGAATAAGCTACTCCTGCTCAGTCCTGCCCTTCTCAGTGGCGTATGGGCTTTGGGACAGTACAACCTGCCAGCCACGCCGGCGCCGTACAACCCGATTGCTCTGGCCGAAGTAACAGGAGCCCCGCGCGCAGCTGTTCAAGCCGAACAGAATAACTATCAAACCCTGTCGCAGAATCCGTACCTCGGGGGAGTTCCTGCGGGAAAGCTCAGCGCAACGCCAGTGGCGCTCTCTCTCAAAGACGCCGTGGCCCTTGGACTCAAGCAAAATCTCGGTGGAGCTTTGGCCACGGATGCCGTGACCGACGCGCGAGGACAGCGCTGGCAAGCGCTGAGCGAGCTGCTTCCCCATGTCATCACCGATACGGGTTTCGGGGTTCATCAAATTAATCTAAGGGCGGCTATCGGTTTATCGATTCCAGGAGTGCCTCAGACGGTTGGCCCATTTGGCTATTTCGACTCGCGGGCTTATCTCACGCAATCCGCTTTTGATTGGGCAGCACGCGAGCGCGCGCGAGCTTCACAGGCGCAGCTGAAGTCGGCAGAGTTCGGCTCCAAAGATGCTCGCGAGCTTATCGTGCTTGTGACTGTCTCCAACTATTTGCTCGTCATCGCCGACCAATCGGAAGTCGAGTCTGCCACATCGCAACGGGACACGGCCAAGGCACTTTTTCAACAGGCGTCTGATCAGAAGACCGCAGGCCTTGCCTCAGCCGTGGACGTTCTGCGCTCACAGGTCCAACTGCAATCACGCGAACAGAAACTGATTGTCGCGCAAAACGATTTAGCGAAGCAGAAATTGGTTCTGGCGCGAGCCATCGGTCTCCCTCCGGGCCAAAAGTTCGAGATAACCACCCACGCCCCTTACCAAGAGCTGACGCCCTCAAGTCTCGATGAGGCGATCCAAAGCGCCTACAAGGCTCGCCCTGATTTTCAGAGCCAGATGTATCAGGTCCGGTCGGCTGAGCTCGAGAGAAAAGCCGCTTCTGCCGAGCGTTATCCATCGTTAGGCGTGGAAGTCGATTATGGTCTCTCGGGAGTTAATCCGGGCTCGTCGCACGGTACCGTTGATGCGGCTGCCACGCTGCGCATTCCCATTTTTCAGGGTGGAAGAGTACATGGGGATATTCTCCGGGCCGACGCTTCGCTAACAAGAGAAAGACAGCGAATGGAAGACTTGCGAGCCAGGATCGATCAGGAGGTTCGCGACGTATATCTCGATCTGGAAGCGGCTGCGCAAGAAGTTTCTGTCGAGAAAAACGCTATAACACTGGCCACTCAGAACTTGGAACAATCTCGCGATCGATTTACTTCGGGAGTTACAGACAACATTGAAGTCGTTCAAGCGCAAGATGCGCTGGCAATCGCCACTGATGCTTACATTGCCAGTCTTTACAGCTACAACCTCGCAAAAATATCTCTGGCAAGATCGACCGGCGTAGCGGAATCACGCTTTGCAGAATACATGGAGGGAAAATGAGTATGGCTGAGCAAAATCCAGCAACGAATCCACCACAGGCAACTGCCCCAGACGCACCAGCGGACAACGCCGGCGCAGGTGACCAGCCGATTTCGGCTTATCCGAGGAGGCGCTCCTACAAGCGCTGGATATTTCTTGCCTCGTTCGTTGTTCTGGCCGTTGCTGGTGCTTTCCTCTGGCAGTATCTTTCCGGCTTCGAATCTACCGACGATGCGCAGGTGGACGTACACCTCTATCCTGTCAGCTCTCGCATTTCCGGATATATCCAGAAGGTCAACGTTCAGGACAACCAATGGGTCGATGAAGGTTCCACGCTCGTGGAAATCGATCCGAAAGACTATGAAGTGGCATTGGCAAGAGCCGAAGCAACGCTGGGCACTTCAGAGGCTGCGGCGAAAAGTTCGAATATCGACGTGCCCATATCTTCCGTCGAGACCTCAAGCCAATTGAAATCCACCTCCTCGGATATTAAGAATTCGGAAGCAGCGATCGAGGCAGCAGAAAAGCAAGCCGCCGCCGCCCACGCGCGCGTTTTGGAGGCACAAGCGGAAAATGTCAAAGCTCAGGATGACGTCGCGCGTTATCACTTGTTGCTCGTGAAGGAGGAGGTGCCGAAGCAAGTCTACGACCATGCTTACGCCGCCGCAGCGACTGATGTCGCCGCCATCGCTGCGGCAGAAGCAGACGAGGCCGCAGCTCAACAAACCGTTCAAGAGGCGCACAGCCGCCTCACTGAGGCTGAGGCACACTACGAAAATGCCCAAGCCGGGCCGCAACGCGTTGCCTCAACGCGCGCCAAAGCGCTTTCGGCCATGGCGGATGTGCACCAGAAAAGAGCTTCGGTCGAACAAGCGCAGTTGAATCTGGGATACACCAAAATATTTGCGCCTGTAGCCGGGGAGGTCACGAAAAAGGTTGTCGTCGGGTTGAATGTCGACCCTGGGGAGCAGCTGCTCACTGTGGTTCCCCTGGATCAGGTGTGGATCACCGCGAATTTCAAAGAGACCCAACTCAAACACATGCGCGTGGGCCAGAAAGCAAAGATTGACCTCGACTCGAACGGTCGCACCTACCACGGTCATGTGGACAGCATTGCGGGAGGAACGGGACCCATCTTCAGCTTGCTGCCACCCGAAAACGCAACCGGCAACTACGTGAAAATCGTTCAGCGCGTTCCGGTAAAGATCGTTCTCGAGCCAGGCGAAAATCGTGATCGCCAGCTTCGGCCGGGTATGAATGTGGAAGCGAAAGTGTACTTGCGATGAGCGCCACGGCAGCCAGTTTGCCTGCAGCGCACTCCGTCTCTCGCCCGACGGTGAATCCGTGGCTCATCGGCATTACCGTGTCCATGGCGGCATTCCTGGAAGTGCTGGACACCAGCGTTGCAAATGTTGCATTGCCATACATCGCTGGGGGCCTGGGCGCCAGCTACGATGACAGCACATGGGTGCTCACTTCCTATCTTGCGGCTAATGCGATTGTGCTTCCCGTGAGTGGGTGGCTCGCGGAAGTTATCGGTCGCAAAAGATATTTCATAATCTCACTGATCGTCTTCACTGCAAGTTCGCTGCTGTGTGGTTTTGCGCCCAATCTCGTGCTTTTGCTGCTCTTTCGCGCGTTACAAGGTATTGGGGGTGGGGGGCTCCAGCCGATGGCGCAGGCAATCCTCAATGATACTTTCCCCCCCCAACAACGCGGCTCGGCCTTTGCTCTCTATGGTATTAGCGCGGTCCTTGCTCCAACGGTTGGTCCCATGCTCGGCGGATGGATCACCGATAACTATTCCTGGCGTTGGATCTTCTTCATCAAGCTGCCCGTTGCGCTCCTTGCCCTCTACATGACCTATGCGCTTGTGCGCGAGGAATCGCGCGTCGGTCGCCTCAAGAAAGGCGGCATTCGCGTGGACTACATCGGAATTTCGTTTCTGGCGCTTGGTGTGGCTTCGCTCCAGATCCTTCTGGACAAGGGGCAGGAAGACGATTGGTTCGGCTCGCATTTCATCACGACGTTGGCGATAACCGCAACGGTTTGCCTTATCTCGCTGGTCATCTGGGAATGGTTCCGCAAGGAGCCGATCATCGATGTCCGGATGTTCACGAGCTTCAACTTCGCGGCAGCGAACTTAATGATGTTCATGATGGGCTTCATGCTCTTCAGCACCTTGGTTTTGATTCCAGAATTTCTGCAGACGCTATTGGGTTACACAGCAGAGCTTGCGGGCCTCGCCCTGTTCGGCGGCGGAGTTGTCTTGCTCTTGATGATGCCCATCGTGGGCCGGCTTACATCAAAGATTCAGGCCAAATGGCTGATTGCGACGGGATGGCTGTGCCTTGCCATTGGACTGTTCTATTGCGCGCATCAGATTGATTTGTTCGTCAGCTTCCGCTTCGCGACGTGGCTGCGCGTCACCCAAGTGATAGGAATCGGATTTCTATTTGTCCCCATAACGGCAGCGGGTTACATCGGAGTTCCTCGAGAGAAAGGCGATAGCGTCTCCGGCATTATCAACTTCATGCGCAACATCGGCGGCAGTATCGGAACTTCCGTCGTGACCACGATGATCACTCGACGCGCTCAATATCACCAGCAAATCCTGGTCGGCCACATCACTCCCGATTCCCCAGCATATCGTTCCGCACTGCATGGACTGAGCTCAAAAATCGCGCACTCCGGGCTTCGGGCCGCGGACGCGCACGACCAGGCCATTGCGAGGTTCTACAAATTGGTGCATCAACAAGGCGGCGCACTGTCCTATATGGACATCTTTTGGGTCTTGGGCGCGCTCTGCTCCATCATGTTCTTTCTTGCGTTTTTCTTAAAGAAGAATAACCCAGGAGGCGGACATGTCGCGGCGGGCTGAGGATACACGCAATGATTTACGCCGTCACGATTGAGCGCGAGTTCGGCTGCGGAGCATCCGAAATTGCCAGTCTCGTCGCCAGCCGCCTTGGATGGAATCTGTGGGACGAGCAGTTGACACAGGAAATCGCACGGCTGACCGAGAGTACGCCACAAGCGGTCGAGCGGAGAGAATGGCGAACCGATCCCGTCGTGTATAGGGTGTTCAAAGACTTTCTTCGGGGCGCGTTTGAGGGAGGCTTGCCGCCCGCCAACCGGCTCCACTTGCTCGATGCACGCCGGATCGCCGATGTTTCGAAAATAGCGGTCAATACAGCCGTTTCCAACGGCCCCTCGGTGATTGTCGGCCGAGGCTCGCAATATTTTCTGCGTAATCGCAAGGATGTCTTCCATGTCTTTCTCTATGCATCTCGCGATTATAAGATCCGCAGACTGATCTCTAGGGGCGCAACTCAGGACAAGGCAATCGAACAGATCGACACAACGGACAAGGCGCGAGCTGCGTTCGTCCGCGAGTATCTCGGGCTAAAATGGCCTGAACCCCACCTATACCACGCAATGTTCAATACCGAGATGGGGGAGTCTTGTACGGCCACGATGCTCGTTGAGTGTGTCCAACAGTTCGAGCGTGATGCCGAGTGATCTCAATGGCAACCGTTCCCCCTTTGCCTCCATTCACGTACGAGAGTGCAATCGAAAGGTGCGCCTCACCGAAGACTCGCGATCCCGGAAAGGTAGCTCTGGTATACGCGATGCGGACCGAAGCGGTTAAACACTCAACTTCTGAGATCCTCAAAACGCGCTTGCATCAATCTTACAATCACGGTAAAAATCATCGCTGTCGAAACACCAAACATTAGTGCGCCATCTGCTGCTTCAAGCGGTCCCAGCAATTTCCACGACGGCGTCATAATGATGTCACCATAACCCAGGGTCGTGTAGTTGACCGCTGAGTGATAGAAGGCGATTCCAAACTGTTGAAATTCTCCGCAGATAACAAATAATTTCGCCCATAAGGCGATCTCGATCAGGTGCGCTATGAACGCGAAGGCCATCACCAACACAACGATTGGGAGATCGATCCGGAGGCCTGCACCAGCGCGGCCACGCCTTTTCTCATAGCGAAAGAAGTTTACCGTTGCTCCCAACGTCAGCGCGTGGATAAAGATCGTACATAGGACGGCGATTGCACCGACCGCTAACGGCATCAGGATCGCGACTTGGTGAGGTTGGGTCATCCTTGTGCTCCGCAATAAATCGGTCGGGAAGCTCAAGCCGCCTTTCTCAGCGATACTCGTGACGCAGACCGCCAAGGATTGGTTTTACGATCAAACGTGAAGTTTGGCAGGGCTGATCAGTAGGCTCGCAAGACCGTTGATCAAATGAAGATTGCCGGGACCACAACTCCCCAAGCATACAGCCAACTTTCCCAAGGGGGCCAATTGCCGCCACTTGGGTAACGTAGTCGCCGGATTTTGTCCTGTGGTAGTGGTGGCCAGATATGAGCCTCCTGCTTTGGCTAGCGAACCCGTACTAAATCCCGCGGCAAGTTTTCGGGAAAACCGCCGATAGCGGATCGCACAGCCGAGACTGTCCAGAATATTGCGCTTGAAGAGTTGCCGGACATCGGGTGTCAGGTGCTCGGACCGCAGCGCAACGACGAAGCCGGCTATACTTCCGACCGCAGAGTGATTTTTTCCTTGCCCGTCTGGTTTTAGATGTGTGCTGGTTTTTTTCTCTTTCTGAGGTGTCGTGAGTTGACTCCAGGTTCCTTTCCCCTTGGAAAGCTCTCCGCACGTGCTCGACCAAAATCAGAGTGCAACTGCGTTCAGCTGCCATATGAGCGCCCGCAGCCCGTTCAGCGCCGCCACTCCAGTCTACGTAAACTTACGCGAGTACGCTGAGCCCCCCGGCCCGCTCGCCAGGGCAGGCGAATTGGAATAAACTTCGATGTAGTGGGGAATGATGTGGCTACACCAACTCGAACCTTGAAGCAGAAAGCCTACCACGAGATGAAGGAATTTCTCGTGATTGCGCTTTATCTATGGGTGGTCCTTGCGCTCTTCGCAGTGCACAAATCTGTCATTCTGGCCGAAACTCGTCTCGACTTTGCATCCCAGACTTTCGCGTTAATCAATGCGCTGGCGCTCGCGAAAGTCATGCTCGTTGCCAAGGAGCTCCACTTGGGCGATCGTGCCAAAGATGAACCGCTCATCTACCCAACTCTTCTGAAATCCGCCCTGTTCTCTGTCTTGCTGGCTTGTTTCAAAATTCTGGAAGAGGCCGCCGTCGGCCTCTATCGCGGGAAGTCTTTCAGCCAAAGTATTGCCGAGATTGGCGGGGGCACGTTGAAGGGGATCATTTCTCTCACAGCGATCATGTTCGTGATGCTTATCCCTTTCTTCGCATTCACCGAACTGCAAAGAGTTCTTGGCGAGGGCAAATTGTCGCAACTCTTTTTCCGTCGGCGCGAAACCTTAAACCTGCTGGACCATTCTGTTGCCGCAGGTGCTCGCAGCGTGGGCCAAGACAACTTGGGGAAGGGAGCTTCGGCGTAAGCAAACGTGCTCTCAATTCCTCGAGGTTAATTCACTGCTTGATTGCGTAGTCATGACGGGTTTCCTCCCTTTTGTGAAGTTCTTAGTTACTAAGCGCTAGAGCACCGCTGCGCCGGACACTTTTGGAGGCCGTTATTCGCCCAACTTCTTTGACCCGAATGCGTGTTGGGCAATGCGCGCGGACGGGCCGGCATGCATATTCGGCTCCTGTCGGAACTGCCGTTCATCCGCCCGGGATCGCCGCCGCACGCGACCGCGAACTCATGAATCTTTTTTGAAGGAATTCCCGAAGAAATAACGCCCTTCTGGATACAGCCAACCTTCACGAGGTAGCTCACCGGATACGAAAGGATTTTGATCAATGCCGGATTTGATACCAAAGGAAACGTTTCGCACAGCGTGGGAACAATACTGGCTTTCGTTCCAGCAATCGCCCGCGAAAGTGTTTTGGAACGCTGAGCCCACAGAAGCGGCGCAAGATGCTGCTCTCTTCAAGGCCCATTTAGATCCTGGTCTTCCCCTGGTGGACGTCGGCTGTGGCAACGGGGAACACACCCGTGCACTCGCATGCCAGAGTGCTTTTACGAAAATCATCGGCACGGATATCGCTCCCGCGGCGGTCGCAAGTGCGCGGAACGTGGGTGGCCGCGGCATCAGCTACCGAGTTCTCGACCTGCTCCGCCCCGACGATGCCGTCGCGCTGCACCGTGAGATTGGTGATGCGAACGTCCATATCCGCGGAGTCTTGCACCAACTGCCCGACGCTCATCGGCAAACGGCGGTGGTAAGCATTGCGCATATACTGGGCGGCTCCGGAGCACTTTACCTGAAGGAGCTTGCCGCGGAAGCAGACCTCTATTTGCAGGATCTGCTAAAGCGCTTCGGGCCGGTGCAAGGATTAGAGCGCATTCTGGATGTGCTCGGGAAAGCAGGTATCTCTTGGGGAAGCTTCGGCGAGGCCGACATCCAGCGCTTGTTCCCGTCAGACCGCTTCAGCCTACTCGTTAACGGCGACAGTCGCATTCAGACGACGAACCGCCTTCCCAGCGGGGAGATCATAGCAATTCCGGCGATCTATGCGGTGCTGCGTCCGAACGACAAACATCATCGAGCTCGTGCGGGGCAGAGCTGAAGACTTCCCGTCGAGGCGAACCAACGAGTCTACACTCTCTTGGTCGCCTGCCTCCGTCAGCGCCTGCCGCAGAGGTCGGCTGCAGATAACGGGAATGCGTGATAGCTAAGCTGTGGCTCCTTTGCCGGTGTGCTCGTCGGCGTGGTGCTTGGTCGCCTCCTCGGTGTGGTAGGCCGCATGAAGTCCATGTCCACCAGCGATTTCGGAATGGTGCGCGCCTTTCTGATGATCGCCAGCTTCGTGATGCTTGGCGGCCTCTAAATGGTGTTTTGCTGCTAGCTGGTGATGTTCGGCCGCTTTTTTGTGGTGTTCTGCACCCTTGTGAGTTGCCATCTTTGCTGTACTCCTTGTTAGCCCGAAGTTCCTCCCTGCTCGCTAAACATTTGTTGAAAGGAGGGCACTTAACTGCAAATTCGCGGGGCGTTACTGACTACGGTGGGCGCCCAGCAATCGCAGCGCGAGCCGCTGG
>Ga0213872_10000070_pt1 | contig 91519 bp, 86 predicted proteins | sample VelepicomBERX_R2_FD_160071 | JGI IMG/M metagenome (GOLD analysis project Ga0213872, IMG submission 160071) | Rhizosphere microbial communities from Vellozia epidendroides in rupestrian grasslands, the National Park of Serra do Cipo, Brazil - RX_R2 | ecosystem: Host-associated > Plants > Roots >... | reverse complement strand
CCCATGCCGCCGGTATTGGGCCCTTCGTCCTTGTCGAGCAGGCGCTTGTGGTCCTGGCTGGTGGCCAGCGAGACCACGTTCTTGCCGTCGCAGAGCACGATGAAGCTGGCCTCTTCGCCCTGCATGAAGGCCTCGATCACCACGCGGGCGCCGCCCTCGTTGTGGGCCACGCCCAGCTTGTTGTCCTGCAGGATCCAGTCGATCGCCTCATGCGCCTCGGCCAGGCTCATGGCCACGACCACGCCCTTGCCGGCGGCCAGGCCGTCGGCCTTGATCACGATGGGAGCGCCCTGCTGGTCCACATAGGCATGGGCCAAGGCCGCGTCGCCAAAGGTCTCGTAAGCCGCCGTCGGAATGCCGTGGCGCTTCATGAAGTCCTTGGCAAAGGCCTTGGACGACTCCAGCTGCGCCGCCGCCTTGGTCGGCCCGAAAATGCGCAGGCCGCGGGCTCGGAATTCGTCCACCACGCCGGCGGCTAGAAAGGCCTCGGGGCCGACGACGGTCAGGCTGATTTTTTCCGCCAACGCAAAATCGGCCAGCGCCTGGACGTCGGTGATCGCGACGTTCTTCAGGCACGGGTCGCGGGCCGTCCCGCCGTTGCCCGGTGCCACGAACACCTCGCTGACGCGCTGGCTTTGCGCCAGTTTCCATGCCAACGCGTGCTCGCGCCCGCCATTTCCCAGCACCAGTACTTTCATCAGGACATGCTCGCGTTGTGATAGACCTCTTGCGTGTCGTCCAGGTCTTCCAGGACGTCCAGCAGCTTCTGCATGCGCTCGGCGTCTTCGCCGCTCAGCTCGATCGTGTTTTCGGCACGCATGGTGACTTCGGCCAGCTCGGGCACCAGGCCGGCGGCTTCCAGCGCGGCCTTGACGGCTTCGTAGTCGGCAGGCGCGGTCAACACTTCGATCGAACCGTCCTCGCCGGCGATCACGTCTTCGGCGCCGGCGTCCAGCGCCACTTCCATCAGCTTGTCTTCGGGGGTGCCGGGGCCAAACAGCATCAGGCCGCAGTGCTTGAACTGGAAGGACACCGAGCCGTCGGTGCCCATGTTGCCGCCGTACTTGCTGAAGGCGTGGCGGATCTCGGCCACGGTGCGGACCTTGTTGTCGGTCATGGTGTCGACCATGATGGCCGCGCCGCCGATGCCGTAGCCCTCGTAGCGGATTTCCTCGTAGCTGACGCCGTCAAGATTGCCGGTGGCTTTGTCGATGTTGCGCTTGATGGTGTCGGCCGGCATGTTGGCGGCCTTGGCCTTGTCAACCGCCAGGCGCAGGCGCGGGTTGTCCTTGATGTCGCCGCCGCCCTGGCGCGCAGCGACCATGATTTCACGGATGACCCGTGTCCAGATCTTGCCCCGCTTTTCGTCCTGACGACCCTTGCGGTGTTGAATATTGGCCCATTTGGAATGACCCGCCATGTATTGCTGCTCCTGCCAGGCTCGCCCGGCCAGGGTGGCGGGCGGCTTTCTGTCTTTGTTGGGATAGAGGGATATGCGTTGATTTTAGCTGCGCCTCACCTTGGGCCCTGACGCTGCACCTTAAAATCCGTCAACGAAACGATCAACCTGTGTCTTGCCAAGGGCAAGGCCCATCCTCGATGTCCCAACCCACCTCTTCCGCCCCGGCAACGAACCATGGCAGCGCGGCTGCCGACGACGCCGTCAAGCAACACAATTTCCTGCGCAACATCATCGAGCGCGATCTGGCCCAGGGCTTTGGCGCCGAGCGCCATTTCGCCGGCACGCCGGGCGATGCAGCCCACCACGGCGCCGGCCCGCTGGACCCGGCCCGCATCCGCACCCGCTTCCCCCCCGAGCCCAACGGCTACCTGCACATCGGCCATGCCAAGAGCATCTGCCTGAACTTCGGCCTGGCGCGCGACTACGGCGGCATCTGCCACCTGCGTTTCGACGACACCAATCCCGAAAAGGAAGAGCAGGAATACGTCGATGCCATCAAGGAGATGGTGTCGTGGCTGGGCTGGAAATGGGAGTCCGGCCAGGAGGGCCAGGCCGTTTCGCACCTGTTCTTCGCCAGCGACTACTTCGACTTCATGTACCGCGCCGCCGAGTACCTGATCGAGGCGGGCCTGGCCTATGTGGACGAGCAGACGCCCGATGAGATGCGCGCCAACCGCGGCGACTTCGCCACGCCCGGCACCAACAGCCCCTACCGGGACCGCAGCCCGGCCCAGCACCTGGCGCGCTTTCGCGAGATGCGCGACGGCCTGCATCCGGACGGCGCCATGGTGCTGCGTGCCAAGATCGACATGGCGGCGGCCAACATCAACATGCGCGATCCGGCGCTCTACCGCATCCGCCGCGCAACCCACCACAACACCGGCGACCGCTGGTGCATCTACCCGATGTACACCTTCGCGCACCCCATCGAGGACGCGCTGGAATGCATCACGCACAGCATCTGCACCTTGGAGTTCGAAGACCAGCGCCCCTTCTACGACTGGCTGCTCAGCCACCTGGCCGACGGCGGCCTGCTCGCGCGCCCGCTGCCGCACCAGTATGAATTCGGACGCCTGAACCTCAGCTATGTGGTGACCTCCAAGCGCAAGCTGCGCCAGTTGGTCGACGAAGGCCATGTGAGCGGCTGGGACGACCCCCGCATGCCCACCTTGGTCGGCATGCGCCGGCGCGGCTACACGCCCGAGAGCATCCGCAACATGGTGGAAGCCACGGGCGTGACCAAATCGAACGCCTGGCTCGACTACTCGGTTCTCGACATCGCCTTGCGCGCCGATCTCGAAGGCAAGGCGGCGCGCGCCATGGCGGTGCTGGACCCGGTCAAGCTCAAGCTGACGAACTGGACCGAGGTGTTCGGCAGCGCCGCCCACCTGGAAGCCTGCCAGGCCCCGGCGCATCCGCATGTGCCCGAGATGGGCGTGCGCCAGTTCCAGCTCGGGCCCGAACTCTGGATCGAACGCGACGACTTCCAGGAGGTCGCCAGCAAGGGCTACTTCCGGCTCTTCCCCGGCAACAAAGTGCGTCTGAAATACGGCTATGTGATCGAATGCACAGGCTGCGAGAAGGACGCGCAGGGACAGGTCAGCTCCGTGCTCGCGCAGGTGGTGCCCGATACCAAGAGCGGCACGCCCGGCGCCGACGCCGTCAAGGTCAAGGGCGTGATCACCTGGGTGGGCGCCAGCGATGCGGTGGCGGCGGAAGTGCGCCTTTATGACCGCCTCTTCACCGAGGCGCAGCCCGATTTGGGCGGGCGCGATTTCCTGGAGGTGATCAACCCGGCCAGCAAGCGCGTCGTACAGGCCTATCTGGAGCCTTCATTGGCAGCCGCGCAGGCCGACCAGAAATTCCAGATCGAGCGCCACGGCTATTTCGTCGCCGATCGCGAAGATCACCGCGTCGGCCAGCCCGTGTTGAACAAGATCACCGGATTGAAAGACAGCTGGGCCAAATAGACGCAGGCTTCGTCCATTACGCCGCGCAGGTCGACGGCACCCAGGCCTGGAAACTGGGTTGCACCACCGGCGTGGCGTACTCATGGCCGACCACGGCGCGCGCAAACAGGTAGTTCTCAAGCGCCCTGTCGCTCAAGGCATCGAGCTGCACATGGCCGCCGGCGTCGCAGGGGAACGACAAGGACTTGCCCTCATGAAACAAAGATTGGAACCGCAACTCGAACTGGCGGCTCTGCTCGGATTCCGTGGGAACGATGATCTTGTCCATGCCTGACTCCAACGACTGCTGCTTTGATCCGGGTCTCATGCGCCCATGCAGCAAGACTAGATGGAGTCGGGCCGAATTCCGCGTAAAAACGTCTCGTTTTAACGTCGGTCTTCGGCTGCAATTCAATTAGGAATTTGCCTGACACAAATAAGTCACGCTTTTTACATCCCCTGAAACACTAGGGCTTGAGCTGGCGCACAAAGAAATCCATTTCGGTCAATCTCAGATGCAGGCGGGCCTGCCGGCCCGAGATGCCATGCGCCTTGCCCGGGTAGATGGCCAACTCGAAGCGCTTGCCGGCGCTTTCCAGCGCCTCGATCATGCGCAGCGAGTTTTCGAACAGCACGTTGTCGTCGGCCGTGCCGTGCACCAGCAGCAAGGGCTTTTGCAGCAGCGGCGCGCGGGTCAGCAGATTGGCCTCGGCGTAGGCAGGCGCGTGGCCATGGTCTGGCAGCCCCAGATAACGTTCGGTGTAGGCCGTGTCGTACAGCGTCCAGTCGGCGGGCGGCGCAATGGCCACGGCGGCGGCAAACGGCGTTTGCGGGTCCAGCAAGGCCCGCAAGGCCAGATAGCCGCCATACGACCAGCCCGTGAAGCCGACGCGCGATGCGTCCACATCGGGCAGCTGCTCGCACATCTGCCGGACGGCGGCAAACAGATCCTGCACCTCGACGCGGCCGAAAGCGTGGTCATGGGCCCGGGTGAAGTCACGGTCCCTGAAGGCCATGCCGCGGGTGTCGACCATCATGACGCCAAAACCCTGGCGCTGCCAGTAGGCCATCAACGGAACATCGCGCTCCCAGCGCCAGGCCACGGTTGACGCACCTGGCCCGCCATAGGCGGTCACGATCACGGGATAGCGCTGGCCAGCACCCGAAGCGGCGCTCAAAGGCCGGCCTTGCGCCGTCAGGGGCGGCAGGAAGAACGCGTTCAGCGGCGTCTGTCCGTCGGCCGCCTTCAGGTCCAAAGGCCGCATGCCCAGGGTCGACACAAGCTCGGCCAGCAGCGGATCCGCAGGCGACCCATTGACCGGCACGGCAGCGGCCTGCCCATCCAGGGTCTCGACCTGGTTGCGCGGCGGCTGTCCCCAGCTCGATTCCGTCACCAGCAGACGCGAGCATCGCGCATCGCCTTGCGCCTCGCGCCAGACCCGCTGCTCTCCGGCATCGAGCATGCGAGTCGAGCCGTCGGCATGGGCTTCAAACAACCATTGTGCGCGGCCACGGTCAGCGGCACCGCTGAACACAATGCGATTCGGACCCGCGCAGATCAGCCGATCGACTGGCTCGGCCTGCTGGGTAAAGGCCTGCAGCGCCCCGGTGACACGGTCCAGCAGATAGAGCTGGCGGCGTCCGCTGCGCTCGCTGGACCACAGCAGCGCCGGCTTGCCGCTGAGCATCACCGCCGGCCATTCCTGCACCTCGTCATGCATCTCGACCCAGGCCGGATCCTGCTCACGCAACACCTCGCGCGCCTGCAGATGGGCCGGATCGAACACCAGCAGCGAAGTCGACTTCTGTTCGCGGCTCAAGACCTGCACCCAAGGGCTGCCATCCGCCAGCCAGCCGGCCCGGCCTATGTATTCGGCCTGCGCCGGCAACGCCAAGGCGTGGCTTGCGCCCGTGCCCGCATCGATCACCAGCACGCGCAGGCGCGCATTGGCCTCGCCAGCAGCCGGATAGCGCTGCTGCGTCATCTCGGTGTGGTCGGCAAAGATCTGTGCCCGCGTCTTTACCGGCACGCCCTGCTCGTCCACCTCGATCGCCAGCAGCCGGCGGCCGTTCGGGGACCACCAGTAGCCACGGTGCCGATCGAACTCCTCTTCGGCGATGAACTCGGCCAGGCCGGTGCTGTGCGTCTCGCTGCCGGTGTGCGTGAGCCTGCGCGGCGCGCCGCCCGCCAAGGCCTGCACATACAGGTCGCCGTCCTTCACGTATGCCAAATGCTGCCCCGACCGGTCGCAGCGCGGCTCCAGCTTGGGGTGCGACTCGTCAAAACTCAGGCGCTTTGGACGCACGTCCTGCGCGCTCAAGTCGACCGCGTACAAGTCGCCGGACAGCGGCACGATCAGGCGCTGATCCTGTTCGCCGCACCAGCTGTAACTGGTGATGCCCCGACCCTGGAAACGGCGCCGCTCCAACGCCATCTTCTCCGCCTCGCTCAGGTTCGCCTGACGCGAGCCGATCATGTCCTGTACAGCCACCAGGCGCTGCGGGGAGCCTTGGGGCAGCGCCTGGCCCCACAGCTCCATCATTTCGCTGTCGGCATCAGACGGCCGCAGGTAGCTCACCCAGTGAGCGCCCAGGGACAGCTCCGCGGCGGTGGGCAGGCGTCCTGGCAAGGGCGGATCGGCATGGATGCGCTCCAGGGTCAGGGGCGGCGTCTGCACATCGGGGATTGCGACCTGTGCCCGGCAAAGGCCGGCAGCCAGCAACAGGGCGGCCGCAGGCCACAGGGACAAGGTTTTGGACTTCATGCGTCATCCTAATATCATCGCTTGCGGGGCGCATGCAGACTTGCCCGCCCTGCCGTTGGTCATGGCGTTGATCATGGGCGCGGCCCTGCGTCAGGCAAACAGGGCCTGTGCGAGCGCTTCCGGCTGGTTCAGCGTGCGTACGCGGCCATAGGCCTCTTCGGCCTCGGGATAGCGTTTGCGCAGATAGTGCAGCCACTGCTTCATGCGCCCCGCCTGATGCCGCGTGGCGACATGAGCGGTGACTTGCGACCAGAAGACGCGCAGCAGCGGCTGCAGATCCGCCCACTGCAAGGTCATGGCATCGACATCAACGATCGCCAAGGCCAGGCCCGGATGGGCCACCATGCCGCGACCCAGCATCAGGTCCTTGCAACCCGACTCCTGCGTGCAGCGGGCGGCATCGGCCACGGTCCAGACTTCGCCATTGGCCACCACGGGCACCGCCACCGCCTCCCGAACACGGGCAATGCGGTCCCAATAGGCCGGCGGCTTGTAGCCGTCGGCCTTGGTGCGGCCGTGCACCACCAGTTCTGCGGCACCGGCGTCGACCATGGCCTGCGCGCACTCCAGCGTGCGCGACTGGTCCATGTAGCCCAGGCGCATCTTGGCCGACACGGCAATGTGCGCGGGAACGGCTCGGCGCACTGCCGAGACGATCTCGGCAATCAGCTCGGGCTCGTCGAGCAGCACGGCGCCGCCGCGGTGACGGTTCACGCATTTGGCCGGGCAGCCAAAGTTCAGGTCGATGCCCTGCGGCGCCAATTCGGCCAGGCGCGCGGCGTTGTCCGCCATGCAGGCCGGGTCGGACCCGAGCAATTGCGGCCACACCGGCACGCCGGCCTGCGTGCGTCCACCTTGCAACAGTTCGGGCACGATGCGCGTGAACACCCGGCGCGGCAGCAGCATGTCGGTGACGCGGATGAACTCCGACACGCAGCGGTCTATGCCGCCCACGCGCGTCAGCACGTCGCGCAGCATGTGGTCGAGCAAGCCTTCCATGGGAGCCAGCAGCAGCATTCAGTGCTCCTTGCGGCGCGCCGCTTCCAGGTCTTTCTGCGTCAGGTAAAGACGCAGATCCAGCTCCAGCTGGCCATAACGCGGCTCCATGTGATGGCAGAGCTGATAGAAGGCCTTGTTGTGATCCAACTCCTTCAAATGGGCCAGCTCATGCACCACGATCATCTTCAGGAACTCGGCCGGCGCCTCGCGAAACAGGCTGGCCACGCGGATCTCGCGTCGCGTCTTGAGCCGTGCGCCTTGCACCGTTGACGTGCGCGTGTGCGTGCCCAGGGCGTGCTGCACGATCTTGAGCTTGGCGTCGTAGCAGACCTTGTCGAGCGGCGCGGCGTTGCGCAGGAACTGCTGCTTGAGCGCTTGCGCGTAGTCGAACAGGGCGCGGTCGCTCTGCACGGCATGAGAGTCGGCATAGCGTTGGCGTAAATAACCTGCCAAGGTATCAGCCTCGATCATGGCCGCCACCTGCGCATGCAGCGCAGCCGGATAGCCGCCAAGGTATTTCAACATTCCAAGCTCACCACAGATTCAAGCAGGCATGATGCCGGCCATGAGCACGACGCATCCATCTTTCCAAGTCGAGGTCCTGGGCGCTTCAGGCACGCCGCAGCATTTCACGGCCGATGCAGGCCAAACCGTGCTGCAGGCCGCCAGGCAAGCCGGGGTACGCCTGCCTCGCTCCTGCCAGAACGGCACCTGCCGCAGCTGCATCTGCCTGCTGGTGCGGGGCGAGATCCAGTACCGGATCGAATGGCCCGGGCTGAGCCGCGAAGAACAGCAGGAGGGCTGGATCCTGCCCTGCGTGGCCGAAGCCCATTCCGACCTGCTGATTCAGCTTCCCGTGTAGGCCTCCGCCATCGCTCCACAGCTGCTGTGGACAAGTCCGTGCACAGCCCTTGCCCAAACACGCCAAACCCTTGATGTTTCAAGCAATTTCTTGCCCTGCTCAAGAATGATGCAGCGCCGCATGGACAGTGTTCAGCGGGCCGGCTCGGGCAATTCGATCTTGACTTCCAGCACCTCGAGATTGTCCTGCCGCTCCATGTTGACCTTGATGTCATTCGGATTGATGGACACGTATTTCGAGATCACAGCCACCAACTCGCGCTGCAGCTGCGGCAGATAGTCAGGGCTGGCGTTGCGGCCGTTGCGCTCGTGCGCCAGGATCAGCTGCAGGCGCTCCTTGGCCACGCTGGCCGTGCTTTTCTTTTCGCCGACGAAAAACGAGAGGAATCCCATGCCAACCTCCCTCACTTGCCGCCAAACAGGCGCTTGAAGAAGCCAGGCTTGACGGCTTCGACAAATCGCATGGGCTTGTCTTCGCCGAGAAAGCGGCTCACCACGTCGGCATAAGCCTCGGCCACGTCGCTGCCCTTCATGTGGATCGCCGGCAGGCCCTGGTTGGACGCCTGCAGCACGATCTCGGACTCGGGAATCACACCGATCAGCTGCGTGCGCAGGATCTCATGAATGTCTTCCAGCGACAGCATCTGGCCGCCTTCGACGCGATTGGGGTTGTAGCGCGTGATCAGCAGATGCTCCTTGATGGGCTCCTTGCCGTCGATGGCGCGCTTGGTCTTGCTGTTCAGCATGCCCAGGATGCGGTCGGAATCGCGTACCGAGGACACCTCGGGGTTGGTCACCACGAGCGCCTCGTCGGCATAGTGCATGGCCATCAGCGCGCCGGTCTCGATGCCGGCCGGCGAATCGCAGATGATGAAGTCGAACTCCATCGCCTTGAGTTCGTCCAGCACGCGCTCCACGCCTTCTTGCGTGAGCGCGTCCTTGTCGCGGGTCTGCGAGGCGGCGAGGATGTAGAGCTTGTCGAGCTGCTTGTCCTTGATCAGTGCTTGGCTGAGCTTGATCTCGTCGTTGATGACGTTGATCAGGTCATACACCACGCGCCGCTCGCAACCCATGATGAGGTCCAGATTGCGAAGACCGACGTCGAAGTCGATCACGGCGGTCTTGTAGCCACGCAGGGCCAGACCGGTTGCGAAACTGGCACTGGTGGTGGTCTTGCCCACGCCGCCCTTGCCCGATGTCACCACGACAATTTTGGTCATCGAATGCATTCCTTTTCAAATGTGTTGGTCAAAGCGCTGATCAATCCGTGATCAGCGCTCAAGTGCTTCCATCACCAGCTTCTCGCCTTCGAGGCGGACCTGTGCCGGTTTACCGGCAACGTGCTCAGGCAGCGGGTTCTCGGTGGTGCGGTAAATCCCGGCGATGGCAATCAGCTCAGCCTCCAGGCTGGCCGCAAAGATGCGGGCATCCGCGTTGCCGCGCGCGCCTGCGATGGCCTTGCCGCGCAAGGGTGCGTAGACATGGATGCTGCCGTCGGCAATCACTTCGGCACCATGGTTGACCAGGGCCAGCACGACCAGATCGGCGCCCTTGGCATAGACCTGCTGGCCCGAGCGCAAGGGCTTGTCGACGAACACGGTGCGTGCGGGCTCGGCAGCCACCTGCACCTCGCGAATGCGCTCCACCACCACCTCCCGGACCACTTCCTTGGGTACGGGCTCGGCCCTTGATGCAGCGCGCTGCCCCTGACCCGTGCCGGCCAGGCTCAGATCGGCCTCGCACAGCCCGGCCTGCTGTGCCATTTCAAGTTGCGACGGCGTCGCGCCGCTGACGCCCACCGCCTGCAGGCGGTAGCGCCGCAGCAGCGCCGCCAAGGCCGGGAAATCAAGGGCGGCAGGCTGATCCGGTGCGTGATCGCCAGGCGCCGATTGCGCCAATTGCGACAGCTCGATCACCACCAGGTCGTGATTGAACACATCGGGCGTGTCGCCCAGACGCGCTTGAAGCGCTTGCGCGAACTCGGCCAGGTCCGCGGTGCGCAGGACCAGGCTCAAGGCCCCCAGCGTTGCACCTTTGAGATCGAAGACCTCGAGGCGGGACGCCGGCACAGGGGCCCGGTCCAAGGCCTGCCCGGAAGGACCGGCCGACAAAGGCTCGAGAGCCAACTGAGCTTGATCGGAATGGACATCGCTGCGACCTTCGCGAGCCTGAGTCATGGCGCCCTTTGGATGATGAATACCGTAAAGCGGCGGATTTTAGCGGGCGCTTGCACCACAACCGCTCAGCATTGCCCCCAGGGCCGGACCCGCTGCGTGGCGACAGGCCCTGGCCTATGCTGCCTCATTGGCAGGCACTCGAAGAAAACACATTACCGATCAATCACTTACAGACGTTCCAAAACCGCAACGCACAGATTTACCCACAAATCCGGTGGAGAGTTCGTGATGGAACGTCCAAGCGCGGGCGGAGGCGGAACCGCAGGCCGAACCAAGACCGATGGCATCAAAATGCATGAACAAAATTCAAAAATATCGCATATCTCCTCTTGACTTATCCCCAACATATGAGCAGCACTCAATCCCCGGTCATTTCCGCTACGGCTTGGCCTCGGATCCTCTAGGCAGACGGCCAAACACTTCTAAGTTATTGATTTATATAGAACATGCTGGAGTGCCAAAAAATGTGGCAACGCAAGCGCGAGGGCCATGAATCAAGGGTTTAAGCCTGGGGAAGTTGATTTCTCCACAAAGTTATCCACAGAACAAGTGGATAGTTTTGTGGATCTATGCAAATCAAGGACTTGCAACTGTTCGCTCACGGAAATTTGAACTCCTGCGCCTAACTTCCAACAACAGGCTCCTGCCAGGCTCGCTGATGTAGGTCTGCAAGCGGCGGGGCCAGAACCGTCCTCCAGCCTCCCACGTCATCACTTATCCCCAATTGTGATTGTTTGGTGACGTGGCAAGCGGCATGTGTTCAAAATTCACCAGATTGATCATTCGACGCGTAAGTACCTGATTCCATTTGATTTAATTTGCATCAAAGGTCTCAGCATCCGCAGATCAAAATACGAAGAATCAAGGACTTAGCTGCGACGGCATCGGATTGCCCACAAAATTATCCACAGGGTCTATGGCAGGGTCTCGCGGCCGGGACACACCAGAAAACTCAAGCGGAAGGCCCAAGCCCGCCAAGAGCGGGTACATTGGGCGCTCTGGCACGTCGCCAGGCAGCGCGGGGTACATCACTTGGCAACACCCAACTATTCCTACGAAAAACGTCAACGTGAACTGGCCAAGAAGCGCAAGGCGGAAGAAAAACGCATGCGCAAGCTAGGCAAATCGAACGAAGGCGACGCCACGGATTCCGAGAGCGCGCCCCAGGCTGAGCCCGGATCAGCGGACTCTTCAGAACAAGAAGCGCCGCAAGCACCGCTTTCCGAATGAGCCTGTCTGCCGCCACGGCATGGCCGGCGGGCCGCGCATAAAATCCTGCCTCTTCACGGCGCCGCCGTGCGCCTTTGAGTTTTTGTCATGACCCGCAAGATCTTCGTCACCACTGCACTTCCGTACGCCAACGCCAATTTCCATATTGGCCACATCATGGAGTACACACAGGCCGACATCTGGGTGCGCTTCCAGCGCATGATGGGCCAGGAGGTGCATTTCGTCTGCGCAGACGACGCGCATGGCGCGCCCATCATGATCGCGGCGGAAAAGGCCGGCAAGACTCCGCAGCAGTTCGTGGCCGACATTGCAGCCGGTCGCAAGGCCTATCTGGACGGCTTCCACATCAGCTTCGACAACTGGCATTCCACCGACGGGGTCGAAAACCACCAACTGTCCAAGGACGTGTACCTGGCGTTGCGGCGCGAAGAACTCATCGAGGTCAAGACCATCGAGCAGTTCTTCGACCCTGAAAAGGCCATGTTCCTGCCCGACCGCTTCATCAAGGGCGAATGCCCCAAATGCGGCGCCAAGGACCAGTACGGCGACGCCTGCGAGGTGTGCAGCGCCGTCTACACGCCCACCGAGCTGAAGAACCCGTTCTCGGTGCTGACGGGCGCCACGCCCGTGATGAAAAGTTCGGAGCATTACTTCTTCAAGCTCAGCGACCCGCGCTGCATCGCCTTCCTGGAGCAATGGACGCAAACGCCGGGCCGCCTGCAAGGCGAGGTGTTGAACAAGATCAAGGAGTGGTTCACCAAGGACGATGAAGGTTACGGCGGGCTGGGCGATTGGGACATCTCCCGTGACGCGCCTTACTTCGGCATCGAGATCCCCGACGCGCCGGGCAAGTACTTCTACGTCTGGCTGGACGCCCCCATCGGCTACCTCGCCTCGCTGAAGAACTACTGCGCCAAGACGGGCCGCGACTTTGACGCCCTGATGGCTGACGAGTCGCTGGAGCAGGTGCATTTCATCGGCAAGGACATCACCTACTTCCACACGCTGTTCTGGCCCGCCATGCTGCATTTCAGCGGCCGCAAGACACCCAACCATGTGTTCGTGCACGGCTTCATCACCGTCTCGGGCGAGAAGATGAGCAAGAGCCGCGGCACTGGCATCGACCCGCTCAAGTACCTGGGCCTGGGCCTGAATGCCGAATGGCTGCGCTACTACATCGCGGCCAAGCTCAACGCCAAGGTCGAAGACGTCGACTTCAATCCGGACGATTTCGTCGCGCGCGTCAATTCCGACCTGGTCGGCAAGTACATCAACATCGCCAGCCGCGCCGCCGGTTTCCTGAGCAAGCGCTTCCAGGGCCATCTGTCGGCCGACTTGGGCGTGGAAGGCCGCGTGCTGCTGGACGGCTTGCGCGCGCATCAAGGCACCATCGCCGAACTCTATGAGACACGCGAATTCGGCAAGGCGTTGCGCGAGGTCATGATGCTGGCCGACCGCGTGAACGAGTTCGTCGACCAGAACAAGCCCTGGGAGCTGGCCAAGCAGGAAGGCAAGGACGCCGTCCTGCATGACGTTTGCAGCGTCTGCATCGAGGCCTTCCGAGTGCTGAGCATCTATCTCAAGCCGGTGCTGCCGGCCCTGGTCGCGCAGGTCGAGCAATTCCTCAAGGTTGAGCCCATGCAATTTGCGGACGCCGAACGCGCCATGGGCGCGCATCAGATCGGCGCCTACGAGCACCTGATGCAGCGCGTCGACGCCAAATTGCTCGACGCCCTGTTCGAGGCACCCGCCGCGCCCAAGGTCGTCCCCGGCGGAGAAGACCTGGCCCCCGAAATCAAGATCGACGACTTCAGCAAGGTCGACCTGCGCATTGCACGCATCGTCAAGGCCGAGTCCGTGGTGGGCTCGGACAAGCTGCTGCGCCTGACGCTCGACGTCGGCGAGGGCAAGACCCGCAACGTGTTCTCCGGCATCAAGAGCGCCTACACACCCGAAGCGCTGGAGGGCAAGCTGACAGTGATGGTCGCCAACCTGGCGCCGCGCAAGATGAAGTTCGGCCTCAGCGAGGGCATGGTGCTGGCGGCCAGCCATGCCGACGAAAAGGCCCACCCCGGCATTTTCGTGCTGGAGCCGTTCCCGGGTGCGCAACCTGGCATGCGCGTGCGCTGACCAGTAAAATTCAAGATTCGTTTCAATACCCACCTACGCAAGACGCCATGCCTTTGTTCTGGAAACCCTACAAATCCGACACCAGCGCCTTCATTGATTCGCTCAAGGCGGCCAAGCCCAGCCTGGAACAGGAGCAGCGTGACGGCCGCGCCCTGCTGTGGGACAAGCAGATCGACCGCCAGGCCCAGTCCGATTTCAAGGCGGCGCGCGTGGCACAACAGCCCTACGTCTACCAGACCAAAGGCGAGTAAGCCGCGTGAACGGCTTGGCGGAGACGCCCGAGGTGGTTGACGGCGTGGCGGTGGCCCGGCTGTATGGCGAGCCGCTGTTTGCGCTGCCGACGGACCTCTACATCCCGCCCGACGCGCTGGAAGTCTTTCTTGAGGCCTTTCAGGGTCCGCTGGACCTCCTGCTCTACCTGATCCGGCGCCAGAATTTCAATATTCTGGACATTCCGCTGGCCGACGTGACGCGCCAGTACCTCAGCTACGTCGATCAGATCCGCAAGCAGAACCTGGAGCTGGCGAGCGAGTACCTGCTGATGGCGGCCATGCTCATCGAGATCAAGTCGCGCATGCTGCTGCCGGCCAAGAAGAGCGAGGACGGCTCCGAGCCTGAAGACCCTCGGGCGGATCTGGTGCGGCGTTTGCTGGCCTATGAACAGATCAAGCTGGCGGCCGCGGCGCTGGATCAGCTGCCCTTGCTGGGACGCGACTTCCTGCGCGCCCAGGTCCATATCGAGCAATCGCTGACGCCGCGCTTCCCGGATGTCAACGTCGACGATTTGCGTTCGGCCTGGGCCGACCTGATCAAGCGTGCCAAGCTGAACCAGCACCACAAGATCGCAAGGGAAGAACTCTCGGTGCGCGAGCACATGAGCATCGTGCTGCGGCGCCTGCAAGGGCAGCGCTTCGTGCTGTTCGAGGGTTTGTTTGATCCTGGGCGGGGCATGCAGGTGCTGGTCGTCACCTTCATCGCCATGCTGGAATTGGCGCGCGAGCAATTGCTGGAAATCACGCAAGCCGAGGCTTTCGCGCCGATCTACGTGCGCCTGGCCTACTCGCCGCAATAGGCCAACTCGGCCGAATCGACCCTCAAGCCCGCACCGACCGATAGATTGAGAACGGTTTGCCTGCTGCGAGCGGCATCTGCACCATTTGTCCGACGGCCAAGACCGCCTGTGTGCGCGAACTCACGCCCAGCGCCTTGAGCACGGCGGCGACGTGGTCCTTCACCGTTTCCACCGACACCCCCAATTCACGCGCAATCAGTTTGTTGGGCTTGCCCTGCAACAGCAGGCCCAGCACGTCCGTCTGGCGCGGCGTCAGCGAGAGGCTCTCCAGATCGGTATGGCGCTGGAATTCCGACCCGCGCGCCAACTCCGACATCTGCAGCAGTTTGTCTGCCTGCGTGTCCGCAACGCCTTGTGCCGAACCATCAGTGGTCAGGCTCATGGGAGGGACATAGATTCCCCCTGACATCACCAGCTTCAAGGCTTGCATCAGCACTTCGGTGCCGCTGCGCTTGGGCACGAAACCCATTGCACCCTGATCGATGGCGCGGATCACATCGCTGGAACGATCCGAGGCGGAGATCACCACCACGGGCAGTGCCGGATAGTTGCCCCTGAATTCCGTCAGCAAGTCGAATCCATTGGCATCGCCCAGTTGCAGATCCAGCAGCACCAGATCGAAATCCTGACGGGTTTGCAGATGCTGGCGCGCCTGCGCCGCGCTGTCGGCCCCCACCACTTCTGTTTGGTCCACCAGACCGACGATGACGGTTTCCAGTGCTGACAAGATCAGTGGGTGATCGTCAATCAACAGAACCTTCATGCCTTGTCTCCCATCATGGTGTTTTACTACCTGTCTATAAAGCCTCATGATAGGCGTTGAGCGCGCGCTCAAACACCACCCACAAGGGTGATGCGAGGGCCGACATCGCCCAAATCCAACAATTCCGGACCCGCCAATCAGGTATCCAGCCATGCCATGACGGGCTGCCATTGTTGAAGATCGCGCTCGACCCTCCCAGGGGCCACATCCCAGAGCGACAGGCCATGGGCGGCCAGCTGGACGTAGTTTTGGGTGTCCCGCAAATGCCCCAGCGACTTGGCTTTGAGCCCCGTGACAAATTGTTGCAACTGCGTCACGGACAAGGTGCCCTCCTTGACCCGCATGCCCAGGACGGCCACGCCCGGCGCGCTGCGCTTGCCGGCCGGCAAGCGCTCCAGGCGTTGCAGGAAATCGAAGGTGGCTTGCATATCGAACAGGCTGGGTTGCAGCGGCACCAGGATCTTGTCAGCCAATCCCACGACAATTTCCAGCCGTTTGCCGTGCAAACCCGCCGGCGTGTCCAGCACGACATGGCTGACCCCCTTGGGCGGTCTTGCCACCTGCTTGCCATCCACGTCCAGCGCCTGGATCGGCGGCAAGGCGGCTGGGCGCCGACTCAACCACTGGCGCGAGCTCTGCTGCACATCCACATCCCCCAGGGCCACGCGATGACCCTGCCGCGCCAAATAGCCGGCCAGATTGCTGGCCAGGGTGCTCTTGCCCACCCCGCCCTTGGGATTGGCGACCACGAATACCGGCATATCAACTCCTTTTTTCCATGCTTGGGCAGAACCGCTCCGGCAGCATCGCGCCAGCCAGCCATGGCTGTATTGTGTTTGCCGCCCACAAGCCGGGCGGCGCCCATGCCTGCCAATGATCTGCAGACTCCGGCGACAATACCAGCCATGTTTGCCCCATCTCAACTTGAAGTCCGGCGCTTCTTCTGTGCCACCTACCGCAAGCTGCGTGCCGCGATGCCGCTGTCGCCCATGGAGGCGATCGCCGCCGACTGGATCAACGAACATCCCGAATACCATGCGGAACTGGCCGACGAAGACCAGGCGCTGAGCGCCGTCTATAGCGTCGAGGAAGGCCGGACCAACCCCTTCCTGCATCTGTCCATGCATTTGAGCATCAGCGAGCAGCACGCGATCGACCAACCCACGGGCATCCGACAGGCCATCGACCTGCTGGCGGCGAAGCGCCAGTCCATGCACGAAGCGCAGCACCAGGCCATGGAATGCCTGGGAGAAATGATCTGGACCTCGCAGCGCAGCGGCCTGCCCCCGGACGGGCACACATATCTGGACTGCGTACGCAAAAAAGCCACGCGTTGAACGTGGCTTGGGTCGAAATCTACTGATCTACTGACTGTAGGAGACGCGGATCAGGCCAGGATGGATCCACCGCCTACGCTGCGCCGCTCGCTCTTGCCCTGGGCAGAGTAGAGGCCGGTTTTTTCCGTGGGCATCAGGACGTCGATGGCCTGATCCAGGGCCGTCGATGCGCGAGCCAGGGACTCGCGTTGAGCCGCCACCCGTCCACCCGCCATCACCAGGCGGTTGCGCAAATCCGGCGGAACACGACCTTGGCGGGCCGCATCCATGAAGCGTTCCATCGCCTTGGCCAGCGACTGGTGCAGGCTGGCCGCATGCAGCTCGATGGCCTGGGCATCACGGCGCACCAGCGCATCGCCCAACAGATTCAAGCAGTTTTCCACCTCGAGCAAGGGCTGCTCGAGATCTTCACTCAACGACGACGATTGAACTGCAGAAGGCATTGAAGTAACCCGTTTATCAGGCCAAATGTCTGACTGTGTCAGGCTGATCACACAACCCGAAGCTTAGTACCAATTCTAGCCCTTGGCAAAAGAGGCCGGCTCGCCGGCTCAATGAGGCGTGGCCCGGCTGACCAGTTCCTGCGCATTCGAGATCAGTTTGTCGGCAATATTTTCCGCATTCACCGTGAATTTCCCCTGCGCAATCGCTTGGGAAATCCGCTGAACCTTGGCCAGATCGAAACTGCCTTCGTCCGAGTTGCTCTCCAGCATGGTGCTGGCGGAACTGGAAAGTGCAATTTGTGCGCTGGCTTCAGGTGCGGTGTTTGCGGCCACAGCCGACGAACCGCCTCCTCCCTGATTACTTTGAGCGCGCGCCTGCTCAAGCGCTGTCGAGCGTTCCAGCGCCGCTGCCGCTGACGCAAGAATTTCAGTGCCGTTACTGAGCTTCATGATGTTCTCCAAATGCTTGAGCACCCACCCAATGCAAGTCCGTTCCCTGCCTTATCGGCAAAAGATGGGCCAACTTGAGGGCTCGCCGTAAAGCCCCCGAAATAGATCCAGCCCTGGGTCCGCGGACTCTGGCATCGTATCTGACTCAAAGATCCACCTCAACACGGCGCTCTCCAACTGCACGTCCTACCGAAATTCGGCCATTGTCAAACTTGACCTTGACCTCTTGACCTTCCATGCCACGCTCCATGGCGGAGCCTTCGCTGCTGACGGCATAGCCCGGCCCATTTGCCGTGACGGTGACCCTGTCGCCCGCCGCAAACCAGAGACGCGTGCGCAAATCACTCAAACGCACGACCTCCCCTGCGGCCAAAGGACGTGCAAGAACACGTCCCTCAAGCTCGGAAACCTGCAAATAGGCTGGACTGTTGTCCGCTGCTATATCTACTTCGGCCGTTTGCAGCTGCGCTTGAGTCAAGATCGTGCCCAAACCCAGTGGTTTGGCCGCGACCATGGCCTTGGCATACACATGCACCACAATGGGGATGCTCACATTCCATCGGCTCACGCCTTCGATGCAGCGCACGCCGATACGGCTGCGGCCCCACATCTTCAGGCCCGGCGGCAAATAAGGCTCGGTGCGCCGGCAGGGCGCCAGGTGCAGGCGCGGGTCCAGATTGCCCAGATCCACTTCGACGCGCGCGCCTTCGGGCATGGCGGCCTGGGCTGCCTGTTCGGCCAGGCTTTGGGCTGGTTTCAGGCTGTCGGCCAGCAAGGGCACGCCCTCGCCCGCCGCGGATTGCGCCAGGCTGGGCATGAACGGCAAAAGCATCAAAACGGCCGCAGCCATCCATCCCCATCCCTTCGGAACGCGGGGCAGACGGATTGAGGGCAGGACGCTTTTGAACATGCCGCCACTGTAGGGCTGACTCAAGCCGCACAGGCTCGGAAATGCGCGGTAAAGCTGGCGCTTATCCCGCTCATGTTTTCGGAGGCGGCAAACACAATGGCGTCACCCCTGCTACAACCGCCGGCCCACCGTGCAGGCCGGTATCGGCGCAAGGAGTCGCACCATGATCAACCGCCTTACTGACGCTCTCAACTTCCAGACCCAAGCGCTCGTGCTGCGGTCGGAACGTCAGCGCCTGCTTGCCAGCAACATTGCCAACGCGGACACCCCTGGCTACCAGGCGCGCGAAATGGACTTTGCCGGCGCCCTGCGCAATGCAACGTCCAGCCTGAATGCCAACGGCTCGAAAAGCGCAGGCGCGTCGGCGGCAGGATCCCTGCCCGGCCTCGGCAACCTCAACAGCGGCGCCCTGACTGAAAGCACCCTTCAATATGCCCTGGCCTCGCAGACCAGCATGGACAACAACACGGTGGACATGGACCGGGAGCGCGCCAGCTTCGTCGACAACACCGTGAAGTACGAAGCCACCCTCAGTTTCATCGCTTCCAGCGTCAAGAGCACGCTGGAAGCGATGAAGTCGGCCAACGGCACCTGAACCATGCGCAGCGCCTAACCCAGCCGCCAGGAGACCACCATGTCGATGTTCCAGATTTTCAACGTGGCCGGCAGCGCCGTCAGCGCCCAGAGCCAGCGGCTCAACACCGTGGCGAGCAATCTCGCCAACGCCGACACCGTGGCCGGTCCGAACGGCCAGGCCTACAAGGCGCGCCAGGTGGTCTTCCAGACCCAGCTGATGGGCGCCGCCAACGACCTGGGCGCCGCAGGCGTGCAGGTATCCCAGGTGACGGAAGACCAGTCGCCCGGCCGCAAGGTGCTGGACCCCAAGAATCCGCAGGCCGACGCCGACGGCTACGTCACCTACAGCAACGTCAATCCGGTGGACGAGATGGTCAACATGATTTCGGCTTCGCGCTCGTATCAAAACAACATCGAAGTCATGAGCACGGCAAAGAACCTGCTCGAAAAGACCTTGTCTCTGGGTCAGTCCTGACCTGCTCCACTGAAGGATAGACCATGAGCATCTCTTCAATCCTGAACAAGGCGACGCAAGCGGCATCGAGCACCGGCACGACGAGCGGCTCAAGCAGCACCTCGGCCTCGGGCCTGTCCGCCACATCCGCGGCCTCGACGCAGAACCAGTTCCTGACCATGCTGGTGGCGCAGATGCAGAACCAGGATCCGATGAACCCCATGGACAACTCGCAGCTGACCAGCCAGTTGGCGGCGATCCAGACCGTGTCGGGCATCAGCGACCTGAACACCAGCATCCAGGGCCTGGGGACGCAGTTCAACCAGATGTCGGCCCTGCAAAGCGTCAACCTGGTGGGCCACTCGGTCACCGTGCCCGGCAACGTGCTGTCACAAAACGCCAGCAACACCTCCAACGCCGACGGGAGCTACTCGCTGGCAAGCGCCGCCACGGCGGTGCAGATGCAGGTCTACGACACCGCAGGCACGCTGGTCAAGACCACGAACCTGGGCCCCCAGAGCGCGGGCATGCACACCTTCACCTGGGCGGCGGGCAGCAGCTCGGCGGCCAGCGCCGGCTACACCTTCAAGATCACCGCCGCCAATGGCACGACGCCTGTGACCGCGACGCCCTATACGCAGGACAAGGTGGTCGCCGTCACCAATTCGGGCAACACGCTGCAGCTGCAGCTGCAGAACCTGGGCACGGTGAACTACAGCGCCGTGCAAAACATCAACTAGGCATCAACCGAGCATCCACTGAGTCTGAACACGCAGGCACAGCCGACACCCACTCGTCGAACCGATACAAGGACACATCATGGGCTTCCAACAAGGTCTCTCAGGGCTGAACGCCACCAGCCAGCAGCTCAGCGTGATTGGCAACAACATCGCCAACGCCAACACCTACGGCGAGAAATCCTCGTCCGCGCAATTTTCCGACCTGTACGCCAACGCCCTGAGCGGCTCGCAATCGAATCAGGCCGGCATTGGCACGACCATCTCGACGATCGCTCAGGATTTTTCGCAGGGCAGCATCGTCACTACCGACAACCCCCTGGATCTGGCGATCAACGGCGGCGGGTTCTATATGCTCAAGGGCGTATCAGGACAGACGCTCTATTCGCGCGACGGTGAATTCCAGGTCGACAAGGCCGGCAACGTCGTCAATTCGGCCGGCCAGACTCTGTATGGCTACTCGGCCAACGCGCAGGGACAGATCCAGCAGGGCGCGCTGACCACCTTGACGATTCCGACGGCGGGTATCGCGCCCAAGGCCACGGACACCTTGGCCCTGAATTTCAACCTGAATTCCAGCGCATCGATCACTGCGCCCAGTTCGGGCACAGGCACCGGCATGAGCCTGACCGACTCCACGACCTACAACAACGCAACCTCGATCACCGTCTACGATGCCAAGGGCAATGCCGTGCCGGTGACTTTCTACTTCCAGCAAGCCGTCGACCCCTCGGGACAAGGCAATGGTGTCTGGAACGTCTATGCCACCGCCAACGGGCAGACCCTGGCGTCGGAATCGCCCGACGGCAACGGCAACCCGACCACGCCCTTCACGACCATCACCTACCCTGCCGCTGGCGGCACACCGACCTTCAATCCAGCCAACGCCGCCGGAACGGACGCGCCGCAGCTGAACATCCCGATGGGCACGCAAACCCCTCCGGCGGCGCCGACCCTGGCCGTCGGGCCCATCAACGTCAGCCTGGCCACTTCGACCAACAACAACGCCTCCTTCGCCGTCACGTCCGACACCCAGGACGGCTACGCGCCAGGCTCGCTGACCAGCGTCAGCATCAGCGCACAGGGCGTTTTCCAGGCCAATTACTCCAACGGCCAGTCGAAAAACACCGGCCAGCTGGTGCTGGCCAACTTCCCCAACCTCAATGGGCTGCAAGCGGTCGGCGGCAACGCCTGGTCCAGCACCTTTGCCGCCGGCACCTCGGTGATCGGCACCCCGGGAAGCGGCAATCTGGGAGAAATCCAGTCCAGTGCGCTGGAGTCCTCCAACGTCAACCTGACCAACCAACTGGTCAGCCTGGTCAGTGCCCAGCGCAATTACCAGGCCAACGCGCAATCGGTCAAGACCGTGGACCAGGATCTGCAGACCCTGACCACCAGCCTCTGATCCCCAACCCTAGCCCGACAACGACACCGCCATGGACCGCATGATCTACACCTCGCTTGCAGGCGCCAAAGCCGCCATGCAACGACAGGACGTGATGGCCAACAACCTGGCGAACTCGACCACCAACGGGTTCAAGGCGGAACTGGCTGCGTTCCGGTCCGTTCCCATCCAGGGCAGCGGCGCGAGCACGCGCGCCTTCTCCATTGAAACCACCACGGGCTACGACGCCGCGCCGGGCGCCATTGAACAAACCGGGCGCAATCTGGATGTAGCCGTCAAGGGCAACTCCTGGCTGGCCGTGCAAAGCCTGGACGGCACCGAAGCCTACACCCGAGCAGGCTCCCTGCAAGTCAGCCCCGAGGGCCTGCTGGTGACGCAAAACGGATTGCCCGTCGTGAGCGACGGCGGCCCGATCACCATTCCGCAGGGCACCGAAATCCAGATCGGCAGCGACGGCACCGTCACCGGGACCGCCAACGAGAAGTCCAGCCCCCTCGCCCGCATCAAGATGGTGACGCCCGACTCGGCCATGACGCGCGGCACCGACGGGCTGTTCCGCTCCGCCCAGGGCGATTTGCCGGCCGACCCCAGCGCCCAGCTGATGGACGGCGCATTGGAAGGTTCCAACGTCAGCCCCGTCAGCACCATGGTCAGCATGATCGCGGCGGCGCGCCAGTTCGAACAACAAATGAAGCTGCTGCAAACCGCAGAGTCACAAAGCCAGGCGGCCGCCAAGCTGCTGGGCACTTAATCGTCTGAGGAGTAGCACATGATCCGCTCGCTGTTCATCGCCAAGTCCGGCATGGAAGCCCAGCAAATGCAGCTGGACAATATTTCCAACAACCTCGCCAACAGCGCCACCAACGGCTACAAGAGCGCGCACGCAGTGTTCGAGGACCTGATGTACCAGAACCTGCGCCAGAGCGGTGCCGATTCCACCGAACAGACCCAGCTGCCCACGGGCCTGCAGGTCGGCCTGGGCGTGCGCGCCGTCGCGACCTCGCGCAATTTCAGCCAGGGCACGCTCTCGCAGACCAGCAACACCCTGGACGTGGCCATCAACGGCAGCGGCTTCTTCCAGGTTCAGATGCCGGACGGCACGACCTCCTATACCCGCGACGGTTCGTTCCAGCAGAACGCGCAGGGGCAGATCGTCACCAGCAACGGCAACACGGTGCTGCCGGGCATCACCATCCCCGCCACTGCGCAGAGTGTGACCATCGGCCAGGACGGTACCGTCAGCGTGGTGCTGCCGGGCAATTCGACGCCGCAAACCATCGGCCAATTCCAGTTGGCCAACTTCATCAATCCGGCCGGCCTGGAGCCGATCGGCCAGAACCTGTTCACGCAGACCGCGTCGTCCGGCACCCCGATCACGGGTGCGCCGGCTGCCAACGGTCTTGGCAGGATTTCTCAGGGCTTCGTGGAAGGCTCCAACGTCAACGTGGTCACCGAACTGGTCAACATGATTTCCACGCAGCGCGCCTACGAAATGAACTCGAAGGCGGTGCAGACGTCCGACCAGATGCTGCAAAAACTCAACGACATGTGAGAGCAGATCATGAAGCGCGTCAGTAGCTCTTTGGCAGTCTCCCTCATGGGCATGGGACTGGTCGTCCTGGGGGGGTGTGCTTCGTTGAAGACCCCGCAGGTCGACGTGCACCAGGCGCCGGTGGTCCAGTTGCCCCAGCAGCCTCCGCCCACCGAACTCAATGGCTCGATCTACCAGGTCTCCAACTACCGGCCCTTGTTCGAAGACATCCGTGCGCGGCTGGTTGGCGATGTCCTGACCATCCAGATCACTGAAAACGTCAGCGCCAGCCAGAGTTCGACCTCCGACGTTGAAAAGGCCAGCTCGCTGTCCGCGAGCATTTCCGCCCTGCCGGGCATCAGTTCGAACTCGTTCGGCAAGGCGTCCGCAGCCGGCACGAATTCCAACGTGAGCACGGGCAAAGGCGCCAACGCCAACACCAACACCTTCACGGGCACCATCACGGCGGTCGTCACTGCCGTGCTGACCAACGGCCAGCTCATGATCACCGCTGAAAAGCAGATCGGCGTGAACCAGAACGTCGACGTACTGCGCTTCACGGGCCAGGTGGACCCGCGCTACATCCAACTCGGCAACACCATTCCATCCACCTCCGTCGCCAATGTGCGCATCGAGCAGCGTGGACGAGGATCGGCCGCCGACGCGATGGGAATAGGCTGGTTGCAGCGCTTCTTTTTGAGCTATTCGCCGATTTAAGTTTGCGCAGAATCGGTAGCACAAGCTCATTGTGCCGCCGCCATGCAAACCGCCCCCACTCAGTTCCCCATCGCCGCTCTGCGCCAAGGCCCGGCGGCATCGACGAAGAGCCTCCTGCTGGGGCTGCTGGCCCTGGTCACCCTGCTCCTGGCCTGGCCAGACGCAGCCCAGGCCGAACGGATCAAGGATCTCGCCGCCGTACAAGGCGTGCGCACCAACAAGCTGACGGGCGTGGGCCTGGTCGTGGGTCTGGACGGCACCGGCGACCAGACCACCCAGGTGCCGCAAACCACCCAGGGCCTGATGTCCATGCTGCAGCAGTTCGGCATCGTGGTGCCGCCCGGCACCACCGTGCAGACCCGCAACATCGCCATCGTGGCGGTGACAGCCGAACTGCCCCCCTTTGCCAAGCCCGGCCAGGAAATCGACGTCACCGTGCTGTCCCAAGGCAATTCGAAGAGCCTGCGCGGCGGCAGCCTGCTGGCTTCGCCCCTGAAGGGCCTGGACGGACAGGTCTACGCCATCGCCCAGGGCAATCTGATCGTGGGCGGCGCCGGCGCATCGGCCGGCGGCTCCAAGGTGCAGATCAACAGCCTCAACGCCGGACGCATTCCCGGCGGCGCCACCGTCGAACGCTCCGTTCCCACTCCCCTGCTGCTCGGCGACTCCATCCAACTGGCCCTGAATTCCGACGACTACAGCACGGCCCGCCTGGTGGCCCGCGCCATCAACGAGAACAAGGGCAGCGGCACGGCCCAGGCCCTGGACGGCCGCACCGTGCGGGTGGCCGCACCGACCAATCCGGACGACCGCATCAACTTCCTGGCCGACCTGGAGAACCTCAAGGTCGACCTGATGGCCCCTTCGGCCAAGGTCGTGATCAATGCCCGCACCGGTTCCATCGTGATGAACCAGGCCGTCACGCTGAACGCCTGCGCCATCGCGCACGGCAACCTGGCCGTGACCATCACGTCCACGCCCCAGGTCAGCCAGCCCGGCCCGCTGTCCAATGGCCAGACGACGGTGACCACCAAGACCGACATCTCGATCAAGCAAGAACCCGGAGTCCTCATTCAATTGCCTGCCAGCGCCAAGCTTGCTGACGTGGTCAAGGCCTTGAACTCGCTCGGCGCCACGCCGGGTGACCTCGTCACCATCCTGCAGGCCATGAAGAGCGCAGGCGCACTGAGCGCCGACCTAGAGGTGATTTGATGGCCGCGAACCCCTTAACCGTCAACAACAACGGACTGGCCGCCGACGTCAAGTCGCTGAACAGTCTGCGCGCCGCGGCGGGGCGCGACGCCAAGTCATCGATCCGCGAGACGGCCAAGCAGTTCGAGTCGCTGTTCATGCAGCAGGTCATGAAAAGCATGCGCGCCAACACGCTGGCCACCGGCATGAGCGACAACTCGGCCACCCAGCTCGGCACCGAATTGCTGGACACCCAGTACGCCGGCAAGATGGCCGGCCTGCCCGGCGGCCTGTCGGACGCCATCGCGCGCCAGCTGCAGCACCAAATGGGCATCGCCAGCAGCGGCAGCACGAACTCCGCCGATGCCAGCGTCATGACGCGCGCCAGCGGCATCCGCCACTACAGCAGCGTGAGCGGCACCAGCAGCAGCTTCAGCGACACGAGCGCCAGCGGCACCGGTTCGAGCTCAGCCGCGGCCAGCCCGCTGCCCGCGCTTGCGGTCAAGAACATCCCGTCCCATGTGCAGACCTTCATCCAGAAGCACGACGCCGCCGCGCGCTCGGCCGAAGCGTCCACCGGCATTCCCGCCAGCTTCATGATTGCTCAGGCGGCCCACGAGTCGGGCTGGGGCAAGCACGAGATCACCAACAAGGACGGCAGCAGCGCCCACAACCTGTTCGGCATCAAGGCCACTTCCGGCTGGACCGGCAAGGTCGCCGAGGTGCAGACCACCGAATATGTCGACGGCAAGCCCCAGAAGGTGACCGCCAAGTTCCGCGCCTACGACAGCTACGAGGACGCGTTCAAGGACTACGCCAGCCTGATCAACAGCAACGACAAATACCGCCAGGTGGCCGCGCAATCCACCTCCGCGCAAGGATTTGCCCAAGGCCTGCAAAAGGCCGGCTATGCCACCGACCCGGCCTACGCACAGAAGCTGGCGTCCGTCATCAACACCACGGTGCGCGTGCAGCGCGCCATGGCGTAAGGAGCCCAATCCATGGCGGGCACCGGTATTCTCAGCATCGGCGTGCAGGCCATGCAGGCCAGCCAGGCGGCCCTGCAGACCGTCAGCCAGAACATCGCCAATGCCAACACGCCGGGCTACTCGGTCCAATCGGTGCAACTGCAAAACAATGCAGGACAGGCCACCGGATCGGGCTTCATGGGCACCGGCGTCAGCGTGCAGACGGTCACGCGCGCCCACAACAACTTCCTGACCGCGCAGGCGCAAAGCACGGCCTCGGCCGCATCCATGGATCAGGAGTCGCTGACCCAGCTGACCGCCTTGCAGCAGCTGTTTCCGACCGGCGCGCAAAGCCTGGGCAACGCCGCCAACCAATTCCTGAATTCCCTGGTGGACGTTTCCAACAATCCATCAGACCCCTCGGCGCGTTCAGCGGCGCTGGGCCAGGCCCAAAACGTGGCCTCGCAGTTCAACAACGCCGCCCAGCAGTTGAACGCCATGCAAAGCGGGGTGGTCAGCGACCTCGGCAACAGTGTCAACACCGTCAACCAGCTGACCACCCAGCTAGCCAAGATCAATGGGCAAATCGCGGCGGCACAGGGCAGCAAGCAGCAGCCCAACGACCTGCTGGACCAGCGCGATCAGCTCGTCAACCAGATCAGCAAGTACGTGCAGGTCAACACCCTGACCGCCTCGGACGGCACGCTGAGCGTTTTCATTGGCGGCAGCCAGCCGCTGGTGCTGGGCACCACGGCCAGCGCCCTGAGTGTCGGGACCGGCACCTACGATCCGGCGCAAGCCTCGATCAGCATCAACAGCGGCAATCGCAACACCACCCTGTCCAGCAATGCGCTCACCGGCGGATCCATTGCCGGACTGCTCAATTTCCAGAACAACGACCTGCAGGCGGCCAAGAACCTGCTGGGCCAGATCGCCACCTCGCTGGCCAGCCAGATCAACACCCAGCAGTCCCTGGGCTGGACCAATTCGCCGCTGCCCAATCCCGGGCAGCCCATCAGCTCGACCAACATGCCGCAGGCCGGCTCCCCGATCTTCTCGATCAGCCCGCCGATCGCGCTGCCTGCCACGACCAACCTTCGCAACCCCAACGGCAGCTATGCGGGCTCGGTCAGCCTGAGCGTCACCGATCCGACCCAGCTGCAGGCCAGCGCCTACAAGCTGCAGGCCAACCCCAATGGCAACGGCTATCTGGTGACACGGCTGTCCGACGGCACGCAGTTCCCGAACGCCAACTTTCCCAATCCCGTGGTCAGCGGCTCCACCATCGACGGCTTCACGTTCACAGTCAATGGCGCGCCGGGACCCACCGACACATTCCTGATGGAGCCTGTGGCCCAGAGCGCGGTCAACATGAAGCAGATCCTGACCAGTCCGGCGGGCATTGCAGCGTCCTCGCCCGTGACCGCCAACGTGCCCAGCACCAACAAGGGCACGGCGACCGTCAATTCGATCTATGCGGTGAACAACAACCTGAACATGAACCAGCAGCCCATGACCGTGACCTTCGGCGGCGTCGATGCCACCGTAGCCAACGGCGTGGACTACACCATCAACGCGGCCGACGGGTCGTCCTACACGGGCGTCTGGGTCCCTGGCCAGCCCATAGGCAACCAGCCCAATGCCAACCCGCCCATCAACCTGGGCTTCGAACTCAGCCTGAACGGCGTGCCGACCAACGGCGACGTCGTGACCATCGGCGCCACGCAGTTTCCCGGCAGCAACAACGGCAACGCGCAAGCCATGGTCAAGCTGCAGACCGCGCCCATTGTCGGCAGGGTCCTGCAGTCCGACGGCAGCTTTGTCGGCGGTGCCTCGGTCGACGATGCCTACGCCTCGGCCATGGCCAACATCGGCAGCCGCGTGCAAGGGGCGCAGTACCTGCAGAAGTCGTCGCAAGCCGCGCAGACCAACGCCCAGAACGCCAAGAGCAGCGTCGACGGCGTCAACATCGACGAGGAAGCCACCAAGCTGATGCAATTCCAGCAAAGTTACCAGGCGGCCTCCAAGGTCTTGCAAACCGCGCAGTCGATGTTCCAGACCGTGCTCACGCTGGCACAAAACTGAAGGGGTTGAGCCATGCGGATCGCAACAGCCAACACGTTCGAGCAGACGATTCTGAACCTGCAGAATCGCCAGAATGCCCTGCAGACGTCCCAGGAGCAGCTCACATCCGGCAAGCGCGTCGAGGTGGCCAGCGACGACCCGACTTCGGCCGCCATTGCCGAACGTTCGCAGGCGTCGGCCAATCGCGTCGATGCCGACACGCGCGCGCTCAACGCCAGCCAGAGCAACATGACGGCGGCCGAAAGCGCCCTGGGCAGCGCCGACGACCTGATGCAGCAGATCCGCGAGGCCCTGATGCAGGCGGGCGACGGCACCTACGGCGACGCCCAGCGCGCCCAGCAAGCCAATGCCATTCAGGGGCTGCGCAACCAGCTGCTGGCGATTGCCAACACCCAGAATGGCTCCGGCACCTACCTGTTTGGCGGCCAGGGCTCCGGCGGCGCGCCCTTTCTCGATGGCCCCAACGGCGTGACCTACAACGGCACCGCGGGACAGACCCAGGCCGGCCAGATCAACACCTACAACATGACGGTGGACGGCCTGCACACCTGGATGGGCGCTCGCAACGGCAACGGATCCTTCGTGACCGCGGCGGGAACCAACGCCAACACCGGTGGCCCGGTGGCGGGCTGGATCGATTCGGGCACCGTGACCAATCCGGCCACGCTCACGGGCGACAACTACACGATCAGCATCACCGGCACGGCGCCCAACGCGACCTACACGGTCACCAACACCACCACCGGCGCGCAGCCGGCCAGCGGCAACTTCACGCCCGGACAGACCCTTCAGTTCGACGGCATCTCGACCACCATCAGCGGCACCCCCGCCGATGGCGACACCTTCACCGTTTCACCTCCCGTCAACAATTCCAGCGTATTCGATGTACTGGACAAGGCCATTGCAGCACTCAAGCCGCAAGCCACCGCCATGACGTCTGACCAAAGAAATGCACAAGTTCAGCAAACCGTGTCAAGCGCGGTACGCGATCTGGATGCATCCATGAGTAATATTGAGAGCGTACGTTCCCTGGTTGGCACACAATTGTCCAACCTGCAGAATGACACCAACGACAATGCATCTCTCAAGCTACTCAACCAGACGGCACAGTCCAATGCGGAAGACCTCGACATGACCCAAGGCATTTCGAACTTCCAGAATCAGCAGACCGGATATCAGGCAGCGCTGCAGGCCTACGCCTCGGTGCAAAAGATGTCCATGTTGCAGTACATCAATACCTCGCAATGACCACGTCCCTCATTCTCGGCCAGGTGGCCCTGGGCTACAGCCCATTGATCGACAAGCAGCACATCATCGGCGGCACACGCCTCACGATCGTGCCCCTTCGCCAGGACCTGAGCCTGGCCCCCGAAGATCTCTGCCAGGTCCTGCACGAGGTATGGCCCGAAGGGAGCAAAACCGGCCTGCTGAACGTGCTGCACGAGGGTTTGCTGAGCGAATTGCAAGGCATGCCCCTGCCCCAAGGCCTGATGCTCGAATGGCCGGCCTTCATGGCCGGCGAAGAAAAGCTGGCCGAGGCGATCGAATCCTATCGCGCCAAGATGCATGGCCTGATGCTCAAGGGCCGCAGCACCACGCCCTTGGCGCCCGAGATGCGGGCGGCCTTCAAGCAGGCCGTGCTGGACCTGGACGACGTGCAGAACATGGCCATGCCCGATGTCAAGCTGGCCACGCAAGGCCTGCCCCTGCTGGTGGCCAAGGTCCGTGACGCCGAAGGCGTGAAAAAGGCCTTTGAGATGGGCGCCCAGGGCGTCATCGGCTGGCCGACCAGCGGCCCCTTCGAGGCGCCAGAAAGCAGCGCAAAGCCCGCCATCCAGGCCGATTTGCAAGTGATCGTGGAGCTGATGTCCCGTGTCGACCAGGGTGAAGACATCAGCCGCCTGGAGGAAACGCTCAAGCGCGACCCCAGCCTGGCCTTCAAACTCCTGCGCTACCTGAACTCCGCGGCGTTCGGCCTGCCGGTCGAAGTCAGTTCGTTCCGCCACGCCATCATGCTGCTGGGCTACCCTCGCCTGAAACGCTGGCTGGCCCTGCTGCTGACCACGGCCAGCAAGGACCACGCCATGCGGCCCATCATGTACGGGGCGCTGCGCCGCGGTCTGCTGATGGAAGAGTTGGCCAAGAGCATGAACGACACCGAGCTGCGCGACGAAATGTTCATCTGCGGCCTGTTCTCGCTGCTCGACCATATGCTCAAGCAGCCCTTTGCACGCCTGCTGCCGTCCATCCCCGTGCCCGACCGGGTCCGCGAGGCCCTGATCGACCATCGCGGCCCGTTCGCCCCCTACCTCGACCTGGTGCGCGCCATCGAAGACGAATCGGTGTTCGACTTCCGATCCGCGGCGGAGCGGCTCATGCTGAGCGCGGAGGAAATCAACCGCGCCGTCGTGAACGCCTTGGCCAAGGCTGTCCAGCTCGAATGACCTAGGGCGTCGCCGGGGCGCATATTCCTCTCGCGTACCGGATGCACCCGATGCCATTGCCCGCCCAGGATCTCGACGCACTGCGCGAGTTGTTTCTCGACCCGGTCAACCCGGTCGCGATCCTGGACGCACAACTCAAGGTGCTGAGCGCCAATGCGCCGGCGGCCGCGCGCCTGAGTCTGCACAGCGGCGCCGACCTGCAACACCTTCAAACCACCGCCGGTACGCGGATGCTGGCCTGGCTGAAACTCGCCAGCCGGGCCGTCTCGGAGGGCAAGCGCCAGCCCATCGCACCTGCCCTCGCTATCGATCGCGAGCACAAGGCTCAACTCACCCTCTATCCGCTCGACGCGGCGAGCTCCGACGGTGCCTGTTGGCTGCTCCATGCCGACGTGCGCCCTTCGGGCACGGCACACGAGGGCGGCACCGAAGCCCAGTTGCGCCAGCAGGTGCAGCAGCTGCAGCAAGAACGCGACCTGGCCTACCAGCAGCTCGACGCGCTGATGGACACCATGGGCGTGGGACTGGCCACCTTCCAGCAGGACGCTGGGTGGCTGCAGCCACGCCAGAGCAAGCGCGCCGCTGGCCCTGCGCGCCAGGGCGTGGCAAGCCTTCAGGGCATCCACCGGAATATGGTGGAGACGGACTCCCTGCCTGAATACGAGCGGCTGCAAAAGGCATTGAAGTCCGGCGAAAAAATCGAGATCCGCTACGCAGTCAGGCATCCGGAATGGGGCCGCCGCTGGCTGCTGACTCGCATAGAGCCTGGCCAGCTCAAGAGCGGGCAGCGGACCACGTCGGTCATCACGCTCGACATCACGGTCGAGCAGTTGGCCCAGGCCCGCAGCGAGCAACTGTTGCGCGATCGAGACTTGCAGACAGAGCGCGAGCGCACTGTACTCGACTCCGTTCTGGTCGGCATCGTGACCGTCGGGCGTCATGGCATCGAATGGATGAACCGTTCGGCCTGCCGCATGTTCGGCAACGACCTGGCGGCATTTTCCGGCCGCCCCATCAGCATGGTGGCCACGCCCGAGCCCGACCACCCGTTCCGGCAGGCCCGCTATCTCGACGAGCTGGCGCAGGGCCAGGCCCAGACCTTCGAATGCCGGGTCAAGGCATTGGACGGACGCGAATTCTGGGTTGCAGGCAATGCCGTGGTCACCGACAAGGCCGAGCATGGCCGCCAGCTCACCTACGCATTGCTCGACATCGACAGGCGCCGGCAGGCCGAGGCCCAGACGCAACGGATTCAAGCCTCGCTGCAACGCATCATCGAAGTGGCGCCGCTGGCGATCAGCCTGTTCGATGCCAGGACACTGCACGTCGAAACCATCAACCAGGTTGCAGCGGCGCTGGCCGGCCGGACCGAAGCCGAGTTGCTGGGCGCCTCGCCCGAGGACCTGTTCGGCGCCGAAACCGGGCCCGCGATTCGCATGGACATGGCGGCCGCGCTGCGCGCCAATTCAGTCACCCACCGCGAATACCGTTGGCATCAGGGCGGCCAAGACCGGGTCTGGGATGCCCGCTACCTGCCCTTGAACCCCGTGGACCCGGCCGTCCCGGCCAGCGAACCCGAGCGCCTGCTGCTCGTGGCGACCGATGTCACCGAACGGCGCGCGGCCGACGCCGCGCGGCTGGAGGCGGTCATTGCGCAACGCGAGCTGCTGGTTCGTGAAGTGCACCATCGCATCAAGAACAATCTGCAAGGCGTTGCCGGACTGATGCAGCAGATCGCGGCCAGGCGGCCGGAGGTCAGCGAGGTCATCAACGAAGCGATCGGCCAGGTGCAGGCCATTGCCCAGGTCTACGGTTTGCAAGTGGGTTCGCAAGGTCCCATGCGGGTGGTGAACGTGGTCACGGCCATTGCGGGCTCGGTGCGACGCATGTTCGGTCACCCCATCCAGACCTCGCTGGAAGGCCGCATGGCCGAGCAAGCGCAGGCCTGGATCCTGCCCGAGGCGGAAGCCATTCCCATCGCGCTGACCCTGAACGAACTGCTCACCAATGCCGTCAAGCACAGTCCCAAGGACGAAACAGGCGGCGACGTACGATGCGCCATGGTCTGCGAGCCTGAGCACGTGCTGCTGCGCATCGTCAATCAAGGCCGCCTGCCTACGGATTTTCAGTTGGCTCAGGTCCCCGGCGGCGTCTCCGGCCTGGGGCTGGTCCGCGCACTGCTGCCGCGCCGCAGCGCGGAACTCCAGCTTGAGCAACATGGCAGTTGCGTGGTCTGCACGCTCAAACTCACGCCGCCGGGCGTGAGCCTGCAAAATGCGCCATGAGCCCATCCGTACGTTTACAACCAGTATTGAGCGGGCTGCCCGACTATCATGAATATTCAAGGCGACACAGGCTCTGACACAAACATGGTCTCAAGGGGAGCGCTTCGATTGTGAGGAGCAAAGGCAAGATTCTCGTCCTGGACGATGACCGCCTGGTGCTCGCCACCCTGGCGCACGGGCTGTCGCAAGCCGGCTTCGAGGTACTGGACGCCGACAACGGCGACGATGCCATCCTGCTGGCCCGCCAGCATCGCCCCGGACTGGCCCTGCTGGATATTCGCATGGAGGGCTTGAGCGGGTTCGACGTGGCCGCCTATCTGCGCGACTACCTGCAGATTCCCTTCATGTTTCTCTCCGCCTTCGCCGACGAGAAGACGGTCGACAAGGTCAAATCCCTCGGCGCGATGGCCTATTTGGTCAAGCCCCTGGACATCCGCCAGATCGCGCCGGCCGTAGAGGCGGCTTTTGCCAGCGGGCAAGCCACCCAAGCGGTCCCCAAGCCGGCACCCGGCCTCCTGGATTCGCCGATCGGTGCCAGCGATCAACAAGCCGTATCCATCGCCACGGGCGTGCTGATGCAGCGCCACGGCCTGACCCGCCAGCAGGCGCTTGCGCGGCTGGCGCAGCTTGCCTTGGTGGAGCATCGCAACGTGGCCGAACAGGCCGCACAGATCATCGAGGCGCTGGAACTGCGCGCCCGGCCGGATCAGCCGGACTGAATGCGCTTCAGGGCGTCAAGGCACTAAGGCATTAAGGTGCCAGGGTGAAAAAGAAACTGGCGCCGCGCCCGGGTTCGGACCTGGCCCAAATCTCGCCCCCGTGCCGATGCACGATGCGCCGAACCGAAGCCAGGCCCACCCCGGTCCCCGGGAATTCGCTGGCACTGTGCAAGCGCTGGAACACGCTGAACAATCGCTCGGCGCCGCGCATGTCAAAACCAGCGCCGTTGTCACGCACGACATAAACCAGTCCGCGTCCGGTTTGCTGCTCCGCAAAAAAAGCGATTTGGCTGAGTTCGCCTTTGGCGCTGTATTTCCAGGCATTGCCCAGCAGGTTCTCCAGCACCATGCGCAACAAGGTCGGATCGCCCACCGTCATCAGCTCGGGCTGGATGGTCAGTTCCAGCTGCCGCGCCGGGTCGATGCACTGCAAGTCGTCCATCACCAGCCTCGCCAGCAGGGACAGATCGACCGGCTCACGAACCATGGTCTTGGACGACAGCTGCGTCAGCGACAGCAGCGCGTCAATCATGCTGTTCATGCGCGCCGTGGCGCTCATGATCCGATCCACGGCATCGTTGCCCATGCCGTCGAGCTGCCGTCCGTAGTCTTCCTTGAGAATGCGGGCAAAGCCTTCGACCACGCGCAAAGGCGCCCGCAAATCGTGCGAGACCGTGTAGCTGAACGAGTCCTGGTCCGCCCGCGCTGCCGCCGAGGCCTGCGCCGCCAGCGCGACCGGCTGATGTTCCGGAGGCGACTGCGGCCACATGCTGAACAGGCTGAGGCGGGTGGACTCCGACGGCGATTCTTCGGGCACCGGCGCCAGGCGCAGCCACCAGGCTCCACAAGCCAGGCCGCGCCCGATGTCGGCGCCACGGGCAGCTTCGCGAATCTCGGCGGGCAGGCAGTCCAGACAGGCTTGCCACGGCTGGCCGCGCCACAACTCTGCTGGGCGCCCCAGCATCTGGGCCGCCGCCTGATTGAGATCCTGGAGGCGCAAGCCTTGCCCCGGCAGATCCATCAGCAGCCATGCGGGGCCGGGCAAAGCATCCAACCACCGGTTGGATGACGCCAACATGGAAGCGTCAATCAGACTCATCATGGCGCGCATTGTATGTAGCGGAAACCACAACCCGACAGTGAGATTTCCACATCTAGTGGTCACTACCGATGGAATTCCAGTTTTGGGTTCACGCCAGTCGAGGACAATACGCGCCCAGGAAGTCACCCTAGGAATGTTCCGCCCGAGGCGGCAAGGCCAGTCCATGCCATCTTGCGCGACCACGCCATGCCCAACGCTCAAACAGACCCCAACGTCCAATACCAGCCCCTGGACCCGCAGGCGCTGTCCAAGTTACGCGAACTGGATCCAGGCGGTGGCAACCAATTGCTGCAGCGCGTCGTGCAAGCCTATATGAAATCGCTGGAGCACCTGCTGCCTGAGCTGGGACGGGCCTGCATGGGGCAAATCGACTTATCTGTCGTCAAGCACGTGACTCACACGCTCAAATCGTCCTCGGCCAGCCTCGGGGCCGTGCATTTGGCACATATTTGCTCAGAAATCGAGACCATGGCCCGCTTGGGACAGACAGCGGGCATAGACAGCCGGCTGCAAGCCATGCATGATGAATTGGCTCATGTGCGCGCGGCCTTGAATATGCTGCTTCATGGAGCATCGGCTCAATCTTCATGAATACCGGTAGCAACTCATCCGACCTCGACAGCGATCTTCCCGAACAGCCTCGCATCCTGCTGGTTGACGATGACGAGGTCAATCTACTGTTGACCGCTGCCGCGCTGCGAGGACGGGGGTTTGACGTCACCGAGGCCGGCGGCGGCGAAGATGCCTTGAACCGCCTGGCAGGCTGGATCCCGGACGTGATCGTGCTCGACGCCATGATGCCCGGGCTGGACGGATTCCAGACCTGCGCCCGCCTGCGCGGCACCCCGGGTTTTGAGTCCACGCCGGTCCTGATGCTGACCGGGCTGGATGACGAAAGCTCCATCAATCGCGCCTATCAAGTGGGTGCCACCGATTTCTTCGTCAAGTCCAACCAGTGGAGCCTGTTGGCGGGACGGCTGCGCTACCTGCTGCGCTCATCACGCACCCGGCTGGAACTCGAGCGCAGCAAGGCCCGGCTGGCCCGGGCACAGGACCTGGCCCGCATGGGCAGCTTCGAATGGCATCGTGGCAGCTCTGGCTTCAGCCTGGCCACTGAGGCGCTGCGGGTGTTTGGCCGCAGCCCTGCCGAACCGCTCGACTTCAACGGCGTGATGCGCATGGTGCCGGCCGAGGAGCGGCGGCTGTTCATGCGCCTGCTTCGGGACGTGCTGGCACACAACTCGGTGCTGGTCACCGACCTGCCCTTCACACTGGTGGACGGCCGGCGGCGCGTGATTCACGTCGAAGCGGAACCCGAATTCAACGAGCAGGGCAAGACCTGCGGCTACACCGGCGTGATGCAGGACGTGACCGACCGGCGCATGGCGGAGGACAAGATCCGCGAACTGGCCAATTTCGACGCCTTGACCGGCCTGCCCAACCGCCGTCAGCTGATCTGGCGCGCCGAGCGCGCCATCGAGCAGGCGCGCCGCATGGGCCATCAGGTCGGCCTGCTGCTGGTCGATTTGGATCGATTCAAGGTCATCAACGACACCTTGGGCCATAGCGCCGGCGACGAACTGCTGATGGAAGTCAGCCGACGCCTGCGGGCCTGCGTGCGCCACTCCGACCAGATCATGGAAGGCGTGCTCGATTCGGTGGGGGGACGTTCGCACCGGATGCTGGAAGCCGTGGGTCGCCTGGGCGGCGATGAATTCGTCGCGCTGCTGCCCGAGATCATGGACGAGCGGGACGCGCAACGCGTCGCCAGCCGCGTGCTCGACACCTTGCGCGAGCCGCTTTTCGTGGCCGGCCAGGAATGCTTCGTGACTGCCAGCGTGGGCATCGCCACCTATCCGCGCGACGGCCAGACCACGGCCGACCTGCTGCGCAATGCCGACGTCGCCATGTACGCCGTCAAGGGCCAGGGCCGCAACAACTCGGCGCTGTACTCGCCGCATCTGGCCGGCCATGGCCGCAAGAAGCTGGAACTGGAAAGCGCGCTGCACAAGGCCATCGAACGCAACGAGCTGGTGCTGCACTATCAGCCCAAGATCGACGTGCGGGCGGCCCGCATGGTCGGCGTGGAGGCCCTGATGCGCTGGCAGCGTGGCAACAACACCTTGATGCCGCCCAGCGAGTTCATTCCATTGGCCGAGGAGACCGGCCTGATCGTGCCGCTGTCCGAATGGGCCTTGCGCGAGGCGGCCCGGCAAGCCAAGGTCTGGCAGCTCAATTTCGGTTTTTCGGATTCCATCGCGGTCAATCTCCCGAATCGGCTGTTCGAACGCTCGGACCTGATGGAACACATCCACCAGTGCGTGGGCGCCTACGGCGTGCCGCACCGCGCGATTCAACTCGAGATCACCGAAACCGGGTTGATGAAGGACCTGCAGAACGTCATTCCCTCGCTGCACCGGCTCAATGAAGTGGGCGTCGAGATATCGATCGACGATTTCGGCACCGGCTACTCCAGCCTGGCGTATCTCACGGCCCTGCCGATATCCGAACTGAAGATCGACCGCAGCTTCGTGCGCGACCTCGGTATTTCGCCGCAAAGCTCGGCGGTGGTCACGGCCATCATCGCGCTGGCCCGGTCGCTGGGCCTGCGCGTGGTGGCGGAAGGCGTGGAAACCTCGCGCCAAATGGACGTGCTGCACCGCCTCGGCTGCGGGGTCATGCAGGGCTTTCTATTCAGCCGCGCGCAAGCCCCGGACGATCTCGAACGCTGGCTGGCGCAGACCGTGCTGCCCAGCAAGGCACCCTGCATAGAGCAGGCACCCATGGATGACCCTGAAGTTGAAGCGGCCCTGTTGCGCACCCACAATGGCTTGCTCTGAAGAGACCTGAATCATGGAAGAGCGTCGCCCCTCCCCTCCGACCTCCCCGGCTCGACCGGCCGGCAACGTCCCGCCTGCCCAGATCGCCAAAGCCGCCCTGACACGCCTGGCCATGGCCAAGCTGGAACCCACGCCTGAAAACTACACGCGCGCCTACATGGTGGAGTCCGGCGGCGTCGAGCCGCATGGCGCGGCAGGCTCCGGCAGCGCCGTGGCCGACACCCTTCCCGACCGCGCCCTGCCGATCGTCAACAAGCTGCTGACACTGGGCGTGAGCGAGTTCCAGGCCCGTCAGGACCTCACCGGCATGCTGCGCGAATCGCGCTGGGACGAAGCCCTGCGCGTGCTGGAACGTTTCCAGCAAAGCAGCGGGCCGGCCGTGATGGCCGACATGATGGCGGGCGTGATGGAGCGCCTGATGCGCGGCCTGGAGCGCGGCGGACGCCAATGGACCCTGGCCCGGAAAAAGGACGGCCTGTTCCGGGTGCTGGAAAGCAACCGGACCGATCCGCAGCGCCTCCTGAACCGCCTGCGCCAGCTGCTCATCAGCTGGGAGGGCGACGTCGCCGATGCCAGCGTCGAAGCATCGGAAGCGGCGGAAGCCGCGGAAGAAGCCGGCGGAACCCCTAGCCAGTTCTTCGATGAGAGCGAGCACGCCATCGACGCCAGCGCGGCCGCCCTGCCCACGGGCAGCGTCCAATACTGGCCCGACGTCGGGGCCAGCCTGCACCAGACCATCCAGCATGCGCTGCCCGATCTCGACGAACGTGCCAACGCGCTGAAGCTCGAGCTCGAAACCTGCATGGCCAGCGTGCGCGAGCACGGCGCCAGCCAACTGCGTGCCGGCACAGTGGAGGAGCTGTGCGTGCGGGCCCGCCGCATGCTCGACCACAGGCACCACCTGTTCGGCCAGATGGGCACCCTGTGCCGCGAGCTCAGCGCCAGCCTGGTGGAGCTGGCCGAGGACGATTCATGGGCGCGCGGCCAGTGCGAGGTGATGACGCAGGTGCTCGACCAGCCTGTCAGCTCGCGCGGCGTTCGCTTGGTCAACGACATGCTGGCCGGCACGCGCGACCGGCAGCGCTCGCTTCGCGAGGAGCGCTCGCGAGCGCGCGATTCGCTCAAGGTGCTGATCCAGCGCATGCTGGCCGAATTGTCCGAGCTGGGCGAGCACACCGATCGCTTCTCCGTCAACGTGGGCCGCTATGCCGAGGTGATCCAGAACGCCGACTCGCTGGAATCGCTGGCCGGCGTGGTGCGCGAGATGGTCGAAGAAAGCCATACCGTGCAGACCCTTGTCCACAGCACTCAGGAGCGCTTGAACACCGAACACGAGCGGGCCAGCACGCTGTCCAAGCGCGTCGACGAACTCGAAGGCGAACTGGCCAAGCTGTCCAACGAAGTCCAGACCGACCAGCTCACCAAGATCGCCAACCGTCGCGGGCTGGAGGCGGCCTTCAACACCGAGCAGGCCAAGCTGCTGCGCGACGGCTCGGTGCTGACCCTGTCGCTGCTCGACGTCGACAACTTCAAGAAACTCAACGACTCCCTGGGCCACGCCGCAGGCGACGTGGCGCTCAAGTCGCTGGCCGAGCGCGTAACGCAGATGTTGCGCCCGGGCGACGTGGTGGCGCGCTACGGCGGCGAGGAATTCGTGCTGATGCTGCCGCGCACGCCCCTGGACGAAGCGCAGCAGATCATGACGCGCCTGCAACGCTCCCTGTCGGCCGCCTTGTTCATGCACGACGGCAAGGACGTGTTCGTGACCTTCTCTGCCGGCATCACGACCTACCGCCCCGGTGAACGCCTCGAAGAGGCGCTCGACCGCGCGGACGAAGGCCTCTATGAGGCCAAGCGCACGGGCAAGAATCGGGCCTGCGTCATCGAGTGATCGGCGAGAACCAGGTTCAGAACCCGAATTCAAAACTCGAATGCCAGGCGCAGCCCGCCCCAGTGCCGCCCCTGCACGGTGATGGGCGCAGCCGCCTCCTTCAAAAGGACAAACCGGCCCCCGCCCATGTCACGGCGGTAGGTCTGCAGCAAGAACGGCCTCTGATTACGCGCCGACGCCAAGCCGGTGCGGTCATTGAAGATGCGCCGGTAGCGGCTGTTGGCGGTATTCCAGACCAGGTCACCCTGCCGCTGCGGCTGGCAATACTTGCGGTTGTGCGTTGGTACATAACCGTTTCGATCAACGGCAATGCAATACACCACCTTGTCGCTGAGTGCGAGCAAAGGTTCCTGGACACCCGGAAACACCTGGTCGGCCAACTCGCAAAACGTGGTGGTGTGCTGCTGCGGCTCGGTGCCGGGAATGGGACGGTACTGCTCGCTGAACAGGTCCGACATGCTGATCTTGTGCTCGGCCACCGCCTGTTCCAGCAGCGCCGACACCTGGGCCGACGCGTCCTGCGCGGCATGGATGTACAAGGCGTCGTCGACCTCGACGCCGGACGAGGCAATGTCCTCGATCATGCGCTCCGACACGCTCAGGAACCGGTCGCTGCAGCTGAAGGCCAGATCCAGGCTGCGCGTGGCCTGCTGCACCTCGCGCTCCAGTTCGCCAGAACGCTGCGCCAGCTGCTGGGTCGTGGTTTCGCTCTGCTGTGCAGATTCGGCAATGTGATCGACGTCCTTTTCCACCAAGGCAAACGCCTGATGGATGCTGCTTTGCTGGCCTGATCCGCCGTCGCTGCGCAGTTCGCGGCTGAACAGTTCGATCTTGGAGTCCAGCGCCGCCACGGTGCCCATGATGGCCTTGGACGTCTGCTCGACCTTGCCGGCCAGGTCCTTGACCGCGTCGGCCACCACGCCGAAGCCACGGCCGGCCTCGCCGGCGCGCTTGGCTTCCACCGAGGCGTTGAAGGCCACCAGCCGGGTCTGCAGGGCAATCTGTGTGATCTCGGTGGCGGCTTCGGAGACCTGGTGCAAGGTCTCGACGATCCGGCCCACTTCCTGCCCCATGCCATCCAGGACCTCGCGGGCACGCGCGACGGCGTCGCGCGTCTGCGCCGTGGCCTGGCCGATCGCGGCCTGCGATCGCTGCACCTCGACCAGGTCTTGCGCCAGGGCCCCCATGGCCTGGCCCTGCGCCGTCACGATGCGCTGCGTGTCCTCGAGCACGCCGCGCACTTCCGCGGCGTCCCGCCCCAGGCCCGAAACTCCTTTGGACAGCGATTGAATCAGGACATGGTCATTGACATGACTCATTGGTTCCATGGACGCTGCCACAGATGCCGGCTCAGCCGGCCGCACGGGCGCTTGTGCCCGCCACCATTTGCTCATGAGGTCTCCTGCTGTTCTTGCGACTGCGCAGGCCTCGAAAACAAGCCAAATGGAACGAGGGGCTGGCAGCCCCTCGTTTTTACCAGTCCCTCAACTTGACGCGCAAGCGGGCGATGGATTGGCTGTGTAGCTGACAGACACGGCTTTCCGTCACTTTCAGCACAGCAGCGATTTCTTTCAGGTTCATGTCATGTTCGTAGTACATGCTCATGACGTATTGCTCGCGTTCGGGCAGATTCTTGATGGCCGACACCAGGGCCTGGCGCATGCGGTGATCCTGCAGCAGGGCCATCGGATTGGAGGCCTCGTCGGCGACGTGGCGGTCCAGGTAATCGTCGTCGCCGTCGTCGCCGGACATGTCTTCCAGATAGACGAGCTGCGTGCCGCGGACCTTGCCCAGCAGCTCCTGGTAGTCGAGCAAGGACAAGCCCATCTCGGCAGCGATCTCCGATTCCTGCGGCGCACGGCCCAGCGTCTGCTCCAGCTTGTGCACGGCCGATTCGATCGAGCGTTGCTGGCGGCGCGTGCCGCGGCTCATCCAGTCGCCGCCGCGCAATTCGTCAAGCATGGCGCCACGAATGCGTTGGGTCGCAAAGGTTTCGAACTGGACGCCTTGCCCGATGTCAAATCGCGAGAGCGCGTCGCTCAGGCCGATCATGCCGACCTGGATCAGGTCATCCAACTCCACATTGGCGGGCAGCTTGGCGATCATCTGATGCGCCAGTCGACGCACCAGGCCGCTGTACTGGCGGATCAGCGAAGAATTGTCGAGACGACCTTTGGCGGTGTACATCATCTTCAGCTCCTGCAGCTCCTCAAGTCCATGCCGCCTGCGTAGGTAGACGAGGCGCCGACGGCCGCAAGGGCATGACGTTGTTCGCAGGCTCGGGAATGAGGCCGGGCGTGGAGGCCATCAACAACTCGCGAGCCATGTGACGTATCTCGGGGGTCAGCGGCGCACTGGGCGGCATCCTGGGGTCGACGCAGGCCCAATCCTTCAGCACGGCGCCCAAGAAGCTGTCGCCGCAGCTGCTGATCTGCTGCGCGATGCGCTCCGACAGGCGCAACTGCGGCGAGCACGCCAGCAGCAGGCTGTAGACCATCAGGCCGGCGCGCTGCGTCAGCCACTTCATGCCTGCGTAGGCATGCGTGACGCTGTCCGATTCGATGTCGGCCATCAGCACCGGCCGGACCTCGCGCGACACCAGCACGCGCGCCAGTTCGGCGGCGCTGGCGTGCAGCAGGATCACGTCGGCCTGCGGCGCCGCATGCATGATCGCTTCAAGAAACTGGGCGGCCGAGCCGTTGGCGTTGATGTAGCGCATGGGCAGGCCGCGCGCGGCCAGGTAGCTCACGCGGGCCGACAGGCGCTCCACGCAGCTGGCCAGGTCCACGGCCGACAACTCGGAGGGCGCAGGCGATTTTTCACCGGCATCCACCACCAGGGTCTGCAGGCCCAGTTCGGTGAAGGCCGCGCACAGCGATTCGATCAGCACGCCGCCGCTGCTCACGAACGGATTGCTGAGCACGGGAATAACACGCATGCGCGAGCCCGCGAACATGCGGCGCAAGCCCTGTGCCTGGTCTTGCGGCAGATGGGAAGTGGAGTCGTCGCGCATCATGTCAGAACACACCCATGGCGGCTGCTTGCTCGGCCATCACTGGCGCACCCGCAAAAATCAGATTCACATCGGCGCTGTCCATGCGCCAGGCCGGCGCCGGAACGCTGCGCAAGGCGCGCTGCACCAGGGCCTGCGCCGAGAGGCGGTGCCAGTCCTCGGGCACGCGCTGGCCATTGCACACGCCGAGCACCTTCAGCCGGTGGCGGATCAGGGTGTCCAGCGCCGGTGCGAGCTTCACGGCTTCGTCGATCTTGGACAGGATCACGCCATGGCTGGCATTGGCGTGCCAGGCCGTCACCACGTCCTCGATGGTTTCGCCCTGCTGAGCGGCATTGAGCACCAGCAGCTTGCGGATGCTGGGATGCACCAGCATGTCCAGCAGCTCCTTGGTCCGGCTGTCGCGCTGCGCCATGCCGGCGGTGTCGATCAGGACCATCTTCTTGGCCGACAGCAGCTCCAGCAGGTCTTCCAGCGAGGCGCGGTCATGCGCCGTGTGCACCGGCACCCCCAGGATGCGGCCGTAGGCCCGCAGCTGCTCGTGCGCGCCGACGCGGTAGGCGTCCAGCGTGATCAAGCCGAGCTGGCCGGCGCCGTGGCGCGCGGCAAAGGCGGCCGCGATCTTGGCCGTGGTGGTGGTCTTGCCGACGCCGGTGGAGCCGATCAGGGCGAACACCCCCCCCTGCTCTTCCAGCGGCGCATTCATTTCGTCGGTGATCAGGTTGCGCGCCAGCACGTTGGCAGCCCAGGCACCCTCGTCCGGAGCGCCTTCCTTGCCGTCGTGGAATTGCGTCGGGCAGCCTTCGACCAGCTTGCGCACCAGCGCGGGCGAGAAACCGACCTCCAGCAGGCGCTGCGTCAGGCGCGCCTGGATGGGCTGGCGCTGCAGTTTTTCCATGAAGGCCAGGGCGCCGAAACGCTCCTCGATCAGGCCCTTCATGGAGCGCAGCTCGTTCATCATGTCCTGCTGCTCGCGGCGGCCCGCGCTCGGCAGGCCCGGAATCCCCGGGATACCCGGCGCGCCGTAGGAAGCCTTGGCTTCGGCGGCGACGCGGATTTCATCGCGCAGCACCGGCGGCGCCTTGCGCGCGGCGGACGTCATGGCCGGCGCGGGCTCCGGCTCGGCGCGGCGGCTGCTCATGGCCTGCATGGCTGCCTGCGCGCGTTGCTGGCGCGCAGCCATCAAGGACGGCACGCCCTCGGGCGCAGGCCGGCTGTCTCGCGAAGCCATGCCAGCGGTCAAAGGGTCGGGCTGACCGTTGAGTTCGGCCTGGCGGCGCTTGAGCATGCGCTCGCGCACGTAGTCCTGGAACGACAAGGTGCTCATCGCCAGGGTTTGCACATCCTGATCGACCTCGTCGCCGAAACGCGGCTCGGTGCGTTCATGGCGCTCGGCAATGCGCGCTGCCAGGCGCGTCGTAGCGCTGGCAGGCTCGGCGGCCGCGCGGCTGGGCGCGGCAACGCGCGGGGCCTGGGCCGCCACGCGCTCGATCTGCGACATGCCCTCCGGGGCCATCGCCAGCACTTCCACGCCCTCGGCGCAGGGTTTGTTGGACAGCACGACCGCGTCGTCGCCGAAGGCCTGGCGCACCAGGGCCATGGCCTCTCTGGACGTGCGGGCGGTAAAGCGCTTGACGTTCATGCTGTTCCTCCAATGATGGAGCCGATACGGATGGAATGGGTTTCAGGAATCTCGCTGTGCCCCAGCACTTTCAGGCGCGGCGCGGCGCGGCGCAGCATGCGGGCCAGTGGAGCGCGGATGGCGTCGGGCACCAACAGGCAGGCCGGGATGCCGCGGTCTTCCTGCTTCTTGCTGTTGTCAGCGGCGCTGCGGGTGAGGATGTCCGCCACGCCAGGGTCCAGCGCCGCACCGTTGGGCGAATTCAGCGCCTGCGTCACCATGCGCTCCAGGCCAGGCTCCAGCGCGATCACGTCGAGCTCGCGGACCGGGCCGTAGATCTGCTGGACGATGGCAGGCGCGATATGCATGCGGATCTGGCGCGCCAGTTCGGCCGGATCGGTGATCGTGCCGGCGTGTTCGGCCAGACTCTCGACGATGGAGCGCATGTCGCGGATGTGCACACCCTCTTCCAGCAGGAACTGCAGGACCCGTTGCAATGTGGCGATGCCGACCATTTTTGGAATCACGTCTTCAATCAATTGAGGAGCCAGCTTGGTGAGGTGATCCACCAGTTGCTGGGTCTCCACCCGACCCAACAGACGGGCCGCGTGGACTTGCATCAAGTGTGAGAGATGTGTGGCAATCACGGTCGAACAATCAACGACCGTAAATCCGGCCATTTGCGCCATTTCCTTGCTGCGATCTTCGATCCATACCGCGGGCAGTCCGAACGCGGGGTCGGTGGTCGGCGTGCCGATGAGCTTTTGCGTCGCGTGCCCTGGATTGATCGCCAGCCACATGCCGGGATAGGCCTCGGCCTCGCCGACGATGGCGCCGCGCAGGGTCAGCCGGTACTGGCTGGGGCGCAGGTCGAGGTTGTCGCGAATGTGCACGGCCGGCGGCAGGAAGCCCACCTCCTGCGCAAATTTGCGCCGCACGCCCTTGATGCGGCTGAGCAGGTCGCCCTCGCGGGTCTTGTCGACCAGGGTGATCAGGCGGTAGCCCACCTCCAGGCCGAGCGTGTCCACCGGCACCAGATCGTCCCAGCTGGCCTCGCTGTTCGGCGTGACAGCGGCCGCGGGCGCCGGTTGCGACTTGGCTTTCTCCGCCGCCTGCTGGGTCTTGCGCAGCCACCAGGAAAGATAGCCCAGGGCGGACGCAATCATCAGGAACACCAGGTGAGGCATGCCCGGGATGATGCCCAGCAGGCCGATCACGCCCGCGGTGATCGCCAGCGACTTGGCCGAACCGAACACCTGGCGGCCGATCATGCTACCGATGTCCTTGTCCTTGCCGACGCGCGACACCACCATGGCCGCGGCCACCGAGATCAACAGGCCCGGCACCTGCGCGACCAGCGCATCGCCGACCGCCAGCAGGATGTAGCTGTCGGCCGCCTGCCCGGCGCTCAGGTTGTGCTGCACCACGCCGATGATGAAGCCGCCGACGATGTTGATCACCAGGATCAGGATGCCGGCCACGGCATCGCCGCGCACGAACTTGCTGGCACCGTCCATGGAGCCGAAGAAGTCAGCTTCGTCGCTGAGCTCGATGCGCCGGCGCTTGGCTTCCTTTTCATCGATCAGGCCGGCATTCAGGTCGGCGTCGACCGCCATCTGCTTGCCGGGCATGGCGTCCAGGGTGAAGCGTGCGCCGACCTCGGCAATGCGCTCGGCACCCTTGGTGACCACGATGAAGTTGATCACCACCAGGATGGCGAACACGATCAGGCCGACGGCGAAATTGCCGCCGATCAGGAAATGCCCGAAGGACTCGATCACATGGCCTGCCGCGGCGGTGCCCGTGTGGCCCTGCAGCAGCACCACGCGGGTCGAGGCGACGTTCAGCGACAGGCGCATCAGGGTCGTCAGCAGCAGCACGGTCGGGAACGCCGCGAAGTCCAGCGGCTTGATCATGTGGGCCGCCACCATCATCACCATCACGGCCATGGCGATGTTGAAGGTAAACAGCAGGTCAAGCGCGAACGGCGGCAAGGGCAGCACCATCATGGCCAGCACCATGATCACCGCGATCGGCGCACCGAGCGCGCGCACCATGCCGGCACGCGGTCCAAGAAGGGCTTGAAGTTGCGCGATCAGGGCATTCATGCCTCATCCTCCGGCTCGTCGTCGAGCGCGTCTTTGGGTTTGACGGGCTTGTTGTGCGGGTCCAATTCCGGCGGCACCTCGGGATTGGGCACCTGACGCGGCGCCATGCCGCGGCCGGCCAGCGCCGCGCGCAGCTGGTACACATAAGCCAGCACCTGCGCCACCGCGCCGAACAGGGCAGCCGGAATCTCCTTGTCGAGTTCGGCATGGGCGTACAGGGCGCGCGCCAGCATGGGCGACTGCAGTACCGGCACCTTGGCATCCTTGGCCAGGTCCCGGATGCGCATCGCCAGCAGATCGGCGCCCTTGGCCACCGCCCGAGGCGCGCTCATGCGGCCTTCCTCGTATTTCAGCGCGACTGCGTAGTGGGTCGGGTTCATCACCACCAGGTCGGCCAGCGGAACGGCCGCGAGCATGCGCTTCTTGGCCATTTCGCGCATGCGGGCGCGAATCTTGGCCTTGATCTGCGAATTGCCCTCGACCTCCTTCATTTCCTGCTTGACTTCTTCGCGCGACATCTTCAGCCGGCGCAGGTGGAGTTGACGCTGCAAGGGCGCGTCAATGGCCGCAAAAATCGCCAGGGCGATGCCCAGCAGGCTCAGGCCGCTCGTGATCTGCTGGCCCGCGTAGGCCAGGGCATTGGGCAGCGGCACGCTCATCAGGCTGACGAATCCGGCCACGCGATTGCGAAGCACCATGCCGCCGATCACCGCCATCACGATGGCGAGCAGCACGGCCTTGAGCGCTTGGCCCAGGCCCTGGCCATAGAACAGGCGGCCCAGGCCGGGCAAGGGATTCAGATGGCTGAACTTGGGGCGCAGGGGCGCGAAGGTCAGGTTCCAGCCCCCGATGGCGATGTTGGCCGCCACCGCCGCCAAGGCCAAAATGCTGGCGACCGGCAAGATGAACATCAAGGCCCGGACCGTCAGCTCGGTCAGACGCTCGGTCATGATGCCCGGATGGGCCAGCATGGCCGCGTCGAAATGCAGCCCCTCCATCACCAGGTGCTGCGACCAGTCCATGGCCATGGGCGCGCCGACCGACAAGAGCACGCCCGCCGTGGCCAGCACCGCGAAATGCACCAGATCGCGCGAACGCGGCAGCTGACCCTGCTCGCGCGATCGTTTGATCTTGCGTGCTGAGGCGGGTAAGTTGCGGTCTTGTGAATTCTGCTCGGCCATGTTGAATGCAAACCAGCCCAATGGGGCGTGCTTGCATTCTTGGCCAAGAGGGGTTCCGGCTTAAGCCGGAAAAGAAGCCCGAATCAGGTGGTGATCCGGGCCTGGCATTGCGCCAGGATCGAATGGACCTTCAAAAACCCAGGCTGGCGAGCAGGTCGTCGACCTCGCTCTGGTCGGATACGACGTCGGTGCGGCCTTCCGGATTGACCACTGGTCCTTGCAGGATGCTGGGATCGACCTTTTCGCGCTGCTCGGGCGGCACCACCGACACGAGCAACTTGACGAGCGAGTCTTCCAGGTCATTGGCCAGCGTCACCACCTTGGCGACCACCTGGCCGGTCAGGTCGTGGAAATCCTGGGCCAGCATGATGTCGGTCAGGTGCTGGTCGATGCGGGAGGTCGAGGCCTCGACTTCCTTGACGAAATTCAGCACCGCGCCGCTGGCCACCGCCTTGACCGGATCGGCCACGATCGCTGCGGCCATCTCGTGCGTGGCCTTGGATATGGCGGCGTGATCGGCCTTGGCCTGATCCACCGAGTTGAGCACCTTGTTGGCCGCCGCCGCCGTCTTGGTGGCGATGTAGCTCAGGCGGCTGCGCGCGTCCGGCAGGCCATCGGTGGCCACTTGCAGCTTGGGCATCACGCCCAGCTGCTGCATGGTGTCATGCAACACCCGCGTGATCGTCCCAATTTGCTGAAATACCTCGGGGGAAACAGACAATGGCTCAGCGCCAATCGACATCTTCGCCAGTTCTTCAATCGACATGCTGCACTCCTGGTTGTTCAAGCCGCAGCGGCAAGTTTTTGCATGATTTTTTGGACCTTCTCTTCAAGGGTGGCCTTCGTGAAGGGCTTCACGATGTAGCCCGCAGCGCCCGATTGCGCGGCCAACACGATGTCTTCCTTGCGGGCTTCGGCGGTCACCATCAACACCGGCAGGTGCTTGAGGTTGGGGTCTTCCTTGATGGCCTTGAGCAACTCGAAGCCCGTCATGTTGGGCATGTTGATGTCGCTCACCACGAAATCGAATTTCGCTTGCTTGAGCATGCTGAGGGCCTCGACACCGTCTTCTGCTTCTTCCGCATTGTTGTAGCCGATTTCCTTCAACAGGCCGCGCACGATGCGGCGCATGGTTGAAAAGTCATCGACGATCAAAAATTTCATGTCAGTGCTCATGGCATTCCCCGCAACAGGCTTGAGGTCTCAACGATTGGCAGGATTTGGCGCGCCGCCCGCAGGCGTTACCCCCACCCCTTCATTTTCATTCGAATTTTCTTCGGCGTCTGGCAGATTTTTCAGCACGGCATCTTCTGCATCACGATTCATCACGATGATACTGATTCGCCGATTCGCCGGACTGTTGGGTTGAGTTGGATCCAACAGCTTGCTGGCCGCCAAACCCTGCACCCGCAACATGCGCGCTTCAGGCAATCCGCCAGCGATCAATTCTCGCCGAGAGGCGTTGGCACGATCTGCTGACAATTCCCAATTGCTGTAACCGCGGTCGCCGCCGGGAAATGCCTGGGCATCAGTATGCCCTTCCACCGTGAGGCGGTTCGGCACTTCTGACAAAACCGAACCGAGGTTGCGCAAAAGTTCACGCATATAGGGTTTGACCACGGCGCTGCCGCTGTCGAACATGGGCCGGTTGTTCTCGTCGATGATCTGGATGCGCAGGCCTTCGTTGGTCATGTCCAGCCGGATCTGCCCGCCCAGGGCCGCCAGCTTGGGCGCGGCCGCCAGCACGTCCTCGACCTTTTTCTTCAGGTCCTGCAAACGGCTGCGCTCGGCGCGGCGCTGGTCTTCCTTGAGCGCACGCAAGTTGATGTGCCTCTGCCGCGACGCAGTTTCGCCGCCCTTGACCTGGCCGGTCTCGCGCGAAAGGTCCTGCCCTCCGCCCTTCACGACCGAAGACGAATCCCCCGAACCGGAGCCGCCAAACAGAGCGACCTTGAGCGGCGACGAGAAATAATCCGCGATGCCTTTCTTGTCGCCCTCGGTGGTGGAGCCCAACAGCCACATCAACAGGAAGAACGCCATCATGGCCGTCACAAAGTCGGCGTAGGCGATTTTCCAGGCGCCGCCATGCGCCGCATGGCCGCCCTTCTTCACCCGCTTGATGATGATGGGCTGGAGTTTCTTGGCGTCACCTGCCATGGCTCAGCTCCCGGAACATGCGGCCATGAGGCCTGTACGCGGCTGCGAGGAGCATTTACTTCTTGCCCTTCACATGGCCTTCGAGTTCGGCAAACGTCGGGCGCTCGGTGGAGTACAGCACCTTGCGGCCGAATTCAATCGCCACCTGCGGGGCATAGCCTTGCATGGAGGCCAGCAGGGTGGTCTTGATGCATTGCAGTTCCTTGGCGCTTTCGTCGTTCTTCTGCTCCAGCAGGCCCGCCAGCGGTTCGGCAAAGGCATAGGAGAGCAAGATCCCCAGGAAGGTACCGACCAGCGCGGAGCCGATCATGCCGCCCAGCACCGCTGGCGGCTGGCCCACCGAGCCCATGGTCTTCACCACGCCCAGCACGGCGGCAACGATACCGAAGGCCGGCAGGCCGCCCGCCAGGCGCTGCAAGGCCCCCACAGCCGCATGCGCCTCGTGATGATGGGTGTCGATTTCGTTGTCCATCAAGGACTCGATTTCATGGGCGTTCAGGTTGCCCGACACCATCATGCGCAGATAGTCGGTGATGAACTCGGCCACGTGGTGGTCGTTGCCGACGTTGGGATATTTCTGGAACAGCGGCGAGTTGTGCGGGTCCTCGACGTCTTTTTCAATCGACATCAGGCCTTCCTTGCGGGCCTTCTGGAGGATGTCGTACATCAGCGCCAGCAGCTCCATGTAGCGCGCTTTGGTGTACTTGCTGCCCTTGAAGCACAGCCCCAGGCCCCTGCCCGTGGCCTTGAGCACCTTGGTCTGGTTGTTGGCCACCATAGCGCCGATGGAGGCGCCGAAAATGGTGATCAGCTCAAAAGGCAGGGCGTGCATGATCACGGCCATATTGCCCTCTTCGGCAATATAGACACCAAAAATGCAGCCTAAGGCGACAACCCAACCGATGATTACGAACATGTCTTGTGCCTGAATTGACCTCGATCTGGCCGAGTCTCGTTTGGTGCCCCGTTTTGGAGTCCCGTTCCTACCTGCCTTCAGTCCTATCGACCAAAAGCCCTGCCGCTTGAGGGCGGCCTGACGGGCGGGCTGAATGATAACCGCTAGGTCCCGCCGTCAAGGCGGTTTCTGGCAATTCTGCTGAAGCCCAAGATCCTGCCGGCGGTACAAGTACCAGCTGTGGCGCCCCTCCAGCTTTTGGGTGTGCCAGGGTGTGAGCTGCGGGATTTCAAAATCGAGACTCAAGAGCCAGGCATCGGGCTTCAATTCGGCCCACGCCTTCGCCAGCACGGCCGGCATGGACTCCGGACGCTGGAACACATAGACCAGGTCGTAGTCCTGCCAGGAGTGTCCCCACATGTCGCCGCGCAGGATGCGGCAGGACGGGCACCGCAGGCGCGCCAGCCACGCCAGGGGGGCGCTCCATTCGATGCCCACCAAGTCAGCCGTGGGATAGGCCCGCTGCAAGGCGCGCAAACCGTCGCCCAGGCCGCTGCCTGCGTCGAGAATGCGCGCCCGCGCGGGCAATGGCAAATGCGCGGGCAGCGCGGCAAAGGCACCCTCCGGCGTAGGAAACAGCGGCGCATCGCGCCAGCTTCGCTGGGGATACACCAGCAGCAGCAAACCGGCGGGCATCAGCCAGATCCATGGCGGCAACTGACCCGCAAACAACAGCAGCGCGGAAAGCGGAAATCCGCCCGCCACCATCAGGCGCCGCCAACGCACCCTGCAAGGCCAGGCCAGCAGCCCGCCCGCGACCGTGGCCAGCGTCAGGGCCGTCCAGGGCGAACCCAGCAGCGCCAGCGCGGCCTTGAACAGGCACCAGCACAGCGCCCAGCTGGCCAGGGCCGGTACCGGCCAGGCACCCAGCGATTTGATCGACTTCATGAGCGGCGAGGATACGGTATCGAGGCGGACCGGAAATTCACGCCGGAATTGACCCAGAACAATTGCGGCGGCGCCGGCCCGTGAAGAATCTGCGTTGGCATCAGCGCATTCTCAGATCCTTAGCCGAGGTCCATCATGAACGCTGCCTTGAAAGCTGCATCCCGCCCGGCCCGCGAACCCATCACGCTCGTCGACCGTTTTACCGTGCTTGACCTGACCCACCAGCAGGTTTTCCAGCATCTCAGCGCCTTGCGACAACTGGCCGATCGCCTGGCCGTGCATGACATCGACGCGCCGGCACGCGCCACAGCCCAGGCCGCGTTCGATTTCTTCGAGACGCATGCGCGCCAGCACCATGCCGAGGAAGAACAAAAGATATTTCCCGGGCTGTTGAACGGCGGCGACGAGGCCTTGCGCCAACATGTACTGCGCCTCCAGCAGGACCACGGTTGGCTGGAGCAGGACTGGAGCGAGCTCGGGCCCATGCTGGACAGCCTGGCCAGAGGCTATTCGAGCGTCGACCCCGATCTGCTGCGCGAGGCACTGGCGGTGTTCACGGCCTTGTACACCGAACACGTCTCGCTGGAAGAGTTGCTGATCTACCCGGAGGCCAAGCGCAAGGCCGCCGTGGAAGAGGCCGCAAAAAAAGCCCGCCTGGCAGGCCAGGCGGGCTGAATTCGAGATCAAAAAGCTTATTGCATTTGAATTGCACCCTGCGCGCGACCCTTGCCGGCGCGGGCGGGCGGGTTGCACAGGCCGCAGACATAATGACGGGCAATTTCATGCGGATGCGTCACGAAATGACCGCCGCATTTGCTGCACTTGGTCATGCTCAGCATGCCGTTGTCAACGAACTTCACCAGGCGCCAGGCGCGGGTGATCGACAGCAGTTGCTCCAGGCCCTGTGCCTGGGTCTGCTCCTGGTAGAGCTGGTAGGCCTTGATGACGGCGTCGATCTCGTCCATCTCGGTGACCTTGTTCAGGTACTCGTGCAGATTCAGGAACAAGGAGGCATGGATATTGGGCTGCCAGGTCATGAACCAGTCGGTCGAGAACGGCAGTTGGCCTTTGCTCGGGCTCTTGCCGGACACTTCCTTGTACAGGCGCAGCAAACGCTCGTAGGACAGATCCGTCTCCGACTCCAGCACCTGCAGCCGGGCGCCCAGGTTGATCAGCATCACCGCACGTTCGATCTGGCGGGCTTCGGTCAGTATGCTTTTTTGTGGGCGCATGATGGTCTTCCTTGAATCGTTTGAACTACAGGCGGCTCAGGCGGCTTCTTGGTGGCGGCCGGCCATCAGGATGCTGGCATGCAGGCGGGACACGGCGTCGTTCGCCGCCGCCTTGGCGCTGCTGTTGGTCAGCAGGCCCCAGACCAGGTCGTCGTCCATGCGGAAGCGGCACAGCAAGGTGTTGCCGGCGGCCATTTTCATGATCTGCGCCGGGCTCAGGGTGTTGAGCAGCGTGGCCGTCTCTTCCGAGATGCCCAGGCGGTACAGCGCTTGTTCGCGATCGGCGCGAATCAGGCTTTGTGCCAGCATCAGGTAAGACAGATTGGCTTCACGGATTTCGGCGAGGATTTGATCGGCGTTCATGTCGGACTCCTGAGGGACTGATGTTCGTGCTGCTGTTTTGTTTCAGCGTGGAACGAATTTTGGTCCTCCGAATAAGTTCCCAACATCAGCCCATTTCCGTCCCTTGAGTCCCTCTTCTTCCCTGGCGCCTGTCAGATCAATTCCTACACGCCTGACTCGCAAACCGGCTCCGCCCCAGGGGAAACGGTGTCCGCAAAGCCAATCGGCCGCTTGCGCGGCCGATCGATTTTTCACCCGCCTTGTAGGCGTTTGCAGGCGTTTGCAGGTGCTTTCAGGGCGCCGACAGAATTTCGGCGACAGGTTCCGCCTGCCCCACAGAGGCCGACGGACCCGACGCCGGCAGCGGCCAGTCGTCAGGCAGGGCGAAATCGGGCCGCACCATGCGGGCGGTGGTGCGTTCGCGCGGCGTCGTCTCGACCTTGGCGAGCACCACCCGCATGAATGAGGCCTGCGACCGGTCGCAACTGCGCAGGCCCTCGTTCAGGTACTCGAAGCTGTTCACCTGGAAGCGGTGCTCGAACCAGCCCAGGTACCAGAACCAATCGGTGTAGTAGAGCCAGGATTTCTCATTCAGCGCGCGCAAGTGCGTCGGGTCCTGCCAGGCGGTGGGTGCGTGCTCGTAAGGCACCTCGATGACGAACTCACCGCCGACTTTCAGCAGCTTCAGGCAGTTGCCCATCAACTCGGGCAGATCAGGCACATGCTCCAGCACGTTGTTGGCAAAGATCCGTTCGACCTGGCCCTGCGCCAGCACCAGGGGTCCGCCGAACGCCGTGTCGGCCTGGACCGGGAATTCGGTCGGCACGCCCAGATCCAGCACCAGGTCGGGCTCGGCGCGGTCCAGAATATCGATGTTGAGCCAGCCCGCCTTGTAGTCCTTGCCCGAACCCAGGTTGATGCGCGTGGGTGCCCAGGCCTCGGTCGAACGGTGCTGCTGATGGAAGCCCGCATAGCCTGCCGCAAAGGCGAGCACGTCGGCGTAGGCCTCGATGGGGTCCGACTCGCTGAAGCGCTGCAGCTGGGCGCGGGCCTGCGCATAGAACGCCGGCGTCTTGAACTCTTCGGCGAAAAAGCGCTCCAGATCATCTTCCTTGAACCAGCTCACGCTGTCCTCGAACGCTTCATGCGGACGGGTCCGCTCGCCGCGCTCCGAGATGACCGGCGTGCCCAGCGACAGGCAGGTCGAGACGCGCGCCTGCTCGAAGCGGCTGCTCTCGTAGAAATGCATGTTCAGCACCGCCTTGGACTGCACGATGGCGGCGTCGCGCTCCGGGCCGTACAAGGGGGCGTTGAACATGCAAACCTTGTGCCCCAGGGCCTCGATCCGGTCGATCATGGCCTTGCGGCGTGCGTTCATGCTGCCGATGAAGAGCAGGTCGATGGGCCGCTCCTCCAGAGGAACAACGGCCTCGGCAGGCTTCAGGTACGGCGCGTAATGAAGCGCAAACAAGGGCACGTCATTGACGTGTTGGGTATAGGCCGGCACGTTCTCGGCGTCATAGTCGACCACGGCCGAGGTCCCCAGCAGCTTCAGGTAGTCCGGCGGGACGGCCGCACCGCCCTGCCCCAGCTGTTCCAGGTTCACGAACACGCAGCTGTAGCGCTGCCGCAGGCCGGCGTCGAAGCCCAGGTGGGCGCCGAAGACAAAGTTGACCGCGTCGTGCCGCAGGCGGTTCTTGCTCAGGCTGACCTCAGCCCCCATGCGACGGAACTGATGGCGAAAGTAGCGGGCCTGATCGAGAAAGCCCAGGGCGTGCACATAGCCCGCCGGCTGCATGATGCACAGATGAACACGTGGCAATGTGACGCTCATGGGGCAACTCCATCGGTGTGAGAGGTCTGTGCTTGGACACGCGGCAGCGCTTCCAGTTGGAAAGGCGCCGCCGGCAGGCCCTGCGCCCAGCGTTCGGCCATGGCCCAGAGCAGGCGGCCGAAATCGCGTGTGTAGGTATCGCTGTCGAACAGGTCCGCTGTTTCGCGGGCGGCGATGAGGTGGTCCCGCAGGGCCCGGCGCGCCTGCGCATCGCGACCCAGGCGCAAAACCTGGGCGCGGTAGCTGTCCAGGTCGTTGCAGATCAGCTCCGGCAGGCCGACCGCGTTCAACAGGCTGGCGGCCACCCGGGAGGCAAAGGTCTGCCCTGCATAGGTGACGACCGGCACGCCGTTCCACAAGGCATCGCTGGCGGTGGTGTGGCCATTGCAGGGCCAGGTGTCGATGAAGATGTCGGCCTGCGCCATGCGCGTCATGTGCTCTGCGTTGCCCACCCGGGGCGCAAAGATGACGCGAGCCGGATCGACACCCTCGTTTTCAATGCATGCCAGGATGGGCGCCCGCGAGGTCTTGTTCCATCCCAGCAGCCAAAGCACGGCATCGGGCAGCTCCTTGAGCAGGCCGGCCCAGACCTTCAGGATCTCCGGCGTGAGCTTGAAGGGCTGGTTGAAACCGCACAGCACCAGCGCGTCCTCCGGCAGGCCCAGTTCAGCGCGGGTGATGGTCTTGGGCAAGGGCCGCTTGCGGTCGTTCGGTTGGTAGCAAATCGGCATCAGGGCCAGTTTTTCCGTGTAGTACGGCTGGTGCTCCAAGGGCGACGCGACGGGATCGCCAATGAAATAGTCGATGTACTCGGCACCGGACGTTGCCGGAAAACCGAGATAGCTGACCTGCACGGGCGCGGCCCGGCAAGCGAACAGGCCCAGCCGGTTGTCCTTGGTGTGCCCCTTCAAATCGATCAGCACATCGATCTGGCTGTCCCGGATTTGGTGCGCGGTTTCAATGTCGCTGCGGGCCGTCACATCATGGAAATGCTCGACGGCGCGGATCAGGCGCTGGCGCATCGGGCTCTTGTCGTCCGGACCGTGCGAAAAGATGCTGACCTCGAAACGGCTCTTGTCCAGCTTTTCAAACACCTCCGCCATCAGGATGGCCGTGGCGTGCTGATGCATGTCCGCCGACACGAAGCCGACGCGAAGACGCTCGCCCAAGGGGCGATGGCCCATGGGCGGCAGTTCCGGCAACCGCTGCGCGAAGAACTCGGCACAGGAGCGGACCCCGCGAAAGATGAGTTCGGGATCGGTGCACAGGACCGCGCAGGAAAAGCCCGAGGTCCAGGACGACGCATTCTCCGGCAGGTCCCGGATCATGCCGTTCATCACCTCCAGGTCGGCCTGGGCCCGGTCCCATCGGCACATTTCGCGCTCAAGGAACGTCAGCAAGGTCTGCGCAGAGATGTTGCCGGGCCCCAGGCCCAGTGTCAGGGCGGTGCGCAGGCACTCGCTGGCCTCGGGTTTCATGTCCAGCGCATTGAAGCTCAGCCCCATCCGGTAGTGCGACAGGGCATGTGAAATATCGTGTTGAAGCCCTTCGAACAAGATGCTGATGGACTCCTTGTACCGACCGCCGTTGAACAGCGAGGAGCCCAAATCGTAGTAATACTGCGCATCCCGCGGCAGGTGCTCGGGCAATGCAAGCATCAGGTCCGAGGCTTCCGAATAGCGATGCTGGCGCGTCAGGATGCTGGCCGCCATCTCGCGCGCGATGGTCTGATCCGGATCCAGCGCCAGCACCTGCAATGCCGTCTTGAGCGCGTCATCGAATTGGTACTGCTTGGTCTGCATCCATGCCAGGTTGAGCAGATACACGGCCTCTGTCGGCACCTTGGAGACAGCCATCCGGAACGAGGCTGCGGCGCGCGCCCAATCCGAGTTCTTTGAGTGCTCAACGCCCTTTTTCCAGTGGTTCTGCGCGCTCAGCAACACCTGGTCCGGATACCGTCTCTTGGGACGATGCGATTGAGTCATGGCATTCATGCAGCCTGAGCGTCGCGAGCGCAACGCCCCCAATTTGTTGACATATGCCGGATTCTAGAAATCGAAATTCAGCTAAAGACGCGGAGAAACATGCCGATCACAGACCTTTTCCTGGCTTGTGTTCCACCGGGAACGACAGACCAGAAAAAAATTCGACAGTGCCTAAAGTTCGAAACGAGGACGGCCGATACAGCACCTAACGGCGAAGAGAAATCTGAACCGGGGTCCGGAGACAGCTAGGTACGACCCACACTGGCGAGCAATCCCAGTCAGGTATGCAGCGCTGAGTCACGCCGGGCGAGCAAACCCTTCACTTCTGTGGAGGGGCGTTTAAGCAAGGCCGACGATGCATGAAGGAACGCATCCAGGCCTTGTGCAGACAGCGCCGGTGCTCGAACCGGTATGACTGAACTAACCTTGTTATGGAGATTTTGAAATGTCCAGCGTAATCAATACCAACATCATGTCGCTCGATGCCCAGCGCAATCTGGCAGGCAGCCAGATGTCCTTGGCCACCTCGATGCAACGCCTGTCCAGCGGCTTGCGCATCAATTCTGCAGCAGACGACGCCGCCGGTCTGGCGATCTCGCAGCGTATGGAAGCCCAGGTTCGCGGCATGAACGTCGCCATCCGCAACACCAACGACGGCATCTCGTATGCCCAGACCGCCGACGGCGCGCTCGGCCAGATCGGCAACGCCCTGCAGCGTATGCGTGAACTGGCGGTTCAGGCCGCCAACGGCACGAACAGCGGCAGCGATCTGGATTCGTTGAACAACGAATTCGGCCAGCTCGGCTCGGAAATTGCGCGTGTCGTGAATGCGACCACGTTCAACGGCCAAAGCATCCTGGCATCCACCGGCACGGTCAACTTCCAAGTCGGCGCCAACACGACGGTGGGCGTTGACACGATCGCCGTCACGTCGACCAACCTCAACACCGACACGACGATCTCCGGCGTGACGGCAGCCGTGATCAACTCCACGCAAAGCCAAGCGCAGTTGCTGACCACGATTGCCTCCATCGACTCTGCCATCAACGACATCAACGACACCCGCGCCACCTTCGGTGCCATCGAGAATCGTTTCAATTCGGTGGTCTCGAACCTGCAGGTCTCGGTGGAGAACCAGTCGGCCGCCAAGAGCCGGATCACCGATGCGGACTTCGCGTCTGAAACGGCCAACCTGTCTCGAGCCCAGATTCTGCAGCAGGCCGGCAACGCGATGGTGGCCCAGGCCAACCAGCAGCCGCAGTTGGTGCTCAAACTGCTCGGCTAAACGCCTGACAGCACGAACTGACTGCAATCGTGCACGCCGCTGCAGCCCTGGCCGCAGCGGCTTTTTCATCGCTTTGAAACAGGGGGGTTTCTCCGCCTCATTTCCGCCCTTCATTCCAGTCCGGCTTTATCAACAATGATCCCCAGCGAGATTCATTTCGAAGCTCGCCAGTCGCCAGCGCCATCTTTTAAATCGGATGACCGGCAACGTCAGGGGTCCCCAGGCATCGCCCCGCGTCGTTTAAGGATTGATGTCTTGCCGCCCCGGCGTTGACGCCGACAGCCACTGGATTTTGAGGAGTTCGAAATGCCCCAAACCATCAATACCAACATCATGTCGTTGGATGCGCAGCGAAACCTGAACATGTCCCAGTCTTCGCTAGCGACCTCCATGCAGCGTCTGTCGTCGGGTTTGCGCATCAACAGCGCCCGGGACGATGCCGCCGGCCTGGCCATTGCCGAGCGCATGAAGGCGCAGGTCAACGGCATGAACGTGGCCGCCCGCAACGCCAATGACGGCATCTCGATGGCTCAGACCGCGGAAGGGGCTCTGGGGCAAGTGGGCGAAGCCTTGCAGCGCATGCGGGAACTCGCCGTCCAGGCCGCGAACGGCACCAACAGTGCGAGCGACCTGGCTTCCCTGAACAAGGAGTTCCAGCAACTCAACTCCGAAATCACCCGCGTGCTGAATGGCACCACCTTCAACGGTGTGACCATCCTCGGCGCCAGCGCCGGCGCCACCAATTTCCAGATTGGCGCCAACACGACGGTGAACGACGTGATCACGATCACCACCGTCGACATGGCGACCGATCCCAGCATCACGCAGGTCAACTCGGACGGCATCGACGCCACCGCGCAGGCCACCTACTCGATTCAGTCCACCATCTCTGACATTGATTCCGCGATCAATCGCATCAATGACGAGCGCGCCATGTACGGCGCCACTGAGAATCGTTTCAATTCCGTGATTTCCAACCTGCAGGTGTCGGTTGAAAACCAGTCCGCCGCGCAGAGCCGCATCATGGATGCCGACTACGCCGCGGAAACCGCCAACATGAGCCGGGCCAACATCCTCCAGCAGGCCGGCAATGCGATGGTGGCGCAGGCCAACCAGTTGCCCCAGCAGGTGCTCAAGCTCCTGCAAGGTTGAAAGGCTTGAGTCCAACCTTGTAAGGCGTCTTTTTTCGCCAGCAGGCCCCTTGTCATGAGTTGAAACTGCTCGCTCAGGGCTCAAGAATTCGCCCGACTGGTCGATAGACGATGCAATAACAAGCGTATTCAAACGATTCAGCCAAGCGATCCGAGGGCTACATGTCCAGCGTCAGTTCCGCCACCTCAGGCTCCAGCGGCCCGGCCTTGTCGTCGCCAGGCATCGGCAGCGGCCTGGATGTCAACAGCATCGTCAACAAGCTGATGGCTGTCGAGTCGCAGCCGGTCACCGATCTTCAGAAACAGAACGACGTACTCAACACCAAGATCTCGACCTACGGCCAGATCAAAGGCGCCATTTCGGCCATGCAGGACGCAGCAAACAAGCTGACCGACCTGTCGACCTGGGCCTCCACGGCAGCCAGTTCATCGGATTCCACCGCCGTCTCCGCCACCGCAGGTTCGGCACAACCCGGCAGCTATGCCATCACGGTCAGCCAGCTGGCATCGCCGCAAAGCCTCTCCAGCAGCGCCTTCACCGACGCCAATACCTCCGTCGGCAGCGGCACCTTGACCATTCAGCTGGGCACCTGGGGCGCCAACAACACATTCACGCCAGGCAGCAGCGGCCCCGCCACCATCAACATCAGCAAGGCCCAGGGCTCGCTCTCCGGCATACGCGACCAGATCAACAAGGCCAATGTCGGCGTGACGGCCTCGATCGTGACCGACTCCAGCGGCGCCAGGCTGGTACTGAGCTCCAAGCAAAGCGGCGTCAGCAACGGGTTCAAGATCACCGTCAACGACGCGGCGGGCAACAACACCAGCGGCACAGGTCTCTCCGCCCTGGCCTACGACCCGTCGAACAGCGTCGCGGCCATGACATTGAACCAAACCGCCAGCAATGCCGAAGCCGTCATCAATGGCTTGCCGATCAACTCCACCTCGAATTCGCTGAGCAACTCCATCGGCGGCTTGAGCGTGAACCTGACCAAGGTCACCAGTTCGCCGGTCACCATCAGCGTCACGACGGACACCACCGGCATCCAGAAGAACATCACCGATTTCGTGAGCGCCTACAACGGCCTGCTGCAGATGCTGTCCGACGACACCAAGTACGATCCCACCAACAAGCAAGCGGCGCCCTTGCAGGGCGACTCCACCATCGTGGGTCTGCAGAATCAATTGCGCCGGCTCAGCAGCGGCGGCACGAGCCTGGGCGGCGCCTTCAAGCGCCTGGCCGACATCGGCCTGGATCCGGGCAAGAACGGCCAGTTGCAGGTCAAGAGCACAAAGCTTAGCAGCGCCCTGTCCGATCTCAGCGATCTCAAGCAGTTCTTCATGGGCCTAGACACCGCCAACCCCAGCAACAACGGGTTCGCGCAGCAGTGGAACTCCTTCGCCAATCAGGTGCTGGGCACCAACGGCGCGTTCACGCTGGGGCAACAGGGGCTGCAAAAGGAGGTCAGCAACAACACCGACCAGATCAACAACCTCCAGACCAACCTGAGCCTGACGCAGAAGCGACTGCAAGCTCAGTACTCGGCGCTCGACGGCAAGATGGCGTCGATGCAGCAGCTGTCTTCCTATGTCAGCCAGCAGTTCGGCGGCGGCGGTAGCAAGAGTTCCGGCTAGCCCCACGCGCCGCGACCCGCCAGAATCAAGCGCCGCCGGCGCTTTTTTTCCGTCCGGACCTGGCCCCGCCCCTGCGATGCGATCAGTTTTTTTCTCGGTCCGGCCGCTCAAGTTCCTCCCGGGAATGCCGAAGAACCTCTCATCGAGGCCCAAGAGGACACAGATCATGTACGGAAGCCCCTCCCCATTTGCATCAGGCTTGAACCGCGCCAATGCCATGTACGCGCAGGTCGGCGTACAAACGTCGGTTCAGGAAGCCAGCCCTCACCGCCTGGTCGCGCTGTTGTTCGAAGGCTTGGTCGAAGCCATGGGCCAGGCCATCCTCGCCATCGAGGTGAAGAATACGGCTGTCAAGAACCGTGCCCTGATGCGCGCCGTACGGATCCTCGACGAGGGCCTGAAGGCCGCATTGAACATGGAGTCCGGCGTCATTGCCCGCGACCTGAACAATCTGTACGCCTACATGTGCCTGCGCCTGACCCAGGCCAATCTGAACAGCGACATCAGCGCCATCGAGGAATGCCAACGCCTGGTCAAGCCGATTCGCGAGGCCTGGCTGGAGATCGGCGACCAAGTCAAATCGGGCGCCGCTGGCGTTTGAATTCCATGACGACCGCATACCAAAATTTTCTCGGCAAGGTACTTCCGGCCGGATCGGACATCACCATGAACGCCCAACTCCTGAGCTTCTATGAAGCCATCGAACAAGCCAGTGCCGACATGCTCGACGCAGCGCGAGCCGGCAACTGGGACACCGTCGTCAAGCTCGAAGGCGCCTGTGTCGTGCTGATCTCGCAGCTCAAGCACGCCGCCACGCAGAAGCAGCTCGCGCCTGAAGAAGCGCAGTTGAAGACGCGCATCATGCAGCGCATCCTGCTCAACGACGCCGAAATCCGCCATCTGGCCGAACCGTGGCTGGAAGACCTGAACCAGGTACTGGCAGGCAAGAGCAAGACCGTGCACTGACGCATTGCCAAACGGCAGCAACGGAGGTCCAGGGACGGTTTAATATTCGGGCGCCTCCGTTTTTTTCGCTGTCCGAGAGTTTTCATGCCCAGCAAACTTGGCCTCAAGCCAGAAACACCCCAAGCAGGTACCGACCTCAGCGACTTCCGGATTGACGCCAGTCCGGAAATCCTGGGCTACCTGCGCGATTTGATGAAGGGCCAGGTGCGGATTCATCTGAGCAGTCCGGGCGACCTGACTCTGCAGACCCAGATCTGGGCCTTTGATGCGGCCAAGGACGTGCTGGCCTTCGACCTGTCGACCGCAGACACCCGCGTGGCCGAAGCCCTGCGCGACAGCGACGAAGTGACCGCCGTGGCCTACCTGGACGCCGTCAAGCTGCAGTTCGAGCTTGAAAACCTGGTGATCGTCAGCGACAGCGACGGCAAGGTGCTGCGCGCCAGCGTGCCGCGGCAAATGTTCCGGTTCCAGCGCCGGCAGGCATTCCGCGTGCAGCCCACGGGCAATGCCTATCCCAGACTGGTGCTCAACCACCCCCACGACGCGGCCCTGCCGCTGCGCCTGCGCGTGCTGGACATCAGCATCGGCGGCATCGCGGCACAATTGCCCAGCGACGTGCCCGATTTCCGGCTCGGCACGACCATCAGGGAAACCATCCTGGAGCTGGACCGCGAAACCCATCTGTCGACCAGCGTGCGCCTACAGCGCGTCAGCCGCATCGAACACGGCGGTGGCACGCAGCTCGGGTTTGCCTTCGGCGAATTGAATGCGCAGGCCATACGCGACCTGCAGGTCTATATCGACCAGACGCAAAAGCGCCGGCGCCAGTTCGGCCTGCCGGCATGATTGATCACACCTGCATGTTCATGATGTCGGTGTAGGCCGACACCAGGCGATTGCGCACCTGCAGCGTGGCCTGGAATCCGATCTGCGCCTTCTGCATCGCCACCATGGTCTCTTCCAGGCTGACCGTCGGGTTGTCGTACTGCAACTCCTTGGCCATCTGATCGACCCGGTTCTGCGATTCGCTCACGCCCTTGAGCGCGCTGGCCATCGCATCGCCAAAGCTGGCGCCGCTCGCGGCCGATGCCGCCTGCGGCTTGAGCGGCTGTCCATTGGCGGACAGTCCGGCGCGCGCGACGGCTGAGGCGAAATCGAAGGGTTGAAGCTTGAGGTCCATGGCAGTTCGGTAGGCCAGTGAATCCTAAGCTCGCCATGGTCGTGACAAAGGAGGGAAGTGCGCTCGCTTTATCGGCCTGTTCTCTCCTTTCTTGAGGGCTCAACCACGAATAATTCGGTGAACCGGAATGCCCTGGCGGCGCGCCGGTGTCGATTCCCCAGCCTTCATTCGTTTCCCGAATCCAGCACAAGCCCATGGACAACGCATTGAGCCCACCGGTCCCCGCCCTGGTCAACGCCCAGCTGCCCGAACCCTTGGGCATGGGTGCCAGGCTCGCCGCCCTGCCCGTGCGCAGCAAGTTCGGCCTGGGCGCCGGCGTGGCAGCCCTGCTCGCGGTGATCGTGGCCATGAGCATGTGGTCTTCGCAAGGCGACTTCCGCCCGCTGTTCACCGGACTGTCCGACAAGGACGGCGGCGCCGTCATCGCGCAGCTCGCCACGCTCAACGTGCCCTACCGCAACGAACCCGGCGGCACCATCATGGTCCCGGCCAACCAGGTCTACGACCTGCGCATGAAACTCGCCTCCACCGGCCTGCCCAAGGGCAGCGTGGTCGGTTTCGAATTGATGGACAAGCAGTCGATCGGCCAGACCCAATTCAGCGAGCGGCTGAACTTCCAGCGCGGCCTGGAGGGCGAACTGACCCGCACCATCACGGCGCTGGCCGACGTGGCCGACGCCCGCGTGCACCTGGCCATCCCGCAGCAGAACGGCTTCTTCCGCGAGCAGCAAAAGCCGTCCGCCTCGGTGATGCTCACGCTGCGGGGCGGCCGCACGCTCGATCGCGCCCAGGTGGCCGGCATCGTGCACCTGGTGTCTGCCAGCGTGCCCGAACTCAGCCCCAAGGCGGTCAGCGTGCTCGACAGCACCGGCGCGCTCATTTCCGCCGCCACCGACACTGAAAACGGTCTCGACAGCCAGCAGCTTCAATACAAGCAGCAGATCGAGGCCAACCTCAACAAGCGCATCTACGACCTGCTGGAGCCCGTGGTCGGACACGACAACCTGCGCGCCAACGTCACGGCCGACGTGGATTTCTCCCAGATCGAATCGACCGCCGAAGAGTTCAAGCCCAACCAGGGCCCCAACACCACCGCCACGGTGCGTTCGGTGCAGAGCAACAACTCCACCAACGGCAGCCCCGCGCTGCCCACCGGCGTGCCCGGCGCCGCGTCCAACCAGCCGCCGGCGGGCGCCTCGGCCCCCATCAACGGGACCGTGCAGCCCCTGCAGGCCGCCCAGGGCGGCAGCGGCCAGCAAAGCAGCCGCAACGAAAACCTGACCAACTACGAAGTCGACAAGACCGTGCGCGTGGTTCGCAACGCCACCGGCGTGGTCCGGCACCTGAATGCCGCCGTGGTCCTCAACCACCGCAGCACGACCGACGCCAAGGGCAAGACCAGCACCTCGCCGGTCTCGCAGGAGGAACTCGACAAGATCACCGCGCTGGTCAAGGAGACGGTGGGCTTCAACCAGGAGCGCGGCGACTCGGTCAAGGTCATCACCGCGCCCTTCATGGTGGACAAGCCCGAGCTTGCCGACACCCCGGTCTGGAAGCAGCCCTGGCTGCTCGACATGATCCGCGCCGCCGCCGTGCCGGCCGCCCTGGTGCTGGTGGCGATGATTGCCGTGTTCGGCATGGTCAGGCCGGCGATCCGCGCGGCCTACCCGCCGCCCCCGCCCGAGCCCACGGCCGAGGAAAAGGCCGCGGAGGAAGCCCGCCTGCGCGCCGTGGTCGACGAGGAAAACCAGTTGCCGGGCGCCGGGCTGCCCGCCCTGGAAGCGCCGGTCAGCAGCGACAAGCTCATACGCGCCCGCGAACTGGCCAAACAGAACCCGCAGGCCGTGGCCAACATCATGCGCGCCTGGGTGAATGGCGACGTGCCATGATCTGCAAGACACTTATGACTTCCGCAGTCACAAGGAGTATTCGTCATGGATGACCAAGGCGTAGAAAATGCAGCCATCCTGCTGATGTCCCTGGGCGAAGAGGAGGCCTCCGAGGTCTTCAAGCACCTCGCGCCCAAGGAAGTGCAAAAGCTGGGCGAGACCATCGCCAAGCTCAAGGTCGTGTCGCGCGAACGTGTTGACAGCGTGCTGACGAAGTTCGACTCGGAGGCCGAAACCCAGAGCATGCTGGTCAACGACACCGACGAGTACGTGCGCACCGTGCTGCGCAAGGCCCTCGGCGACGACAAGGCCAACCTGCTGCTCGACCGCATCCTGCAGGGCAGCGATGTCTCGTCGATCGAGAGCCTGAAATGGATGGACTCGACCTCGGTGGGCGAACTGCTGCGCAACGAGCACCCCCAGATCATCGCCGCCATCCTGTCGCACCTCGACTACGACCAGACCAGCAGCGTGCTCAAGACCTTCAACGAACGCCAGCGCAACGAGGTGCTGATCCGCATCGCCACGCTCGACGGCATCCAGCCGATCGCCTTGAAGGACCTCAACGAGGTGCTCAGCCAGGTGCTGCAGGGCGGCGACCGCATGCGCAAGGCCTCGCTGGGCGGGGTCAAAACCGCGGCCGAAATCATCAACATGATGGGCTCCAGCGTGGAAGCCTCGGTGCTCGATTACATCCGCGAGGCCGACAGCGACCTGGCGCAGAAGATCATGGACAACATGTTCACCTTCGACGATCTGGAGAAGATCGACGACAAGGGCATCCAATCCGTGCTCAAGGAAGTGCAGTCCGAATCGCTCATTCTGGCGCTCAAGGGCGCCAGCCCCGATCTGCGCGAGAAGATCTTCCGCAACATGTCCGCCCGTGCGGCCGAAACGCTGCGCGAAGACCTCGAGTCGCGCGGCCCGGTCAGGCTGTCGGAGGTCGAAGGCGAGCAGAAGGAGATCCTCAAGATCGTGCGCCGCCTGGTGGACGAAGGCACCATCATGCTCGCCAGCGGCGGCGACGACCAGTTCCTGTAAGGCGCAAGCATGGCACAGCGTCCGCCCCGTCAGGTTCCCCCTCCCCAGCGTCCCGAAGGCAGCGGGCCGCGGGTGAGCCAGTACGGCCGTTTCATTCCACGCGAGGAGTTGCAGAACTTCGCCGCCTGGAGTCCCGATGCCCTGCAGGGCGTCGGCGAGCGCCCCGAGCCGATGCCGCGAACTGGCCCGGCTGCCGGCAAGCCGGTCCCGCCCGGCGCCACGAATTTCGGCGCCAGTGCCGCCCATGCGCCCTCGCCCGCCGCCGCCGAGCCCCCTCCCCCGCCGGCACCCGACATCGAGGCGCTGGTGAAGTCGGCGCGCCAGTCGGGCTATCAGGACGGCTACCGCGACGGCATGGCCGCGCTCGACGCCTTCAAGCAGAGCTTTGCCCAGCAGATGAGCGCCCAGATCGGCGAGCTCGTGCACAGCTTCGACAATGCGTTTCGCGGCATGGAAGTCGAATTGGCGCAGACGCTGGCGCGCAGCGCCGTGGAACTGGCCCGCCAGGTCGTGCGCAGCGAGATCACGCAACGTCCCGAGCACATCGTCCAGGTGGCCCACGACGCCATGGAGGCGCTGCTGATGTCGGCCCAGCACGTGCGGGTGCGCGTCAACCCCGCCGACCTGGCCCTGGTCGCCGACGGCGCCGCAGCCGAGCTGCAGGCGCGCGAGGCGCAGCTGCTGCCGGACGCCTCGATTCCACGCGGCGGCTGCACGGTCGATTCCGACATCTCCAGCGTCGACGCCACCCTGGCGATGCGCTGGCAGCAGGTGATGGCGGCCTCAGGGCAGGCCTCGGTCTGGGAGGACCGCCGCGGCGGCGCGGAACCGGCCCCCGATGACGGCGCCGAAGGGATGTCCCCATGATGACCTTCCAGGACCCCAAGGCACGCAACGAGGCCCGCCAGGCGCGCTGGCAGCAATACCTGGACGACCTGCAGGCCTTTGCCAGCGCCCCGGTGGCGCTGGAGTCGCAAGGCAAGCTGGTGCGGGTCGCCGGCCTGGTGCTGGAAGCCACCGGGGTCAAGGTGCCGGTCGGCTCGGTGTGCCAGATCCATATGCCCAGCTCCAGCAACAATCCGCGCCGCGGCCAGCGCCCGGTCAACGCCGAAGTGGTGGGCTTCTCGGGCGACCGCGCCTTCCTGATGCCCACTGACGAGGTGCATGGCCTGTCCAGCGGCGCCATGGTGCTGCCGCGCCCGCCCGCACTGCACGGCCCGGTGCTGGGAGAGGTGCGCCACCCCTGGCGGCGCGACGAAGACCGTGGGCTGCACCTGCCCATGGGCGACGGCCTGCTGGGCCGCGTGGTCGACTCGCACGGCCATCCGCTGGACCGCAAAGGCCCGCTCGCGCAGGTCCTGCCCGAACCCATGGTGCGCCGCCCGATCAACGCCATGGACCGCGACCCGGTGCGGACCCCGCTGGACACCGGCGTGCGTTCGATCAACTCCCTGCTGACCGTGGGGCGCGGCCAGCGCCTGGGCCTGTTCGCCGGCACCGGCGTCGGCAAGTCGGTGCTGCTGGGCATGATGGCGCGCTACACGCAGGCCGACGTCATCGTGGTCGGACTGATCGGCGAGCGCGGCCGCGAGGTCAAGGAATTCATCGAGGACATCCTCGGCGACGAAGGCCTGGCGCGCTCGGTGGTCGTGGCCGCGCCGGCCGACGCGCCGCCGCTCTTGCGCCTGCAGGGCGCCACCTATGCCACAGCCATTGCCGAGCACTTCCGCGACCGTGGCATGGACGTGCTGCTGCTGATGGATTCGCTGACCCGCTACGCCATGGCGCAGCGCGAGATCGCGCTGGCCATCGGCGAGCCGCCTGCCACCAAGGGCTATCCGCCCAGCTGTTTCGCCAAGCTGCCGCAGCTGGTGGAGCGCAGCGGCAACGGCATGCAGGGCGGCGGCTCCATCACGGCCTTCTACACCGTGCTGTCCGAGGGCGACGACCAGCAGGACCCGATTGCCGACGCAGCCCGGGGCATCCTGGACGGCCACATCGTGCTCTCGCGCGAGCTGGCCGAGGCGGGCCACTACCCCGCTATCGACATCGAGCGTTCGATCTCCCGCGTGATGACCAATGTCAGCGACAGCCGTCACGTCGCCAGCGCCCGGCGCTTCCGCCAGCTCTGGTCCAAGTACAACAAGGCGCGCGACCTGATCCAGCTCGGCGCCTACAAGCCCGGCCACGACGCCGACCTCGACCTGGCCGTTCAGCTGCACCCGCAAATGACCCACATGCTGCAACAAGACATGCACAGCCCCGACACGCTCATCCAAAGCATCGACGCCCTGAATGCCGTGATCAACCTTGCCTGAACTCAGCCGAAATAAAGAACAAGGAGCGCCGCCACATCATGAGCACACAGCAACTGGAAACCCTCACCGTCCTGCTGGAGCGCGCCGAAGCCGAGCGCGACGACGCCTTGCGCCAGATGCGCGAGGCGCAGGAGCGCCTCGAAGCGGCCCGTGCCCAGCACGGCCAGCTGGTGCAATACCGCGACGAATACACCAAGCGCTGGACCAAGACTTTCGCCCGCCCCACCTCCGTGAACATCCTGGGCTGCTACCAGAACTTCGGCCTGCGCCTGGACGAAGCCATCGAACAGCAGGCGGGCGTCAGCCACCAGGCCGAGCGGCGCGTGGAACTGGCGCGCAAGCTGCTGCTGGAGCGTGAAATGCGCGTCGCTTCGGTCCGCAAGCTGCTGGAGCGGCGCCGCACGGACATGAATCGCCGCGTCATGCGCCAGGAGCAGAAGGCCACCGACGAACAGGCCGCGCGAACCGCCCTGAACCGCCTGAGCCCCCTGCTGCATCCCAGCCTTTGAATCAGCCCCGAGCCGATCACCGCTTCCAAGAACACGCCGTCCATCCCATCAAGAAGGCCGCCCCATGAACACCTTGCAAACCACCAGCGCCAACACAGCCTTGAATGCCAGCCTGCTCAATCTAGACAAGGGCGGCAGCGGCGCAGCCGGTGCGGAACCCGACACCGGCCTGAACTTTTCGCAAATGCTGCAGGAGCAAAGCATGACGGCGATCAACAGCCTGCAACTGCGCGCCAGCAGCAGCCTGATGGGCAGCAGCGACTCTGACGCGGCCAAGGCGAGCCATGCCAATGCGCAGACTTCCGCGCCGCAAATTCCTGCGTCCGCATCGGTCAACGTCTCGACCACCGCGCTGCCCAACCTGGTCTCCAACGTCCTGAGCAATGCAACGCCTCAGGCCGCCACGACGGACAATGCACAAGCCGCCAGCGCCGGAAGCAGCGCCGCGCAGAACGGCAAAACCGCCGCCTCGTCGACATCGAACGGCCAGGCGAACAACCAGTCGAACAACCAGGACGGGGCCGACGCGCAGCCCGCTTCGCCCGACACCGCCAAGTCCGGCAGCACGGCGTCGGCCAGCGGCAATGCCAAAGACAGCAGCACGGCCGGCCGCGCCAAGACCACCAAGAAGTCGGCTGCGCCAGATGCCGGATCCCCCCCCGCCAACGCTATGGCCACCGCCACGGCCAGCCATTTGCCTACGAATGCCGCCACCGTTTCCAGCGTGGCGGCCAGCTTGGCCAATGCCAACAGCAGCAGCGCAGGCGGCACCAGCTCGGCGGGCAACGCTGGCAATGCCACGCCCGACGGCACCGCCAGCAGTGCGGCCAGCACCCCAGCCAATGATGCGAGCCCCAATGCCGCGGCGAATCCAGGCGACGTCGGAGCGAATCAACAAGCCACCGCCGGTGCGGCCGCCTTGGCCGCCGCAAACCTCGGCGCACCCAGCAATTCAAGTAATGCAAGCGCTCTCGGCGACACCGCCTTGCAGTCCACGGGCATCGTCGCGGCCGCGAAGGCCGCAGCGAGCAGCCTGGCCGCCGTGGACGGCTCCGGCAGCCCGGCTGCGGCCAATGCCAGCGCCAATGCCAACGGGGTCAATGGCGCCGACTTTGGCAGCTTGCTGGCCCTGGCCCAAAGCGGCGCCGCCGCCACCGCGGCTGGCAACGTCAGCACTGCCACGGGCAACACGGCGGCTGCGCCGGCCACCTACAACATCAGCAGCGCGCCGGGCAGCAGCGGCTTCGCGTCGGAGATCTCGGCGCGCTTGAGCGTGGCGGCCAGCGACGGCGTGCAACGCGCGCAGCTGCACCTGAACCCTGCCGACATGGGTCCGGTGTCGGTGCAGATCACGGTGGAAGGCCAGCAGGCGCAGGTGGCCTTCCATGCCGCCCATGCCGACACCCGCAGCGCCCTGGAGAAGAGCCTGCCCGATCTCGCCGCCGCCTTGCGCGACCAAGGCTTGACGCTGTCAGGCGGCGGGGTCTTCAGCCAATCCCAGGGGAACCAGAGCAATACCGCGGGACAAGGAAGCGGCGGCAGTTCGTCGGGCTCGACGGCGTCCGTGGCGGCCAGCCGGGGTGCCAGCGCTGACGCCGGCTCGCCGGACGCTGGCACTCAGGTCCGTGCCAGGACGCAAACGCCAGGCGGGATCGATGTCTTTGCCTGAGGCGGGAAGGATGCGGATGTGAACACCCCGCCGTTTTGCCCCCTTTTTTCTGCTTGACAGAGGCCATATCTGACAATAATCGGGAGAAACTGGCCGTGTACAGGCATGTCGCATGTCCACGCCCTACGCATTTGAGGAGTTCTCATGGCCACACCAGCCTCAGCCGCTGATGCCGCCCCCAAGGGAGGCGGCAAAAAGAAGCTGATCATCATCGTTGCAGCCGCGCTGGTACTGGTACTGGGCGGCGGCGCGGCATTGCTGGTGCTGAAGAAAAAACCGGCCGAGGAGGGCGACGACGACGCTCCCGCGGCCGTTGAATCCTCCGCCAAGAAAAAAGGCGGGGAACTCAAGGCGCCGACCTTCGTGCCGCTGGACACGTTCACTGTCAACCTGGCCGACAAGGAAGTCGATCGCTTTGCGCAGATCGGCATCATTTTGCAGGTCGACGACGAGAAGACTTCGGAAACGATCAAGAACTTCCTGCCCGCCATACGCAACAACATCCTGATGGTGCTGTCCCACAAGACCTCGGGCGACTTGCTGACCCGCGAGGGCAAGGAACAGCTCGCCAAGGAAATATTGCGCGAGTCCTCACGCGCCATGGGCATCGAGCTCGACGATGAAGACGACAGCGGCGCGTCCACCGACGACCAGCCCAAGAAAAAGAAGAAAAAAAAGGCCGCGGTCGAAAGCCCGATCACGCACGTGCTGTTTTCCAACTTCATCGTGCAATGAGCTTCACAGGAGCAGCTTCGCAGGCTGAAGCACCATGAACCAGCAAATCCTGTCGCAAGACGAAGTCGATGCACTGCTGCAAGGCATCACCGGCGAGAGCCAGAAGCTCGAAGCCGAGGAGGTTCAGCAGGGCGGCATACGCGAGTACAACCTGGCCAGCCAGGAACGCATCGTGCGCGGGCGCATGCCCACGATGGAAATCATCAACGAGCGTTTTGCCCGCAACATCCGCATCGGCCTGTTCAACTTCATCCGCAAGAGTCCGGAAGTGGCCATCGGCGGCATCAAGGTGCAGAAGTACAGCGCCTTCCTGCGCGAGATCGTCGTGCCGACCAACTTCAACATCGTGTCGGTCAAGCCCCTGCGCGGCAGCGGCCTGATCGTCTGCGACCCGACGCTGGTGTTCGCCGTGATCGATTCGCTGTTTGGCGGCATCGGCAAGTTCCACGCCCGCATCGAAGGCCGCGACTTCTCGCCCACCGAGCAGCGCGTCATCATGCGCATGGTCGAGGTCATCACGGCCGAGTACCACAAGGCCTGGCGCGGCATTTATCCGCTGGAGCTGGAATACCAGCGCTCGGAAATGCAGCCTCAGTTCGCCAACATCGCCACGCCCAGCGAGATCGTCGTCTCGACCTCGTTCACGCTGGAAATCGGCGAGACCAGCGGCACCATCTACTTCTGCATCCCCTACTCCACGCTGGAGCCGATCCGGGACGTGCTGTACTCCACCACGCAGGGCGACTCCTCCGAGCCGGACCGCCGCTGGGTCAACCTGCTCAAGCACCAGATCCAGTCGGCCGAAGTCGACTTGGTGGCGGAGCTGGGCAGCGCGCCGGCCACCGTGGAACAGTTGCTGGCGTTCAAACCCGGCGATTTCATCGAGCTGGACCTGGAGCAACTGATCAAGGCCAAGGTCGACGGCGTGCCCGTCTTCGACTGCCACTACGGCACCTCCAACGGCAAATACGCCCTCAAGATTGAACAAATGCTGACCGGTGCCACCGAGGGCTGGTTGGGAGCACGCCATGTCACCTGATACCCCCAGCAACGAAGAACAGGACGCGATGGCGGCCGAATGGGCCGCGGCACTGGCCGAGGCCAAGGGCTCCGAAGTCGCCGAGGAGGTTCAAGCGCCTTCTGAACAGGTGGCGCCGGCCAGCTTCGCGAGTTTTTCGCCCACGCCCGGCAACATGCCGAGCAACGACATCAACATGATTCTTGACATCCCGGTGCAGCTCACCGTGGAACTGGGGCGCACGCGCATTCCAATCAAGAACATCCTGCAGCTGGCGCAGGGCTCCGTGGTGGAGCTGGACGCGCTGGCCGGCGAGCCGATGGACGTGCTGGTCAACGGCTACCTGATCGCCCAGGGCGAAGTGGTGGTAGTGAACGACAAATTCGGTATCCGCCTGACCGACATCGTGACGCCGTCGGAGCGCATGCGCCGCTTGAGCAAGGCCAACTGAACCAGGCCGGGAGATCTGCGCGCATTCACGGCGGAATTTGCAGCGCTTTTTTCCCGACCCGGGTGGCCCGCCATGGTCGACAATGGCGGCACCATGAACAATCAAATGCTGCCCCTGCTCTGGTTCTTGCTGATTTTGGCGCTGATTCCTGTCGCCTTGTGGCTGCTCAAGCGCACCCCCATGGGCGGATCGCTGGCGCACGGCCAGATGCGGACCGTGGCCGTGCTGCCCCTGTCGCCCAACCAGAAGCTGGTCACCGTCGAGGTGGGCCAGGGCGACGACCGCCGCTGGCTGGTGCTGGGCGTGAGCCCCCAGCACATCCAGACCCTGCACACCCTGCCGCCGCAGCCCGAGGCCGAAAAGCCGGCCGGCGGAAATTTCGCCGAACAGCTGCGCAACCGCCTGACTCGCCATGCGGACTGAACGCCTCGCCTTGCTCGCGCTGGGCTTCGCCGCGCTACTGGGCGGCGCGCCCGCGCTGGCGCAGGCGGCGCCCCCCGCCAGCCTGCCCTTGCTGATTGGCCAGGGCGGCGGCGGCGGCAGCTATTCGGTGCCCATCCAGACCCTGCTCTTCTTCACCGCGCTCGGTTTCCTGCCCGCGGTGGTGCTGATGATGACGGGCTTCACCCGCATCGTGATCGTGCTGTCGCTGATGCGCCAGGCGCTGGGCACGCAGGCCTCGCCGCCCAACCAGGTCATCGTGGGCCTGAGCCTGTTCCTGACCTTCTTCGTCATGAGTCCCACCATCGACAAGGTCTACGCCGAAGCCTGGCAGCCGTACTCCGCGGGGCAGATCGGTTTCGACGAGGCGCTGCAAAAGGCCGAGGTACCGATGCGCAGCTTCATGCTCAAGCAGACCCGCCAGGCCGACGTGGCCTTGTTCAGCCGGCTGGCCAAGCTCGACCCTGGCGTCAAGCCCGAGGCCGTGCCGTTCAAGGTGCTGGTGCCGTCCTTCGTGACCAGCGAGCTCAAGAGCGCATTCCAGATCGCCTTCCTGATCTTCATTCCCTTCCTGATCATCGACATGATCGTCAGCAGCGTGCTGATGAGCCTGGGCATGATGATGCTGTCGCCCGTGATGATTTCGCTGCCCTTCAAGCTCATGCTGTTCGTGCTGGCCGACGGCTGGAACCTGCTGCTGGGCTCGCTGGCCGCGTCCTTCGCAACCTGAATTCACACCGAACACCATGGATGCACAACAAGTCTTCACCTTCGGCCAGCAAGGCCTCTACGTGCTGCTGATGGTGGCCGGGCCCATCCTGCTGACCGTGCTGGCGGTCGGCGTGCTGGTCAGCGTGTTCCAGGCGGCCACGCAGATCAACGAGGCGACGCTGAGCTTCGTGCCCAAGATCCTTGCGGCGGTGTTCGTGCTGGCGGTCGCCGGCCCCTGGATGGTCACGACGCTGGTCGAATACATTCAACGGACGCTGCAGAGCATCCCGCAAGCCGTCGGCTGAAGCGCCTTCACGTCCATCGATGATCAGCGTCACTGAAGCGCAGTTGATGCAGTGGCTGCTGCCGCTGCTGTGGCCCTTCATCCGGATGATGGCCCTGCTGACGGGCATGCCGATCTTCAACCAGGCGGCGGTCAGCCTGCGCCTGCGCATCGGCCTGGCTTTTTTCATTGCCCTGGCGTCACAGGCCAGCCTGCCGCCCACCCCAATCACGCCGCTCGACAATCTGCCGCTGCTTCTGATGCTGCTGGCCCAGCAGCTGCTGATCGGCGTCTCGATGGGGTTTGCCGTGCGCGTGGTGTTTGCCGTGCTGGAATTCGCCGGCGAGCTCAACGGCCTGCAAATGGGATTGAACTTTGCCGGCTTCTTCGACCACACCACCGGGACCCAGGGCACCTCCACCGCCAGCTTCTACACCAACGTCGTCAGCTTCCTGTTCATCGCCATCAACGGCCACCTGCTGCTGATCCAGGCCCTGGTGCAGAGCTTCCAGGTATTTCCGGTCGGCGACGAGCCTTTCCATTTCCTGCGCGCAGCTCAACCTCAGGTCTGGGGTGCGGAAATCTTTCGCATGGGTTTGTGGGTGGCCCTGCCGCTGACCAGCATGCTGCTGTTCGTCAACATCGTGATGGGTGTGATCGCCCGCGTGGCGCCCCAGATCGGCATTTTTTCCGTGGGCTTCCCGCTCACCATCAGCATCGGCCTGATCGGCATGGCGGCCACCCTGCCCCTGATGGAAGGGCCCTTCAATGCCGTGCTGGAACGCCTGCTGTCGGCATTCAGCTGAGGCTTGCGCTCGCCCTTCAGCTTGCGACCAGGCCGTTGCGTATCGCGTAGACCGTCAGCTCCGAGTTGTTTGTCAGCGCCAGTTTCTCGAGCACCCGGGCGCGGTAGACGGAGACCGTCTTCGGGCTGAGCATCAGTTCCTCGGCGATGTCGGAAAGACGCTTGCCTGAAGCGATCATCACCAGAGTCTGCAACTCCCGGTCCGAGAGCTTTTGATGCGCCTGCTCGGTGACCGGCGCCGTCAGGCTCTCCACCAGCATCTGGGCGATTTCAGGCGTCACGTACTTGCGCCCCTGCGCAACGGTGCGCACGGCCTGCACCAGCACCTGCGGGTCGCCGCCCTTGTTGACATAGCCGAAGGCCCCGGCCCGCAGCGCCCGGATCGCGTATTGGTCTTCCGGATACATGGACACGACCAGCACCCGCAGGCTGCTGCCCTCGTCCTTGAGCACGTGCATCACGTCCAGGCCGCTGCGGCCGGGCATGTTGATGTCCAGCACCAGCACGTCGCAGGCCTGCTCGTCGCCGAGCGTTCGCAACAGGCTGCGCAGCTCGCCGTAATCGCCAGCCTCGCCGACCACCTGGATGTCGGACGCATCCGACAAGGTGTCGCGGATGCCGCGACGGATCAGGGCGTGATCGTCGCAAAGAATCACTTTAATCATTCGCTGTCCCAAGCCGACGGATCGTGTTCTCTTGCCATGCTCTCGTCATCAGTCAACCGCGCCGCGGCGCCCTCTTCCAGCGGCACCGACAGGATCAGGCTGGTGCCCTGCGCATTGCTGCTCAGGTCAACCCAACCGCCTACCGTGGCCGCGCGTTCATGCAAGCCCCGGATGCCAAAGCTGCCCGCCTTGGCCAGATCGCCCGGGGCGATACCCTGCCCATTGTCGCGGACTTCCAGGGTCAAGACGCCGGAATCGACGCTCAGTTCGATATCGACTTGCGTCGCCTGGGCATGCTTGGAGATGTTGGTCAGCGCCTCCTGCGCGGTCCGGTAGGCCACCAGCGGCACGCCCGCCGGTAATTGCATCTGGTCGTCGCTGCTGCGCAAGCGCACCTCGGTGCCGGTGCGCCGCTCGAATCGCGCGGCCATCCACTGCACGGCGGGCACCAGGCCCTGCTCCAGGATGGCCGGCCGCAGGTCCCGCATGATGCGCTGACTTGCTTCGATGGCGTGGGTCACGGTTTCAAGGGCCGACAGCAGGCGCTGGTTGAGGGGCGCAAATTCCGGATTGTCCTGGAGCGCCGGCACATGGCGCTGCATCCAGGCCAGATCAAATTTGATCGCCGTCAACGAACCACCCACGTCGTCGTGGATCTCGCGCGCAATCGCGGCGCGCTCCATCTCCACGCTGGTCTGCAGATGGCCGGCGAGCTCGTGGAGGCGCTGCTTGCTCTTGAGCAGCTCACGATCGGCCTCGACGCGGGCCCGCAGGGATTCATTGGCCTCGATCGCATGCATCAACGCGGGGGCCAGGCGCGTCAGGTTGTTCTTGAGGAGGTAGTCCGAAGCGCCATTGCGCATGGCAGCCACCGCCGTGTCTTCGCCGATCTCGCCGGAGACCAGGATGAACGGCAGCATGCGGTTCGACGCCTTGACCAGCTCCAGCACCTCCAGCCCGGAAAAACCAGGCAGGTTGTAGTCGGAAATGATGGCGTCCCAGGCTTGAGTCAAACAGCGCTGGACCTCGGACAGGCTGTCGACGCGATGCAGTTCCAGATTCAGGCCGGATCGACGCAGTTGGGCTGCGATGAGTTGATGGTCGAGTTCCGAGTCTTCGATATGCAGGACCCGCAGTTTGCGTTCGGGATGAAAAGCCATGGGCCGGAAGTATGCCAAGTTTGCACGCTGTTGCTGGGCTGAGATTGTGCCCATCCATTGACACGGCAATCGTGCAACAAACCACACCCCAGGGTATACACCCACCCCTGGTGAGAAATATTCGCCGGTATGGCGGGCCAGACTCGCTTAAATTATCGGCCGAGATGGAAACTCCGGTGCAAAATGCAAGACTTCAACAAATTGTGTACTGAGGCCCGGTCCGGTAATGAAGTTGACGATGGACACCCAAGCGTGGAGCCACGATGCTGACGAATGAGACGTCCGCTTCGCCAGACGTGGGGATGTTTTCCCTGCTGGCTGCGGCTGAACTTCAGGATCACCTGATGACGGTGACAAACGACCTGGAGCGCTTGCAGCGCCTGGTCGACGATACGGGAGAGGCGCTCTCCAATCACTTTTTCGCGGCCTCGGGCCAGATCCAGGGCCTGATTGCGCAATTTCAAGAACAGGGCGAGGACACGCGGCAGATTGACTGCCTGAACGCCGTCATGGCCGAGATTACCGGCGCCATCACCGCCCTGCAATTTCAGGACATGGTCACCCAACTGATTGCGCACACCAGCCAGCGACTGCGCAATTGTTCCGATCAGCTCGCGCGCGATACCTTCGGCAGCGATGAAGACGGCGAAGCCGTCGTGGAAATCGCGCCGCTGCGGCCGAACCCTGTCACCCAAGACGAAATGGATGCCGGCTCGATCGAGCTGTTCTGACGAACTGTTGAATTCAACGAAAATAGATTGTTACCCGGAGAGAAAGCAATGCACTCAATTCTGGCTGTTGACGATTCGGCTTCGATGCGCCAAATGGTCTCCTTCACGCTCAAGAACGCTGGATTCAACGTGGTCGAGGCGGTCGACGGGCAAGATGCCTGGGAAAAGTCCAGCACGCGCGACTTCGACCTGGTGCTGACCGACCAGAACATGCCGCGCATGGACGGCATCAGCCTGACCAAGAAGCTGCGCGACAACCCCAAATTCAAGACCACCCCGATTCTGATCCTGACCACCGAGTCCAGCGATCAGATGAAGCAGGCTGGCCGCGCCGCGGGTGCGACCGGTTGGCTGGTCAAGCCTTTCGACCCCGCCAAGCTGATCGAAGTGATCGGCAAAGTGATTCGCTAAGGCCAGGCAGGAGCAAGAAATGGGAGAGATGACCTCCGAAGGCGCAAGCCTCAGTGCTGGCATTGATCTGAGCCAGTTCTATCAGGTCTTTTTCGAGGAAGCGGGCGAGAACCTCGACAACATGGAACAGCTGCTGCTGAACCTGAACGTCGAAACTGCCGACGACGAAGAACTGAACGCAATCTTCCGCTGCGCCCACTCGATCAAGGGCGGCGCCGCCACCTTCGGCTTCAGCGACGTGGCCGAACTGACGCACCAGATGGAGACGCTGCTCGACAAGCTGCGCCGCCACGAATTGCAGCCGACCTCCGAAATGGTCGACGTGCTGCTGCAGTCGGGCGACGCCCTGCGCGAGCAGCTGGGTCGCCACCAGGGCTCCGGCGCGGCGCCGGTGGACACGTCCAATCTGCTGGCCTGCATCAAGACCCTGGTCGAGGGCGGCAAGCTGGGCGGCGGTGTGGCGGCGGCCCCTGCGGCTGCAGCGGCCCCAAGCCCGGCTCCGGCCGCCCCAGCCGCGGCGGCACCCGCTCCCAGCGCGGGCGCGACGGCCACGAACACCACCCGCCTGCTGGAGCTGCAAGTCGGCCCCTTGAGCGATCCCGCACAAGCCGACAACCTGGTCGAGCTATTCAAGGAAATCACCGACCTGGGCACCATCGAACCGCTTGATGGCGGCATCTCCGCGGACGGCATGCGCCGCTTCAAGGTCCTGACCAGCAGCACCGACAACGACCTGCTGGACCTGTTCACCTTCCATGTGGCGCGCGAACAAGTCAAGCTGCTGCCCATGGGGCCCGGTTTCGGTTTCCATGAAGGCGCACCGGGCGCCCCGCCGGTCGAAGTCAAGAGCAAGGAAGAAGAACAGGGCTACGGCTTCTTCGACGACGCCCCCGGCCTGCCTGCCGTGGCGGCCAGCACCGAAGTCAAGCCTTTGGCCGAGGCGAGCAAGCCTGCCGCCGTGGCAGCGCGCCCGGCGGCCAAGCTTGACGCAGCCAAGCCTGCCGCCGCCGGCGTCGACCAGTCGACGCTGCGGGTGTCGGTGGAAAAGGTCGACCAGCTCATCAACCTGGTCGGCGAGCTGGTGATCACGCAGGCCATGCTGGCGCAGAACAGCCGCTCGCTCGACCCGGCGCTGTTCCAGCAACTGGCGTCCGGCCTGGCCGATCTGGAGCGCAACACCCGCGACCTGCAGGAATCGGTGATGTCGATCCGGATGATTCCCATGTCCGGCGTGTTCAACCGTTTCCCGCGCATGTTGCGCGACCTGGCCGCCAAGCTCGGCAAGCGGGTCGAACTGGTCACCCAGGGCGAAGCCACCGAGCTCGACAAAGGCCTGGTAGAGAAGATCACCGACCCGCTGACTCACCTGGTGCGCAACAGCTGCGACCACGGCATCGAGTCGCCGGCCGAACGGCTTGCCAAGGGCAAGCCCGAGCACGGCACCATCACCCTGGTCGCTTCACACCAGGGCGGCAGCATCGTGATCGAGGTGCGCGACGACGGCCGCGGGCTCAACCGCGACAAGCTCATCAGCAAGGCCCGCGAGCGCGGCATCGACGCGCCGGACTCCATGTCCGACGCCGAGGTCTGGGGCCTGATTTTCGCGCCCGGATTCTCGACGGCCGAGCAGGTCACCGACGTGTCCGGACGCGGCGTGGGCATGGACGTCGTCAAGCGCAACATCACGCAATTGGGCGGCACGGTCGAAATCGATTCGGCCGAAGGCTACGGCATGAAGGTGTCGGTGCGCCTGCCCCTGACGCTGGCCATCATGGACGGCATGAGCGTAGGCGTCGGCGAAGAGGTCTACATCCTGCCGCTGTCCTCGGTGGTGGAGTCCTTCCAGGTCCAGGCCGACACGATCAAGACCGTTGGCGGCTCGGGCCGCGTGGTGGAAGTGCGCGACGAATTCATGCCTGTCATTGAGCTGGAACAAGTTTTCAGCGTGCCGCGCTTCGATTTCGAGCATGTCAGCTCCATCATGGTCGTCGTGGAGGCCGAAGGAGGTCGGGTCGCGCTGCTGGTGGACGAGTTGCTCGGACAGCAGCAGGTCGTGGTCAAGAACCTGGAGGCCAACTACCGCAAGGTGACCGATGTCTCGGGCGCCACCATCATGGGCGATGGCCGGGTCGCGCTGATTCTGGACGTCGGCAGTCTGGTGCGCCGTTCGCGTCACTGACTTTTGTTAGCAGTTAAAGGGGCCGCGGCCCCAAGAGGTTTTTGAATGAACATGAGCGCTTTGCTGCGTCAATTCAGCATCCGTATCCGCATGATCGGCGCGATCGCAATGGTTCTGGCCCTGCTGTGCATACTGGGCGGTTTCGGCCTGTACGGCATCAGCTCCCTGCGCGAGCAGTCCCAGACCTATGTGGACCGGTCGGCCAAGGCCTCGACGGAGCTGGGCGACATCTCGCATGCCCTCAGCGATCCGGCGCTGCAAGCCAAGGTCGCCGAGCTGCAGACTCAACTGACCTCCGGCGCCAAGCAATTGCAGCAAGAGGGTACGGACGCCTACGACCATGTGCTGGCCGGCTTCGTGACCTTGCTGGTCTTGAGCGCGGTGATCGTCATCCCGCTCACCCTGCTCAACATGCAAAGCATCTGCAAACCGCTGGCGCAGGCCGAGGCATTGGCCCGCGCCATTGCACAGGGCGACCTGACCAATGCCTCCGGCGAAATCGAGGGGCAGGACGAGGCCTCGCATCTGCTGCGCTCGCTGCAGCACATGCAAGGCGGGCTGCAGACCCTGGTGAGCCAGTTGCGCGCGTCGGCCGACCACATCCGCACCGCTTCGGTCGAGATCGCCTCGGGCAATCAGGACCTGTCGAACCGCACCGAACAGACCGCCGGCAACCTGCAAAAGGCGGCCTCGTCCATGGTGCAGCTGACCGGCACCGTGCGGCAGACTGCCGATTCGGCCCTGACCGCCAACCAGCTCGCCTCCTCCGCATCCTCGGCTGCGGCCAAGGGCGGCAGCGTGGTGGACCAGGTGGTGTCCACGATGGACGAGATCAACGTCAGCTCCAAGCGCATCAACGACATCATTGGGGTGATCGACGGCATTGCCTTCCAGACCAACATCCTGGCGCTGAATGCGGCCGTCGAGGCGGCGCGTGCCGGCGAGCAAGGCCGCGGCTTTGCCGTGGTGGCCGGCGAAGTGCGCAGCCTGGCGCAGCGCAGCGCGGGCGCCGCGCGTGAGATCAAGACCCTGATCGGCGCCAGCGTCGAGCGCGTCGAAACCGGTGCCCGTCTGGTGCGCGACGCCGGCTCCTCCATGACCGAGATTGTCAGCAGCGTTCAACGCGTGTCGGACATCATCGGCGAGATTTCCGCGGCCGCCAACGAGCAGAGCAACGGCATCGAGCAGGTCAACCAGTCGGTGGTCCAGCTCGACCAGATGACGCAGCAGAACGCCGCGCTGGTGGAACAGTCCGCCGCGGCCGCCGAAAGCTTGCGTGACCAGGCCGAGCAATTGGCGCAGGTGGTCGGCCGCTTCCGCGTCAGCAGCACGTCCGCGGCAGCGCAAGGCAAGGCGACCAGCTCGTTCGCGTCGTATCAGGCCAAGACCTCGGTGGCCAAGCCGGCTGTCACTACCCCTCCCCCCAAGAAAAGCAAGCCCCCGGTCGCCGCCCCGGCCCCTGCGACCCCCATCAGCGCAAAGCGCGTTGAGCCGAGCATCGCCGCGCCCAAGCCGGCGCCCGCCAAGACGGTGGCGGCGCCCGCCGCCAGCGAATCCGATGGCGACTGGGAAACCTTCTGAGCCTTACACAGCAACCCTCACCAACCAATCGAGTTCAGCCATGGAAATCGTCCAGCAATCCTCCAGCGCCATGGTGCGACAGGAAGGTTCCAACCTGGCCCTGCAAGCGCACGGTCCCGCCAAAGGCGAGTACCTGACCTTCCGCCTGGGACAGGAAGAGTACGGCATCGACATCCTGAAGGTGCAGGAAATCCGCTCCTACGAGCCGCCAACCCGCATCGCCAACGCGCCCGATTTCATCAAGGGCGTCGTCAATCTGCGCGGTGTGATCGTGCCCATCGTCGACTTGCGCCTGAAGCTGGGCTGCGCCAATGCGGAATACAACAGCTTCACCGTCGTCATCGTCCTGAACGTCAAGAACCGCGTCGTGGGCGCGGTGGTCGACTCGGTGTCGGACGTACTTGAATTGGCCCGCGATGCGATCCGCCCCGCCCCCGAGCTCAACGCCAGCGCCGTCGATACCAGCTTCATCACCGGCATCGGCGCGGTCGGCGAGCGCATGCTGATCCTGATGGACATCGAAGGCCTGATGAGCAGCTCCGACATGGGACTGATGGACGCGCTTTGATCGCTGACTTCAATCACTGACCGCCTGCCGCAGCGTCCACATCACCGGACGCTGCAGCACATCGCGCAGGCCCAGCCAGCCCACGCCCAGCGTCAGCAAGGCGCCGCATGCCATGGTCAGCCATGGGATCCAGAGGTTCAGTTGGGGCTCGAACTCGAACACATAGCTGGAGAGCGCGGCTCCCAAGGCCGAGGCCACGACGCCGGCCAGCAAGCCCGCCAGCACGCCCAATCCCAGCAATTCCGCGCGCTGCACCCGGCGCAGCAATTCCGAGCCCGCGCCGAGCGCCCGCATCAAGGCGAAGTCGCGCCGCCGCGATTCGCGCGTGCTGCTGATGGCATTGAGCATCACGATCAAGCCCATCGCCAGAGTGAACACGAACAGCAGCTGCACCGCGCGCACGACCTGGTCCAGCACCTGCTGCACCTGCTGCAGCTGCGCGGATACATCCACGTTGGTCACATTGGGAAACTGCCGTGCCATGGCGCGGTCCAGGCTTGAGCCGCCCGGTGATTTGTAGGCACAGATATAGCTGACCGGCAGGTCCACCGCCAGGGCGCCGCGCGGGAACATCACGAAGAAGTTGACGCGCATCGAAGCCCAGTCCACCTTGCGCAGGCTGCTGATGCGGCCCAGCAGCATCTGTCCCGCCACGTCGAACTGCAGGCGGTCGCCCAGCTTCAAGCCCAGGGTCTCGGCAATGCCCTGCTCCACGCTGAGGCCATCAGCATCTTCGCTGCCCCAGGCTCCCGCGGCCAATTGGTTGTGCTCCGGCATGGCCGCCGCATAACTGAGATTGAACTCGCGCTCGACCAGCTGTTTGGCACGCTCCTGCGCGAATTGACGCGGGCCGATCGCCTTCCCGTTGAGCGCCGCCAAGCGGCCCCGGATCATCGGGTACCAGTCGAAGCGGCGCACGCCCTGCTGCTGCAGCAGAGCCTTGAACGCCTCGCCCTGCTCCGGCTGGATGTTGATCACGAAACGGTCCGGCGCGTCCTTGGGCGCGCTTTGCTGCCAGCCCGAGATCAGGTCGGTACGCAGCATCAGCAGCAAGGCCAGCGCAAGCAGTCCCACGGCCAGGGCCGATACCTGCACCACCGCATGCATGGGCCGCGCCGCCACCTGCCGAGTCGCCAGCAGCAGCCAGGCCGGCGCGCCGCTCTCAGGCACCACGCGACGCAGGCCTTTGACGGCCAGCCAGGTCATCAAGCCGAACAGCAGCAATGCGCCGGCAAACCCGAGCGCGGCCAGCAGCCCCATCAGATTTTCCCCGGCAATCAGCACCAGGATCGCGCCCAGACCCAGCAGCCCGGCGACGCTGACCCCAATGCTGCCAAGCCGAACCGTGCCCAGGTCGCGCCGCATCACCCGCAGCGCCGGCACGGACGCGAGCTGCATCACGGGCGCCAGGCCAAAACCGATGGCAAGGCAAAGGCCCAGCCCCAAGCCGACGCATGCGGGCCCTGCCGTCGGCGCGGGCAAGGGAACGGCGATCAAATTGGCCAGCAAGGCCGCAAAACCATAGTGCAGCAGAAAGCCGAGCAGCACACCCAGCAGGCTCGCCACCAAGCCCGCCAGCACCATCTCCAGGCCGAACATCCAGGCCATGCGCCTCTGGCTTTGCCCTAGCACGCGCAGCATGGCACAATCATCCAGATGGCGGTTGGCAAAATCCCGCGCCGCCAGGCTCACCGCCACGGCCGCCAGCAAGGCCGACAACATCGCCACCAGCTTCAGGAACTTGCCGGCGCGGTCCAGCGTCTGGCGCATGTCCGGCCGCCCACTCTCCAGGGACTCGAAACGCACGCCGCGCCACGTTCCGGCTTCCACCCGCCGCTGGGCTTCGCGCACGAATGCCGACGCGTCGTGGCCGGGCGTGCCGGCCACGGCAAAGCGGTAGTTCAGGCGACTGGCGGGCTGCACCAGGCCCGTGGACGCCAGATCAGGCTCGGCCAGCATCACACGCGGCGCAATGTTCATGAACCCCGCGCCGCGGTCCGGCTCGCTGGCAATCACCCCGGCGATTCGAAGCGCACGGTCGCCAAGCAGCAAGCGGTCGCCCGCATTCAGATTCAGGCTGTCCAGCACCGCGGCATCGACCCACACCGTGCCCGGCGCCGGCACCCCCACTTGGCGTCCGTCGCTCAATTGCAGGTGCCCGCGCAAGGGATAGTCCTGGCTGACCGCCTTGACCGACACCAGGCGAGTCGCGCTACCCTGCTCATCCGGTGCCCTCGCCATGCTGGGGAAGCTCACGCTGCGCATCTGCGCCAGGCCGGACTGGCGGGCCAGCTCCATCAAGGCCGTTGGCGTGGCTTGATCGCTGGCGATCACCGCGTCCCCGCCCAGCATCTGAGCCGCATTGGCACGCAGACCACCGTCGATGCGATCGGCGAGGAATCCGACCGCGCAGACGGCCGCCACGGCCAAGACCAGGCCCGCCATCAGCAGACGCAGCTCCCCGCCGCGCCAGTCGCGCCACAGCTGCCGTGCCGTCTGCCGCCATACCGAAGGCGGACGGTCGACAACAGCATTCAAGAGCCGGGAAGTGGAAGGTGCCGGTGCATGCATGGACCGCACTGTAGCGGCTGCCGTGCTTTGCCGTGCAAATCGCTTGAATGGCACATTCAATGCAGACCTCTGTCCAAGGCTTCGCAAGCGCGCTTCAATCGAAGCATGAGCACGCCCTTCCCCATCATTTTCGTTTCCCATGGTTCGCCCATGACGGCGCTGGAGCCCCGCGAAGCCGGCGCCTTCATGCAGCGCCTGGGCGAGACGATGACCCGGCAGTTCGGCAAGCCGCGCGCCGTGCTGGCCGTCAGCGCCCACGGCCTCGCGAGCCGGCCCACCCTGCTCGCAGCGGCGCGGCACGAGGCGGTCTACGACTTTGGCGGCTTCTCGCCTGCGCTCTACACCCTGCGCTATGACGCAGCGGGCGCGCCCGGTCTGGCCGACGACATCGTGCGGGCCAGCAGCGGCGCCATTCAAGCCCACCCCGGCGGAGGGCTCGACCACGGCATCTGGACGCCGCTGCGCTACATCTATCCCGAGGCGGACGTGCCGGTGCTGCCCCTGGCCTTCGTGCCGACGCAGTCGCCCGCACAGCAATTCGAGCTGGGCCGGATGCTGGCCACGCTGCCTGACCAAGGCGTGCTGGTCCTGGCCAGCGGCAGCATCACCCACAATCTGCGGCGCGTTTTCGGCGCGCCGGCACCTGCCATCGATGCCGACGAGGCGCCGGAAAGCGCTGCGTTCCGAAGCTGGTTCGAACGCACGGCCGCCGCCGCCGACTGGCCCGCCCTGCTGGCCTACAGGCGCCAGGCGCCTTTTGCGCAGGACATGCACCCGACCGATGAGCACTTGCTGCCCTGGTTCGTCGCCGCGGGCGCGGCCGGCACCGCGTACCCGGCGCTGCGCATCCATGACAGCCTGACCTTCGGCGTGCTGGGCATGGATGCCTACGCCTTCGGCGCGTCGGCCCCCAGTCTGCGCGCCGCCTTGCAAACTGCTTGAACGGGGCCCCTAATGGTGGAAATCGCGTGCCGCGCGAGGCCGGCAGCCTGCACAATCCGCAGGAAATCCTCCGGAGTGCATTGCCATGACCTTGCGTAGAAGACATCTGGTGCTCGCCTTGCCTGCAGCCTGGGCCCTGTCGGCCGCCGGCTGCGCCGAAGCGCCGCTGCGTCCCGCCCACCAGTACACCGAGACCATTTCCTCGCTGCTGATTTCCAACGACTTCAAGAGCGTCGTCATCATTGGCGAGCATTACCACTACATCTTCACGGCCCCTTTGCATCTGGTGGAGGCGCTCTCGTCGCCCTTGCATGCCGAATTGAGCGGCAGCTTCTCGACCTTCCGCGTCGAAAAGAACGGCCACATCAGCGGCCAGTTCGACCTGAACCTGAATCCGGCCCTGACACCGGAGCAGCAGGCCCAAGCGACCCAGTTGGGCTTCGCGCCGGACGCGGACGGCAAATTGAAGCTACACGGCGAACTCAGCGGCAAGCGTTACCCCCAGGGCACGCTCAAGGCCGGCCGGCACACCCAGGCACTGAACCAGAGCTACACCATAGACATCTCCGTTGACGAAAGCCGCGGCGATGCCGTGGCCGACGACCTGCTGAGCCCCATCACCGCCGGCTCGGACGGGGTGTTGCTGCTTTACTACGCGGCCTTGGCCCCCATCCTGATCCCCGTCGCGATCCTGAGCAAGGCGCCCAAGAACTGAAATGCCCTAAGAAAGAATGATTCCCCCTTGAAATCAAGGGTGCGTCTCAACTTCGAATTGACGCGTCATTTGCTATAAATGGGGACCTCGATTTCGATGAGGGGACCCGGTTGAAGTCGTCCAAGCAGCATCTGGCGTTGGCCATCGCGATTCCCTTTGCGACCTTTGCGGTGCAGTCGGCCCTGTGGCGCTTCCTGAGCCCCTACCCCTGGTTCCTGTTCTATCCCACCGTTTTTCTGATTGCGGTAAGCACCGACCTGCTGGCAGGCGCCGTGGCCACCGTGGTCGCCACGCTGCTGGCTTGTTACTTCTTTCTGCCGCCTTATCACGGTTTCGTGCTCGATCGTCCGACCGATTATTTCTCGGTCGTCTTGTTCGCGATCACGGGCTTCGCGTTCAGCCTTTTCAGCCAGCGCCTGCGTGAACTGGAGCGCCGGCGCGCCGCCGCAGAGACATCACACGTCAGCGACGCCCGCTACCGCTCCTTGTTCGAGAACAGCCTGGAAGGCGTGCTGCTCAACACGACGGACGGAAGAATCCTTTCCGCCAACCACGCCGCGCAGCAGATCTTTGCGTACTCGGAAGAGGAACTGCGCGCGATCGGGCACCGGGGCCTCACCCACTGGGACGATCCCGCCGTGCAGGCCGCCATTGCGACGCGAATGCAGACGGGGCGCTTCTGCGGCGAGCTGAACCTGATCAGAAAAAGCGGCGAACCCTTTCCCGCCGAGGTGTCGTCGCAGGAATTCACGGGAGAAGACGGCGCGCGCATGACCAGCATGGTCATACGCGACATCACGGACCGCAAGAAGGCGGACCTGGCGCTTATCGCAAGCCAGAACGTGCTTCATGTTTTCATCGAATCGGCGCCTGCGGCCATTGCCATGTTCGACCTGGACATGCGCTACATGGTCGTGAGCCGCCGCTGGCTGGACGAATTCCAGTTAACCGGCCGGGACATCGTCGGATGCACACATTACGAGGTATTTCCGGAACTCAGCGACGAATGGAAGCTCATTCACAGGCGCGCGATGGCGGGTGAAACCATCACGGCCGCGGCCGAGCCGTTCCCGCGCTCGGACGGCAGCGTCCAGTGGCTGCGCTGGGAAGTGCGCCCCTGGTATCACCAAACCGGCTCGATCGGCGGCGTCGTCCAATTCACGGAAGACATTTCGAACCTGCGCCATGCCGAAGACCAGCTGCGCGTCACCAGCCGGATCTTCGACCAGGCCGGCGAAGCCATCATGATCGCCGACCCGGACAGCATCATCCGCTCGGTCAACGCCGCGTTCTGCAAGATCACCGGCTACAGCGCCGAGGAAGCCATAGGCCAGGCGACCACCCTGCTCAAGTCGGGTCGGCAGTCGGCTGCCTTCTACCAGGACATGTGGCAGTCGCTCCATAGCGCCGGCTATTGGCAGGGTGAGATCTGGAACCGACGCAAGAGCGGCGAGGTCTACCCGCAATGGCTCACCATCAATCGCGTCGACGACGACCAGGGCAAGATCACCCACTACATCGGGGTGTTTTCTGACATCACCCAACTGAAGGAATCGCAGCAGAAGATTGAATTCCTCGCCACGCATGACACGCTGACCGGCCTGCCCAACCGGGCCCTGTTCAACGACCGCCTCAATTTCGCGCTGCTGCAAATGCACCGGCACCAAAAGCGCCTGGCTTTGATGTTCATCGACCTGGACAACTTCAAGAGCATCAACGACACATTGGGCCATGCCTACGGCGATCAACTGCTGCAGCAGGTGGCCATCCGCCTGAGTTCGGCGCTGCGCGATGTCGACACGGTGGCCCGCCTGGGCGGCGACGAGTTCACCGCCATCCTCACCGATTGCAGCGTGGAAACGGCCAACCATGTGGCCCTGCGCGTGATCGAACACCTGGCCGCACCCTACGACCTGCAGGGGCGCAGCCTCTATGTGTCCGCCAGCGCGGGCGTGGCCTTCTATCCGGAGGACGGCGGCACGGCGAGCGAGCTCACCAAATCCGCGGACGCGGCGATGTACCGTGCCAAGGAGCAGGGCCGCAACCGGGTCGAATTCTTCATGCCCGAGCTGCAGCTGCGCCTGCAACAGCGCGCGAATCTCGAGACTGCCTTGCGGGATGCGCTCCGCCACGATCGGCTGCGCCTGACCTTCCAGCCCAAGATTGCCTTGACCCACGGGCACCGCATCATGGGCGCCGAAGCCCTGCTGCGTCTGCGGGACCCAAGCCTGGGCGAAATCTCTCCGGCGGATTTCATTCCCATCGCCGAGAACACGGGCCTGATCGTCGAGGTGGATCGCGCCGTGCAGCGCCTCCTGCTGCAGTACCTGACGCAATGGCTGGCCGAAGGCCTGTCCGTGCCCACCATTGCATTCAACACCTCGACGCGGGGCATCAAGGAGCCCCACTATGTCCAGCACCTGATCGACGCGTTCAAGGATGCGGACGTGCCGACCAGCCTGGTCCAGCTGGAGATCATCGAAGGCGCCCTGCTCGAGAACACCGAGCAGGTTTTCTCCAACCTCAACATGCTGGCGTCGGCCAAGGTCCGCATCTCCATCGACGACTTCGGCACTGGTTATTCATCCCTGAGCTATTTGAAACGCCTGCCCCTGAGCGAGCTCAAGATCGACAAATGCTTCGTGAAGGGCCTGGGACAGAACCGCGAAGACGAGGCCATCGCCAGCGCCGTGCTGGCCTTGGCGAACGCGCTGGGCCTGACCACCGTGGCCGAAGGCGTGGAAACCCTGCCGCAACTCGAATGGCTGGAGTCCATGGGCTGCGACATGGCCCAGGGCTACTATTTCTCCAAACCCCTGGAAGCCGATGAATTCAAGCGGAAATGGCTGCAGGCCCCGCATTGAGCCGGCCCTGCGGCGCGCCTGCGTATGATGCAGGCTTCCCATTCCAACGAAATGAGCGCGACATGGCCGTGACCAGCTCTTTGTGGACAGGCGTATTACTGGTGGCGGTCCTGTACGCCGTGATGCTTTACAACGGCCTGGTGGAGGTCAAGCATGCCGTGTCCAAGCATTGGGCCAACATCGACGTGCTGCTCAAGCAGCGGTATGACGAACTCCCCAAGCTGATTGAAACCTGCAAGCAATACCAGCAATTCGAAGCCAGCACCCTGCAGCGCGTCACGCAGGCGCGCGCGCAAGCACTGGATGCACGCCTGCGTCAGGACGTGCCAGCGCTCGGCCAGGCCGAAGCGGCCTTGCGCACCGGCCTGGGCCAGGTCTTCGCGGTGGTGGAGCGATACCCCGAGCTGCATGCCAACGAATCGTTCCAAACCTTGATGTCTCGCATCACGGCGCTGGAAAACGCCATTGCGGACCGTCGCGAGCTCTACAACGAAGCGGTCAACATCAACAACGTCCGGATCGAGAAATTTCCGGACCTGGTGCTGGCCCGTGCGTTCAAGTTCGGTCCGCAGTCGCTGCTGGATTTCACCGACGCGGAAAAGGCGGACGTCGACGTCAAGGCACTGTTCAGCTGACGCTCGCGCATGTGGACGCCAAACTGGGCAGCCTGGCAGCGCGCCCTTGAGCTGCGCTGGGGCCGGCTCATCGGCTCGTTCGGGCAGCTCCTGCTCCTGATGCTGGGTTTACGCATCAACACGCCCAAGGCCTGGCTCTGGTCCACCGGCCTGATTGCCGCGATCAGCCTGTACGCTTGGGCATCCAGCTACCGGCATGCGCGCGCCATCGGCGACACGCCCACGTCCAAGCTCGCCTCGGCGGCGCAAGGTTATGTCGAGCTGATCGGCCGCGGCGGCGCGCTCGGCGGCTTGCCGGTCGTGTCGCCGATCAGCCAGCAGCGCTGCCTGTGGTACCGCTATATCGTCGAAACGCGCGCACCGGGCGGACGCTGGATGACTCAGTCCGCCGACGTATCCGATGCCGGATTCCTGCTGAACGACGGCAGCGGCGATTGCCTGGTGGACCCCGAAGGCGCCGAGGTGCTGAGCAGCATCAAGGACTACAAGGTGGACGAGGACATGCGCTACACCGAATGGCGGCTGCTCGAGAACCAGCCGCTGTACGTCCTGGGTGAGTTCCACACGCGCGGCAGCGCAGACCTGGCGCTGGACGTGGATGCCGATGTCAAGGCCTTGCTGACCGAATGGAAGCGCGACCCTGAATGGCTGAGGCGTCGCTTCGACATCGACGGCAATGGCGAGTTAAGTCTGCAGGAATGGGAGCTGGCGCGCGCGCAGGCGCGTCGCGAAGTCCTGAAAGCCCACAGCGAAGCGCGCGAGCACGCAGAACTGCACACGATGCGCCAACCGCGAGACGGCCGCATCTACCTGATCTCCAATCTCTCGCAGGCGCAATTGATGCGCCGGTACCGCTGGTGGGCCGTGGCGCACTTGCTCATCTTTTTCGCAGCCCTGGGAGGCCTGTCCAAAGCCCTGAGCTCGATGTGACCCGCCAGACTGCGTTCAGGGCGCGGCGCCCGCGGCTTGCTGCAGACGCGCCAGTTTGGTCGCATACCGTTGCCGCTCACTGGCATCGACACTCAGGCTCAGGGCCCTGTGCAGATGCACCAGGGCCTGGGCCCGCTCGTTCAATTGCACCAGGCACACAGCCAGCGCGAACTCGAACTCGGCATGATCGGGATCGCGCGCGATCTCTTTCTCGTACCAGTGCCGGGCCTCTTCGAAATGGCCCGCCTTGAACTCAGTCAGGCCCTGGCTGTAGTAGCTGCCAGCCGGATGCGGGTCCAGGCGTGCGAGGCGCTGCTGCAGCAAGCGGGCTTCGTCAAGGCGATGCAGATCCTTCAGCACCAGGATTTGGTTCGACATCACCACCAGGTTGTCCGGATCGCGGGCGGCCCAGCGTTCAAGCACCTGTTCAGCCGCTTGCGGATGTTGGCTCAACCGATACACCACGCCCAGCGTGACGTAGGTATTGCCAAACCCCGGATCCTGGATCAGCGCCGCGCGGGCCCAGGCGTAGGCCTCGTCCATATGTCCCTGCACCAGGCTTTCGACCGCCCGGTTATTGAGATAGGCGGCCACCACGGTTTTTTCTTCGATCGTATAGGTCTTCAGCCTGGCCGCGCTTTCCGAGGGAAGGAAGTCCACCACCATCGGCG
>Ga0213872_10000069_pt1 | contig 91692 bp, 70 predicted proteins | sample VelepicomBERX_R2_FD_160071 | JGI IMG/M metagenome (GOLD analysis project Ga0213872, IMG submission 160071) | Rhizosphere microbial communities from Vellozia epidendroides in rupestrian grasslands, the National Park of Serra do Cipo, Brazil - RX_R2 | ecosystem: Host-associated > Plants > Roots >... | reverse complement strand
CGTCAGGCAGCACTTCCAGGGCGCCATCGCCAAAAATCTGTTCGCCTTGTTTCGCGCGCTTTTTCAGGATCGCGAACATCAGCTCTTGTTTGCGCAGGCGGGCTGCGTTGTCGATATCCAGGCCGATGGCCATTTCCAGCAATGCGGAAACGTGCAGGGCCTTGAGTTCAGATAGATGCATATGTGTTTGAGTGTCCCGAGACGGGAGCTAAGGTAGGGGAGGGAACTGCGTGGGGTTGATTAAAAATAAAGCGGCGCTGCGGGCGCAGCGCCGCCCCTATGATACTTAGATATTGCTTTCAATGAAAGAGGTGAGTTGGCCTTTTGCCATCGCGCCTACTTTTTGTGCCGCTGCGACACCGTTCTTGAACAGGATCAGGGTCGGAATGCCACGGATTCCGAACTTGGCCGGCACGGCCTGGTTCGAGTCCACGTCCATCTTGGCGATCAGCAGCTTGCCGTCGTATTCCTTGGCGACCTCTTCCAGGATCGGGGCAATGCTCTTGCAAGGACCGCACCACTCCGCCCAGAAATCAACCAGCACAGGACGGTCGGACTTCAGTACATCGCTATCAAAAGATGCATCGGTAATGTGTTTGATATTTTCGCTCATGTTTTCCTCAATGAGAGGTCAGTGAATTAATTAACGCCTGGGGTTGTTGCCATCTTGTCTGCAATCGCCTTCAACGTTGCCGGACTACAGGCAACATGTGGAGACTCATTGCGCGAATTCAATGTCTGGGGGATGGCAAGGAGGTCGGCAGGCGGGGATGGCTGAAATCATAACCCATTTTGCAGAACTGTGTGCCCAATTGTACAAATGTGAGAAATAGTTTGTCTATATGGCGGAGCGCTGGCTTATGGCGCGCCGCAGCAATTCGGCCAGGGCGGCCGGCGCCAGCGGCTTGGGACAGGCGCCCAGCATGGTCAGGCCGTGCGCCTGGGCCAGCCGTTCGGCCGCGCGCAGCACGCCCGCGTTCACGCCCGACAGCAGCAGCACGCTGCCTTTGAAATGGCGCTCGGCGGCGTGGCGCAGGAATTCGATGCCGTCCATTTCCGGCATGCTCAGGTCGCAGATCAGCAGGTCCGGCGCCAGCGCGGGCAGGGCGTCCAGGGCGCGGCGGGCCTCCGTTTCGCGCCGCACCACATGTGGCCCGAGATCGCCGATCATCTCCTGCAACAGATCGAGCATGAAGCTGTCGTCATCCAGCAGCAGGATGCGCAGGGCGGTGGCGACTTCAGTCATCGTTGGCGAAGGTGGTGTTGGTCATGATCTGCTCCGTCACCTGGTCCAGCAGGGGCCACAGGCGGGCCAGCAGGGCGCCCGCGCGTTCGGCGGCGTCGTCGCTGTCGGGCAGGGATTCCATTTCCCAGCACAGCTCACCCATGCCCAGGGCGCCCACGGTGCGGGCGGCGGACTTCAGGCGGTGGCCCAGTTCGCGCATGGCCTGCACCTCGCCGCGCGTGTGGGCCGACTCCATCTGCGCCAGCGTGGCCTGGGCCGTGTGCAGGAACTTGAAGGCGAACTTGCGGATCTTGTCCGGCTCGTAGCCCAGCAGCTTGGCCAGCACGGTCAGGTCGATCACGGCCGGGTCGCCGCCCAGCGTGGCGCGGGTGGGCGCGGGACGCTTGCGCGGCGCCTGCGCGTCGCTGCCGCCATCCAGCGCCGCGACGGTGGGGCGCTCGGGCAGCCAGTTGGCGATGGTCTGGTACATCATGGCCGGCTGGATGGGCTTGGAGATGAAGTCGTCCATGCCCGCGTTCAGGCAGCGCTCGCGGTCTTCCGTGGTGGCGGTGGCCGTCATGGCCAGCACGCGCATGCCGGACAGGGCGGGGTCGGAACGGATGCGGCGCGTCGCTTCCAGGCCGTCCATCAGCGGCATCTGCACGTCCATCAGCACGCAGTCGAATTCGGCCTGGCGCAGCAGCTCCAGCGCCTCCATGCCGTTGCCGGCCACGCAGACGGAGGAACCCACTTCTTCCAGCATCTCCTGCGCGATCTGCTGGTTGAAGGCGTTGTCTTCCACCAGCAGGATGCGCGCGTCGCGCAGCGAATCCATGACGGCGGCCGTGCGGGCGGAGGCCAGCAGTTCGGCGGCGGCGTCGTTGACGCGGTGGATCAGGGCCGGCACGTCGGCGCTGGAGACGCCCAGCTTGGCCGTGAACCAGAAGGTGCTGCCCTGGCCCGGCTGGCTCTGCACGCCCACCTCGCCGCCCATCAGCTGCGCCAGCTGCTTGCAGATGGCCAGACCGAGGCCGGTGCCGCCGTATTCGCGCGTGGTGGAAGTGTCGGCCTGCTCGAAGGAGCGGAACAGGCGGCCCATCTCCGCCTCCGACAGGCCGATGCCGCGGTCGGTGACCTCGAAGCGCAGCACGCAGCTGGACGTGTCGCCCACCACCTTGCGCACACGGATGTCGATCTTGCCCTTCTCGCTGAACTTGATGGCGTTGTTGGTGTAGTTGATCAGCACCTGGCCCAGGCGCAGCGGGTCGCCGCGCAGCACGGGCGGCAGCTCGGGATCGAGGTCGAAGGCCAGCTCCAGCTCGCGGCTGGCGGCTTTCGGCGCGACCACCGTGGTCAGGGTCTGGATCACATGGTCGAGCGAGAAATCGGCATGCTCGATTTCCAGCTTGCCCGCCTCGATCTTGGAGATGTCGAGGATATCGTCGATGATGCCCAGCAGGTGCTCGCCGGCGAAGCGGATCTTTTCCAGGTAGTCGCGCTGGCGCGGGTCCAGCTCCGTCTTCAGCGCCAGGTAGGCCATGCCGATCACGCCGTTCATCGGGGTGCGGATCTCGTGACTCATATTGGCCAGGAACTGGCCCTTGGTCTGGCTGGCTTCCTCGGCCAGCTTCTTGGCCTGGCCCAGCTGCTCGGTGCGCAGGGCCACCCGTTCCTCCAGATGGTCGTTCAGTTCGCGCAGGGCGGCTTCGCTGCGCTTATGGCTGGTGATGTCGCTCAGGCTGACCACCACCAGCGAGACGCGACCCTTCTCGTCGTGAATGGGCTCGGCGTTGACGGAGACCCAGCTCATGGTGCCGTCGCTCTGGCGCAGTCCCATGACCACGTCGCGCACGGCCTCGCCCGTGACCAGGGCCAGCTGCACGGGATGGCTGTCGAGGGCGATGGGGCTGCCGTCCTCGCGCACGCCGCGCCACAGGTGCTGGCCGTCCGCCGCCGCGGCCAGCATGCGCATGGCGGCCGCGTTGCGTTCGACCACGTTGCCGTCGCCGTCGACCATCACCAGGCCGCTGTTGACGGCGTTGAAGATGGAGGCCAGGCGCGTGCCGTTCTCGCGCAGCGCGCTCTCGGCCTGGCGGCGCGCCGTGATGTCGGTGATCATGGCCAGCATGCCGGCGTAGCTGCCGTCGTCGGCGTTGACCAGGGTGGTGGAGAGCATGCACCACAGGGCCGTGCCGTCGGCGCGGAACAGGCGCACGTCGCCCTGGATGGCCTGGCCGCTGGTGCGGCGCTGCAGCTGGGCGTGCAGCAGGGCGGCGCCGTCTTCGTCCATGAATTCGGCCATGGTGCGGCCCAGCATCTGCTCCACGTCGTAGCCCAGCATGCGCGCCATGGTGGGATTGACGAAGCAGGTCTGGTCGCTGGCGTCCGTCATCCAGATGCCTTCGGCGGCCGTCTGCACAATCAGGCGGTAGCGGGCGGAGCTGGCCTGCAGCACTTCCTCCGCGCGCTGGCGCTGGGTCATGTCGCGCAGGGACAGGATCACCAGCTCGCGGTCGGGCACGGCGGCCGGCGCGATGTGCACCATGGCGGGGAAGCGCACACCGTCGGCCCGCTGCGCCGTCAGCACGCGGCCCGGCAGCAGGGGACGGGCGAACAGCTCGCGGCCGCGGCCCGTGCTGCGCATGGCGTCGGGGATCAGCTGCTCCATCGAGCGGCCGGCCATGCTCTCAGCCTCGTAGGCGAAGCAGCGGCGGCAGGCGGGATTGGCGTGCAGCACGCGGCCGTTCTTATCGGCCATCAGCAGCGCCGACGGCGCCGCGTCGAGGATGGCGCGCATGGCGTTGAGGATGGAGCTGTCGTCTTCCGGCGCCGCATCGGCATTCGCGTCGGCAGCGGCATTCGTATCGGCATTCGCATCGGCGGCGGACGCAGGCGCTGGCTGCGCATCGAGCCGGTGATGCGCCACGCTCAGCACGCGCAATGCGCGCGACAGGCGGCGCATGCGCAGCGCGCCCCATGCCACCAGCAGCAGCGCGGCGGCGGCCAGCGCCATGCCGCCGTAGCGCAGCCAGGGCTGGGCCGGGCGCGCCAGGTAGAGGAAGCCGTCCAGCGAAAAGTCCGGCGGCAGCATGCCCAGCTCCGCATAGGCGTTGGCGATGCTCTGCCAGCGCTGGGGATTGATGTAGCCCGGCTCGATCAGGTTCATCTGCATCAGCGGCGCGATCTGGCGCGCCTCGAACATCAGGTGCTCGCGGCTGTTGTGATCGGGATAGCGGGCCCGTATCAGGTCGACGATTTCGGCCGGATGCTCCATAGCGTAGCGCCAGCCGCGCAGGGTGGCGTCGCGCATGGCCAGCGCGCGCGCCGGATGCTCGCGCAGTTCGCGCTCGGTGGTGTACAGATTGTCGCCGTAGAAGTCGATGCCGACCTCGCGCGGTGACAGCAACTGGTAGCGCACATTGGTATGTGCCAGTACGAACGGCGCCTCCGTGGCGTAGACGGACATGGCGTCGATGCCACCGCTGACCAGGTCATCGAAATTATGGCTGTGCGGGACCAGGTGCAGGTCCCGTACACGCACGTTGTCGCGCTTGAGCAGCAGAGCGGCCAGTTCCTCGGTGTTCTGCGCCATCATCATGCGGCTCTCGCTCCACGGACGCATGCGGCCCTGCGCGTCCAGCCGCACCATCAGGGCGGAGGCCGAGTACTGGAAAATATTCGCCATCACCACCACCGGCAAGCCGCGCGCGCGGGCCAGCAGCAGGCTGCTGTTGCCCACGCCGTACTGGGCGCGGCCGTCGACCACCGACTGCACGGGATCCTTGCCGGCCTGGTTTTCCAGCAGCGTGACGTCGAGGCCTGCGTCGCGGTAAAAGCCCTTGTCCTGGGCGGCGTAATAGCCGGCGAACTGGAACTGGTGCTGCCACTTGAGCTGTACCGTGACCTTGTCCAGCGCGTGGGCGCTGCCGCTCGCCGCCAGCGCGAGCGCCGTCAGCCAGCGGCCGAGGCGTAGGGACAGAATATCAGGCAAGGTACGGCGAGACAGCAAGGGATCCCTTTCGAACGGCGGCGGAGGCGGTGCTGAAAACTATAGCATCGAACTTGCGGCGGGAAACAAACTTTTCTCCGCAGCAGGCTTGCAAACTGCTAGGGGTGGGAGGCGACGCTGCCGGCGAACTGATAGCGGTGGCCGGGGTGCCACATGGTGACGATGGACGCCACCTGTCCGGCCGATACGGTCTGGCGCTTGAGCACCAGGCAGGGCTGGCGGGTGTCGATGGCCAGCATGTCGGCCACCTCGCGCGGCGGCGACAGCGCCTCGATGCTGTAGCTGGCGCCTTGCAGCGGAGCCGCCTTGACCAGGTATTCGTTGGGCGTGACGAGGTTGAAGTCCTGCTCCATATAATCCGGCGCGCACAGGGGATTGACCCAGCGGTCCTCGACCTGGATCGGCACGCCGTTTTCGAAGTGGACGATCACGGAATGGTAGAGCTGATGGCCGGGCGGCAGGCCGAACTGCTTGGCCAGCAGCTCGCTGGCCTTACCCCGCTCCAGCTGCTGCAGGCTGCTGCGGTGGGCGTGACCGCGCGCACGCACCTCTTCCGCGATGCTTTTGATCTCCAGCAGGGTGGCCTGGTATTTTTGCTGCGCGACGTAGGTGCCGGAGCCCTGGCGGCGGGTGAGGACCTGCTCGGCGGTCAGCTCGCGCACGGCGCGGTTGACCGTCATGCGCGACACGCAGAACTGTTTGACCAGCGCCTGCTCGGACGGAATGACGTCGCCTTCCTTCCAGGTGCCGGCGGCGATCTGCGCCAGCAGATAGTCCTTGATGCGCTGGAAAATGGGCAGGTTGTCTTGTTGCGTGGCTTGGTCGTCCAAACGGTTCCTCCGAAATGTCTGAACATTTTAGCATTGCGGCCATGTCTGTCTATACCAATTTTCGGCTTACAATGGGGTTCAATTCAATAGCAAGAGCCGGAGTGTCGTCCCGTGAGGGCGCCGATAAGATGGCGTCAATCCCATTCACGGACGGAGCAAGTCATGAACAAGCAAGCATTGGCAGAGATGGAAGCGGTGACAGCCGGCTACGCCAGCGAGGACGCGCGCTGGGCCGCCGTACAGCGGCGCGACGCGGACGCGGACGGCACCTTCTGGTACTCGGTGCGCAGCACGGGCGTGTATTGCCGGCCTTCCTGCGGCGCGCGTCCGGCCCTGCGCCGCAACGTGGCCTTCCACGACAGCTGCGCCGAGGCGGAGGCGGCGGGCTTCCGCCCCTGCCTGCGCTGCAAGCCGGACCAGCCGCCGCTAGCCGAACGGCAGGCGGCCATGGTGGCGCAGGCCTGCCGCCTGATCGACGAGTCGGAGCAGGTGCCGGATCTGGATTCGCTGGCCGCCGCCGTGGGCGTGAGCCGATTCCATTTCCACCGCATCTTCAAGGCGCATACGGGGATCACGCCCAAGGCCTATGCGGCGGCGCGGCGGGCTGCGCGCATGCAGTCCGGGCTGGCGCAGGAGGCGTCGGTGACGGATGCGATCTATGCGGCGGGCTTTAACTCCAGCGGGCGCTTTTATGCGCAGTCTTCGTCGGTGCTGGGGATGACGCCCAGCGCCTTCCGCCAGGGCGGCAGCGGGGAGGTGATCCGCTTTGCCATCGCCGCCAGCTCGATGGGCGCAATCCTGGTGGCCGCGACGGAGAAGGGCATCTGCGCCATCCTGATCGACGACGATCCGGAATTCCTGCTGCGCGATCTGCAGGACCGCTTCCCCAGGGCGGAGCTGCGCGGGGCGGAGGCGGAGTTCGAGCAGGTGGTGTCGCGCGTGGTCGGCTTTGTCGAGGCGCCGGAGATGGGGCTCGATCTGCCACTCGATGTGCGCGGGACGGCTTTCCAGCAGCGCGTATGGCAGGTGCTGCGCGAGATTCCGGCCGGACGCACCGTCACCTACGCCGAGCTGGCCGAGTTGGCGGGCGTACCGCGCGGCGCGCGCGCCGTGGCCAGCGCCTGCGCGGCGAATGCCATCGCGGTGGCGATTCCCTGCCATCGAGTGATCCGCAACGACGGCTCGATCAGCGGCTACCGCTGGGGTGTGGACCGCAAGGCGGAGCTGCTGAACCGCGAGGCAGGTAAATGAGGCCGGGCGGTGGCGCTGGCGCGTTGGCGCGCGCGCAGGCAGGCGGCAATGGTGGGCGGCGAGGCGTGCGATGAGCAACGGCGAATTCGACTTCGGCGCGGGGGAGGCGCCGCGCCAGCGCCGCGTGACGCCGCCGGAACGCAAGGCGGCGCCCGATCCGTCGCACGATGCCGAGCAGGCGGCGCAAGTGGCGCGTGCAGCCACGGCGCGCAAGGCCGTTGGCGCGGCGGCGGGACTGTCTGTGCATATCGCGGGACTGGACTGGCACGGCATCGCGCGCGATCTGGACGCGCAGGGCTACGCCGTCGTGCCCGGCCTGCTGACGGCCGAGGAATGCGCGGCGATGGCGGCGCAGTACGCGCAGCAGTCCCTGTTCCGCAGCCGCGTGGTGATGTCGCAGCATGGCTTCGGCAGCGGCGAATACCAGTATTTCCGCTATCCGCTGCCGTCGATGATCGCCGCGCTGCGCCAGGCGCTGTATGGCCCGCTGGCGGGCATTGCCAACCACTGGCATGAAGTGATGCAGATGGACACGCGCTTCCCCGCCGAGCATACGGATTTCCTGGCGCGCTGCCACGCGGCGGGCCAGCAGCGCCCCACTCCCTTGCTGCTGCAGTACACGGCGGGAGACTACAACTGTCTGCACCAGGATCTGTACGGCGAACATGTGTTTCCGCTGCAGGTGGCGGTGCTGCTGTCGCGGCAGGGGAAGGATTTCGAGGGTGGGGAATTCGTGCTGACGGAGCAGCGTCCGCGCATGCAGTCGCGGGTGGAGGTGGTGCCGCTGAAGCAGGGCGATGCGGTGATCTTTGCCGTCAACAACCGGCCCGTGAACGGCACGCGCGGCGCCTACCGGGTACAGATGCGGCATGGCGTGAGCCGGCTGCGCTCCGGGTCACGCCACACGCTGGGCATCATTTTCCACGACGCTGAATAATCAGGCCGCCGTGGTTTTTTGCGTCTGATACAGGCGCGCGTACAGGCCGCCGTGGGCCAGCAGCTCTTCGTGGCTGCCGATTTCCTTGATCTGGCCGCCGTCCAGCACCACGATGCGGTCCGCGTTCTCGATGGTGGAGAGGCGGTGCGCGATCACCACCGTCGTGCGGCCCCGCATCAGCACTTCCAGCGCCGCCTGCACCAGGCGTTCCGATTCCGTGTCCAGCGCGCTGGTGGCCTCGTCCAGGATCAGAATAGGCGCATCCTTGTACAGCGCGCGGGCGATGGCCATGCGCTGGCGCTGGCCGCCAGACAGGCGTAGGCCGTTCTCTCCCACCGAAGTCTGATAGCCCTGCGGCTGGCGCATGATGAACTCGTGCGCGTGCGCCGCCTTGGCCGCCGCCTCGATGCGCGCCATCGACGGCGACGGATCACCGTAGGCGATATTGTTGGCCAGGGTGTCGTTGAACAGCACCACGTCCTGGCTCACCAGCGCGATCTGCTGGCGCAGCGAGGTCATGGTGTATTCACGCAGGTCGGCGCCGTCGAGCAGGATGGCGCCCTCGCTGACATCGTAGAAGCGCGGCAGCAGGCCGGCCAGCGTGGTCTTGCCGCTGCCCGAGCTGCCCACCAGGGCCACCGTCTCGCCGGCGGCGATGTCGAGCGATACCTTGTTCAGGGCCGGACGCGCATCGGCATCCTGCTCGTTGTAGCGGAAGCTGACCTCGCGCACCGACAGGCGGCCTTCGGCGCGCTCGATCTTCCTGACGCCCGTATCCGCTTCCGCTTCCGTATCAATCAGGTCGAACACCGATTCGGAGGCGGCCAGGCCGCGCTGCATCGGTTCGTTCACCTTGGTCAGGTTCTTGATCGGCGACTGCATCGCCAGCAGCGAGCTAAGGAAGGCCACGAAGGAGCCCGGCGACAGCGCGCCGGCCTGTGCGCGCACCAGCGCAAAGTAAATCACCGCCGACAGCGTGATCCCCACCAGCAGCATGATGATGCCGGAGTTGAGCGCCGCCGTCGCCGCGTGCTTGACCGCCAGCTGGCGATTCAGCTTGACCACGCCGTCGAAGCGGCGCTGCTCGTAGCGCTGGCCGCCGAAGATCTTCACCACGCGCTGGCCGCTGATGCTTTCGTCCAGCACATTGGTCAGCTGGCCCATGGCTTGCTGGGCGTTGTGCGCCAGCGCGCGCATGCGGCGTCCGGCAAAGATGACGATGAGCGCCACCAGCGGCAGCAGCACCATGCAGAAGGCGGCCAGCTGCCAGTCGATGCTGAACAGGGAAATCAGATAGCCCAGGGTGGCGACCGAATCGCGCACCAGCACGTTCAGCACGTTCAGGCCCGCCTGCGCCACCTGGCTGGCGTCGAAGGCCACGCGCGACAGTGTGGTGCCGGTGGAGGAGGAGTCGAAATAGCGGTTGGGCAGGCGCAGGATGCGGGTGAACATGACTTCGCGCAGGTCGGCCTGCACGCGGCTGCTCAGCCACGCGGCGCCGTAGTCGCCGGAGAAGGTGGACACCATGCGCATCAGCGCCAGGGCGAAGATGACCGCCGGGATGGTCCACAGCGCGGCCTGCGCGGCGTTATTGGGCAGGATATGATCCAGCCAGCCTTGCACGGTGGTCAGCACGCCGCTGGCGGGGCCGTGGGTATGCGTCAGGCCACTGGCGGGCGTGATGGCGTCGACCACGTTTTGCAGCTGGCGGATCAGCAGCACGTCGGTGGCGGAGGCCACGCCGACGGCCAGCAAAGTGGCGGCCAGGATCCAGCCATAGGGACGGAACTGTTTAAGCAGGCGAAAATAAAGGAGACGGCTTTGCACTTGTTGTCTAAAAAAGCGGCGAATCCTCCATTGTAACCGGCCTGCGCTACACTCTGTTTCTTGTTTATTAAGGGAGAGTCCTGATGCGCGTCTTGTCCAAGTCCACGATTGCCGCCGCCCTGATGGCGGTCATGGCATCCACCCACGCCGATACCGTCGTCGATCACGCCAATGGCTACACGCTGAACGCGGCCGGAAAATTGGTGCGTTTCAGCGCGCTGGCGTTCGACGACAAGGGCAAGGTGATTGCCGTGGGCTCGGAAAAATCGGTGGCCGTCAAGGCGCCGCACGCCACCCATATCGACGTGGGCGGCAAGACGCTGCTGCCGGGATTGATCGACGCCCACGGCCATGTGTTCGAGCTGGGCGAGATCGCTGCCAGTGCGCCGCTGTTCGGCACTGCTTCGCTGGACGATGCGCTGAAGGCGGCCGGCGATTTCGCCGGCAAGCATCCGGAGCGCGCCTGGGTGGTGGGCTTCGGCTGGAACCAGGAGATCTGGAAGCTGGGCCGCTTTCCCACCGCCGCCGAACTGGATGCCGTGGTGAGCGACCGTCCGGCCTTGCTGCACCGCGTGGACGGCCACGCCCTCTGGGTCAACAGCAAGGCGCTGCAGATGGCCGGCATCACCAGGGATACGCAGGACCCGCCCGGCGGCAAAATCGAGCGCGATGCGAACGGCAATCCGTCCGGTGTGCTGGTGGACGGCGCGATGGCGCTGATGTACCGCGTGGTGCCGCCCGCCACCGAGGCCGACAGCCGCGCGGCGCTCGATGCGGCGCTGGCCTATCTGTCGCAGGTGGGCCTGACCAGCGTGCACGACGCGGGCATCGGCATCAAGGCGGACAAGCTGTATCGCGACTATGCCGACCATGGCAAGCTGACCACGCGCGTCTACGCCATGATCGGCGACACCAAGGAAGATTTCGACGTGCTGTCCGCGCATGGTCCGCTGAAATCCTACGATAACGACCTTTACGCACTGGCCGCCGTCAAGCTGTACTCGGACGGCGCGCTGGGCAGCCGCGGCGCGGCCCTGCTGGCGCCTTACACCGATATGCCCTCGACCAAGGGCCTGCTGTTCTATCCGGACGCGGAGATGCGCGCCAAGATCGACAAGGTGATGAAGGCCGGCTACCAGGTCAACATCCACGCCATCGGCGACGCGGGCAACCGCCAGATTCTGGATGCCTTCCAGGACCTGATCGCCAAATACCACAACGCCGCGCTGCGCCACCGCATCGAGCATGCGCAGGTGGTGGCGCCGGAGGATATCCCGCGCTTCAAGAAGCTGGACGTGATTCCATCCATGCAGCCGACCCACGCCACCTCGGACCAGAACATGGCCGAACGGCGCATCGGCCACGAACGCATGGCGGGCGCCTACGCCTGGCGCACCTTCCTGCAGCAGGGCTCGAAGATCGCCTGCGGTTCCGACTTCCCCATCGAGTCGCCCAATCCCTTCGAGGGCATCCACGCCGCCGTCACGCGGCAGAACAACGAGGGCGTGCCGGAGGGCGGCTGGTACAAGAACCAGGGCATGACGCTGACCGAAGCCTTCCGCTGCTTCACGCTGGACGCGGCCTACGCGGGCCATCAGGAAAAGGTGGTGGGCTCACTGGAGCCGGGCAAGTGGGCCGACTTTATTGTGGTCGACCGCGACCTGTTCACCATCCCCGCTGCTGATATCGGAAAGATAACTGTTCTGCAAAGCTGGGTGGCGGGAAAACAGGTCTATCGCAAGTAAAAATGGGGTTGACTTAGTTGTATAGACAACCTATGCTGAGACTATATTCCCACCACATTCCTTGCAGGAGACGCCCATGAGCACCCCAAGCAGCCAGTTGGACAACGATCCCCGTTTTGACGCCAGCCGCGATATCCGCGCGCCGCGCGGTTCCGAGCGCGTGTGCAAGAGCTGGGGTGCGGAGGCGGCCTATCGCATGATCCAGAATAATCTGGACAAGGAAGTGGCGGAAAATCCCAAGCATCTGGTGGTGTACGGCGGCATCGGCCGCGCGGCCCGCAACTGGGAATGCTACGACCAGATCCTGGCCTCGCTGAAGGAGCTGGAAGAGAACCAGACCCTGTTGATCCAGTCCGGCAAGCCGGTCGGCGTATTCCAGACCCACGAAGACGCGCCGCGCGTCCTGATCGCCAACTCCAACCTGGTGCCGAAGTGGGGCAACTGGGAGCACTTCAATGAACTGGACCGCAAGGGCTTGTTCATGTACGGCCAGATGACGGCCGGTTCGTGGATCTACATCGGCACCCAGGGCATCGTGCAGGGCACTTACGAGACCTTCGCTGAAGCGGGCCGCCAGCACTTCGGCGGCGACCTGAAAGGCCGCTGGATCCTGACCGCGGGCCTGGGCGGCATGGGCGGCGCGCAACCGCTGGCCGCCACCTTCGCCGGCGCCGTGTCGCTGAACATCGAGTGCCAGCAGAGCAGCATCGACTTCCGCCTGCGCACCCGCTACCTGGACAAGCAGGCCGCGTCCATCGACGAGGCGCTGGAGATGATCAAGCACCACACCGCGCAGGGCGACGCCATCTCCATCGGCCTGCTGGGCAATGCGGCGGAAGTGCTGCCGGAGCTGGTCAAGCGCGCCAAGGCGGGCGGCATGGTGCCGGACATCGTCACCGACCAGACCTCGGCACATGACCTGATCAACGGCTATCTGCCGCGCGGCTGGAGCGTGACCGACTGGAAGGCCGCGCAGCAGGATGTTTCGCGCCACGAAAAGCTGAAGGCAGCCGCCGCCGATTCCTGCGCCGCCCACGTGCAGGCGATGCTGGAGTTCCAGCAGCTGGGCGCGAAAGTGGTCGACTACGGCAATAATATTCGCCAGGTGGCCTTCGACCAGGGCGTCAAGAACGCCTTCGATTTCCCCGGCTTCGTGCCAGCTTACATCCGTCCGCAGTTCTGCGAAGGCCGCGGCCCGTTCCGCTGGGTGGCCCTGTCCGGCGATCCGGAAGACATCTACAAGACCGACGCCAAGATCAAGGAACTGTTCCCGCACCACGCCCACGTCCACCGCTGGCTGGACATGGCGCGCGAACGCATCGCCTTCCAGGGCCTGCCGGCGCGTATCTGCTGGCTGGGACTGGGCGAGCGCCATATCGCGGGCCTGGCCTTCAACGAGATGGTGCGCAAGGGCGAGCTGAAGGCGCCTATCGTCATCGGCCGCGACCACCTGGACACGGGTTCCGTCGCCTCGCCCAACCGTGAAACGGAAAGCATGAAGGACGGCACCGACGCCGTCTCCGACTGGCCGCTGCTGAACGCGCTGCTGAACACCGCCGGCGGCGCCACCTGGGTCTCGCTGCACCATGGCGGCGGCGTGGGCATGGGATACTCGCAGCATGCGGGCGTGGTGATCGTGGCCGACGGCTCGGACGCCGCCGCCAAGCGCCTGGCGCGCGTGCTGGTCAACGACAGCGCCTCGGGCGTAATGCGCCACGCCGATGCGGGATATGAAACGGCCATCGAATGCGCCAAGCGCAACGGCCTGAATCTGCCGATGATCAAATAATATTTTTGGAAGCTTTGAATATGAAACAAAACGCATGGACCCTGAAGCCGGGGAAAATCACGCTGGCCGAACTGCGCGCCGCATGGACCGCTGAAGGCCACGTCACGCTGGCGGCGGAAGCCTATCCTGTCATCGAAGCCTCGGCCGCCGCCGTGCAGGCCATCGTGGCCAAGGGCGACGCCGCCTACGGCATCAACACCGGTTTCGGCCTGCTGGCCAAGACCCGCATCCCGGACGACAAGCTGGAACAGCTGCAGCGCAACCTGATCCTGTCGCACTCCGTGGGCACGGGCGAGCTGATGTCGGACGCCGTGGTGCGCCTGATCATGCTGATGAAGATCGGCAGCCTGGCGCGCGGCTTCTCCGGCGTGCGTCCGCTGATCATCGACACGCTGATCGCCCTGTACAATGCGGGCGTCATGCCGGCCATTCCGGCCAAGGGTTCGGTTGGCGCCTCGGGCGACCTGGCGCCGCTGTCGCACATGACGCTGGCCATGCTGGGCGTGGGCGAAGTGCGCTACAAGGGTGAGCTGGTGCAGGCCGCCGACGCGCTGAAGGCGGCGGGCATCGCACCCGTGGTGCTGGCGGCGAAGGAAGGCCTGGCGCTGATCAACGGCACCCAGGTGTCGAACGCGCTGGCGCTGCATGGCCTGTTCATGGCCGAGCGCCTGCTGGAAGCGGGCATGGTCACCGGTTCGCTGTCGCTGGACGCGGCCAAGGGCTCCGATTCGCCGTTCGACGCGCGCGTGCACGAAGTGCGCGGCCAGCCGGGCCAGATCGCCGCCGCTTCCATTTACCGCCAGCTGGTGTCGAACAGCGCGATCCGCGCCTCGCACCTGGTGGGCGACGAGCGCGTGCAGGACCCGTACTGCCTGCGCTGCCAGCCGCAAGTCATGGGCGCCTGCTGGGACCTGATCGGAAACGCGGCCCGCACCCTGCTGATCGAGGCCAACGCCGTCACCGACAATCCGCTGCTGTTCAAGGATGGCGAAGTATCCGTCGTCGTCTCCGGCGGTAACTTCCACGCCGAGCCGGTGGCCTTCGCCGCCGACACGCTGGCGCTGGCCATCGCCGAAATCGGCAGCATTTCCGAGCGCCGTATCTCGCTGCTGATCGACGCCACCTTATCCGGCCTGCCGCCGTTCCTGGTGCGCGATCCGGGCGTGAACTCGGGCTTCATGATCGCCCACGTCACCGCCGCCGCGCTGGCGTCGGAGAACAAGTCCATCGCCCATCCGGGCAGCGTGGATACCATCCCCACCTCGGCCAACCAGGAAGACCATGTCAGCATGGCGACCTATGCCGCGCGCCGCCTGGAAGACATGGCGCAGAATACGGCCGTCATCCTCGGCATCGAGCTGCTGGCCGCCGCCCAGGGCATCGACTTCCACCGTCCGCTGAAAACCTCGCCGCACCTGGAGCATGTGCATTCGCAGCTGCGCGCCAAGGTGCCGTTCTTCGACGCCGACCGCTTCTTCGCGCCGGACATCGAGGCCGCCAAGCAGATGGTGCTGAAGGGTGAACTGAGCGCATCCTGCAAGAGCCTGTTCATGGCGCTGCATCCGTAAAGAGGCCAGGCATGGATTATCAGTTCAAAGCAGGCAGCATTCCCTTGCTGGTGTCCATGCCGCATGTGGGCACCGATATTCCGGACGATATCGCCGCCCGCATGGCGCCCGCCGCCACGGAGAAGGCCGACACCGACTGGCATCTGGTGCGGCTGTACGACTTCCTGGGCGAGATGGGCGCGTCGACCATTTCCGCGCGCTGGTCGCGCTATGTGATCGACCTGAATCGTCCGCCGGAGAACACCAACCTCTATCCGGGCCAGGACACGACGGGCCTGTGCCCGGTCGACACATTCCACCGCGAGCCGCTGTACCGCGAAGGCCAGCAGCCGGACGAGGTGGAAGTGAAGCGCCGCCTGCAAGCCTACTGGAAGCCGTATCACGAGCAGTTGCGCGCTGAGCTGGACCGCCTGCTGGCGCTGCACGGCCGCGTGGTGCTGTGGGACGCGCACTCGATTGCATCCGTGGTGCCGCGCTTCTTCGAGGGCAAGCTGCCGGACCTGAATTTCGGCACGGCGGACGGCAAGAGCTGCGCGCCGGGCATGAGCGAGGCCATCGTGGTCGTCGCACGGGCGCAGGACCAGTTCACCATGGCCATCAACGGCCGCTTCAAGGGCGGCCATATCACGCGCTTCTACGGCCAGCCGGAACGCAACGTGCACGCGGTCCAGCTGGAGATGTGCCAGTCCACCTATATGAATGAAAGCGCGCCCTTCGGCTACCGCCTCGATCTGGCGGAGCAGGTGCAGGGCGTGCTGCGCGCCAGCGTGCAGGCGGCGGCCGACTGGGTGCGCAAATGATGACCGTCGCCGCCGCCAGACCCAGTGCCCTGTTCGCGCGCCACGCGCTGCTGCCGGAGGGCTGGCGGCGCGATGTGCTGATCGAGTGGGATGACACGGGTTGCATCAAATGGGTGCGCGAGAACGCGGCCGGACAGGCTATCGCCGCGAAAGTGGAGATGGTCGACTACGCCCTGCCGGGCATGGTCAATCTGCATTCGCACAGCTTCCAGCGCGCGCTGGGCGGACGTACCGAGAAGGCAGGGGACAGCAAGGACAGCTTCTGGACCTGGCGTGATCTGATGTACCGCTTCGCGCGCAACATCACGCCCGAGCATATCGAATCGATTGCGGCCCAGCTGTTTTCCGAATGCCTGCGCCACGGTTATACCTCGGTGTGCGAATTTCACTATGTGCAGCGGGCGCCAGACGGCTCCATGTACCCGCGCCCGGCGGAAACGGCCGAGCGTGTCGTTCATGCCGCACGGTTGACGGGAATCGGCATCACCATGCTGCCGGTGTTGTATAGTTATTCAGGCTTTGGCGAATTGGCGCTGAAACCGGAGCAGAAGCGCTTCAAGACGGACGCGCAGGATGTACTGGCGGTGATCGCCACGCTGGAACCGATGCGCGATGCGCAGACCGAAGTGGGCGTGGCGCCGCATTCGCTGCGCGCTGCCTCCGTACAGCAGATCGGCGAAGTGCTGGAGGTACTGCCGGCAGAGCGTCCGGTGCACATCCATATCGCGGAGCAGCAGGCGGAGGTGCAGCAGTCGCTGGACTTCAGCGGCCGCCGTCCCGTGCAGTGGCTGATGGAGCAGATGGAAGTGTCGCCCCGCTGGTGCCTGATCCATGCGACGCATCTGACGCCGGAAGAGGTGGCGCAGATCGCCCGTAGCGGCGCGGTGGCGGGCCTGTGTCCGACGACGGAGGCGAACCTGGGCGACGGTCTGTTTCCGCTGGAGCCCTTCCTGGCGCAGGGCGGAAAATTTGGCGTCGGCAGCGACAGCCATATTTCGCAAAGCGCGGTGGAAGAGCTGCGCTGGCTGGAATATGGACAGCGCCTGCAGCACCAACGCCGCAATATCGCGGTGTCGGCGCAGCAGCGCAATGTGGGCGAGTTTTTGTGGCAGGGCGCTTTGCAGGGCGGGGCGCAGGCTGCGGGCCGGCCGGTGGGCGAACTGGCGGCCGGCAAGCGGGCCGACCTGATTGTGCTCGACAGCGAGCATCCGAACTTGTATGGCTTGGCGCTGGACGAGGTACTCGGCAGCTTCGTCTTCAGCGGCAATGACAATCTGGTCAAAGACGTCATGGTCGGCGGCCAGTGGGTGGTGCGCGATGGACGTCATGTGGCGCAGCAGGCCATCACCGCGCGCTTCAAGCAGACCTTGGCCGAACTGAGGGAGTTCCGATGACTCAGCTGATCCAGTATGCAAGCCTGCGCGCCGCGCCGTGGAAGAACGGCGGCGGCACGACCACGGAAATCGCCATCTCGCCCGCCGGTTCGGCGTTGAGCAAGTTTGACTGGCGCGTCAGCCTGGCCACCATCGCACAGAGCGGACCGTTTTCGTCCTATCCCGGCATCGACCGTTCGCTGGCGCTGGTGGACGGCGACGGCGTGCTGCTGGACTTCGGCGACGAGCGTTTCGTGCTGTCGCCCAGCGAGCCGCTGATCGAATTTCCCGGCGAGGCTTCGGTGGAGGCCACCATCACCGACGGCCATACCACCGACTTCAATGTGATGACGCGGCGGGGACGCTGCCGTCACCGGCTGGAACGGCGCGTCATTCGCGGCAGGGATGAGCTCACGCGCCGCAGCGGCACCACCATGCTGTTCCTGGCGGAGGGCGAGAGCCTGACCCTGAGCAGCGCGTCCGAGCGCATCGCGCTGGTGCGTTTCGACGCCGTCGTGCTGGAAGCGGACGGCCCGTGGACGCTGGAGACGCAGCAGGCCACCGTGTTCGTGGTCGACATCATCACCATTCCCCAGTAGCAGCGAAATAGCAAGAGAGACAGCATGACGGCAACGTGGGACCTTCTGTACACCAATGTGCATCTGGCCACCATGGCCTCCGGCGTGGGCGCCGATGACGGCTACGGCAGTATTCGCGACGCGGCCATCGCCGTGCGCGACGGACGTATCGCCTGGCTGGGGCCGCGCGCCCAACTGCCGCAGGGAGCGACTGCGGCGCAGACCATCGACGGCGATGGCTGCTGGATCACGCCCGGCCTGATCGACTGCCATACCCACATCGTCCACGCAGGCAACCGCAGCGACGAATTCGAGGCGCGGCTGAATGGCGCCACCTACGAGGACATCGCCCGCGCCGGCGGCGGCATCATGTCCACCGTGCGCGCCACCCGCGCCGCATCGGACGATGAGCTGCTGGCGCAAAGCCTGCCGCGCGTGCAGGCGCTGATGGCGGAGGGCGTGACCACCATCGAGATCAAATCCGGCTACGGTCTGGATTTGGCTTCGGAGGCGAAGATGCTGCGCACGGCGCGCCGCATCGGCCGCGAACTGCCTGTGAACGTGGCCGCCACCTTCCTTGGCGCGCATGCGCTGCCGCCGGAATTCAAGGACCGCGCCGACGACTACATCGGCGAAGTCTGCGCCATGATCGCGCCGCTGGCGCAGGAAGGGCTGGTCGACGCCATCGACGCCTTCTGCGAGCGCATCGGCTTCTCCAACGAACAAACGGAGCGCGTGTTCGCGGCCGCCCGCCAGCATGGCCTGCCGGTCAAGCTGCACGCGGAGCAGCTGTCCGACCAGCGCGGGGCGGAACTGGTGGCGCGCTACAAGGGCCTCTCGGCCGACCATCTGGAGCACCTGACGGCGGAAGGCATCGCCGCCATGGCCGCCGCAGGCACGGTGGCCGTGCTGCTGCCGGGCGCCTACTACTTCCTGCGCGATACCACGCCGCCGCCGGTGGCCGCCCTGCGCGCAGCGGGCGTGCCGATGGCCGTCGCCACCGACTGCAACCCCGGCACCTCGCCCATGACCTCCCTGCTGCTGGCGATGAACATGGTCTGCACCCTGTGGCGCCTGACGCCGCAGGAAGCGCTTGCCGGCTGCACCGTCCACGCGGCGCGCGCGCTCGGGCGCCAGGGCGATATCGGCAGCCTGGAAGTGGGCAAGCGCGCCGATCTGGCCCTGTGGCGCATCGCCCGTCCGGCGGATCTGGCTTACGCCATCGGCTTCAATCCCTGCTGCGGCGTGGTCCATGGAGGCCAACTACGCGGCTAGCGAGGACAGATTCAAAAAAAGGGCAGGGTGTTGCGCCGCATTTCAGGTACATTATTATCAATTATTGGCCTGAGATGTTTTGTTCCACCTTGTTCCAGGATTTCCATGCTTGCCATTTCACCGTCGCTAATCCGCACCGTTCTCCGCGCCGTTCCCCTTTCACTCGCCGTTTGCGCCGCCCAGGCCCAGGAAACCGCCCCGCCGGCCCCAGTCCCGGCCCAGGCCACGCCGTCCGTGGCCGCGCCTGCGCCTGCCGCTGCGCCGTCCAATCCCCTGGCCGCGCTGCTGGCGGCCGCCGCCGCGCCCCGGCCCTTCATGGAGGTGATCGCCGGGGCGGGCCATGTGCCCGGCCTGTTCTCCCTGTACCAGAAGGAGGAAAAGGTATGGCTTGAGCTGCGTCCGGAGCACTTCGACCGGCCCTTCTTCATGTCGGTGAACACCACCAACGGCATCGGCGAGCGCGGACTGTATGGCAGCCAGATGGGAACCAGCCAGGTGGTGTACTTCCACAAGGTCGGCGGCCTGGTACAGCTGATCGCCAAGAACGCCGAATATGGGGCGCGTCCCGGCACGCCGCAGGCGCTGGCCGTGGAGCAGGGCTTTTCCGACAGCCTGCTGGCGGCCGTGCCGGTGGCCAGCGCTCCCCATCCACAAACCCACGCGCTGCTGATCGAAGCCAATGGGCTGCTGTTCGGCGATATTCCCGGCCTGTCGACGCGCCTGGAAGCGACTTACCGCATTCCCTTTACGGTTGATCCGCGCAACAGCAGCTTTGTCACCCTGCACTCCGACGAGGGCATGACGGGGCTGCAGGTCATGGCTCACTATGCCGTGCCGCGTCTTCCTGCGCCGCCGCCGGTGCCGACGCCGCCGACTGTGCCGGTGCCGACGCCGCCCAACACGCTGCCCGACCCGCGCAGCATGTTCTTCGGCTTCTACTACAGCTTCATGCCGCTGCCGGCGCAGCCTATGCATCCACGTCCTGCCGATGACCGCATCGGCCATTTCGTCACCACCACGCACGATTTCACCGACGATTCCACGCCGCTGACGGCGCGCCATGTGATCAACCGCTGGCGGCTTGAGAAGCTGCATCCCGAACTGCCCGTGTCGGAACCCAAGCAGCCCATCGTGTATTGGCTGGACCGCAATGTGCCGGAAAAATATCGCCAGTCCATCACGGAAGGCATCCTGGCCTGGAACGCGGCGTTTGAGCGCATCGGCATCCATAACGCCATCGTGGTCAAGCAGCAGGGAGATCAGGACCGCTTCGACACGATGGACGCGCGCCATGCCTCGGTGCGCTGGTTTGTCGGCAGCGACGTGGCGTTTGCCATCGGCCCGCACCAGGTTGACCCGCGCAGCGGCGAAATCCTGGACGCCGACATCGCCATGTCCGACGTGTTCGCGCGCGATGCGCGCCGTGTGGCCAGCGAGGACGGCCTGACGCAGCCGGCGGCCGGCGCCGAGTCGCGCTGCGCCTATCTGGCGGATTCGGAACAGGAAATCGGTTTTGGCATGGATCTGCTGGAGGCGCGCGGTGAACTGGATCCGGGTAGCCCCCGCGCCGAGGCGTTGGCGCAGGCCTATGTGCGCGCCATCATCATGCACGAGGTGGGCCACACGCTGGGCCTGCGCCACAACTTCCGCGCTTCCACCGTGTATTCGCTCAAGCAGTTGCAGGACCCCGAGTTCACGCACAAGAACGGGATGGCGGGATCGGTGATGGATTACACTCCGCTTAATCTGGCGGTAAAGGGCGAGCAGCAGGGCGAATACGTGGCGTCCACGCTGGGGCCTTACGATTACTGGGCGATTGAGTATGCCTACAAGCCGATCGCGCCGGAACAGGAAGCGGCGGAGCTGGCGCGCATCGCGTCGCAATCGAATCAGCCGCAGTTGGCCTATGGCAGCGAGGATGAGGCGGGCGGCTTCAGCGCCGATCCGGATGTCAACGCGTTCGATCTGGGCAACGATCCGCTGGCCTATGTGGGCAAGCGGCTGGCCATCTCGCGCGAGCTGTGGGACCGTCTGCAGACGCGCGAGACCAAGCCTGGCGATAGCTATGATGCGCTGCGCCGCAGCTTTGACTACGGTTTCAGCCAGTTTGCGCGCACGCTGCCGGTGCTGGTCAAGTATGTGGGCGGCGTGACGTATGTGCGCGACCACGCGGGCACCAGCCGCGCCACTTTCACGCCGGTGCCGCTGCCGCGTCAGCGTGCCGCCCTGCAAATGCTGACCAGCAGCCTGTTTGAAAGCGGCAGCTTCAAGTTCTCGCCGGCTCTGGTGAGCCGCCTGGGCGCCGACCACTTCCAGCCGCAGGTGCGTCCCGACGTCTCGGTCGGCACGCGGGTGCTGGCGTTGCAGTCGATCGCGCTGGAGCAGCTGATGTCCGACGGCGTGGCTGCGCGTCTGCTGGATTCGCAGGAGAAGCTGGACGACAGCCAGCAGGCGCTGGGACTGGACGAGCTGTATCTCACCCTGCAGCACGCCATCTGGAGCGAGCTGAAATCGGGCAAGGAGATCAGCGGTATGCGGCGCAATCTGCAGCGCGAGCATTTGAAGCGGCTGATCGCGGTGCTGCTGCGTCCTGCGGCGCCGGTGCTGGCCGATGCGCGCAGTCTTCAGCGCAAGAACGCGCTGGAGCTGCAGCGCGAGCTGCAAGCCGCGCTGGCGCGTCCCGGCAAGCCGGAGGTCAAGGCGCATCTGGCGGAGAGCTATGAAGCGCTGAGCCAGGCCTTGAAGGCGTCCATGCTGCGGGCAGGGGCTTGATTTGCCGCGTTCTTGCATGGATGTTGTTGGCCGCTGGCTGTGCGCTGTCGCTCTTGGTCTGACTGTCGGTGGCGCGGTGCAGGCCGCCGATGCAGGACAGGAGCAGGGTACGCTGCATATAGGCTCCAAGCGCTTTACCGAGTCCTACATCCTGGGTGAAGTGCTGGCGCAGACTGCCGCGCCGTATGCGAAAGTCGAGCATCTGCAGGGGCTGGGCAATACGGCGATCGTGCTGGCGGCGCTGCGGGCGAGGAAGATCGACGTCTATCCCGAGTATCTGGGCACGATAGGGCTGGAGATTTTGCGTCACCATCAGGCGATACCGCTGGCGCAGGTGCGGCGCGAACTGGCTCCGATGGGATTGGGCGTGGCGGTGCCGCTGGGCTTCAATAACACCTATGCGCTGGCTGTGCGCGGCGGCGCTGGCGGACCGCAGAAGCTGAGCGATCTGGCGGGCGAGGGCGGGCTGCGCTTCGGCTTGTCGCACGAATTCATTGGCCGTAACGATGGCTGGCCGGGACTGGCGCAACGCTATGGCTTGCATCAGCGTCCGCAAGGGCTGGATCATGGCATCGCTTATGAGGCGCTGGCGCAGAGGCAGGTCGATGTGATCGACATTTACTCCACGGACGCCAAGATCCGCCAGTACGGCTTGCGCGTGCTGGAGGACGACAAGGGCTACTTCCCTCGCTACGACGCGGTGCTGCTGTACCGGCTGGACGCGGCGCGGCGCTTCCCTGCGGCGTGGCAGGCGATCTCGCGGCTGGAAGGACGCATCCAGGCCGGGGATATGATCGCCATGAATGCGCAGGCGGAAATCGACGGCAAGAGCTTCAGCGTGGTGGCGCGCGATTGGCTTGCGGCGCACTCGGATGCTGGCGCTGGAGCGTCCGCACAGCCCCGAGTAGCTGCGCCCACTGCGGCTGTTGGGGTGGCTGCGAGCGCGGGTGGCCGGTCCACCGCGCCGCGCGACGGGCTGCTGGTGAAACTCTTCGATGAGAATTTGTGGCCGCTCACGCGTCAGCATCTGACGCTGGTGCTGTTCGCCGTGGCGCTGGCCTGCGTAGTCGGCGTTCCGCTGGGTGTGCTGGCCGCCTATCTGCCCCGTCTGCGGCAGCCCGTGCTGGCCGTGGTTGGCGTCTTGCAGACCATCCCGTCGCTGGCCTTGCTGGCGCTGTTGATTCCTCTGCTGGGCCGTATCGGCGCGGCGCCCGCGCTGGTGGCCTTGTCCGTCTATGCGCTGCTGCCCGTGGTGCGCAACACCTGCGTCGGCGTGATGCAGGTTCCACCGGGCTTGAAGCTGGCGGCCCAGGCACTGGGCCTGCGCACGCGCGACCGTCTGCTGCGCATCGAGCTGCCGCTGGCGCGTCCCGTGATCCTGGCCGGCGTGAAGACCGCCGCCGTGATGAGCGTCGGCACCGCCACCATCGCCGCCTTCATCGGCGCGGGTGGCTACGGTGAACGCATCACCATCGGCCTGGCGCTGAACGATAACGATATGCTACTGGCCGGCGCCATTCCCGCCGCCGTGCTGGCGCTGCTCACCCAGGGCGTGTTCGAGTTGCTCGAACGCATGGGTAGCCGGACTTTGTAAAGCAGATGTAAGGAAGGCGCGGGGACGGTAAGGATTTGTAATTGAAGAGGAATCGCCCAGGGAGCGGGACTATAGTGAAGACGTTGATTCATCTCCCCTTCCCACTGACACTGGGTTCCTCCCGCGTGGTTTGAGCCGCCACGCGGGCTTTTTTTTACGCCTTGGCAAGATGGTCGAGCGCCGCGCCCGTCACGCGGCAGATGCGCCAGTCAGGCAGCAAGGATGCGCCCACGCCCTCGTAGAACTTGATGGCGTTTTCATTCCAGTCCAGCACCGACCATTCGAAGCGTCCGCAGTCGCGCTCCACGGCCAGCTGCGCCAGCGCCACCAGCATCTGCTTGCCATAACCTTTGCCACGGCAAGATTGCTTGACGTACAAATCCTCCAGGTACAAGCCCTTACGGCAGAGGAAGGTCGAGAAATTGTGGAAGAACAGGGCGAAGGTCACCACCTCGCCGTCGGCCACGCCAACCAGCGCCTCGGCGGCCGGCCTGGCGCCGAACAGGCCCTCGTGCAGCATGGCTTCATTGGCCACCACCAGGTGTTCCAGTTTTTCAAATACGGCCAGCTCGTAGATCATGCCGAAAATGGCGGCGACGTCGTTGGGCTGGGCGGGACGGATGGTCAAATTGCTCATGAGGTTGCGCTTTCTGCGGGAAGGTCGGAAGTCGTTTCAGGATGGTCGGATTTCAGCGCCCAGGCTACGCTGGACAGGCATAGCACCATGCCCATCCATTCCATGGAGCCGGGACGGAAGTGTTCCAGCTGGATCGACAGCAGCACGGAAATCACGGGCGTCACCACGCCGATATAGACGGCCTTGTTGGAGCCGATGCGGTGGATCAGGGTGAAGTAGGCGGCAAAGGCGATCACCGAGCCGAACAGCGACAGGTAAAACAGGCCGCCCCAGTATTTGGCGGTCTGCGGCATGACGAAGGATTGTCCGCTGATCAGTACCCAGACCGTCACCAGCACGGTTCCCCACAGCATGGCCCAGGCCATGGTCAGCGGCACGTTGTCCGACTGTTGGCGCACCTTGACCACCAGCACATTGCCGGCCGAGCTGGCGATGGTGGCGGTGATCGCCAGCACCAGTCCCAGCAGGAAATGGCCGCTGCCGCCCGACATCAGCTCATGCCAGGAGCCGACGATGGACTGGAAGAACAGCAAGGTCACGCCGCACATGGAGGCGAAGGCGGCGCTCCAGATGCGCCAGGTCAGCGGCGTGCCGAAGACGATGCGGTTGCAGATGGGATTCCAGAACACCATCAGCGCGAACAGCACGCCGACCAGGGCGGAGATCAGATATTGCTCGGAGGTATAGGTGCAGATATAGCTGATGCCGAAGGTGGCAAAGCCTTGCAGCATCATCCAGCGCTGCACGCGCCAGGGCAGAAGTAAGCGCTCACCGCGAAGTTTACACCAGGCAAAGAGGACGGCGGCGGCCAGGCTGAAGCGGTAGACCACCGACACGGCGGGCGGCACGGAACCCAGTTGCAGCGTGATGGCAAAGAAAGTGGAGCCCCAGATCAGGCAGGCGGTAATGAACAGAATGGGAGAGGACATCAAACGAGTATCGGGTTATTTTTGTTGCAGCGCAACGGATGTTGCGAATTCACGGGTATTTTGTTGAAAAGATAAGTATTATTTAAAAAATAATTTAAGGAGGTCAAAATGAGTACCTCACTGCAAATCAAAGTTGCCGGCCTGCTGGGCTATGTCCTCATCAGCACCTCGCTGGTGCTGGCGCCGGCCGAGGACGCGGTGTCGCCGGTCCAGGCGGCCTGCGCGATGGTGAGCCTGCCTTAGTAGGCCAGCTTCAGCCGGCGATACAGGAAGCTCAGCACGAATAGCGGCCCGATCAGCAGGAAGCGCAGATCGTCGAAGAAGGACGGCTTCTTGCCCTCGATCTTGTGGCCGATGAATTGGCCGATCCAGGCCAGCACGAACACGGTCAGCGACGCGGGCAGCACGGTGGCCGGCGGCAGCGCGGACAGGATGGCCAGCATGGCGGCCGACATCAGCAGCATGCCGACGGCAAAGGGGCGCGACAACTTCACGTAGTAGAGCAGGGACAGCACCGTCACGGCCACGGCGGCCAGCGGGTGCACGGTCCACACCAGTCCCAGCAGCGTGAAGACGATCACGGGCACGCAGATGAAATGGATGACTTCGTTGATGTGGTTCAGATGGCTTTCGCTGTACTGGGCCAGCAGGGTGTCGATAGTGCGTTGTTCGGACATGTGGTGGTCTCCTGATTATTGTTATGTCGCCAGCAAATTCTACACTGTAAATTTCACGCGGCGTTCCGTTATGATGCCGGGATGAGCGATTCAAACAAGTCCGAGCGTGTGAGCCAGAATCAAAATGAACGGAAGCAGTGTTTCGATCCGGTTGTCGACGAACGCACCCGTTTGCTGGTGCTGGGAAGCCTGCCGGGCGATAAATCGCTGGAGGCGCAGGAATATTATGCGAATCGTCAAAACAAATTCTGGGAATTGGTCGGCGCCGTCATTGGTGCCGATTTGCGTGCGCTGCCCTATGCGGCGCGGCTCGACAGCCTGCGCACGCATGGCGTCGGCCTGTGGGATGTCATTGCGGAGGCAGAACGTCCCGGCAGCCTGGACATAGCGATTCGCAATGCCACGTCCAATGAATTGCTGGCATTGGCATCATCGCTGCCGGCACTGAGGGCAATTGCTTTCAACGGTGGTACGGCAGCGCGGCGCGGCCGCACACTGCTACGTCCTCTTGCGGAACGCATTGCACTGGTAGAGCTGCCTTCGTCCAGCCCCGCGCACACCATCGGGTTTGAGCGTAAATGCCTTGAGTGGATCACGCTACGTTCATTTCTATGAAAGCAAGCACCACGATGGATCCGATATAGACGATACCGCCCGCAGCAACAATCAGGAAGGGAATCGTCATGATTGCCATGAGCAGCGTTGAGTGACATGGCTCAGTTCTGTGGCCACCTTGAGGACAAACGAATTGAAGCATCTGACCAAATCAAGTTTGTTTTGCATAATTTGTCCAAGCCGTAAGGCTCGTTACGCCGCAACAATATGAAATTCGGTTGCCATGGCAATAGGGCGTACATGATTGCGCTCTCGTTTTAGTTCCACCAGGCCGTAGTTGGCCATCGTCTTGAGCGTGCGTGACAGATTGCTCGATTTACGTCCCGTGAGTTCAGCTAATGCCGAGATGGATTCCGGCCTGGTCTCCATGATGACATGCAGTAGACTACGATTGTCATCGCTTAATACCTCTGCGAGCGATTTCATGGATGTGAACCAGACTTTGGGTTCTTTGGGGCCAGGCTTGTAGTCGCCGCGAGCGATGGCTAGTACACGTTCGCGGATTTTCTCTTGTGGCATGATTCCAATTGCAATGGCTTTCATCGCGTTTTCGCCTCCTGAAGCACTCTGTCAACGTCCGAGAAGAAATCAGTGAGCAGTTGCTGTGCATCCTTGAATTCATATGGCACGCCTCGGTCCGACGCATGCCTATGTTTATGGTCATACGCCAGGATTCGTCCGGCGTACTTGAACTTCTTAGGTGGCTTCACGGCGTGTGCGTTGTCGTAGCCCAAGATGCGCTTGCCATATGGCTCATGTAGGGTCAACGCGTATCGGATGCCGTGCGGCACCTCAACTGAAGTTTCTACCGACCACGCCTCGATTTTGATCCAGTAGCCGTCTCCTTGGTCGAGAATCGAGCCGTGCAGATCTAGCAAGGTGGCGATGGCCGGGTCATTTTTCATCGGCTAACTATATCATTAGATGATAATCTGTCCACCTGATGTTGAGTCGGTGTCAAATAGACCAAAACATCAACCGCTTCTGGCATTTGATTGGGGACGTCAGATGTAGGCAATGATATCGCCGCCATGGCGGCTTCCTTGCCACAGCTGCAGGCAATAGGCTTTAACGGTGGAACGGCGGCAAAACATGGGCTAAAGCAACTTGGCGCCCGTGCGGGGCAGTACAGGGTGATCCTGCTGCCCTCATCAAGTCCCGCGCACACCTTAAGCTATGATAAAAAACTTGAGATGTGGCGGCAGCTAGCGGATATTGTGGTACGCAGTTAGCCGGGCTGATCAGCCAGTTGGCGCCACGCGGCGGCCTCTTGTTCCTTGGCGAGGCACAAACGCTCAAGATCGGCGACACGCTGGGCCAGGACTTGGTGCTCCTGCTCGATGCCGGCCGCACGGGACTCCGTCTGCCAGGCGCGCAGGCTCACCAGATCCAGGCTGAGTTGATCCACACTATGTTTGAGCAGCGCGATCTCGTCGGCCCGCAGCGCATGCCCGTTGCGTTTCGCGCCAACCAGCACCATGCCGCACACGCTGCCCCTGACCATCATCGGAAACAGCCATTGTTGCTCCCATTCGCGCGGCTCGCGCTCATGGCGCAACGCGACGATAACATCATCATCGATACCGTAAACGGAAGGCAAGCCCAGTGCGCTTGCATGGCATAGCGAGAACGCCTTGCCATCCCGCTGCTGATAAATTGCTACCCGCTGGGCATCTGTGAAACGGGCGGCGGCGGCGATGAATTTCTCCTGCAGCAGCTCGCTGTCAGTAATATGGGATGCGCTCGCCATGAATTGCCGGAAGGCTTGTGCAGCCGCTTCCCAATGATGGAAGAAGATATGGTTAACGTAGTGGTTGACCCAGTGTTGAATTCGGTGAAAGGAAAGGATCACCGCCAGGGCAACTGCGGCGTCAATGAAAATGCTGGTTTCACGCCCGTGAAAATGCAGGAGCTTGTCGACTGCGAATTCTGTGATGGCAAATAAGATCAACAAGAAGGAACTGATGACCGCCATCGCCAGCGTCCGGTTAATCGCCAGGCCGACGTCGAGCATACGACGGCTCAAAAGCGCGTAGACCAGCAGGATCACCGCGCCGCAGCGCGCCAGCCCGATCAAGTCCATCAGGACACTGGCGACATGCGACTGCCCCATCGAGAGCAGGAAATCATAGGCGCCAAAGCTGAGATAAAGCACGCCCAAACTGAGCGTTGCCCAGAGCGTCTGTTGCCGCGCCAAGCCGGTGTTGCGCCATAAGGAAAAGCACAAGGCTGCAAAGCCGCCGATGGTGCAGACATGGATCTGCCACGCCCCGAACGACTGCAGAAATTCCAGGTCTATTGAGGCCACCGGCGCCCACTGCAGCGTGCGTGCCAGATCGCACAGGGCGTACAGGCCATGGATGGAAAGCTGGGCGAAGAATAGTCGCCGCACCCAGCGGTTCCGAAGCAGCGGCCGGCTTTCCGGAATCTTCAGGGCGAACAGGACAAACAACTGGAAAACCAGAAGGCCACTCAAGCTCCAGCCATACAGCAGGAAGCCATCCAGCAGTGCGCCCGGCGGCAGCAGGTTCCATTCCGTACCGGTGCCATTAATCAGAAGCAGGGCACACAGAATGCGGTAGGGGCCTGGGCCTGGCTCGGGACGCCGGATCGCGACCAGCATGGCGGACAAGACGCACAGGATGATGCTGGCCCAGTCGAGGAAGAAGAAGCGCACAGTCGGCAGATTGGGATTGACTGCGCTGGCGGCGAGTTCGAGGTGGCGCTCCTGCCCGCCGTGAATCAAACGCAATCCGACCGGCTCATCTTTTGCGAGGATGCGCAGGACGTCGGTGATGCGATCGAAGATGACCACATCCCCATTCTGCGCACCTGCCGCCAACAAGGGCGAATCCTGGCTGAGCGTCTTGATCTTTACTCGTTGCTGGAAGTCTGCAGGCCCGAATGAGGCGCCGAGCGTTCCGCTGTATTCGGGGAGCGTTGCTTGCTCCCAGCGGGAGATCGCCCAGAAATCTACTGCGAGCAGGAACAGGCCGATGCTGATTACAAAACTTAGGAAGACGCGTGGGGAGAGAGGGCGAAAAGGCATATTTTCGACGGGCATGTCGCTGTAAAAGGGTGGCAATAGAGCAATCGTGGTATGGTATCAGCATCCTTTTCTGATTAGCAACGGCATCATCATGAGGTGACGCGGTTTAGGGCTGCAGGGTAGAGCGCGCTACATGGACGGCACGTCAAAATACTGGTACACGGCCAAGCGTCGTTGGGGCGGGCGTAATGCCGTCACTTGGCAAGGGTGGGCGATTGACATTGGCATTGCCGTTTTCTTCATTGCTGCCGGGCCGTGGTTTCGTTCTCCACGACATCCTGTTCTTCAGCTTTCCACCTTTTTCGGCATCCTTTTTCTGCGTGCTGTAATCGCACGTTGGAAGGGCGAGCCAAGCCAGGATTAGCGCTGGTGCGAGGCTTTGTGTATCTGCTCCTGAAGGCGTTTGAGCTCGCCTTCCGTCTCTGGCGTCGTATTGATGAACTTGCAGCCGATATGCAGTTGCTCGCCCAGCAGGAAGGAGCGCAGGGAACGCGTGTAGCGGATTTCAATTTCGGTGAGGATGACGGGATCCTCGCCATGCTCCAGCTGTACCTCCTGCAGCTTGCGGCCCTTGAGCAAACCTTTCGCCTCGTTCTTCGCACACTGCAGGCCGATCCCGCCCAGCGAGAAATCATAGACCGGCAACTCGTAAGGATTTCCGTTCAGCATGAACGAGGCCGTGAAACTGCTGCCCAGCGGCGTTTCCATGCGCTCCGAGGCGCGCCGGTTGAGCACCGCGCAGGTTTCCGGAAATACCATCGGAATCAACTCCGGATGGTTGGGCAGCGAGGCCCATTCCAGATTGGACAGGCGGAACTGCAGCTTCGCATTGCGCAGACTGGCGACAAAGGTGACTTTGCCGGGCGCCAGGGTCGCCCCTTCGTTCAACTCCATCACGAAATGGGGCAGCTTGGGATCGACCGTCAGAATGCGCCCAAGCACCACCTCGCGGCTGCCGGGCGCGTACATCGAGATGGCGTCGCCGTTCATCGCCAGAAGGTCCAGCGCATCGCCGATCTCGTCTTCGCTCGTCATGTCATACGCGCTGGCGGAGACCGGGATAGGGGTGATCGCGTCCTGTGGCCGTGGCGGACCTTTACGGATATGGACGGCATGAGGCTCTTCGAGCTGCATAGCGCATACCTCCTGCTTGGACGGTGGAGCGGCTCTGTTTCTCTGTCTATAAGTTCATGATAGTTTGCGTTTTTCCATATAGCAACCTATTTTGTATCCTGAAAAACACTCCGCCCTGCGCCCCGCATCCGATATTTCTCCTGCATACAACGTTAGCAACTTAATTGTTGCTTCGTCACGGCGTTGTCATATAGATCAATGATACTGCGGGCTGCTTACCGGGCCGCGCATACCAATAGTCAGCAGTTCGCGGCCACATCCCCTTGCCCGTTCGCAGCCGGTGCGCCCACGTACCGGCTTCGTCGCGGGCATTGTTTACCTGTATCGCTCAGGATGGGTAGGCAGCACCGCAACAACAGGCGATAGACCTGTTAGAAGACGGAAACCACATTGTAGAGGGAGCAATATGAGCGCTGTCATCTTGGTTATCGAGGATGAGCCAGCAGTTCAGGAATTGATAGCGGTAACGTTGACGACGGCGGGTTATGGGGTAGTTCGCGCGGGAACGACGGAGGCCGGGCAGCAGCTGATGCGCGACATGTCGCCCGATCTGGTGCTGCTGGACTGGATGCTGCCGGGGCAGTCCGGCCTGGCATTCCTGCGCACTTTGCGCGCCGATCAGAACAAGCGCAATCTGCCCATCATCATGCTGACGGCGCGCACGGCCGAGCAGGATGCCGTGCTGGCGCTGGAAAACGGGGCCGACGATTACATCACCAAACCGTTCAGTCCGCGGGAAATGGTGGCGCGCATCTATGCCGTGCTGCGCCGGCACATGCCACACGCGATCGCCGACACCATCACCATGGGCGGCCTGCGCGTCGATCCCACCACCCACCGCGTGACGGTGGCGGACCGGGAAGTGGTGCTGAGTCCGACCGAATTCCGGCTGCTGTATTTCCTGATGGCCCAGCCCGGCCGTGTGTACAACCGCGGGCAATTGCTGGACAAGGTCTGGAACGTCAATTCCTTCCTGGAAGAGCGCACGGTCGACGCCTATGTCGGACGGCTGCGCAACGCCCTGGAAGCGGTGGGCTACCACGCCAGCATTGAAACGGTGCGCGGCCTCGGCTACCGCTTCGTCGCGCCGCATTCACGCTAGGACGCGCCATGGATTCTCTGATTATCCTTAACCGGCTGGAAGAGGAGTACCTGGTGCGCGCCAGCGAGTCGGCCATCGGCGTGCGCAAGCGGCGCCAGTTCTTCCTCTGGACCCAGGGCCAGGTGCAGGGCTTGCTGCCGCACCAGGTGCTGGTGTGCATCCAGTTCGGCGAAAACGACGAGGTGGCCGAGGTGGAGTGCGTCGACCGCCAGATGCGCAACGCGGCTTTCGTCCAGTTCCTCTGCCATCGCGAGCAGGGGCTGGCCGTGCGCCTGGCGCGCCACTGCCGCGGCAACCGGCTGCTGCCTTGCGCCATTCACGGCGGCGCGCGGCAGGGCGACCACCCGCTCAACCAGCTGCTGCAGGAAGCCCAGCCCCATGGGCTGACGGACGCGCTCGCCCATGGCACGGAGCATCTGCGCGGCGGCGCCACCTTCTTTGTGCTGTTCGGCCTGGGACAGGAGGAGCTGGCGCGCCAGGTGTATTTCCTCGAGCTGCTGCTGCCCTATCTGCACCTGGCCTTCCAGCGCGTGGTGGCGGCGGGCGAATTCCCCGTGCTGCGCAACGAGGCGGTGGACGCGCTCAGCCCGCGCGAGCTGGAAATCCTGACCTGGGTCATGCGCGGCAAGAGCAATGATGAAATCGGCCAGATCGTGCATCTGAGCAAGCTGACCATCAAGAATCACCTGCAGAAGATCTACAAGAAATTGAATGTGCACAACCGCGTGCAGGCGGTGGCGCGCTGCTGGTCGCTGCAGGCGCCGGACGCGGCCCAGCCGCAGGCGCCAAGCCGGCCCTCCGTGGCGCCCACGGCGCCGGCGGTGGTGGTGCGGCGCTATCGTACAGAAGAGTCAAATGGAATGAGCCGAACGGACTACGATTGAGCGATGTTGAATGGTTAAGTTTGTCGAATCGCGTGTTTAAGATAGCAACTATTGTGAGTTCGGCATCACTGCCGTGATCGCAGCAAGATGGTTTCGGGGCAAGCGAAACTGTGTTGAGGCACCACCCGGGGCAAGCGGGGTGTGCCGCCCAAATACGCACTTAATCATTCAATTTAGGGATATTTAGTCATGAAAACCAAAATTATCGCTGCCGCCGCCCTGACCCTGTGCACGACGGCCGCCTTCGCTGCCACCAAGCCTATCGCTTGCGACAAGACCTCCGCCGAAACGATGGTCAACACCTGCTCGACCGACCCTAAGGCCACTGACTACGCCTCCTTGTACGTTGCCGGTTCGTCCGCTCTGGGCGGCGCCCTGGGCACCGTGGTTGCTGCCGACCTGTTCGACACCACCAGCCAGCCTGTGATCACCCTGCACTACACCGGTACCGTCAACGCCGGCCAGGTTTCGGGCTGGTACGGCATGTCCAAAGCCAACCTGACCGGCGGCGTATCCAAGCGTCTGTTCGTCGTGTATAACAAGAACAACGGCTCGGCTGCCGGCGTATCGCAGATGCTGTCCAAGTTCGACGGCAAGAACCAGATCGTGATGGAATCGAACGTGCTGAGCGTGGGCCCGGTGAACAACGTGGCCGGCACCTGCGCCGCCGACGCTAGCAGCACCGCAGCCGTGCCTGTCCTGAACTGCTCGACCAGCGCGCTGACCCTGGCTGACATGGCCCTCTCGGACGTGGCTCCTGTCGAACTGTACAAACTGTACACCACCGCCACCGGCAAACTGACCACCCTGATCTCGACCCCTGTGGCCATGCAAGGCTTCGGCCTGGCCGTGTCGGCCGACCTGTACGCCGCCCTGCAAGCCGCGCAAAACACCAGCGGCCAGCCAAGCATCCGTCGCATCGACTACGCTTCCCTGGTCACCGGCAAGATCAAGGGCACTTCGGCTCTGATTCCTGGCAACGGCACCCCGCTGGTGCTGGCTCGCCGCGACGACCTGTCGGGCACCCAGGCTGCTTCCAACATCTACTTCGCCGACAATGCTTGCGGCAACAACCACGATCCTAAAGGCAAGCTGATCGCCAACGTACTGGGCGGCGCCCTGCCAATCATCACCACCACCGATGCTGTTCCTGGCGTGCTGGACGTGCAAGCCCTGGCCGTCGGCGGCGACGTGATCACCGCCCTGAACAAGCCTGGCTTCGCCATCGGCGCTGTCTCGCTGACCACCGGCAAGAAAGGCACCGACACCTGGAACTGGGTCAAGCTGGACGGCGTAGCTCCGAACGTTGACGCCAAGAACCGCGGCGCCTTCGCCAACGGCGACTACCCATGGGCCGTGACCTCGTTCGCCGTGACCTACGTCAAGCCGAAAGTCAACAAGTCGGACCTGACCAACGCCGTGATCACCGGTCTGAAGGACTCCACCCTGCACGACCTGACCGGTATCGCCTACCTGGACGGCGCGGACGCCACCAAGCAGTCGAACGTCATGCGCACCAACAGCAACAACTGCTCGCCTCTGGTGCGCATCAACTAAAAGTGTATGAAGCCGCGCCTGCGGGCGCGGCGTCGGCACGGCCAACGGTCACCCTCGCGGGTGATCGTTTTTTTCGTCTCCAGCCCGGAGCAGAGTGCGTTTTGCACGACGGCGACATCGTGTGCAGTCTGCTGTGACAATTCATCTTTCCGTAACAAATCGTCAATATACTTTGTCGCCATGTCTACTTTTTCCCGCTCCCGCATGTTGCTCTCTACCGCACTCCGTCCTTTCTTCGCAGGTCTGGCCTTGTGCGCCAGTTTGCCTGCCCTGGCCGCCGCGCCCACCTTCGACATCTATGAATATGTGATCGACGGCAACAGCGTGCTGGGCGAGGAAATCATCGAAAACACGATGGCGCCCTTCCTCGGCGAAGGCAAGACCCTGAAGGACGTCGACGGCGCGCGCGCCGCGCTGGAGGACGCCTACCACAAGGCGGGCTACCTGACGGTGCTGGTGACGATTCCGGAGCAGGGCGTGGATACGGGCACGGTGGCCCTGCACGTGACGGAGGGCGGCGTGGACAAGCTGCGCGTGGTCGGCGCCCAGTACACCCTGCCCAGCGAGATCAAGGCCAAGGTGCCGGAACTGGCCGAGGGCAATGTGCCCAACTTTAACAAGGTGCAGGAGCAGCTCAACGCGCTCAACCGCAACGCCGACGTCAAGGTCACCCCCATCCTGCGCGCCGGCACCCTGCCCGGCACGGTGGAGGTGCAGCTGGACGCGGACGACCAGCTGCCCCTGCATGGCAGCGTGGAATACAGCAACCGCCAGACCCCGAACACGACGGCCAGCCGCCTGTCGGCCTCGCTGCGCTACGACAACCTGTTCCAGCGCGGCCAGAGCCTGGGCCTGACCATCCAGACTTCGCCCGAACGCAGCACGGACGCCCGCGTGCTGGCGGCCAACTACCTGATTCCCGTCGGCTCGGCGGGCGACGCCGTGACCATTTCCGGCGTCCACTCGCGCAGCGAATTCGCCAGCCTGGCCAACGCGCCCGGCCTGGGCCTGCTGGGCAACTCCGACAGCCTGGGCCTGCGCTACGCCACCTCGCTGGCGGCGGGCATCGACTACGCCCACAGCCTCAGTGCCGGCCTCGACCACAAGCGCGTGGGCCAGGATCTGCTGCTCAGCGAAGGCGGCGGCAGCAGCAGTCTGATCTCCTACACCCCGGCCGTGGTCAGCTACAGCGGCCGCAGCTTCGACGCCGAGCGCAACAGCGGTCTCGACGCGACCCTGACGGCGGGCCTGCGCGGCCTGCTGGGCAACCACGACGACGCCTTCGCCGCCAAGCGCCTGGGCGCGAGCGCCAGCTTCATGGCCTTGCGCACCAGCGTGCAGCACACGGAGAGCCTGGGCCACTGGTCGCTGATCGGCAAGCTGGACTTCCAGCTGGCGTCCGGCCCGCTGGTCTCCAACGAACAGTTTTCCGCCGGCGGCGCCGAGAGCGTGCGCGGCTACCGCGAAGGCGAGCGCACCGGCGACGGCGGCGCCCGCATCAGCGTGGAAGTGCGCACGCCGCAGTGGCGTCCGGGCGGCGTCAACAGCGACTGGAGCTGGACCGGCCTGGCCTTCTTCGACGCGGCCCGCCTGCACACCCAGCAAGTGGTGGCGCCGCAGCCGGCCAATGAAAATATGCGCGGCACCGGCCTGGGCATGCGCATGACGGCGCCGCGCGGCCTGGCGCTGGAAGTGGACGCCGCCCGCGCCCTGGTGGATGGCGATGGTACCCGTTCGGGTGACAAACGCGTGCACGCTCGTGCCGTATGGGGGTTCTGATGCGCACCGCTCCTTCGCTGTCCAGCCGCCGCCGCCCCGCGCTGCGCCGCACGCCCATCGCCGCCAGCCTGGCGGCCTGCTTCGGCCTGGCCGGCATGCTGGTCGATGCCGCCCTTGGCCATGCGGCCTGGGCCCAGGCCCGGCCCGCGCCCAACACCATTCCCCAGGGACCGTCGACCCAGTTCGGCACGCCCATCGACTACCGGCCCACGACGGGCGGGGCGCAGATCACGCAGACGGCGCCCACCAATATCGTCAGCTGGAGCAGCTTCGACATCGGCAGCGCGGCCAAGGTGACGGTGCAGCAGCCGTCCAGCACGGCCGTCCTGCTGAACAAGGTGGACGGCGGCGGACTGACGCCGACCATCATCGACGGCCTGCTGAGCGGCAATGGCCGGGTCTACATCTACAATCCCAACGGCATCGTGTTCGGCAAGACCAGCCAGATCAACGTGGGCGCCCTGGTGGCGTCCAGCCTGGCGTTTGACGAGAACCGGGTCAAGGGCGGCCTGGTGCTGCCCGTGCACGCGGCGGCCCTGGCGGCGGCCGACGGCGTCACGGCGGGCAAGATCGTGGTCGAGGGCGACGCCAGCGGGCGCGCCCAGATCACGACGGACACGGGCGGCCTGCTGATGCTGGCCGCGCCCAATGTGATCAACAACGGCAACCTGAAGGCGCCGGACGGCCAGGTGGTGCTCGCGGCCGGCAACAAGGTCTACCTGGCCTCGCCCAACCAGCAGCAGGCGGTGACCCTGCGCGGCCTGGTGGTCGAGGTCAGCAACGATACGGCCACGGCGGCGCCCGGCGTGGCGCCGGAGAAGGCCACCGGCGTGGCGGAAAACGGCGAGGGCGCCAGCATCCAGGTGGGACGCGGCAACGCCACCATGATCGGCTACGCCGTCAACCAGAAGGGCCTGATCTCGGCCACCACCTCCACCACCCTCAACGGTTCGATCTACCTGTATGCGCGCGACCAGGCGCGCAGCGACGGCGCCAGCTCGCCCTTTACGGCCAACCGCACGGGCAAGGTGACCCTGGGCGAGCACAGCGTGACCCAGGTGCTGCCGGCGCTGGACGATATGGTGGCCTTCCTCCGTGGCGAGCAGCCCGGCCTGCCGGCCGACCTGAGCCCCGAGCAGGCGCTGGCCGCCTTCCAGGCCTTGCCGCTGGCGCGGCAGACGGCCTTCCTCAACAGCCGCCCCACGGTACCGGCCTCGGCCGGCTTCAATCCATCCGAAGTGAAGGTGGACGGGCTCACCATCGAGATGCAGGGCAGCGCCCGCATCGTCGCGCCCAGCGGCAACGTCAGCATGACGGCCGAGCGCCTGTTCGACAATATCGCCGCCGACACGGCGGCCAATCCGGCCAGCGCCGACATCAATCCGCTGACCACCATGGCGCGGGTCGACCTGTCGCCCAATAGCGTGATCGACGTGTCCGGCACCACGGGCACCCTGATGGCGATGGAAAGCAATGTCATCACGGTGGACTTGCGCGGCACGGAACTGGCCGACAACGTGGTGCTGCGCAATTCGCCCCTGTATGGCAGCAAGGCTCAGATCGACATCCGTAACGGCGCCCAGGCGGCCGGCAGCGCGGCCAATGTCGCGGGCTGGCTGGCGCTGGTCGAACAGAACCTGGGCCAGCTGACCTCCGGCGGCGGCACCGTCAGCATCGACTCGCAGGGCTCCATCATCCAGCGCCCGGGCAGCAGCATCAAGGTCAACGGCGGCTGGGTCGACTACCTGCCCGGCTATATCAACACCAGCAAGTTCGTCCTCAACGACAGCCTGGTCGACATCAGCGCGGCCCAGGCCAACACCCTGTACTCGGGCATCGGCACCCTGCCCAACGGTCCCGGCAACTACGAGGTGGGCTACCGCGAGGGCAGCAGCGCGGGCGCGGTCAAGCTGTCGGCGCCCGTGCTCGTCATGCAGGGCAGCCTGAGCGGCACCACCGTGACCGGCATCCACCAGCGCGACGTCAGCGCGCCCGGCTATCCCACGGGCGGCAGGCTGGAGATCGGCACCCTGAGCGATGCCTATGCCGGCAATCTCGCCCTCGGCGCCAGCGACCACGCGACGGCGCCGGAAGTGGGCGCCGTGTTCGACATGCGCAGCAGCGACCAGGCCCTGCTGGCGACCAGGCTGGACCTCGACACCAGCCAGCTGGTGCAGCAAGGCTTCAGCAGCATCAAGGCCGCCACGGCGGGCAATATCGAACTGGACTCGGCCCTCAGCCTGCCGGCGGGCGGCACGCTCGACTTGCGCGCCGGCGTGTCCACCAGCCTGTTCAGCGGCGGCGTGCTGACCCCGGGCGGCAACCTCAGCGTGAAGAGTTCGGTCAGCATCCCGGGCGGCACCTTCATCGGCAAGGCCAGCGGCATGCTGCAGGTGGCCGACGGCGTCAGCCTGGATCTGTCCGGCCGCTGGACCAATGACCGCGTGGCGCCCGCATTGGACGCCGACGGCAATCCGACCGGTTCCTTCGCCTATAACGGCGGCACGCTGGACCTGTCGGTGGCGCAGAACAATCCGGGCCGCACGGCCGTGCTGGCGGTGGGCGACAATGTCTCCATGTCGGTCTCGGCCGGCGCCTGGCACGATATCAAGGGCAAGGATACCAAGGGCAAGGCCGGCAGCATCTCGCTGGCGGCCCGGCCCATCAACCTGACCAGCGCGCTGGCGGCCAACGCCCAGCTGACCCTGGGCCGCAACCTGTCGCTGGCCGGCTATGGCTTCAGCAGCGGCGGCAAGCTGACCCTGGTGGGGCGCAATGTGACCATCGGCCCCGTGGCCCCGGGCGCCAATTCGAGCGACCTGAACCTGGACGCCTCCTTCTTCCAGCAGGGCGGCTTCAGCAACTACGCCATTTCCGCCAACCTCAACTTCGACATCCTGGGCAACGCCGTGCTCACGCCCACCAGCAGCAACTGGCAGCTGGGACCCAACTACGCGACGGCGGCCTCGGGCGCCATGGCCCAGGCCGCCAGCCCCGTGCTGTATGACTTGAACGGCAACGGTCCCACCCGCGGCGCGACCAGCCTCAACTTCCAGGCCCCGGCCACGGCGATTGTGGCGGACGGCAAGCCCTTCATCGGCGGCACCTTCACCGTGCACACGGGCGCCCAGGTGTCGCTGGACCCGGGCGCCAGCCTGACCCTGCTGGCCGGTGAGCAGCTGACGGTGGATGGCCTGCTGAGCGCGCCGGGCGGCAACATCAGCCTGCTGCTGCCCAGCGTGGTGCCGGGCGGCGGCGCCGCCGTCTACCGTCCCGACCGCAGCATCTGGTTCGGCCCCCACGCCCAGATCCTGGCCATGGGCAGCAGCCAGCGCCTGAGCATCGGCGCCGACAACGTGGCCAGCGGCGATCTGCTGAACGGCGGCAGCATCGAGATCGGCGATTCCGCTTTCGACACCACCACCGGCCTGCGCATGGGCGCCTTCGGCTATGTGGTGGCCGAGGCCGGTTCCGTGTTCGACGTCAGCGGCGCCTATGCGGGCCAGCTCAGCGTGCGCTCCGGCAGCCAGGTCAGCGCGCCGCAGGAACTGTCCAGCAGCGGCGGCCGCATCGACATCCGTACCCGCGAGGGCATGCTGTTCGCGGGCTCGCTCAGCGGGCGCGCGGGCGGCCCCGCCTCCGCCGGCGGCACCCTCAACATCAGCCTGGAAGCGGACGATGGCACCGATCCCGCCCTCAATCCGCGCATCCTCGGCTTCGGCGCCAAGGCGCCGTCCCTGCCCAAGGACTTCGCCCCGGGCAGCGCGCTGGCGGTCGACCAGTTCGACAAGAACGGCAACGAGCTGGGCTGGTACCTGCTGGGCAGCCGTCCCGACGACACCGACCCCCTGCACCTGGGCCAGGCCTGGATGGGCGTGACCAGCTTCAACGGCGGCGGCTTCGGCCGTCTGAACTTCAAGGCCACCCAGGCCCTGGCCTTCAACCTCGGCGACGCCGACCTCAGCCTGTCCGCCCGCGATTCGCTGATCCTCGACGCGCCCGTGCTGCTGGCCGACACCAACCGCGCCAACACGGCCTTCGGCGCCGCCAACGGCCACACGCTGACCCTGTCCGCGCCGTATCTGCGCCTGGGCAGCGGCGACACGAACTACCAGCTGGACGATTATCTGCTGCCGGGCACCAACTACCGCCCGGTGGACGCCGACAATCCGGCGCCGACCCAGAAGCCCAGCGTGGGCGGCAACGCCACCCTGGTGACCAACGCCACCACGCTCGACCTGATCGGCAACAGCGCCACCCAGGGCTTCAACAGCGTCAATCTGGCCGCCGACGCCGATATCCGCATGATCGGCCTGGCCGGCGCCAGCGCCACCAACAGCCACCTGGGCTACGCCACCGGCTCCTTCTCCGTCACCGGCAATCTGACCCTGCAGTCGGCCCAGGCCTATCCCAGCACGCTGAGCGACTTCACCCTCAGCGTGTCGGGCGTGCCCGACCACTACCAGACGGGCGTGCTGACCTTCGCCGGCAACGGCAATCCGGCCGCCCAGGTGTATTCGGCGGCGGGCAGCGTGACCGGCCTCGCGCCCTATATCGTGCAGGGCGGCCACCTGCTGGCGCCGTTCGGCCAGATTTACCTGGGCGACCAGGACACCCAGAGCCTGGTCTATGGCGCCAACAGCCTGACCTCGGTGGCCGGCGCCGGCATCGTGCCCTTCGGCTCCATCGGCAACAGCACGGTGCCCGGCGCCAGCAGCTGGAGCGTGTCGCTGAACGACGGCGGCAGCGGCACCCTGGTCACCATCAGCCTGACGCCGAACCGGGTGGCCCTGATTCCCGAGCGCACGCTGCAGGAAAAGGCCATCGTGTCCCAGGCGCAGAGCATCAGCACCGACGCCAGCGCCGTGCTGGACGCCTCGGGCGGCGGCTCGCTGTATTCCTATGCCTTCAACGCCGGCAAGGGCGGCTCGCAAGACGTGCTGAGCAGCACCCGGCCGCTGGGCGGCCAGGATACCGTGTTCGCCATCAATCCCAACTACCAGGGCGCGGTGGCGCCCGTGGACGGCGAGGGCAGCGGCGGCCTGACGCCGGGCCAGCGCGTCTACCTGAGCGGCGTGCCGGGCCTGCCGGCCGGCTACTACACCCTGCTGCCGGCCCACTACGCCCTGCTGCCGGGCGGCTTCAGCATCAGCGCCGTGCCCAATACGCGCGACATGCCCGCCAGCGGCAACACCGTACTGCCGGACGGCTCCATGCTGGTTTCGGGCGCGCTGTCGCAGACGGGCTCGGGCGGAGGCAGCAGCCGCAGCAGCGGCTTCCTCGTCATGTCCGGCAAGGTTATCCGCAGCAAGTCCGACTTCGGCGAATTCGACGCCAGCAGCTATTTCGCCGACCAGGCCAAGCTGCAGAACATGGCGCCGTTCGAATTGCCGCGCGACGGCGGCTACCTGGCCTTCCAGGTCAACGCCGGCGCTTCGCAGCTGAACCTGAAGGGCGCCATGCCGCTGGGCGCGGCCGCGGGCGGGCGTCCCGGCTATGCCGACTTCACGGCGCCCAGCATCGCCATCGTGGGCGACCGCAACCAGGCGGGCGCCGGCAGCGTCAACCTGTCGGCCGACATGCTGAGCGGCCTGGGCGCGGACAGCATCGTCATCGGCGCCTTGCGCGACGAGCGCGACGACGGCACCCACCTGAGCCACCTGGCCAATACTGTCACCTTGAGCAACAGCGCCGCCCATCCCCTGAGCGGAACTGACATCACCCTGATAGCCAGCAACACGGTGCGCCTGGATGCGGGCGCCCAGCTGACGGCCAGCGGCGCTCCGGCCCGCACCTCGCCCGTGCTGCAAATGGACGGCGACAGCGCCGTGGTGCGCGTGAGCAGCGGCGCGCCGACCGCCATGTGGCGCAACGTGATGTTCAACAAGACCGGCACCCTGAGCGTGGCCAGCAGCGCCACCATCGCCTCCGGCGGCAGCACCTACCTGGACGCCACCAGCGGCATGGACTTCGAGGGCCAGCTGCAGCTGGCGCCCGGCAGCGCGCTGGCGGTCAATGCGCGCGGCATCGACCTCGGCTCGGCCCTGCCCAGCGGCGCGGGCGCGTCCGGCATCCAGTTCGGCCCGGTCGCCCTGGACATGCTGAGCCAGCTGTCCCAGATCAGCTTCAACAGCTACGACGGCAGCATCAATTTGTACGGCAATGTCCAGCTGGGCGGCGCCGCCACCCGCAGCCTGGTGCTGCAGGGTGGCGGCATCTACGGCTATGGCAGCCCTGACCAGCCCACCATGCGCAACGCCGTGCTCAGCGCGGACATCGTGCACTTTGACGGCCGCGGCAGCGGCGGCAGCGCCACCGGCGGCGCCGCCGGCAGCCTGACGGTGCAGGCCGGCACCATCGAGATGGGCAGCCAGAGCTTTGCCCTGCACGGCTATCAGAACGCCAACCTGAACGCCAGCGGCGACATCGTGGCGGCCGGCCAGGGCGGCCAGCTCGGCGCCGACGCCGGGCTGACCCTGACGGCGGCCCGCATCGGCACCCGCAGCGGCTCCGACGCCAGCTTCACGGCCGGCGGCGACCTGACCCTGAACGGCGCGCCGGCCGCGGCGCCGGGCGCGCCCATGGGCCAGGGCGGCGCCCTGGGCTTCTTCGGCAGCAATATCAACTCCAGCGCCCGCATCGAGGCGCCGTCGGGCGAGGTGGTGATGACGGCCGACAGGAGCCTCAACCTCACGGGCGGCGTCGTCAGCGTGGCCGGCCGGGTCACCGACTTCAGCGGCACGCCCGCCTATGCGCCGGCCGGCACCATAGACTTGACGGCGCCCCGCATCCAGCAGGGCAAGGGCGCCACGCTCGACCTGTCCGCCATCGGCGCGGCCGCCGGCACGCTGACGGTCAACGCCACCATGCCGCTGGATAACGCGCTGCTGCTGCAGGGTTCGCTGCTGGGCAGCGCCCTGGCGGGCGCCGACGGCCAGCGACCGGACCAGGGCAGCTTCGTGCTCAACGCCGCCTATGCGACGGTGACCCCGTTCGGCGCCCTCAACGCGCTGCTCAATCAAAGCGGCTTCAGCCAGTCGCGCCGCTTCACCTATGGCCTGGGCAACATCGCCATGGGCAACGGCGACCTGATCACCGCGCAAGAGGTGATGATCGCCACCTCGTCCGGCAGCATCAGCATCGGCGACGGGGCGAAAATCGACGCCTCCGGCGACAAGGGGGGCTCGATCGAACTGTACGCCAGCCACTGGCGCGCGGGCGACGGCGCCGGCCATATCACGGTCAGCCACGGCGCCCAGCTGGTGGCGGCCGGCACCGGCGTGGCCGACAACGAGGCGGGCAGCATGGGCAACGGCGGCCGCGTGGTGGTCGGCATCACCAACCTGGACGGCGTCAACGATCCGCTGGCCGGCGGCGGCGCCATCAATCTGGACGGCAGCATCGACGTCAGCGGCAGCACGGTGGCCCGCAACGGCAGCGTGACCGTGCGCGCGCCGCGCTACGTCAACCACGACGGCAAGCCCGACCTGGCCGTGGCCAGCCTGGGCGCCACCATCAACGGCAGCGCCGACACCGTGCTGGAAGGCTACCAGGTCTACCACGCCAGCACGATCAGCGAAAAGCCCGACAGCGCCGACAACCTGAACGCCGGCAGCAGCGGCCTGATGTACACCCAGGCGGACAAGTTTGCCGCCGGCGGCAGCGACATCCTGTCGCGCCTGGGGCGCAGCGTCAGCAATGGCGGTACCGGCACCGGCACCGGCACCGGCAGCAGCAGCGGCGGCAATATCCGCGTAGCGCCCGGCATCGAGGTGCAGGCCACCAGTGGCGACCTGACCGTGAGCGTCAACGAAATGGCGGCCAACCCGGCCGACCGCGGCTGGGACCTGAGCACCTGGCGCTTCGGCGGCTCGCCCGTCAACCTGACCCTGCGCGCGTCCGGCACCCTGGACATCCAGGGCTCGATCAGCGACGGCTTCAACAAGCCCGCCCAGTCCAGCCTGGCGATGCCGGACTGGAACCTCGCCAACGGCCTGTCGGCCAGCTACCGCCTGGTGGGCGGCGCCGACCTGTTCGCGGCCAACCCCATGGCCACCCTGGCCGCGCCCGCGCCCAACAAGGGTGACGTGCTGTTCGACTTCGCTCCGCGCACGCCCACCTCGGCCGCGCCGCTGAAGGCCAACGACGCGCCGGTGGCCCTGGTGCGCACGGGCACGGGCCGCATCGACGTGGCCGCCGCGCGCGACATCACCCTGGCCATGGCCAAGTTCTGGCGCAACACGGGCGACCTGGACGTCAACGACACGGCCGCCATCGACACCAATGTGTATGGCGCCGCCGTGTACACGGCGGGGCAGTCGATCTACACCAATCTGGGCAGCCTGGGCACTTTCGACGCGCCCAGCAATCTGCTCAATCCGGTGTATGGCGCGGGCAGCAACCAGCACACGCTGGCCAGCTTCGCCCAGAACGGCGGCGACATCACCATGGTGGCGGGGCGCGACATCAACGGCCCGCACAATCTGGGCAACCTGAGCTACCACCTGCCTGGCGTCCCGGCCACGCCGCCCGATCCGACCATCCCCAAGGACCCGGGCGAGCCGGCCGAGGCGGGCGACATCGACTACCTGCCGGGCACCGTGCCGCAGCTGGTCAACAACTGGCTGTACCGCCAGGGCCGCAGCTACGTCGGCAAGGACGGCAAGCTGGTGTTCGAAACCCTGAGCGACGGCCGCCAGCTGCGCACCGCCTGGTGGAGCCGCACCGACTACTTCGACCAGGGCGTGGCCACCCTGGGCGGCGGCGACATCACCATCGTCGCCGCCCGCCATATCGCCGACCTGTCGGCCAGCACGGCCACCAACGCCTATGTGCCCAACGCCAGCAGCATGACGCCGCGCGAGCTGGGCGGCGGCGACCTGGTGGTGCGCGCCGGCGGCAACATCAGCGGCGGCAGCTTCTATGTGCAGAAGGGCACGGGCAGCCTGACGGCGGGCGGCGACATCGGCGCCGGCCACGCCGGCTTCTACCCCTACACGCCGGATGACAGCCATGCGCTGGCGCCCGTGCTGGCCATGGGCGATGCCCGCATCGACGTCACCGCCGGCGGCAACCTGCGCATCGAGGGCGTGTTCAACCCGACGCAGACGGCGCAGAGCGTGCTCAACCGCGGCATCGGCAGCGACTTCAGCGGCATCGACGGCGTGGGCAACGGCGTGCGCTGGGACGTCAACCGCGACGCGCCGGGCGAGGAGGCGCGCGACGCGGCCTACCGCGCCAAGTACGCCCAGTTCAGCAACTTCTCCACCTACGGCAGCCACAGCGCGGTCAACCTGACTTCCGTGGGCGGCGACTTGAGTGTGTCCAACGACACCCAGGCGCTGAGCAACGCCGGCATCGCCAAGGAGAGCAGCAACCACTCCTCCATTGACGACCAGCCGACCATGCGCAATATGTTCCTGCTGGCGCCGGCCAACTACCGCGCCGTGGCCCTGAACGGCGACATCAGCATGGACAACGGCTTCACCATGACGGCCGCGCCGCGCGGCCAGCTGGACCTGCTGGCGGCCGGCAATATCTACCTGCACAACACGGCCGTGCGCATGCTGGACAATGATCCGGCCTCGACCTCGGTGGCCAGCGCGCCGCGTGTGTTCACCCAGACCGACCTGGACCTGCTGATCGGCGCCGTCAACGGCATCGCCGCCCACACCCTGGGCGGCCTGCACACGGGCGATACGACGCCCGTGCACGTGATCGCCCGCGACGGCGATATCGTGGGCGACGGCGGCGACGGCATCCACCTGGCCCTGCCCAAGACGGCGCAGATCGAGGCCGGGCGCGATATCCGCGACCTGGGCTTCCAGATCCAGCAGGCGGGCGCCGGCGACGTGCTGACCATCACGGCCGGGCGCGACTTCATCGACTCCACCCCGAACAGCCCCAGCACCGTGGTGCACGAGGTAACGGGCGCGGGCCGGGTCGACCTGAGCGCGGGCCGCAACGTGGACCTGGGCAACGGCGGCGGTCTGGTCACGCGCGGCAACCTGGACAACCCCTACCTGGCGGAAGGCGGCGCCAGCATCAACGTGGTGGCCGGCGGCGCCGCGCCCAACTACGCGGCCATGGTCGCCTACGCCAGCAAGGTGGGCTTCGTGGGCGATATCGTGACCTCGCTGTCGTCCCTGACCGCGAGCGAGCAGGCTTCCCTGCTGGCCTTCGTCAAGGCGGCCGGGGTCAGCCTGCCGTCCGATCCGACGGCGGCCCTGGCCGCCGCCAAGCAGGCGCTGTCGGCCATGCCGGCCAGCCAGCAGTCCAAGTTCCTGGACGCTAACACGGACGCCCTGCGCGCCTTCGTCGATGCCCAGTTGCCGAAGACGCCGGACCAGGCGTCCGTCGTCGACCTGTGGCTGGCCTTCCGCGGCCTGCCGCAGGCGGCCCAGGACCGGTTCCTGGCGGCCAATCCGGCCATCGGTGAGCACCTGGCGGCCAGCGCGGCCAGCTTCTCCAGCGCCCTGGCGGCGCAGGACAAGCCGACCCTGAACCAGCTGTTCTTCCGCGGCCTGGCGGAGACGGGCCACGCCAGCCCCGACACCAAGTTCAAGGCCTTCGACGACCTGATCGCCAGCCTGTATCCGAACGCCGGCAACGGCGGCAACATCGCCCTGTACAACAGCCAGATCAAGACGGAGCAGGGCGGCTCGATCGACCTCTTCGCGCCCAGCGGTTCCGTCTACGCGGGCCTGACGGTGGGCGTGTCGGCCAACGACGCTTCCAAGCAGGGCATCTTCACCATCCAGGACGGCGCCATCCGGGCCCTGGTGAAGAACGACTTCCTCGTCAACCAGGGCCGCGTGTTCACCCTGGGCGGCGGCGACATCACCCTGGTCTCGCAGCAGGGCAGCATCGACGCCGGCCGCGGCGCCAAGACGGCCACCTCGGCGCCGCCGCCGCGCGTGACCATCGACGCCAACGGCAGCGTCAAGCTGGACGTGTCGAGCTCGATCTCCGGTTCCGGCATCGCCACTCTGAAGACCAAGCCCGACCAGCCCGACAGCGACGTGGCCCTGATCGCGCCGCGCGGCATCGTCGACGCCGGCGACGCGGGCGTGCGTTCCAGCGGTTCGGTGGACGTGGCCGCCCAGCAGGTGTTCAACGCCAACAACATCACGGCCGCCGGCGCCATCGCCGGCACGGCCGGGAACACGGCCGTGGCGCCGCCCGCCGCGCCGCCGGCCATCCCGTCCAACACGCAGAACACGGACGACTCGACCAAGCTGAGCAGCACACCGCAGACGTCCAGCGGCGCCAGTTCGCTGTCGGTCGAGGTGCTCGGCTACGGCGGCGATGACGAGGTCGGCGACGAGGGCTTGACGGAAGAAGAGAAGAAAAAAAGCAAGGCGGCCAAGGCCGCCAAGCAGAGCCAGGCCGCGCTGCCCGTCAGCAGCCGCGACCAGAGCTGAGCGGTTTCGCCCGGCGCATTTGATTTTTTGAAGTTTTGAAGAAAAGGAACACCGATGAGCTTTAGCCATGCATTCCCCCGCCGCCTGCGCCAGGGCTGCGCCCTGTTGCTGCTGTCCCTGTGCGCCGCCGCCCACGCGGGCGACGACTGGGAACACCACCGTAAGCTGAGCCTGGACACGACGGAGACGGGCAGCCTGATCAAGGAAGACGTGGCCCAGTTGCCCCTGCTGGTGCGTCTGCACAGCGGCAACTTCACCTTCAGCGAAGCCAAGCCGGACGGCAGCGACCTGCGCTTCTTTGCCGCCGACGGCAAGACCCCGCTGGCCTTCCACATCGACAAGTTCGACGCCGCCAACGAGCTGGCCAGCGTCTGGGTGCAGCTGCCCAAGCTGGGCGGCAACGCCAAGAGCGAGCCGGTGGTCATGGCCTGGGGCAACAAGAACGCGGCGGCGGCCGGTACGCCGGGCAAGACCTACGATGCGTCCCAGCTGCTGGTGCTGCACTTCGGCGACGCGGAAGGCGTGCTGGACAGCAGCCCCCTGGGCCTGCGCGCCCAGTCCAGCACGGCCCAGCCCCTGGCGGCCGGCCCCATCGGCGCCGGCGTCCACTTCGACGGCAGCGGCAGCATCGCCTTTGCCGCCGCGCCCGCGCTCAAGCTGAGCCCGGCCACGGGCTTCACCCTCAGCTTCTGGATCAATCCTGCGGCCAGCGACAACGGCGCCGTCTACGTCCAGCGCGACGGCGGCCGCACGCTGACCGTGGGCCTGCGCAGCGGCACCCTGTACGCCAGCGCCGGCGGCGCGCCCGTCAGCGCCGGCGCGGCCCTCAAGCCGGCCGTATGGCAGCATGTGGCGGTGGTGGCCGGCGGCGGCAAACTGAGCTTCTACATCGACGGCGCGGAAAGCGGCGGCGCCGGCTTCAGCCTGCCCGAGATGGCGGGCGCGGTGCAGATCGGCGAAGGCTTGCACGCCGACCTGGACGAGCTGGGCCTGGCCGGCACGGCGCGCTCGGCGGCCTATGTGCTGGCGCTGGCCGACAGCCAGGGCGCCGACAGCCCTCTGCTCAGCCTGGCCGACGAGGGCGGCGGCGACAGCGGCGGCGCCTCGGTGTTCAGCATCCTGATGGGCGCCGTGACCCTGGACGGCTGGATCGTCATCGGCCTGCTGATGGTGATGGCGGTGATCAGCTTCTACGTCATGATCAGCAAGGCCATCATGCTGTCGGCCATCGGCAAGTCCAACCAGCTGTTCCTGGCCGCCTTTGAAAAGGATTCGCACGACCTGCTGACTCCCGGCCACGCGTCGGCCGAGCAGCTGTCGGCCGATGCCCGCCTGCACCGCTCGCCCATCTACCGCCTGTATTCGCTGGGCCTGCAGGAACTGCGCGTGCGCTTCGAAGCCCAGGCCAGGGTTGAGCGCAGCCCGGCGCTGAGCTCCGCCTCCAGCGACGCCATCCGTGCCGCCCTGGACGCGGCCAGCCTGAAGGAAACCCAGAGCCTGAACCGCGGCATCGTGCTGCTGACCATCGCCATCGCGGGCGGTCCCTTCCTCGGCCTGCTGGGCACGGTGGTCGGGGTGATGATCACCTTCGCCGCCATTGCTGCGGCGGGCGACGTCAACGTCAACGCCATCGCGCCCGGCATCGCGGCGGCGCTGGTGGCGACGGTGGCCGGCCTGGCGGTGGCGATTCCCGCCCTGTTCGGCTACAACTGGCTGGCGGCGCAGATCAAGAATGCCTCGTCCGACATCCATGTGTTCGTCGACCGCTTCCTGACCCGTTCGGCCGAAGTCTACAGCGCCTGAGGAGCGGGCCATGCAACTGCAGGAAGACAATGCCCCGTTTGACGACATCAACGTCACGCCCATGCTGGACCTGGCCTATGTGCTGCTGGTGATCTTCATCATCATGACCACCGCGTCCGTGCAGGGGGTGAAGGTCAAGCTGCCCAAGGCGAAGATGACGGCCAGCATGGCCAAGCCCCACCTGAAGGCGGTCACGGTGTCCGAGACGGGTGAGCTGTTCCTGGACGCCTATCCCACCACGCTGGAGCAGCTGGAGCAGCGCCTGGCCGATCTGAAGCGCGCCAATCCGGCGCAGGCGATGATGATCAAGGGCGACGCCCACACCCAGTACCTGAAGGTGATGCAGGTGCTGGAACTGATGAAGCGGGCCGATATCACCGACATCGGCCTCGTCACCAGCAAGGGTTCCCAGTAAAGAGGCCGCCATGAAAGTCCAGGACGAATCCAAACCTTACGACACCATCAACGTCACGCCCATGCTGGACCTGGCCTACGTGCTGCTGGTGATCTTCATCGTCATGACCACCGCCTCGGTGCAGGGCCTGAAGATCGACCTGCCCAAGCCCAGCAACAAGCCTAACAAGACCGAGCACAAGGAAATGCGCATCGTGCAGATCCAGCCCGACGGCAGCCTGCTGCTGAACGGCGCCGCCATCAGCCTGGAAGAGCTGGAAAGCCGCCTGGGCGCCATCCACGCGCGCGAGCCCGACATGCCGATGGTGATCAAGGGCGATCCTCAGGCCCACTACGATCAGGTGGTGGCCATCATCGACCTGGCGGCGCGGCTCAATATCGCCAACGTGGGCCTGGTCACCGCGAGGATAGGCACATGATGGAAGAGCTGGAGAAGCCGGTGGCGCCGCCGGCCGCAGACAATACGGCGCCGGTCCCGCAGCCGCTTGTGGCGCTGCCAGCGACACAGGCGACCCTGGCGACCCAGGCAGCGCCTGCGGTGCAGATCGCCGCCAGCGCCGGCAAGCCGTTTGCGCTCAAGGGCTGGCTGCTGGCAGGCGGCGGCCTGCTGCTGGTCGCGGGTGTGGCCTGGGGCTTGTACAAGATGCTCAGCCACCATGCGCCGGGCAAGAGCAAGCCGCCCAAGATCACCCTGCTGACGCCGCCCGCGCCGCCGCCACCGCCTCCGCCGCCGCCCAAGTTCGAGAAGAAGCCCGACCCGCCCAAGGAGCAGAAGGAGATGCAGGTCAATCAGCCCGTCCAGCCCAAGGTGGAGCAGGCGCCCGCGCCCGAGCTGAAGATGGACGGCCCGGCGGGCGACGGCCCCAGCGGCTTCGCCTCCGGCAATATCACCAGCGACGATATCAGCCGTCTGGGGCAGGGCGGCAAGGCGGGCGGAGCGCAGAACCTGTTCTCGCCGTACACGGGCTATGGCAACCAGCTCAAGGGCGAGCTGCAGCGCATACTGGCCAGGAATCCTGCCCTCAAGCGCCGCCGCTATGTGGTGGAGATCAACGTCTGGGTCGACACCAGCGGCGCGCTCAAACGCTATGAGCTGACCAGCGGCTCCGGCGACAGCGACACCGACGAGGCCATCAACGCCGCCCTGGCCGCGCTGCCGGGCTTCAGCAGCCCGCCGCCGGCCAATATGCCGCAGCCCATCCGTCTGCGCATCACCACCCGCGGCTGACCCCGCCTCCCCGTTTCACCCCGCACGCGGCCGGACTTTGCTCCGGCCGCGCTGCTTTTCGGGGTTGTTTTAATGCAACTAAGACATCTTGAATGCAATTTCGACACTTTTTTGACAGTGTTGAAGCCTGAGGGCTACCCGTATGCGACACGGCCCTCCACGCCTCACGCCTTGCGCCTCTAGGGACGTGGCGGAAAAACAATGATTTTTTAATACAGTCCCATTTTCATGATCGGGTCAAGTTTGCTCTTTATGATTTACATATCAGCAATAGATAAATGCCAATGTAGCGCGAAAGAGTAGGTTTTCTGAATACTCTCTTGCCGAAATGGTACCGGCTGCCCCCGGTTCCGCCAGGCAGCGCGACAAGGTGGACTTCATTGTTGTCGTCACCGTATGAAATTGGAGGTCGTGTGTACAGGGGAGCACGGCCGCCTGCAAATCTGGTCCCCATCCTTAATTTAATTTAGAGAGAAACCGCATCATGAAAAACTTCAAAGCTCTGGTTGTTGCTGCTGCCCTGTCGATGATCGCTGGCGTGAGCTACGCTGACCCAACCGACCTGTCGAGCGTTACCGACGTGACCCTGGACTTCGCTGGCCGCAACGACGCCATCGTTTCCCTGGACTTCTCCTCCGACCCAGAAGACAACGTCGCTATCATCAACCAGGACGGCACCTCGAACGCCAACCACGCCTGGATCGACCAGTCCGGCGGCACCGGCAACGTTGCCATCATCATGCAGGACGGCGCCAACAACACCAACTCGGCTTACATCGGCCAAGTTGGTAACAGCAACCGCGCCAGCATCAACCAGCACTAATCTGCCTTACGCCGGCGGCCATCTGCCCATGGCCACCGGCGTTTTGTTTTTGACGGTGGCCGTCTGCCCATGGCCGCCGCGCTTCCTGCCTGCCGCCTGCCGCTGTTTCCCGCCCTGCGAATCGACCACTCCAATCGCGCCTTAAATCTGCCAGCCTGACACCGCTTGCGAGTGTTAACCAACAGTCATTAAGTCGTCATATTGAATTGATAATGTGTTGATTTTTGCACCAGTGCGTGTCCGTGCGGATACATGCCGGCGGCACATTTTTTCTTATTATCCGGACTGACAAATGACTCAGAATCGCCCCTCGCGTAGTAAGCACAGTGTCGCCCTCCTGCTCGCCGCCAGCCTGATCGGTTTGCCCGGCGCCGCCCACGCCGACGAACGCGAAGACCTGGAGCGCCTGCGGGCGACGGTGCTGAACCTGCTCGACACCCTGGTCAAGAGCGGCGTGCTGCCGCGCGACAAGGTCGACCGCATGATGCGCGATTCGGAAGCGATGGCCAGCGCCCGCCTGGCGCAGATGGCGCCGGCCCCGGCCGCAGCAGGCGTTGCTGGCGCGGCGGCGGGAACGGCCGTGGCTGAAACTGGCGCCGACGGCAAGAAGATCGTGCGCGTGCCCTATGTGCCGGAGTCGGTCAAGAACCAGATCCGCGACCAGGTCAAGTCCGAAGTCATGGCCGAGGTCAAGAGCGAGCGCGAGAACGGCAACGGCAGCGGCATCCAGAGCGCCGCCCGCATCCAGTTCGAGGGCGATGTGCGCCTGCGCGGCGAAGCCACCCGCCTTGACCCGGACAACACCAAGCCGAGCGCCTTCGCCGCCGCCACCGGCCTGACGCGCGCGCCGGACTTCCTCGCCCTGGGCGGCAGCGGCAAGGACCTCTACCTGGCCAACACCAACCAGGACACGGAGCGCGCCCGCGTGCGCGCGCGCCTGGCCGTCACCGCCGAGCCGGCGCCTGGCATCAAGGCCACGGTGGGCATCGCCACCGGCGGCACCACGGGACCGACCACCTCCAACCAGACCCTGGGCCAGGGCGCCGCCGGCGCGCCGGACTTCTTCAACAAATACAGCGTGGTGCTGGACCGCGCCAGCATCGCCTACCAGCCCGCCAACTGGTTCGGCGTGAGCGGCGGCCGCATGCGCAACCCCTTCCAGGTCAGCAGCGACCTGGTCTGGGCCGACGACCTGAACTTCGACGGCGTGGCCATGACCCTGCGTCCGCGCTTCAGCGACCGCGTGGACGGCTTCGTCACCGCCGGCTGGTTCCCGCTCTCGCCGAGCGTGCCCAAGCAGTCCAGCAGCCGCAGCCTGGTGGGCGTGCAGGCCGGCGGCGACTGGCAGTTCGGCACCCGCGACAACCATGTCAGGCTGAACGCGGGCCTGTATGCCTACCACGGCATCGAAGGCGTGGCCGAGACGGCCGACAGTTTCCGCAACCTGCCCGACTATGTCACCCGCTCCGAATACGGTTCCGGCTTCCGCCAGCGCGGCAACACCCTGTTCCGCCTGAACGCGCCGCTGAGCGTGGACAGCGCCACCAACTGGGGCCTGGCGTCGCGTTTCCGCGAGCTGGACGTGACGGCCAGCGTCGATGTCGCCCAGTTCGACCCGCTGCGCGTGGTGGCCAGCGCCGAGGTGGTCAAGAACCTGGCCTTCGACCGCGCCGAAATGTCGGCCCGAGCCGGCACCCCTATCACCGACGGCAAGTCCATGGGCTATACCGGCAAGCTGCTGGTGGGCCAGCCGCAGATCGTCAAGCCGGGCCAGTGGAACGCCTATGTGGCCTACCGCTACCTGGGCAGCGACGCTGTGCTGGACGCCTTCACCAGCTCCGACTTCGGCCTGGGCGGCACCAACAGCAAGGGCACCATCCTCGGCGGCAGCTACGGCCTGGCCAAGAACACCTGGATGTCGGCGCGCTGGATGGCGTCGGACCTGATCGAATCCTCGATCCCGGCCACCACGGTGCCTCAGCCCAAGAGCAAGTTCTCCGTCGACCTGATCCAGGTTGACCTGAACACCCGCTTCTAAGTCCTGGCAGGAGAACCATCATGCGCATCCCCCGTTCATTGCTGCTGGCCTTGCTGCTGGGGACCGTGCTGGCGGTGCCGGCCGCGGCCGAAGACAAGAAGGGCAACAGCGAGCAGCTGCGTCGCCTGCAGAGCAAGCTGCAGGCCATGCAGCGCGAGCAGGCCACCCTCAGCGAAGGCAAGGCCGAGGCGGACAAGCAGCTGAAGGAAAGCGGCGACAAGCTGGCCGCCGCCCGCGCCAGCGCCGACGCGGCCCAGCGCCAGCGCCGCGCGCTGGACCAGGAGCTGGCCGCCGCGCACGAGGAAAGCAGCGCCCAGGCGGCCAAGCTGGCCGAGCTGGAACAGTCGCTGGCCCAGGCCCAGGCGCAGGTGCAGAGCACGCGCCTGGTGCTGGGCGCGTCGGAGGAAATGCGGCGCCAGCTGGAGGGCAGGCTGAACACGCGCGAGCAGGAGCTGACCACCTGCGGCACGAAGAACGAGAGCCTGCACCGGCTGGGCGTGGCCGCCTTCAAGCTGTATGAAGAGAAGAGCTGCGGCCTGGGCGCCCAGGCCGACGTGCTGACCCGCCTGAAGCAGGTGGGCGCGGAAAACATGGTCGACGAGTACCGCGAAAAGCTGGACGCGGAACTGCTCAAGCCGCAGCAGGACCGCCAGCAGGCCAAGCGCGCGGCGGAACTGGCGGCGCGCCAGCAGGAAGAAGACGCGGCCCGCGAAAAGGCCGAGCAGGATCGGCAGAAGCAGGAGCGCATCAAGCTGGCCAAGGCCAAGGAACAGTCGGACCTGGACAAGCTGACCCGCAAGGTCAAGCGCATGTTTGAAAACATCGAGTGGTAAAGCGGCCCGGAGGGGGATGCGATGCAGTTCGAAGTACGTGCGCTGGCGCGCGATAATGTGATGCAGACGCTGACGGTGGACGCCAACGACGCCGACGACGCGCGCCGCCAGGTGGCCGCGCGCGGCCTGGTGGTCGCTTCGCTGACGCGCCGCGCGGGTGTTCGCCGCAGCGGCGCCCGCCTCAACCTGCTGCTGTTCAGCCAGGAGCTGCTGGCTCTGCTGTCGGCGGGCCTGGGCGTGGTCGAAGCGCTGGAAGCCTTGCTGGAAAAGGAGGGCGGCGCGGTGCTGCTGGCCGTGTTGCAGCGCCTGCTGGCCGGCCTGCGTGAAGGCAAGCGCTTTTCCACCGTGCTGGCCGAGCAGAGCATCCATTTTCCGCCCCTCTTCGTGGGCATCGTGCAGGCGGCTGAAGGTACCTCCGACCTGCCGCGCGCATTGGCCCGCTACATCGACTACCAGCAGCGGGTGGACACCGTGCGCGGCAAAATCGTCAGCGCCAGCATTTACCCGGCCATCCTGCTGCTGGTCGGGGCGGGCGTGAGTGGCTTCCTGATGACCTATGTGGTGCCGCGCTTCGCCGAGGTCTACCAGGGCGCGGGACGCAGCCTGCCGTGGATGTCGCAGATGCTGCTGGACTGGGGCCAGTTCGCGGCCGCCCATCCGGCTTCGCTGCTGGCGCTTGCCGGCGTCGTGCTGCTGGCGGGCGGCGTGCTTGCGCACCAGATGTTCGCGCGCGGCGGCGCCGTGCGCCTGCTGGCCGTGCTGCCGGGGATCGCCGAGCGGGTCCGCATCTATGAATTGCAGCGGCTGTACCTGACCCTGGGCATGCTGGTCGAGGGCGGCATCGCCCTGGTGCCAGCCATCGCCACCGTGCAGGCCATGGCGTCGCCTTTGCTGAGCGCCGGGCTGGCGCGTGCGCGCGGCCTGATCGAGGCGGGCCAGCCGTTGTCGCAGGCTTTTGAAGTGGCGGACCTGACCACGCCCATCGCCCTGCGCATGCTGCGCGTGGGCGAGCGCAGCGGCGACATGGGACCCATGCTGAGCCAGTCGGCCGCCTTCTACGACGGCGAGATCACGCGCTGGATCGACCGCTTCACGCGCACCTTCGAGCCGCTGCTGATGGCCGCCATCGGCCTGGTAGTGGGCACCATCGTGGTGCTGCTCTACATGCCCATCTTCGATCTGGCGGGAGACATGTCATGACCGCAGTGCTGACCACCGCCGCGCCGGCCTTCGACCGCGCCCAGCTGATGCAGGCGCGCGCCCAGGCCGCCGCCGCCGGCCACGCCCTGGTCGAGCAGCTGCACGCGATGAGCGGCGCCGATCCGCGCCTGATCCTGCAAGCGCTGGCCGCGCCCTTCGGCATGGCCGTGATGGAGACGGCGGAGATGCTCGACTATCAGCCCGCCTTCGACCGCCTGCCGCTGGCGCAAGCCCTGGCCCGCCACTGCGTGCTGCTGCGCGACGGCGGCGGCGCGCTGCTGGGCGTGCTGTCCGATCCCTATGATCTCGATTTGCAGACCTGGCTGGAGCGCCGCGCCGGCGCCACGCCGTCCGCGCCCTTGCAATTGCGGCTGGCGCTGGCGGCCGATATTCAGGCCTATCTGACGCGCCAGGAAGCTTCGGCGCGCGCCACCGACACCTTGCAGGCGGGCGGCGAGGAATCGCGGCGCGACAGCAAGAGCGCCACCGTGCTGTCCTTCGCGGCCGTGGCGGAAGCGGCCAGCCCGGCGGTGCGCCTCGTGAACTCGACGCTGTACGATGCGCTGAAGGCTGGCGCTTCCGACATCCACCTGGAGAGCACGGCGGGCGGCCTGGCCGTCAAATACCGCGTGGACGGCGTGCTCGATCATGCCACCGCCGTCAACGGCATCGAAGTGGCGGAGCAGGTGATCTCGCGCCTGAAGGTGCTGGCCGAACTCGACATCGCCGAGCGCCGCGTGCCGCAGGACGGCAGCTTCCGAGTGGAAGCCAATGGCCGCGAGATCGACTTGCGTGTCTCCATCATGCCCAGCATCCACGGCGAGGACGCCGTGATCCGCGTGCTCGACAAGCGCGCCATGATCGAAGCCTATGGCTCGCTGACGCTGGAGGCCTTGGGCTTCGAGCCGGCCTCGCTGGTCACGCTGCGCGCGCTGGCGCAGGAAGCTTACGGCATGCTGCTGGTGACGGGGCCTACCGGTTCCGGCAAGACCACCACGCTGTATGCGGCGCTGACCGAGATCCACAACGGTCGCGAGAAGATCATCACCATCGAAGATCCGGTCGAATACCAGCTGCCCGGCATCCTGCAGATTCCAGTGAATGAGAAGAAGGGCCTGACCTTCGCCAAGGGCCTGCGCTCCATCCTGCGCCATGACCCGGACAAGATCATGGTGGGCGAGATCCGCGACCGCGAGACGGCGGAAATCGCCGTGCAGTCGGCGCTGACGGGCCACCTGGTGCTGACAACGGTGCACGCCAATAACGTGTTCGACGTGTTCGGCCGCTTCACCCATATGGGCATTGACCCTTATGCCTTCGTGTCGGCGCTGAACGGCATCTGGGCCCAGCGTCTGGTGCGCATCAACTGCCCGCATTGCGCGGTGGAATACACGCCGGACGATATGGAGCTGGCCAGCGTGGGCCTGCTGCGCGGCGACGTGCAGGACTACCGCTTCATGCAGGGCAAGGGCTGCGGTGACTGCCGTGGCACCGGCTACAAGGGCCGCCGCTCGATCGCGGAGATTCTGACCTTGAACGACGAGATCCGCGAGCTGATCGTCGACAAGCGGCCGATCCGCCAAATCAAGCAGGCGGCTTACGAGAATGGCACGCGCAGCCTGCGGGTGGCGGCGCTGGAAGTGGTCAAGCGCGGCGGCACCACGATCACGGAAATCAAACGGGTGACTTTGCATGCTTAAGTGGATGGGACCGCAGCTGCGCGTGGGCGTGGCGCGCGACGTAGTGGCCGTGTTGGCCGGACGCGGCAACGCGCTCACCGTGCTGGCCGAGCAGCCGCTGACGCCGGATGCCGCCGACCTGGACAGGCGGGCCGCAGCCGGTCGTGCTGGCGCGGACAAGGCGGCCGTGGTCGGCGCTACAGGCATGGACAAGTCAGCTCCAGCCAATGGCGCCAGTATCGACAAGCTGGCGCCAAGCACTGGCGCCGGTATGGCTGCGCTGGAGCAGGGGTTGCGTACTGCGCTGTCCGTCGCTGGCCGCAGCGGACTGCCGCTGCAACTGGTGCTGGCCGACGATCTGCTGCGCCTGTGGCAGGTGGAGCCGCCACAGCCCGCGCGCGGCTTGGCCGATCTGGAGGCCGCCACCCGCCTGCGTTTTCACACGCTGTACGGCGAAGAGCTCGACGGCTGGGAGCTGACCGCGCACTGGGATGCGCGCCAGCCTTTCTGGGCCGCCGCCGTCCCTCTGACTTTGCTGGCTGCCTGCGAATCCGCCGCCGCCGCGCACGGCTCGCCTATCGTGTCCGTGGTGCCACACTTCGTCGCCCGCTGGAACCGCCACTGCCGCAGCCTGGCCGACGGGAGCTGGCTGGTCTGCGTGCATGGCGGCCTGCTCAGCGTCGGTCTGCCGGGACCGTCCGGCCTGCACGCCGTACGCACGCTGCCGATGCCGGCGGAAGCCAGCCTGACCTGGCTGCAAACCCAGCTGGAACGGGAAGCCGCGCGCGCCATGCTGGCTCCACCCGAACGGGTCGCCCTGTGCGGCCAATTACCGCCGTCGTGGCGGGGCGGCAGCGCCGGTCCGCTGGCGTGCCGCGTGCTGGCGCCATCGCCTGCCGCCCGTGACGGCTGGTCCGCCGCCAGCCTGCTCGCCGCCGAAGGAAGCGCGCCATGAAGCCGATTATTCTCGCCCGCGCGACCGCCATGGCTGCAGCGCTGCGCACCGCCGCCGCGCCGCAGGTGCCTGCCATGAAGCCGGCGCAGCTTGACCTCGCCTGCGCGCGCGCGATGACGTTGGCGCAGCGCGATGCCGTCCGCAGGAGCGCCGCATGAAACCGGTCCAGCTTGATTTTGCCCGCCCCAGCCTGGCGCGTGCGGTATGGCGCGCAGGGCCGGCTCTGCGTGTGGCCTTGGCCGCCGCCGTGCTGCTCTGTCTGGGCGCAGCCTGGAGCGGCTTCGGCCTGCTGCAACAGCAGCACCAGCGGCAGGAGCAGATTGCCGAGGCCGCGCGTCGTCATCGTCCGCCACCGCCGCCGCCCGCCGCAGCGCCCGTCGATGCGGCCCAGGTCACGGCCGTGAACGCCGTCGTGACCCAGCTCAATCTGCCATGGCGCGACCTGCAGGCCGCCGTGGCCGCCGCTGCCGGTCCGAATGTGGGCCTGCTGGCGCTGGAACCCGACGTGCGCAAGCGCGTACTCAGAATCCGGGCCGAGGCGCGCAACAGCGACGACATGATCGCTTACGTCGAACGCCTGCAACAGCAGCCGCTGTTCGCTGCAGTCCTGCTGCGCCGCCACGATCTGACTGAACCGGAGGGCGGCGATCCCCTGCGCTTCGAACTCGACGCCACCTGGGGAACGCCATGACGCGCGACGACCTGATCATGCTGCAACTGCAGCTGCGCCTGTGGCTGGTCCGACAGCCAATAGTGGCCTTGCTGGCAGGTCTGCTGGCCTTGCTGGGCGCGTTGTCCTGGCTATGGCTGTTGCCGCAACAGCAAGCCCTGCGCAAGCCTTTAATAGAAGCCCCTGCCGCCGCCACCGCCGCGCCAGTTCAGCAAGCGCCCGTCAGCGCCGCCCAAGGCCTGGCCGATTTCTACGCGGCTATGGGACCCGCTCGCCATCCCGAGGAGGACGTGCGCACCCTGTTCCAGCTGGCGCGCCGCAACGGCCTGCAGCTCAGCCAGGGCCAGTACGACACCAAGCCTGATCCCTCAGCGCATCTGCTGCGCTATCAAATCGTGCTACCGCTCAAAGGCGAGTACAGCGCCGTCTGGTCCTTTGCCCAGATGGCCATGCTGGCCGTGCCCTTTGCCTCGCTCGACGAGCTGAGCTTCCAGCGCGAAGCCATCGGCGATGAAGCGGTGGAAGCCAGCCTGCGCTTTACCTTTTACCTGAACACGGGCGGAGCCACGCCATGAAGCCTCGTCATCTGATGATGGCCGCCGCCTTGGCGCTGGCCGCTGGACTGGTCCGGATCGGCGACCGCCAACCGTCCGCCGATCCGGCCCAGGCCGTGGTGGAGCCGGCCGCGCGCCAGGCGCCGCGCCGTCCGCATGCAGTCCCAGCTGCGCCGGCTGCGGCAGCCACGCCATCGCCTGTGCTGGCCCTGCTGCCGCGCAGCGAGCTGTACGACCACATCGCCGGCACCGGCCACGCCAGTCCCTTCGGCAGCCGCGACTGGACCCCGCCACCGCCCGCAGCGCCGTCCGCCGATGCCGCGCCCGCCGCAGCCGTGGCGCCGCCGCTGCCCTTTGCCTATCTGGGCAAGGCGTTGCGCGGCGGCCAGTGGGAAGTCTATCTGGCCCAGGGCCAGACCACGGTGATCGTGCGGGCCCAGACCGTGATCGACGGACGCTACCGGGTGGAAGCCATCGCGCCGCCCACCTTGTCGCTGCTCTACCTGCCTTTGAATCAAATGCAACAGATCAATATAGGAGTGCTGGATTGATGCCGAGTCGTTACCGTGGGATGCAGGGAAGTGTCCGAGCGCTGGCCTTGCTGGCGGCCTTGCTGCTGAACGGCTGCGCGGCCGAGCGCGCCCAGCGCGAAGGCGAGCGCTTGCTGGCCCAGGACCAGTTCGAAGCCGGTTTGAACAAGCTGGGCGAGGCGCGCCGGCTCGATCCCGACCATGCCGAGTATCAGCTGGCCTATGCGCGCGGACGTGAGCGCGCCGGTGTCGCCCTGAACAGCCAGGCCGAGCAAGCCCTGGCGAATGGCCGGGACGCCGACGCCCGCGCCTTGTGGAACCGCGTGCTGGCGCTGGAGCCGGGCAATGAACGCGCCCGCGCCGGCCTGCTGGCGCTGGAAGTGGAGGCGCGCCAGCGCCGCACGCTGGCCAATGCCGATGCCGCGCTGGCGGCGGGCGACGCCGAGTCGGCGCGCCGCCTGGCCGGCCTGGTGCTGTCCGAGCAGCCCGAGCATGCTGGCGCGCGCCGCCTGCGTCTGGCGGCAGAAGCCCGCCTGCCCGCGCCGACAGGCGAAGCCGAACTGATCGAGCCGCTGCTGAAACAGCCCATCTCCATCGAGTTCAAGGAAGCGCCCCTCAAGCAGGCTTTCGACATCATCTCGCGCGGCTCCGGCCTCAACTTCGTCTTCGACCGCGACGTCAAAACCGATGTGCGCACCACCCTCTACCTGCGCAACACGACGGTGGCGGCGGCGCTGCACTATCTGCTGCTGACCAACCAGCTGGAGCAGCAGGTGATGGATGCGAACACGGTGCTGATCTATCCCAACGTGACGGCCAAAGCCAAGGAATACCAGTCCCTGCGCGTGCGCAACTACTACCTGGCCTATGCCGACGCCAAGAGCGTGAGCGCGACCCTCAAGTCCCTGCTCAAGGTGCGCGACCTGGCCATCGACGAAAAGCTCAACCTGGTGATGGTGCGCGACACGGCCGACATGCAGGACCTGGTGGCGCAGCAGGTGGCCCTGCTCGATGTGGCCGAGCCGGAAGTGATGCTGGACGTGGAGATTCTCGAGGTCAAGCGCAGCCGCATCATGGACCTCGGCATCGCCTGGCCGCAGAATGTGACGCTGGCGCCGCTGGCCGCCTATGACGGTGGCCCCATCACGCTGGACATGCTGCACCATCTGCATGCCGACCAGGTGAGCGTGACTGGCATATCGACCACCGTCAACGCCAACAGCAACGATGGCGATTCCAACACCCTGGCCCATCCCCGTATCCGCGTGCGCAACCGTGAAAAGGCCAAGGTGGTCATTGGCGACAAGATCCCCAACATCACCACCACCGTCTCGCCGGGCGCGGGAGGCTTTGCCAGCGAGTCGGTCAGCTACCTCGACGTTGGCCTGACGCTGAACGTGGAGCCCACTGTCTACCTGAACGACGAAGTGGCAATCCGCATCAGCATGGAAGTCAGCAACCTGGTGGGTTCGATTACCACCAAGTCCGGCACCACGGCCTATCAGATCGGCACCCGTCAAGCGGGCACGTTGTTGCAATTGCGCGACGGTGAGAACCAGGTGCTGGCTGGATTGCTCAACAACGACGAGCGCAGCAGCGGCAACAAGATTCCCGGCCTGGGCAATCTGCCTGTGCTGGGCCGCCTGTTCGGCAGCCAGCATGACGAGGATGCCCGCACCGAGATCGTGCTGTCGATTACGCCTCACCTGATCCGCAATATCCGCCGCCCCTCGCTGGCGCAGGCTGATTTCGCGGCCGGCACCGACGCCAGCGCGCGCCGCCGTCCCGACGTCAGCGTGCGCTTACAGACGCCGCCAGCGCCTGCTCCCGCGCCGCTGCTGCGCCAGGCGAACGCGCCAGCCGCGACCACGGCGGCGGTGACCTTGGGACCGGCCCAACTGCCGCCGCCGTCCCGTCAGCCCGCCGAAGCGCCCGCACCGGCGCCGGCCGCTGCTGCGCCTGCTGCCACTCCTCCCGCCGCTCCGGCTTCGGCTGCTCCCGCCGAGGCGCCCGCCGCCGACGAGGAGAAGGACGGATGACACGCGCCGCAGGCTTCACCCTGATCGAGCTGCTGGTGACTTTGGCGGTGCTGGCGGTTCTTGCCAGCATGGCGGTGCCCGTCAGCCAGACTTGGGTGCAGCGCCGCCAGGAGCAGGAATTGCGCCTGGCGCTGGGCGATCTGCGGCGCGCCATCGACGAGTACAAGCGCGCCGTGGACGAAGGCCATATCGCCAAGGCAGTGGGCGCCAGCGCCTATCCGCGTTCGCTGGAGCTGCTGGTGAGCGGCGTGCCGGACCAGAAGGACCCCAAGCGTTCCCGCATGTATTTCCTGCGCCGCCTGCCGCGCGACCCCTTCGCGCCGGACGTGCCGCCGGACGAAGCCTGGGGCCTGCGCAGCTATGCCAGCGAGCCGTCAGATCCACGCGAGGGCGATGATGTGTACGACGTCTATTCGCGCTCCCAGCGCGTGGGCCTGAACGGCATCCCTTACAGCAAATGGTAACCATGGCCACCCGCATGCGGCGCCGCCGCGCCGGCTTCACCCTAATCGAGCTGCTGGTCGTGCTGGGCATCGTCTCGCTGATGCTGTCGCTGGCCGTGCCGCACTACATGCCGCGCATCGACCGCGCCAAGGAAACCGTGCTGGCCGAAAGCCTGCGCAATGTGCGCGACACCCTGGCCCAGTACTACGGCGACACGGGACGCTATCCCGACACGCTGCAGCAACTGGTGGAGCAGCGCTACCTGGCGGCGCTGCCGCTCGACCCCCTCACCGACAGCAACAGCAGCTGGATCCTGGTGCCGCCCGACGACGGCAGCAAGGGCGCGGTGGCCAATATCCGCAGCGGCGCGCAAGGCGCCGACCGCAGCGGCAAGGCGTATGCGGACTGGTAAGCCGCGCCGCGTGGCCGGCTTCACCTACGTCGGCCTGGTGGTGACGGTGGCCATCATCGGCCTGGTGGCGGCCTGCAGCGTGCGCCTGGGTGCGCTGCTGCAGCGCCGCGCCGCCGAGCAGGAGTTGCTGGATATGGGCGCGCAATTCGCCGACGCCCTGCAAAGCTACGCCGACGCCACCCCGGCCGGCCAGAACACCCAGCCCAATACGCTGGAAGACCTGGTGCGCGATCCGCGTTTCCCCCAGCCACGTCGCCATCTGCGGCGCGTGTTCGTCGATCCGCTGACCGGCCGCGCCGAATGGGGCCTGCTGCAGCTTGATACGGTGCCCGGCATTGTCGGCGTCTACAGCCTGGCGCCGGGACACACCATCAAGCGCGCCCACTTTCCCGCCGAGTTCGAGGACTTCAACGGCAAGCTCAGCTACCGCGACTGGGAGTTCAGCGCCGACCAGTCGCGCGCGGCGCGCGCCCGGCTGCTGAAACAGCGCGGCACAGGCGTCAGCCCGCTCGAGCTGGATGACCGCCCGGACACGTCGCCGCCGGAGCCGCCCGCCGATCCGAACGCGCCGCCGCCCACCAGCGTCAGTCCCTTGGGCCGGTGAAGGATCAGTCTCGTCATCAACACGTCATACAAGATTGATAAGGTATTGGTCTAATTACCATCTTTTTGCAAATTATAGGATTGCATTAACAGAATGACTGGAGCCCCGATGGTGCCTGTTCCCGCCGCTGTATTGGCCTTGCTGCTGGCCACCGCCAGCCTGGGTGCGGCGGCCCAGGACGGAGCGGTCCGTGTGCTGAGCAGCGAGGACGTGATCTCGGGAATTCTGGTCAACCAGACCGTGTCGCAACAGGGCTGGGAGTTTTACCGCAGTTTCGCCGAAGCCTGGCGCGAAAAGCCGGACGGCGAGAAGTTCACGCTGGAGATCAACGAGCGCTTTTCCCGCCGTTCCGGCAATCTGATCTGGATTACCAATGGGCCGCGCCGTCTGTTTGTCGGGGCCCTGCCGTACAAGTTGGACAAGGTGCGCCCGTTTGCGGAGCAGGCCGCCGATACCAGTTACGCCAATATGCTGAGCTTGATGTTGCCGCTGGAGGGGGGACCGGACCTCGATTTGGGCCGGGACGAGTGGTAGTTTGTTTTTCATAAATAAGAAAATGAAGTCATCCATGTTCCTTGATCGCCGGTTTTCTGTCGCCTGCCTGGCAGCCCTGTCGCTGTCGGTTCCCGCATGGGCGACCGAGTTAGTCTATACGCCCGTCAACCCCACCTTTGGCGGCAACCCGAACAATGCTTCCGGCTTGCTGAGCCTGGCCCAGGCGCAGAATCACACGCACGCGCCCGTCGATTCGCCCCTGAAGACTTTCAACGACAATCTGCAGCGCTCGATCCTGAGCCGCCTGTCGAGCGAGGCGCTGAGCGCCCTGTTCGGCAAGGACGCCACGCTCACGCCCGGCACCTACCAGCTGGCCGGCTACACCATCACCGTGACTGGCGTCAAAGGCGGCGACCTGACCATCGTCACCACGGAAAACGCCACCGGCGCCAGCGCCTCGTTCACCATCTCCAGCGGTAATCTGTCCACGGGTTCCTTAGACTGATGAAGAAATTAGCGAGAACCCCGCGCCGCGAAGGCGCCGCGGCGGGCGCGCCTGTGCGCCTGCGCATGCTGGTGCTGGCGGCGGCATGCCTGAGCGCCTGCTCCACGGTGCCGCCGTCGTCCGTCAACGCCAACGCCCAGCTGACGCCCACCTCGCGCGTGTCGCGCGACCTGGCCGGACTGCCCAAGCCACGGCGCAAAGTGGCGGTGGCCGTCTACGGCTTCCGCGACCAGACGGGCCAGTACAAGCCTTCGCCCGACAGTTCCTACTCGACCAGCGTGACCCAGGGCGCGGCGGCGATGCTGATCAAGGCGCTCAAGGATTCGGGCTGGTATATGCCGGTCGAGCGTGAATCGCTGCAGAATCTGCTGACCGAACGTAAGATCGTGCGCGCGCTGGAGTCGCCTACCGACAAGGGCAAGCCGCTGGTCAACCTGCCCAACCTGTTGCCGGCCAGCCTGATCATCGAGGGGGGCGTGATCGCCTACGAATCGAATGTGCGCACGGGCGGCAAGGGCGCCAACTATCTGGGCCTGGGCGCCAGCACGCAGTACCGCGTGGACCAGGTGACGGTAAGCCTGCGCTCGGTCGATATCCGCAACGGCCAGGTGCTGGACGTGGTGTCGGTCACCAAGACGATCTACTCCTACCAGTTCTCGGCCAGCGTGTACAAGTTCACGTCCTACCAGAGCCTGCTGCAGGGCGAGACGGGCTACACCACCAACGAGCCGGCCCAGCTGGCCGTGCGCGAAGCCATCGAGGCGGCCGTGGTGCACCTGACGGCGATGGGCGTGCGCGACCGCTATCTGGAGCTGCGCGATCCGCAGGAGTTCTTCGCGCCCGTGATCCAGAACTACCTCAAGGAAGGGCGCGACGGCCTGGCGGACGAGCGTCCTGATGTCGATGAGGAATCGGATGAAGATCCGGTGCTGATGAACTTCAATGGCGAGGGCGGCAGCGCCATGGCGCCGGTGAGCGATCTGACGGGCGACGGCCCGGCGCCGCGCGCGCCGGCGCGTCCGGCCATGCCTGTGGCGCTGGCGGCGCCGGCCAAGCCGACCGCAGCGCCGACATTGCCAGCTGCGACCAAGCCTGTCGCTGCTGGCGCGGCGCCTGCGCCGGGCGGCGCGCCAGTCAAGTCCCTGGTCGCCGCGCCGGAAGCGGTTGCCGCCGCACCGTCGCCCGCCGCCGCTGCCAAGCCGGTAGCCGCCGCCAAAGCGCCCGCCGCCAAGACGCCAGCCGCAGCGCCAGTCGCCATGCCAGTCGCCGCAGCGGAACCAGTTGCCGCTGTGCCTGCTCCAGTCGTCGCCTTGAAGCCGGCCGCCGTTGCCAAAGCACCCGTCGCGACGCCTGTTGCCGCGCCAGTCGCTGTGCCGGAAGCAGTTGCCGTCGCACCGGCTCAGGTTGCGGCCGCCAAGCCAACCCCGATCGTCAAAGCACCTGTTGCCGCGCCAGTCGTTGCGTCGGAACCACTGGTCGCCGCACCTGCTCCGGTCGTTGCTGCGAAGCCGGCGACAGCTGCCAAAGCGCCAGCCGTCGCGCCGGAGGCGGTTGCCGCCGCACCGGCGCTTGCTGTCGCCGACAAGCGGCCGCCACCACCTCCCGTTGGCGCTGTTTCTGGCGTGTTCAGCGGCCCGGGACTGGCACGGCCTGTAGCCGCGCAGCCTGCTCCAGCCCAGCCGGCCACAGCGCCAGTAGCCGCCAAACCGGCCGCTGTCGCTGCGTCAAGCGCCGCGAAGCCGGTCGCTGCTGCTGGCGCCAAATCAGCCGCCGCCAAGGACACTGCGACGGCAACGGAAGCGGAACGCTGGTCGCCTCCAAAGTCTGTGATTCCGCCAACCATGAAAGCATCGGACGACATCTTCCGCCAGTACTGGAAGATGCAGGAAGCCACCGGCGAGGGCGAACCGAAATAAGGGGAGGGCGCGCTATCGCGCCGTTGGTAGTATGATTGTCAGCCGAGGCGGCTCATCCGTGCCGCTGGCGAAGGAGGTTGGAATGGCACACAGGAACAGGATGCGGCTCCGCATTGCCTTGCTGGCAGGCCTTGGCTTGTCCGCAGTGCTGGCCCATGCCGTGCCGCTCCCGCCCGACCTGTCTCCCCTGTCCGACTTCGGCAACTCCGACATCCAGCGCGAAACCGCCCTGATCTCGCAGTATGGCGACAAGAACGACGCCTCGATCGACCAGAAAGTGGATGTGGCCGGCGACACCGGCCACTATGCGGAAATCACCCAAACCGGCGCCGGTAACCAGGTGAAGATCAGCCAGCAAGGCGACCAGAACCGGATCCGCGTCAACCAGGATGGCAGCGGCAATACGGCCCTGATCACCCAGAATGGCCTGCGCAACTCGGTCGACCTGACCCAGGTCGGCCAGGGCAACTACTTCGAATCCACGCAGATCGGCAACGACAACGTGATCGTCCGCTCGCAGACCGGCGGCGTCAGCGAGACGGTGGAACAAATCGGTAACAACCTCGTCAGTCTGGTCAACCCGAGCGCCGCCTCGAACGGCCTGTCGATCAAGATCAAGGTGGAAGGCAACGGCCTGACCGTCAAGCAGAATTGAACCGCCGGTTCTGACGCCGCCGCGCCACCATCCCCGTAATCCCCAGTCCCGCCAGCAGCATGCCCGCCATGTCCGGCTCAGGCACGACCGGCGCCAGCCCGTCGAGCTGGTAAATCGCCGCCGTCGATTCGTGGTAATTGGGATCGGCCAGGATGTTTTCATGCAGATTCCAGCCCATGGCGTCGAAGGCGGCCAGATCGTTCTGCGTCACCTCGCCCACGTCGCAGGGCGCGATGGTCGGGTCCATGATGCCCACCTGCCTTACGCTCTGCAGGCAGCCGTTGGGCAGCGTCGCCGCCAGATTGTCTATCCAGTGCGAGGCCTGGTTACCGTCGCCATTGAATTCCCCCGTCGAAAAGAAGGCCGCCTGCTGATCGCTGTTGTCGATGCTGAAGACGTGCTCGCCGTCGATGGAAAGGAAGGCGGGCCGGTTAGCCGCCCACTGCAGCTGGCGGCTGCCGTCCGCGTTGAAGCCGTTCCCATAGCGGAACAGGTCGAGCGTGCTGCCGACGCTGTAATTGTCGATGTGGTCGTTGTCCATCTGGCCGGCGAGGGGACCGTTGGGATGGCCGTAGACGTCGAACACATCGGCGCCGCTGATGAAGCCAAGCGCGTGGCCCAGCTCGTGCACGGCCACGGCGGTGAAGTCGTAGGCGCCGTTGCTGATGCCGTTGCTGGGGTTGTAGTCGAAGGCGAAGGTGGAACTGAAGTTGATGGTGGCGTCGGCGGCGCCGGCCGGCTGTCCCGTGCTCAGATTGAGTGCTTTCAGGACGGAGGTATTGGCGGACAAGTAGTTGTTCATCCTGCTGTTGCCGGTGGCCAGGCGGGTGGCCGCCGCCGTGTCGATGCCGGTCTGGGCGGCCGGATCGAGATAGCCGTTGACCCGCATCGACAAGCCGCCGCCCGCGTTCAGCGGCGAAAGGTGGGCCACGGCGAGCGTATCGAGCGCGCTGTTGCCCGTGGCGGCCAGGGCGTTGTAAACGCTGCTGACCTTGACGTCGCTGGCATTGATGCTGGTGCTGCCCAGGACGTTTGAGCCCAGGTCGCTGAAGCCGATGTCGATGCGGACGGTGGCGTCGTTGCTGAGCGTTTTGTTCCAGTAGTTGGCGGCCTTGCGGAAGGCGTACAGGGCCTCGGGGCCATTGGGCGCGTTGGCGAAGCTGTTGTTGACGTCGTTCAGAATGATGTTGACGGCGCCGGCCGGCGCGGCCAGGGTGGCGGCCAAGGCTGCGGCCAGGGTTGCGGCGGCAAGACGGGACAGGGTAGGCATGGAATCCTCGCTGAAGATGGGATGGGGCGGCCATCCACCGGCAAGCGCTTGCCCGAATTGCAGCAAACACTTGCCTTTAAATTAACTCAACGAGGTCTGCCGCATGGACGGCTGCATCAAGCACGGCGGCTGGCGCCTTTGTGCCGGCACAAAGCGGGGCGGGAAAAAGCAACGCCGCCCAAGGGGCGGCGTCGGGAAGGCGGCGGCGCGGGCTCAGGGACCGATAGGCACCACGTCGACCGTGCCCGCATCGGTCAGGCCGATGAGGAGGAAACCGTCGCCGGAGATCACCATCTGGCGCGGCGCCAGCTGCTCGCCGGGCGCGGCGAACTTGATCTGCTTCAGCGGCGCGCCGGTGGCGCTGAAGACCCAGACGTCGGCCGCCGCGTTGCGTCCGGCCACGCCGCAGTAGACGCGGCCGTCGCTGCCCACTTCCACATTGTTGGGCGGGTTATTGCCCGAGGGCAGATAGTACTGGATGCTCAGGTCGGCCGGGTTGAGCGCGCTGCAGGAAGCGGGATTGGTGCTGGCCGTGTAAATGCGGCTGCCGTCCGGGCTGGCGGCCAGGTCCTGGCCCTGGCTGCCGGTGGCCGCATGCGAGCCGGAGGCTTGTTTGGCGGCGAACAGGGTGCCGCCCGCCAGCGCGGCGTAGTCGATGCTGAAGGTGGTCAGGTTGACCGTGCTCTTGCCCTCATCCTGCTGGTAGAGGTGCTTGCCGTCGCGCGTCGCGTCCAGGCTGCCGCCGGCCAGGGCGATGGAGGGCAGGCGCCCGCCGGTGGTGGCCAGCCAGACGGTGCCGTCGCTCAGCACCACCATTTCCACGCCATTGGGACGGATGGCGCGCAGGCGGGTGGACTTGCTGACGCTGTTCGGCAGCGGCCACTGGGCGGTGATGCCCAGGTTGTTCAGGTCGACCGTCATCAGGGTATGGTTATTGATGTCGATCAGGTACAGATGGTCGCCGTTGGGGCTGACCACCATATCGCCCAGGGCGGCGGAGAAGCCGGTGATGGTGGACAGCTTTTGCTGCGTGTACACGTTGTAGACGTCGATAAAGGCGCCGCCATTGTGCGCGTACAGCAGGGGCCGCACAGGATCGGCCACGATGTTGGTATAGGGCAGCGACAACGGCGTGCTGGCCGTGGGCGCGCTGCTGCCTTTCCAGAACGCGACGCGGATCGTCTCCGGCATGGCGACGTCAGCCGAGGCCGGGGTGATGGCGACATTGGCCGTGTTCAGCGTATTGACGCCCAGCGAGGTGGGATCGGCGGTCATGGTGAGGCTGCCGGCGGTGGTGGTGACGGTCAGCCAAGGCTGGTCGGAGGCCGCCGTCCACGCCGTGCCCAGCGCGAAGTTGTCGGTCACGGCAATGGTGCGGCTGATGCGCGCGCCGCCGGGCGTGCCGCTCAGCGCGACAGCGGTCTCGGCGGGAAGCAGCTTGTGCACGTCGCGGTTGATGGTGATCAGGGTGCCGGCGGTCGGTGCGTCGCCGTTGACATTGGCCGTCGCCTGCAGCACGGCGTTGCTGATGCCGGCCGTGACGGCGGTGGGATCGGGCGTGAGCACGATGTTGACGGGCGCCTTGTTCACCGTCAGCGAGGACGGCGGCGTGACCACCACCCACGACGGTACCGTGGACAGGGTGAAGGGCCAGGTGTTGGTGGAGGTGTTCAGCGACAGGCTCCAGGTCTGGGGCGAGAAGTCCCGCCCATAGGGGCCGCCCAGGGTGATGGTGGTGGCGGACGGCAGCAGGGTCGGCTTGACCAGGTTGAAGGTGACGGGCAGCTGGCGCGTCGCCACATTATTGGAGGTAAAGGTGACCACGCTGTTGTAGACGCCGGCCGCCATATTGCCGGTGGCGGGATTGACCGACAGGATGACCGAGGACGGCGTGATGCCCGACGTGGGCGAGGCGGTCAGCCAGTTGGCGCTGCTCTGCGCGTTCCAGAACTGGGCGGCGCCATTGTCCAGGCCGAAGGACAGGCTCTGGCTGGCGATGGGCGCGCCGTTGACGGCGGTGAAGGTGATGCTGTTGCCGTCCCACTGGAAGCTGACCGGCAGCACCGTCAGTGCGACGGGCAGGGCGACGGTCTGGGCATCGTTGGCGGTCAGCGTGATAGTGGCCGTGTAGTTGCCCGGCGTCAGGCTGGCGCTGTTGAGGTTGACGGTGACGCTGCCGTCGCCGCTGCCGCTGGCGGGCGCCAGGCTGATCCAGCTGGCGCTGGCGCTGGCGACCCAGTTGCGGCTGCCCGCCTTGACGGCGATGACGGCGGCCGGCGGAGGGGCGCCCAGGTGCGCCGTGTAGGTGAGCGGCATGGCCGTGGTGGCGCTGAAGGCTGCCGTGCCGGCCGGCGTGACCTGGATGCTGTAGGGCAGGTTCATGGGCGAACCGGGGAACTGGCTGGCGCAGGCATTGTCCGGGCACAGCTTGACGGTGAAGTTGCCCTGGTAGTTGCCCGGCACCAGGGACGGCGCCGTCTGCAGCACGGCATGGTATTGGGTGGACGAATCACGCACCAGCTGGGCGCCTGGCAGCAGCACGCCCTGGTCATCGCTGATGAAGGCGAAGACGCTGGCGGCGTTGGCAAAATCGGCCGGGCGGTTGACGGCGGCGCTGACGTTGATGGTGGCGCTGGTGCCGGCCTGGGCACTGGCGGTCGCGCTGGCGGGGGTGAAAGTCAGGGCCGCGCCCGTTGCGGGCGGCGGTGGCGGTGTCGCCGGGGAGGAATTGCCACCTCCGCCGCCGCCACAGGCGCTGAGCAGCGCGGCAGTGAATAAGAGTAGGAAGGCGGGCCGTAGTCTCAGCATGGAGGTATCCTTGGAAACGCGCTGCTTATTTTACAATTGTTTCACAACTGCAACATTTTGTCAAGCGCGCCGCCAGGGATAAGCTTTTACTGTTTGGCTGTGGGCCGCGCCTCGTAAGCCCTGAGGCGGTCCATTTTTGCGGCGTAGACGTCATGGTCGCCGCGCGTGGTGCTGTTGTCCAGCGCCGCCTTCATATGCTTGTCGGCGCTCTTCAGGTCGCCCAGCTTGAAGGAGGCCACGGCCAGCCAGAAGTGGAACTCGTGGTAGTCGGGCGCCCGGTCCAGCTCGCGCAGGAAGAGGTCGCGTGCGCGGACGTAGTCGCCCTGCTGCATGGCCTTCTGGCCCAGGTTGAAGAAGTAGAAGGGCGGGTACGGTTCCAGCTGGGCCAGCCGCGCGCGCAGCACCTTGGCTTCCTCCATGCGCTGCTGGTCTTCCAGCGTCTGCGCCAGATTGTGCATGAAGATGGTGTTGTTGGCGTCCAGCTGCAGGGCGTGGCGCAGGATGCGCTCGGCGGCCGGCGCGTCGCCGTGGTGCTTGTAGATCACGCCCAGGGTGTTATACGAATTGAGGAAAGTGGGATCGGTGAGGATGGCCTGGCGCGCCCACCAGTAGGCGTCGTCCAGCTTGTCCTGCACCAGCAGCTCGGCCGCGCGGTTGTTCATGTACATGGCGACGATGGTCGACTCCTCCAGCTGCTGCGACTGGATCTTGGCGTTTTCCGGCAGGGGGATGAAGTCCACCGTCATGTACAGGGCCGAGTTGTAGCCGCGGGTGAGGTTGAACTTGGATTGGCCCAGCACCAGGTTCACATGGCCGGCGGAAAAGTACAGATTGCCGCTGCGGCTCCAGGCGTCGTCCGTGACCACGCGCTGGTATTGCACCTCCAGCCCCAGCTCATGCGCCAGGGCGGCCGTCATGATCACCAGCGACAGGCAGTTGCCCGTGCGCGCCTCGAAGGCCTGCTGCGCGTTGCGGGTCATGGCGGAATCGTATTCGAGCTTGAGCTTGTCCTTGCGGTAGAGGGCGTCGAACAGGGCCTTGCGCACGTCGCGGCCCTTGAGGTTGTGCGCCACCTCGTCCTGCAGATAGCGGCGCATGCCGTCGGTGACGGTGAACAGGTGATCGCCGTTGACGGGTTCGGACGGCGGGGCGAAGCGCTGATCCTGGAACAGCTGGTGGAGGGCGGCTTGCTGCGCCGGGGCGCGCGCCGCCTGCTGGCTGGCGCAGCCGCATAGCAGCGCCGCCAGGCACAGGGACAAGATACGGGTTTTCATGGCAGTCTCCCTCGCCGCGCCTGCCGGGCGCGAATGGCTGCGGAGCGTATGGCCTGCACCGCATCAGGCGGCGGATTTCTGGGTTCCGCTTGAGGAAAGTATCCTCGGGTGCAGGGGGACTGTCAAACAGGAATTAACTGGCGGCAGGAATTATTGCAGTTGCTGCAAATCCATCGGATTGCCCTGGGCGTCGAAGCGGCGCGCCACGGCCAGCCGGTGCACGCCGATGCTGTCGAGGGCGTCGCGCACATCGTCCACTTCCTGCTCCAGGTCGGCGGCGAGGTCCAGCGGCTTGTCGCTGGCGCCAATGACGGCACCGTCCGGACCCGTGAGCTGCACGCGCAGCAGCATGCGGTAGTCGACGTCGGCGGGACCGACCACGGCGCTGGCCTGTTCCGGCGCCACGCCGCTCGCCTGCAGGGCCTGGTTCAGCTCGGACAACATTTGCAAAGTGGCATATTCCGCCAGCGCCTGTTCCTTGGCGCCGAAGAACAAGTCCTGGTAGAGGAAGTTGAGGCTGATCTGCTCCGCCTGCTCGCCCGCCAGGCAGCGGCGCACCAGGGGCGCGTACTGCTCGGTCCATTTCTGGTAGCGCGCCATGCGCTCGGCGAAGTAGAGGTCGGACGCCACTTCCTCCTTGGGTGCGCGGTAGAAGGGATCGTCGGCCCGCTTCAGGGCAAAGCCCAGCAGGAAGCGCAGCTCGACGGCGCTGTCGCCGGCGGCGAAGGCGGTGGGCGCCCAGCCGGACATGCTGCGTTCCAGCGCCGGCACGGCCACCAGCTTTTTCTCCGTCATGGAGGTGGTGGCGTCGCGCACCATGGCCGCCAGGCGGCTGTAGGTGATGGCGTCGATTTCCTTGATGTCGTAGGCGTGGCGGATCAGCACCACCCTGGCGGCCGCGCTTTCCAGTTCGGCCTGCTTGAAGCTGTCCACCAGCGCCTCGTAGGCTTCGCCGTCCTGGAAGTCGCGCGCGGGATCGAGGCCGCCCGTGCTGTGCACGAAGAGGGGAATGGCGAAGGCGTCCACCTCCAGCGTGGGCGCGCCCTCGCGCCGGTACAGCAGGTTGCCGGCCGCTTCCTCGATGGCGCCGCGCAGGTAGACGTAGGCGTCCACGTCCTCGTCGCGCGCCTGCTCGACGGCGCCGTACAGCAGCTCGTCCTTTTGCTGGTTGATCAGCTTGCGCACCAGGCGCTGGAAGTCCTCCGCCTGGTCGCGCAGGACCTCGCCCATGGTGTCGGGGTCTTCCTGCTCGGAAAGGTTGAGGGCGAGCTGGCACAGCTCGCGCAGGGTTTGTTCGTCTTTGTGTTCTGGCGCGTCGGCCGGCTTGCGGGCGACGGGGCGCTTATTCTTTGGCATTGATCAGTGTTCGGTGTGGAAGGTTTCGTGCAGCTCGTCCAGCAGGTCAGCCGTCTCGTCTTCCGACAGGGCCAGGTGGGCGCAGGCGCGGTCGCCGCCCTTGTCCCACTCCAGCGAAACGCTGTTGCCGTGGTAGTGCTGGATGCCTTTTTCCGCCAGCAGGCACAGGGCCACCAGTGAACGGATGGCGTCGTCCGTGGCCGGGTCGTCCAGCACGCGGTAGTCGTGGTGGTGCAGGATGGCCCAGGACACGTCGGGCGACAGGCCCCAGTTGCGCGCCAGCAGGCAGCCGACGGCGGCGTGGTTGGTCTGGTGGCGGACGTCCTCGCGGTCGGTGAACTTGCCGTCCGCGTCGGCGCTGGCCGCAGCAAAGGTGGCCTTATAGTCGGGGAAGCGGTTCATCAGCAGGGGCACGCCGATGTCGCAGAACAGGCCGAAGGTATGGGCGATGTCCGGCGGGGCGATGCGCAGCTTGCGCGAGAGGAAGACCACGGCCTGGGCGCGGCGGGCCGACATTTCCCAGAAGGTGTCCAGCTCGGCCTGGTTGCCTTCCAGCGCCTCTTTGGCCAGCAGGCCCGTCAGCAGGGCCGCGCACTGGTTAATGCCGAGGAAGGTGATCGCCTGTTCCACCGACTTGGCCTTGCGTCCCGCGCCGAAGAAGGGCGAGTTGGCCAGCTTGAGCAGGGCGCCGGACATGCCGACGTCGTTGACTATGATGCGGGCGATGGCGCGCGAAGACGGATCGGGCAGCGCCAGTTCGCGCTGCAGGTCGACGAGCAGGCTGGGCCGTGGTGGAATACGGATGGAGCGCATCAGGGCGTCTTCCACCGTATTGTCTGGCAAGGCGTGGGCTGCTGCAGTCGTCATGGGAAAATCGGAATTCGAGGGAGAAAACCTAGATTATCGCCGCAAACGGCCCCGGCGGCATCGGTATTTCCGCGTAAAGTTTCCGGTTGTGGGCATATTTGTCGCCAAGTTCGGCGATTTGATAATCATTTGCCACCATTTATGAGCAAAATGACTTTATTTGTAGGCATCGACTTCAGCGCTCCGGCGCCCGAGGTGGCGCGCGCCCTGATCGGCGTGACCCTGCTGGTGGACGGCGTGGGCGGGCGCATCGTGGAGGTGGAAGCCTATGACCGCACGGAGCCGGCCGCGCACAGCTATGGCGGCCCCACGCCGCGCAATTTTTCCATGTTCGGGCCGCCGGGGCGCAGCTATGTCTACCGCTCGCACGGCCTGCACTGGTGCCTGAACATGGCCTGCCGCGAGGAGGGCCATGGCGCGGGCGTGCTGATTCGCGCGCTGGAGCCGCTGCAGGGCCTGGACGCCATGCGCGCCCGGCGCGGGCTGGACGATGTGCGCCTGCTGTGTTCGGGGCCAGGGCGGCTGTGCCAGGCCCTGGCCGTCACCCGCGCCCACAACAATCTGCCGTTGGACGCGCCGCCCTTTGCGCTGATCGCCGGCGCGGAGGAAGTGGAAGTGGCCGTCGGCCCGCGCATCGGCATCAGCAAAGCGGTCGAGCTGCCGTGGCGATTCGGACTGGCCGGCTCGCGCTTCCTGAGCAAGCCGTTTCGCTGACGGGCGGCCGGGGCTGGCCTTCGTCCAGCTGGAACACAGCCACCGCCTGCGACAGGTTGACCGCCTGGTCCTGCAGGCTTTCCGCGGCGGCGGCGGCCTGCTCCACCAGGGCCGCGTTTTGCTGCGTCACATCGTCCATCTGGCCCACGGCCTGGTTCACTTCCGCGATGCCCTGGGCCTGTTCGGCGCTGGCGGCGCTGATGCGGGCGATGATCTCGTTCACCTGCTGCACGGAGGCGACGATCTCACCCATGCGGCTGCCCGCCTGGTGCACGGAGGCGCTGCCGCTGTCGATGGTGGCGACGGAGGCGGAAATCAGCGCCTTGATCTCGCGCGCGGCCGCCGCCGAGCGCTGGGCCAGGGTGCGCACCTCGGCCGCCACCACGGCAAAGCCCCGTCCCTGTTCGCCGGCGCGGGCCGCCTCCACCGCCGCGTTCAGGGCCAGGATATTGGTTTGGAAGGCAATGCCGTCGATCACGCTGATAATATCCACGATCTGCCGCGAACTGGCGCGAATCGACTCCATCGTGTTGACCGCCTGGCCCACCGCCTCGCCGCCCCGCTGGGCCAGTTGGCTGGCGCTGGCGGCCAGCTGGCAGGCTTGCTGGGCGTTGGCCGCGTTGTCTTTCACGGCCAGGGTCAGGCTGGACATGGCGCTGGCCGTCTGCTCCAGCGAGGCCGCCTGGCGCTCGGTACGGGTGGACAGATCAAGATTGCCGCTGGCGATTTCGTGCGAGGCGACGTCGATCGAGCGCACGGCGCCCAGGATGGCGTGCAGGGTCTGCTTGAGGTTGGCGATGGAGCGGTCCAGCAGGCGCGCCGTGTCGCCGATCTCATCCTGCCCCTGGCTGCTCTTGCGCGCGTGCAGGCGCCCGGCCGCCAGCGCCTCCACCACCTCGCCGATGGCGCGGATATCGCGCAGCATGGCGCCGCGCACGGCCATCGTCACCAGCAGCGACAGGGCCACCGACAGCAGCACCATCGCCGTCATGGCCGTGCCCAGCGAGTGGAATTCATCCGTCGCCCGCGCATGGGCCTGCTCGCTGAGGCGCTGCTCCAGCGCCGCCAGCTGCGCCAGCTGGGCGTTGAGCCGCTCGAACTGGGTTTCCGCCTTGAGCATGGCGTTGGCGGCGATGGACTGGTCGGCCTGGGCCATGTCCATGGTGTCGGCCACGGCCTTGCGGTAGGCCGTCAAGGTCAACATGGACTGGGCCACGATCTCGCGTTCCTGCGCATCGTCCACTTCGCCCAGCTGCTGCAGCTGGCGCTCGATGGCCGTGTGCCGCGCGCGGATCTGGCGCATCAGGGCATCGAGCCGGGCCTGGGCGAAGCTGCCGTTGACCCAGGCCAGCAGCTGGTAAATGTTGGCGTGGGCGAACCTGGCGTCGCCGGACAGGTCGGCCGCCAGCTTCAGCCGCGCCGCCCGCACCTGCACCAGGTTTTCCAGCGAGGCGTTCTGGCGCACCATGCCATACCAGGCGCCGCCCGTGGACAGCACCAGCAACAGCAGCACGATGCCGGGCGCCAGCAGCAGTTTGGGACCGATCCGCAGTCTGTTCAGCATGGCCGCCGTCCTATCGCTTGTAAATGCCCGCTTCCAGCACCACGTCGCCCACGCGCAGGATGTAGGTGGACTTCGGCTCGATCTTGCCGGTGGCGGGATTCTTGTACTGGTAGTCGACCCAGCCGTGGCCTTTCTTCTGGCCCAGTTCGATGATCTCGCGGCGGTATTTCTTGCCGCTGGCGTCGGGCACGTCGGTCAGATCCTTGCCCACGATGGAGGGATTGAACGGATGGGCCAGCACGATGCCGCTGTTGATGTCGCGCATGTCCACGTACAGCGAACCCTGGACGAACTCCGGATCCTTGGCGCTGATGTGCTTGATCATTTCATCCTTGCCGTGGGCCTTGATGAAGGCGGCGCCGCGCTCGGCCATGGCGATGGCGTCTTTTTCCCCCGGCTCGGCGGCCTGGACGGCGCCGGCCAACAGGAGGGCGGTGAACAGGAGAGTTTTCATGATGCTTCCTTGAAGTGGAGAATGCGCCCGTGTTGCCCGAACGCATGTCGTACTGTACGCCGCCCGCCGCCGTGGAAATTGCGCTGCCGCAAGGCCCGGCGGCGCGGTGGCGCGCCCGCCACGTTGCATCAAAGATTTATTCCCTGGCGAAATATTTCCATGTGTCAGTTGATATGCGGCAATTGGCGATGGAGGGCGCGGTCTAGCATGGAATTCCCGGCCTACTGCCATGGAGTACGACATGCCTACCGAAATCCTGCCAGCCAAGTTCAAACCTTACACCCGCCAGACCATCAGCCAGGCCCGCCAGTGGGAATGGCTGACGCCCGAGCTGCGCGAAGCGGTGCAAGTGGTGTCCCACGTGCTGCCTTTCCGCACCAACGCCTATGTGATGGACCATCTGATCGACTGGAACAACATCCCCGACGATCCCATCTACCGCCTGACCTTCCCCCACCGCGACATGCTGCCGCCCGACGAATACGCCCAGCTGCGCGAGCTGGTGCTGGGCGGCGGCGAGCAGGCGGCCCTGCTGTCGCTGGTGCGGCGCATTCGTCTGCGCATGAATCCCCATCCGGCGGGGCAGATGACGCACAACGTCCCGCGCGTGAACGACGCGCCGCTCAAGGGCCTGCAGCATAAGTACAAGGAGACGGTGCTGTTCTTCCCCAGCTCGGGCCAGACCTGCCATGCCTATTGCACCTTCTGCTTCCGCTGGCCGCAGTTCGTCGGCATGGAGGACATGAAGTTCGATGCGCGCGAATCGCACGAACTGGCCTGGTACCTGAAGCAGCATCCGGAGGTGACGGATGTGCTGATCACGGGCGGCGATCCGCTGATCATGAATACCCGCTCGCTGGAGGCGTATATCGAACCGCTGCTGGCGCCAGAGCTGGCGCACATTCAAAATATCCGCATCGGCACCAAGTCTGTCGCCTATTGGCCGCAGCGTTTCGTCACCGACCACGACGCGGACGACTTGCTGCGCCTGTTCGAGCGTGTGGTCGCTGCGGGGAAGAACATGGCCATCATGGGCCACTACAACCACGCCGTCGAGCTGCGCCAGGAGATCGCGCAGCAGGCCGTCAAGCGCATCGTCGGCACGGGAGCGACGCTGCGCATGCAAGGGCCGCTGATCCGCCATATCAACGAAGATCCGCACAGCTGGGCGGAGCTGTGGAAGACGGGCGTGCGGCTGGGGGCCATCCCCTACTACATGTTCGTCGAGCGCGACACGGGGCCGCGCGAATACTTCCAGCTGCCGCTGGCGCGCGCGCACGAGATTTTCCAGCAGGCCTACCAGATGGTGTCCGGCTTGGCGCGCACGGTGCGCGGACCGTCGATGAGCGCCTTCCCCGGCAAGGTGGTGATCGACGGCGTGGCGCAGTTCGGCGGAGAGAAGGTGTTCGCCCTGCAGTTCCTCCAGGCGCGCAACGCGGACTGGGTGCGCAAGCCCTTCTACGCCAAATACGATCCCGAGGCGACGTGGATGGATGATCTGAAGCCCGCCTTCGGCAAGGAGCGCTTCTTCTTCGAGGAGCAGGGCGGCAGCCGCAGCGCGCCCATGTCCGGCCACGGCGAGACGCCCGCGCGCGGCGGCAAGGTGATCCCGCTGAAGGCGCTGCGCCACGACACCGGCGGCGCCTGCTCCGCGCCCGACGATAGCCTGCAGGCGGGATGAAATGCAAGCCACGCAGCACAAGCTATCCGGGCGGGCGGTGTTCTGCCTTGTGTTTCTGCCGTTCGCGCTGGGGCATTACCTCTCCAGCCTGATGCGCACGGTGAACGCGATGCTGGCGCCGCAGCTGGTGGCGGCGCTGGCGCTCACGCCCGGCCAGCTTGGGCTGCTGACCAGCGCCTTCTTTTTCTCCTTCGCCCTGGCCCAGCTCCCGGTCGGCATCGCGCTGGACCGCTTTGGTCCGCGCCGCGTGCAACTGATGCTGCTGATGGTGGCGGCCATCGGCGCGCTGGCCTTCGCCGGCGGACAGGACTTCACCCAGCTGCTGGTGGCGCGCGCCGTCATTGGCCTGGGATTGGCCGGCTGCTTCATGTCCGCCGTGAAGGCGATATCGACCTGGATTTCCCCGGCCAGACTGCCCTCTGTGCAGGGCTACCTGATCGCCGTCGGCGGCCTTGGCGCCGCCTCGGCCACTCTGCCCGTGCGTCTGGCGCTGCACTATGTGGACTGGCGCGGCCTGTTCGTCGCGCTGGCGATAGGCGCGGCGGCGGTTGGACTGCTGATCTACCTGCTGACGCCCATGATGTCCGTGGCGTCCGTGCCGCCGCCAGCCGCATCCCGTCCAGCCGACCCGTCGCCGCAGTCGCCCAAGCCGCAGTCGCCGCGCCGCTCCGGCCTGCGCGCCCTGATGGACGTCTACTGCAACCCCGCCTTCCGCGAGACGGCCTCGCTGGTGCTGATCCCGCACACCGTCTTCTTCGGCATCCAGGGCCTGTGGATAGGCCGCTGGCTGAACGACGTGGCCCATTTCTCCGAATCCGCTGTCGCCTATCTGCTTTATCTCGGCATGGCCGCCATCATCTTCGGCGCCATCGCCGTCGGCATGGTCACCGAGTGGGCGGGCAGGCGCGGCGTGCGGCCGCTCACCGTGGCGGCATGCGGCGTTTCCGTGTTCATCGCCGTGCAGCTTGGCTTCGTGATCAACTACGCGCCCAGCTACCAGCTGCTGTCCGTGCTGTTTACGCTGGTCGGCACCATCACCGGCATCGAGTACGCCATCATCGCCCAGACCATGCCGCCCGCGCTGACGGGCCGCGCCGCCACCTGCCTCAACCTGCTGATCTTCCTCGGCGCCTTCGCCGTGCAGGCGGGCTTCGGCCAGATCGTGGACTGCTGGCGTCCCAACCTGTTGCAGCAGTATCCTCCGCAAGCCTACCGCGCCGCCTTCGCCCTGCTGGTGGCGCTGCAGCTGCCCGGACTTGTGTTGTTCCTGCGACGCCGCCGTGCAGAGGCCGTGCTATCCGGTAGAATGGCCTCCATTCCGGCCCATTAGCTCAACCCCTCACGCGATGACGACCAAGGACTCCGTTTTTTTCTCGCTCCCGCAAGCATGGCAAGACTGGATCACTGAAAACCTGGCGCGCGCCTGCAGCCCGCTCGACATGGCCAACAGCATGGCGCGCTCCGGCCAGCACAGCATGACGGTCGCCAAGGCCGCCATCGACGAAGCTATGCATCTGCAATCGGGCGACCCGCCTGTCGTCTTTTCGCCGCAGGACATGCCGCGCATCGACACCAGCAGCAATGTGCTGGCCGCGGGCGACCGTCCGGTGGAGGTGCTGTTCGTGCTGCAGCAGCCGCGCGTGATCTTGCTGGGGAATGTGCTCAGCGAGGAGGAATGCGACGCCGTCGTGCGTCACTGCGACCAGCGCTATACCCGCTCCACCGTCACCAGCGAGGAGGACGGCGCCAGCACGGTGCACCAGGGCCGCACCAGCGAGATGGCTTGCATTCAGCGCGGCGAGGCCGATGTGGCGGACCTGATCGACCGCCGTCTGAGCGCGCTGGCCAACTGGCCGGTGGAATGCAGCGAACCGTTCCAGCTGCAGAAGTACAATCCGACACAGGAATACCGTCCGCACTTCGACTGGCTCAATCCCGACTCCAGCGGCCATCGCAGCCACTTGCAGCGGGGCGGCCAGCGCCTGGCCACTTTCATCCTCTATCTGACGGACGTGGAGCAGGGTGGCGGCACGGCCTTCCCCAATATCGGATTGGAAGTCTTCCCGAAGAAGGGCAATGCGCTGTTCTTCCTGAATACGGACGCCAACCACCAGCCGGACCAGCAAACCCTGCACGCAGGCAGTCCCGTGGTGAAAGGCACCAAGATTATCGCGAACAAGTGGCTCCGTCAGGGCCGCTATTAACAAAGAAATGAAGGATTAGTATGAGACTCGTGCGTTACGGCCGTCCCGGCAAAGAAAAACCAGGCTTGATCGACGAAGAGGGCAAGCTGCGCGACCTCTCCGGCGTGATTGGCGACATCGGCCCCGAGCAGCTGGCGCCCAAGTCGCTGCGCAAGCTGGAGAAGATCCCGCACGCCTCGCTGCCCCTGGTGCGCGGCAACCCGCGCTTCGGCGTGCCCGTGTCGAAGGTGGGTAAGCTGATCGGCATCGGCCTCAATTACTCCGACCACGCGGCCGAAGCCGGCATGCCGATTCCAAAGGAGCCTATCGTCTTCATGAAGGCCACCAGCTGCATCAACGGCCCGGATGATCCCATCATGCTGCCCAAGGGCTCGAAGAAGACCGATTGGGAAGTGGAGCTGGGCGTGGTGATTGGCACGCGCGCGCAATACGTGAGCGAGGCCGATGCGCTGAAATACGTGGCCGGCTTCACGGTGGTGAACGACGTCTCCGAGCGTTCCTTCCAGCTGGAGCGCGGTCCCCAGTGGGACAAGGGCAAGGGCTGCGACACCTTCGGCCCCATCGGCCCCTGGCTGGTGACGCATGAAGATATCTACGATGTGCAGGACCTGGACCTCTACCTTGAGCTGAACGGCAAGCGCATGCAGACCGGGAATACCTCCACCATGATTTTCACGGTGGCGCAGCTGGTCTGCTATGTGTCGCAGTTCATGACGCTGGAGCCGGGCGACGTGATCGCCACCGGCACTCCACCCGGCGTAGGCCAGGGCCGCAAGCCGCAGCGCTTCCTCAAGAAGGGCGACCAGCTGCGGCTGGGCATCGCCGGCCTGGGTGAGCAGCAGGCCGACGTCATCGCCTGGCAGAAGCCTTAATCTATTCCAGCGCGGCCAGCGTGCGCCCCAGCGCATCGCTGAGCCGCGACACGATCTCCGCCAGTTCCGCCTCGGAGGCGATGAAGGGCGGCGCCAGCAGGATATGGTCGCCGCTCACGCCGTCGATGGTGCCACCCATGGGATAGATCATCAGCCCGCAGCGCATGGCCTGATCCTTGATGGTGGCGTGCAGCCGCAGCGACGGTTCGAACGGCAGCTTGCTCTCGCGCTCGCGCACCAGCTCCAGTCCGATCAGCAGGCCCCGTCCGCGAATGTCGCCCACATGCGGGTGGCCGCCAAACGCCTCGCGCAGCATGCGGCGGAAGGCGGCGCCGCGTGTCATCACGGCGCCCAGCAGGCCGTCGCGGCGGATCACCTTCTGCACCGCCAGTGCCGCCGTCGCCGCGACCGGATGTCCCATATAGGTATGTCCGTGCTGGAAAGCGCCGCTGCCCTGGCGCAGACGCTCCACCACATGGCTGCGCGCCAGCACCGCGCCGATAGGCTGGTAGCCCGCACCCAGCCCCTTGCCCAGGGCGACGATATCCGGCACCACGCCTTCCTGCTCGATGGCGTACAGCGTGCCCGTGCGCCCCATGCCGCACATGACCTCATCGGCGATCAGCAGGATGCCGTATTTGTCGCACAGCGCCCGCACGCCACGGAAGTAGCCCGGCGTGGGCGGGATCGCGCCACCCGTCGCGCCAACCACCGTTTCAGCGCAGAAGGCGATCACACTATGCGGCCCGGCGGCGACGATGGCTCCCTCCAGCTCCGCCAGCAGTCCGGCCGTATAAGCCTCCTGGCTCTGGCTTGGCGCGCGGTCGCGGTATTCGTAGCAGGGCGCCACGCGCGGCACATCCACCAGCAGCGGCGCGAAATGGCGGCGCCGCCACTCGTTTCCGCCCAGGGCCAGCGCGCCCAGCGTATTGCCGTGGTAGCTCTGGCGGCGCGCGATGAAGCGCGTGCGGTGCGGCTCGCCGCCTTCCACAAAATACTGGCGCGCCAGCTTGAGCGCCGTCTCGATGGCTTCCGAGCCACCGGATACAAGATAGACCTGATCCAGATCGCCCGGCGCGTCATAGGCCAGGCGCTCGGCCAACTCCTCCGCCGCCTGGGTGGTGAAGAAGGCCGTGTGGGCGTAGGCGTTGCGCTGGATCTGATCGTGCATGGCGGCCAGCACGTCCGGATGGCCGTGGCCCAGCGAGGACACGGCCGCGCCGCCGCTGGCGTCGAGATATTCGCGTCCCTCGCTGTCGCGCACGACAAGGCCAGAGGCGCTGACGGCGACGGGCGGTCGGCTGCGCAGATTGCGGTGGATGATGTGGCTCATGGCGTCCTCGCTGAAGTGAAATGGATGACCGAGAGCAGACGATAGCCGCGAACGGCTTGTCTTCTTTTGATCTATGCCGGAACATGGGCAGATATTTTTTCCACAGGAGAGCAGCATGAGCGACCGCCTTGGCCCCATCCCCTTCGAACGCCTGAGCGCCGCCCAGCAGGTGGCGGCGCAGGCGGTCATCGACGGTCCACGCGGCGCACTGTACGGTCCCTTCGTGCCCCTGATTCGCAGCCCTGAGCTGATGGAGGCGGCCCAGCGCATGGGTGAATACCTGCGCTACCGCAGCGCCATCGGCACGCGGCTGTCGGAGCTGGCCATCCTGGTCACGGCGCGGCAGTGGAATCAGCAGGTGGAGTGGGCCATCCATGAGCCCATCGCGCGCAGGGCCGGCATTGCGGACGAAATCGTTGCCGCCATCGCCGGACGCCGGCGGCCGGAAGGCATGACGGAAGACGAAGCGGTGGTGCACGACTTTTGCATTGAGCTGCATCAGCAGAAGCAAGTCGGCGATGCGGTATACGCGGCGGCCTTGCAGCGCTTTGGCGAACAGGGCGTGGTCGACCTGATGGGATTGAACGGCTACTACACCTTCCTGGCCATGGTGATGAACGCGGCGCGCACGGCGGTTCCCGTGTCGACCGCCGCGCCGCTGGTGGATTGAGTCCGCGCCTATGTGAAATAGTGCACAGAGACGTCGGCCGCGCTGCGGATAATCGTCGCATCTGACGCTATCTGGAGACTTGACCATGTCCGAGTATACCGATGCGCTCATCATTACGCGCCGGGGCTTTCTGCAGTCGGCCCTGGCTGCCGCTGCGGTCGCGGAAGCGCCGCAACTGCTGGCCAGCGCAAGTGAGTCTGCGCGCGAGGTCCACGATCCGGCCGCAGGTACGCCAGTTGTGCCGGACGTGCCACCCCAGCAGGTGCGCCTCAACATAAACGGCAAGGACTACCAGCTCATGCTGGAGCCGCGCGTCACGCTGCTGGACGCCCTGCGCGAGTCATTGGGCCTGATGGGCACGAAGAAGGGCTGCGACCGTGGCCAGTGTGGTGCCTGCACGGTGCTGCTGGACGGCCGCCGCGTCAACGCCTGCCTGACCCTGGCCATCATGGCCGAGGACCGAGCCATCACCACCATTGAAGGACTTGCCTCCGGCGGCCAGCTGTCGCCGCTGCAGGCAGCCTTCATCGAATACGACGCCTTCCAGTGTGGCTACTGCACGCCAGGCCAGATCTGCTCGGCGACGGCGCTGCTGCAGGAGCCGGGCGCGGGCCAGTTGAGCGATGACGCCATCCGTGAGCGCATGAGCGGCAATATCTGCCGCTGCGGCGCCTATCCCAATATCGTGCGCGCCATTCGCAGCGTGGCGCAACGGCCCGCATAGGCCAACATAGCCAGAACGGGCGGACGCCATGCAATCCATCTACTACGACCGCGCCACCGATCTGGCGCATGCCTTGCAACTGGGGCGCCAGCCCGGCGCGCGCTATATCGGCGGCGGCACCAATCTGCTGGACTTGATGAAGGGCGATGTCGAGCATCCGGCGCGGCTGGTGGACATCACCCGCATTGGCCTGGACCGCATCGAAGAACTGCCGGACGGCGGCCTGCGCATCGGCGCGCTGGCGCGCAACAGCGACATGGCGGAGCATCCTCTGGTGCGCTCGCGTTATCCCCTGCTGTCGCAGGCGCTGCTGGCGGGCGCGTCGCCGCAGCTGCGCAATATGGCGACGGCGGGCGGCAATCTGCTGCAGCGCACGCGCTGTCCCTATTTCACGGATACGGCCTTTGATCGCTGTAACGAGCGCATCCCCGGCTCCGGCTGCGCGGCGCAGCAGGGCTATAACCGCGTGCACGCCGTGCTGGGCGCAAGTCCGGCCTGCATCGCCGTCAATCCCTCCGACATGAACGTGGCGCTGGCCGCGCTCGATGCGCTGGTGGTGGCCGTTGGAGCGGACGGCGAGCGCCGCATTCCCATCGCGGACTTCCATCGTCTGCCGGGCGCCACGCCGCAGTTCGATACGACGCTGGCCAGCGGAGAAATGATCACGGCCATCGAGCTTCCCGCCACACCGTTCGCGCAGCATGCCTATTATCTCAAGGTGCGCGACCGCGCCAGCTACGCCTTTGCCCTGGTCTCGGTGGCGGCCGCGCTGGACATGGACGGCGAGCGCGTACGCGCGGCGCATGTGGCGCTGGGCGGTGTGGCGCACAAGCCATGGCGACAGCCTGCGGCGGAAGCGCAACTGGCGGGACAGCCGCTCAGCGATGAACGCAGCCGCCGCTTCGCCGCGCAGCTGATGGCCGGCGCGCGCGGCTACAAGGACAATCAATTCAAGATCGAACTGGCGCAGCGCGCCGTCGTGCGGGCGCTGAATGTGGCGGCCAGGGGAGAGCGTGCATGAGCGATGCAGCACAAGCTATTGGCGCAGGCATCGATCGCGTGGACGGCCGCCTCAAAGTGACGGGCGCCGCCGTCTTCTCGGCGGAGCATCCCGTCGCCAACCTGGCGTATGCGGTGCTGGTGCAAAGCACGATTCCCAAGGGCCGCATCGCCGCCATCGACACGGCCGAGGCTTCCGGCATGCGCGGCGTGCTGCTGGTGATGACGCATCAGAACGCGCTGCATCTGCCCAAGCCCAAGCCGCCGGATCCCGGTGACCAGCCACCCGCGCCCAGGCTCAATCTGCTGCAGGAAGATGAGGTGCGATACAACGGCCAGCCGGTGGCCGTGGTGGTGGCCGACACGCTGGAGCATGCGCAGGACGCCGCGCGTCGCCTGCGCATCCGTTACGCGCCTGCCGCCGCGATGCTGGACTTCCACGCGGCGCAGAAGCATTTGCGCAAGCCCAGGTCCCAGCCGGAGCGGCCCAGCGACACCAGCCGGGGTAATCTCGCCGGCGGCGTGGCGCGCGCAGAGGCTAAGGTCGACGCGGTGTACACAACACCCATCGAGAACCATAATCCCATGGAGCCCCACGCCACCATCGCGTCCTGGGACGGCGACCGCCTGACGCTGCACGACGCCACGCAGAACATCTCCGGCGTGCGCAAGGCGGCCGCCGCGACGTTCGGCATCACGCCGGAGCAGGTGCATGTGATCTGTCCTTTTGTGGGCGGTGGCTTCGGCTGCAAGGGCACGATGTGGTCGCATGTGATGCTGGCGGCGATGGCGGCGCGGCAGGCGGGACGTCCCGTCAAGCTGGTGCTGGAACGGACGCAGATGTTCGCCCCGGTCGGCGCGCGGCCCATGACGCGGCAGCACTTCCTGCTGGGCGCAGACGGCGGCGGCAAGCTGACGGTCGTCCGCCACGACACGGTGTCCCACAGCTCCTTCCAGGACGATTTCACCGAGCCATGCACGGCGCCCACGCGCATGCTGTACGCGTCGCAGGCGTTGCAGACCACGCAGCGCCTGGCAACGCTCAACCTGGGCATCCCCACCTTCATGCGCGCGCCCGGCGAATCGAGCGGCAGCTTCGCGCTGGAATCGGCGATGGATGAACTGGCGTATGCCCTGCAGCTGGACCCGGTAGAACTCCGCCTGCGCAATTACGCCGAGCAGGACCCGGAAAAGCAGATCCCCTGGAGCCGCAAATCCCTGCGCGAGTGCTATCGCATGGGCGCCGAGCGCTTTGGCTGGTCGCGCCGCAACCCGCAGCCCCGTTCCATGCGCGCCAACGGCCAGTTGCTGGGCTGGGGTATGGCGACAGCCACCTATCCCGCCAACCGGCGTCCGGCCAAGGCCTCCGTCACCATCCGGCCGGATGGCACGGCCGTGGCCCGCAGCGGCACCCACGACCTGGGCACGGGCACCTATACCGTCATGACGCAGATCGCCGCCGACGGCGTGGGCCTGCCCGTCTCCCAGGTGCGTTTTGAACTGGGCGACACCGATCTGCCGCAGGCGCCCGTGTCCGGCGGCTCGATGAGCGTGGCCAGCGTGGGGCCGGCCGTATATGCGGCGGCGCAGGCGGCGCGCGGCAAGCTGGTGGCGCTGGCCCTGGCCGATGCGCGCTCGCCCCTGCACGGCGCCGGCGCGGCCGGCATCGACGTGCGCGACGGCTGGTTGTCCCTGCGCGGCGACGCGGACCGGCGCGACAGCATGGTGGACATCATCGCCCGCAACGGCGGACAGCCGGTGCAGGCCGACGGCAGCGCCGCCGCCGGCGACGAGAAGCGCCAGTTCTCGGCCCATTCCTTCGGCGCCGTATTTGCCGAAGTGCTGGTCGATCCCGATCTGGGCACGATCCGCGTACCGCGCATCGTCGCCGCCTACAGCGTGGGGCGGCTGATGAACCAGAAGACGGGCCGCAGCCAGCTCATGGGCGGCATCGTCTGGGGCATCGGCATGGCGCTGCTGGAAAAAACGGAGCTGGACCCGCGCTCCGGACGCGCCGTGAACGCCAACCTGGCCGACTACCACGTACCCGTCAACGCGGACGTGGGCCAGATCGACGTGCTGGTGGTGGACGAGTCGGACACCCGCTTCAATCCCCTGGGCGCGCGCGGCATTGGCGAGATCGGCATCGTGGGCGTGGCGGCGGCGCTGGCCAATGCCGTCTATCACGCGACGGGCAGGCGGGTGCGCGATCTGCCGCTGCGAATCGAGCAAATGATTTGACCAGCTGTTGGCTCTATGAAACAATGCAAAAAAATATTGCCTAATTTGGATATTAAATAGATACTAAAGTGTTGCGCAATACCGTCATTTAATTGTAACAATTTGTGACAGTAATGAATATTTCATCAATTGATTCAACTAAAGGCGTAGCCTTGTTTTGCGCTACCGCTGAATCAATTCATTAAAATCCAGAAAACCAGTAAATAAAGTTCTGCTGCAACAGCAGAAAATAGCCGTTTTTTGGCATTTCTTAAGACTTCCTTAAAAGAGCGCTGTTTTTACATGTATAGCGCAATTTTGTTGTTTTCTATCTTGCTGTCAGAACGGCCATTGACGCTCTGTCCAGCCGTATGTTGTCATACCACATCAGCTTGACTGACTTGCAGTTGGCAAGCTGAGGGGACATAAGTAGATTGGCATTAAAAATAGAGAGCGAAGTATTGGTTCAGTTTGAAGTGATGGTAGTCCGCAAGACGCTGTGCCCTTTCTGAATTCACACGTAGCAAATCCAGGGTAGCCAACGTTTTCCGTGCGCCGTTGTGGCGCAGCTTTGACACATCCATCCTTCAATCGGGAATTTCATGACCAAAGAAAAAGTAATCTCGCGCTCTCTGCGCCTGGCGTTCTCCGGCGCCATCGCATTCGGCGCAATTGCGGCTCAAGCACAAACCACCGACGCGCCTGCGATGCAGCGCGTGGAAATCACCGGTTCTTCGATTAAGCGTGCTCAATCGGAAGGCGCGCTGCCAGTACAGACCGTGACCCACGAAGACATCGCCAAGATGGGCGTCACCAACACCGAAGCCCTGCTGCAGCAGATCACCGCGATTTCCGCGGTGGGCGGCGTGCCTAGCGCTACCGGCGTTGGCTCTTCGACCTACGGCGAAGCAACCGTGTCGCTGCGCGGCATCGGCTCCAGCAAGACCCTGATCCTGGTGAACGGCCGCCGCCTGGCCAACTACGCCACCGACGGCACCGCTGTCGACATCAACTCGATCCCGCTGGCCGCTGTGGACCACGTGGAAGTGCTGAAAGACGGCGCCTCGGGCGTGTACGGCTCCGACGCGATCGGCGGCGTGGTCAACTTCATCCTGCGTAACAACTTCAACGGCGTTGAAGCAACCGGCTACGGCTCGGGCACCAAGGATGGCGGCGGCCTAACCAAGAAGGCTTCCGTGATCGCAGGCTGGGGCGACTTCGACGAAGACCGCTACAACATCACCGTAGCTGCCGACGTGTCCAAGGACACCACCATCTACGGCCGCGACCGTAGCTATTCGCAAAACAGCTGGAACAACAACGGCCTGCGCGACCAGAGCGCGACCCCAAGCGGCGCCATCACCACCTTCCTGCCCAACACCACCCCTAACCAGTTCGGCAATATCCCGAACAGCCTGGCTGGTCTGGGCAAAGGCCTGGGCAACCCGCTGGCGCCGAACAACTGCGCCGCCAACGGCAGCTCGTTTGACGCCAACCTCGGTACCTGCCGCTTCAACTCGGCGCCTTACGTGGGCCTGGTGCCGCAGACCGAACGCGCCAACCTGTCGGCTTCCTTCCGCTTCAAGCTGAACGAGAACAATGAGTTCTTCCTGGAAGGCTTCCACTCGCAGCAGAAGACGGACAACCACTCGCAGCCTTCGCCGTACAGCAACTCCTTCCTGTCGAGCGACAACGCCTTCGCCACCGCTAACGTATACCCGTCGATCATCGTATCGCCAAGCAGCCCGTACTACCCAAGCGCCTGGCTGGCAGCCAACGCGCCTAGCCAGAACGGCAAGCCGATCAGCGTGAGCTACCGCGCGTTTGACGCCGGCAACCGCTCGACCGAAGACATGTCCAAGCTGTCGCACCTGGTGATCGGCATGCGCGGCACCGTCGGCGGCTTCGACTACGATGTGGCCTATACCCACAACTCGAGCGACGTGAGCGAGAGCACCCAGCAGGGTTACTCGAACCAGGTAGCCCTGGTGAAACTGCTGAGCAACAACCCAGCCTTCAACCCATGGACCCAGTATCAGACCCCTGAGCTGGCCAAGCAGATCTACGCCACCAACTACGTTGGCCAGATGATCCACTCGACCCTGACCAACGACTCGCTGACCGCGCGCGTTTCGGGCGACCTGTATCAGCTGCCAGCCGGCATGGCCAAGTTCGCCGTGGGCGCATCGGCCACCGACGAAAAACTGGACCTGAACCCATCGGCCGCCTACCAGTCGGGCGACATCTCCGGCTACGGCGGCCAGGTGCTGCCACTGTCGGCGTCGCGCTCCAACCAGGCGATCTTCGGCGAACTGAACGTGCCGATCCTGAAGCAGCTGGAATCGGATCTGGCCGTGCGTACCGACCGTTATCCAACCGCCACCTCGACCAATCCGAAGATCAGCCTCCGCTACCAGCCGCTGTCGCAGCTGCTGGTGCGCGCTTCCTACGGCCGTGGCTTCCGCGTGGGCGCCCTGCCTGAGCTGTTCAACCCGCAAACCGTGGCGACCACCGCGACCTTCGTCGATCCAGTGACCGGCACCAACGGCCAGTTCAACCAGACCGTCGGCGGCAACCCGAACCTGAAGCCAGAGAAATCGGAGCAGTCCTCGCTGGGCTTCGTGATTGATCCTGTTCCAGGCCTGTCGGTCGCGATTGACTACTGGAAGATCAACGTCCGCAACCTGATCACGACCGAGAGCCCTGAGTTCATCGTCGACAAGGCTGCTGCAGGCGATCCTAACTACACCGGCCTGGTACAGCGTGACGCTGGCGGCAACATCACCAACATCTACGCCACCAACCTGAACGCTGGTTCGCTGAAGACCGAAGGTATCGACATCGACGCCCGCTGGACCATCGCCAAGACTGCCAACTACGGCACCTTCGCGACCCGTCTGAACGGTACCTACACCAGCAAGTTCGACGAGACCCTGGCTGACGGCAGCGTCGAGCATAGCGTTGCCCGTACCATCAACGACAGCGGCGCTCCGCTGAACGCAGTGGCCAACGGCGGTGTTATCTTCCGCTGGAAGCATCAGCTGACCTTCGACTGGAAATACCAGAAGTGGGGCGTGAGCTTGATCCAGAACTACCAGTCGGGTTACTACGACGCAGCCCGTGCTGATTCGGCAACCGGCACCGATCCAGTCCACGTTGGCGCGTTCTCGACCTGGGATACGCAAGCTTCGTACTCCGGCTTCAAGAACCTGCAACTGCGCGCTGGTGTGAAGAACCTGTTCAACCGCAAGCCACCTGAAGTTATCACCAACGGTAACTACTTCCAGGGCGGCTACGATCCTAGCTACTACGACGCCCACGGCGCCACCGGCTACGTTTCGGCTACCTACAAGTTCTAAGCTGGCTTAGCACTCTAAAAAACCCCGGATTCGTCCGGGGTTTTTTTTGGCTATGTAGTGGCTAGGTGTTGAACTGCTAGCTCTCCCATCGGTCTAAGCAATATGGACTGATGGGAGGCTACGATGAAAAAAGTAGATTTTCAGGCACTCGTTAAACAACTAGATAA